>Ga0136643_10000149_pt1 | contig 69857 bp, 38 predicted proteins | sample TergutLab28metaG_FD_96883 | JGI IMG/M metagenome (GOLD analysis project Ga0136643, IMG submission 96883) | Labiotermes labralis P1 segment gut microbial communities from Petit-Saut dam, French Guiana - Lab288 P1 (version 3) (version 3) | ecosystem: Host-associated > Arthropoda: Insects >... | reverse complement strand
GGGGGGAAGCCAATAACAGCCCAACAGCAACAATGAATGCCTGGTCCTCTTTCCTGAAGTACATACTTATGGGATGAGCATAAACAAAGAATAAAAACAGCACTCCTGATGTTGATGACACAGATACTCAATTTTGTTATGAAACAGACAATGGCAAGTGTGAAGTCTGTCTAGATTATCGAATTCAAAAATTAAAAACCCAACTAACGTTTCATATTTCTTCTAAGGTAGATGTTTGCTTCATAACTCAATATTTTATCAATTGTGCAGGTTTGATACAACCAAATGAGAGCATGATTATGAATGATAATGTGATGATGTGGAAGGAAACAGTCATGATTGAATTTAATGTAAGTTTGCTATCCAATCATTTGCTTGGCATGCATGACTGTAAATATAAGCAGTCAAAGAAGCCAGCCAATAGGCCTAGATTCAACCAAGAACTTCACACATGTAAAGCAAGCATGAAAAGACCACACCATCACTTTGTTCTTGGAAGTAAGTGTCCTGTAGGACTATTTTACTAACAACACATATGTGAATAATTCTTAAACAGAATAACTAAATGAATTAACATTAAAACTAATCTATAATAATGGACATTAAATCTACAGGCTTTTGGAGGAGCATTTTACCACCATTCACCACAACTGTCTCTTAAAATACCTCTTCATTACAAGTCTGCACTGCTGATAAACCAATTGTTGTTCATAATGTATATAAATGACTTTCCCCTGTGAACAAATTCTGTTTCATAATGATACTAGTGTCATAATTCCAAGTGGAAATTTGAAAGATTTCTGTTCAGTGTCAGATTTAGTTCTCTCACATTATGAAATGGTTTGCTCATAATAATTTAGTGCTAAATTTAGATAAATTGAATATAATGAAATTCATAACATAGAATTCATCACATTCTACATTATGTATTGGTTTTAAATAAAAGTATGTTGAAGAGACTGTGAATACAAAATTTCTTGGTTTACAAATTAATAACTACATAAATTGGAAGAACCATATTGCGGAAATGATTCGTAATTTTAGTGGAGCATGTCATGCTGTTAGGTTCATGATCCATGTCAGTAACATTAATGCTGTCAAATCAGTTTACTATGCATACTTTCATTCTTTTATAAAATATGGAATAATTTTTGGGGGCAACTCTTCCAACAGTGGAAATATTTTAACTTCACAAAAGAAAATCATCAAAATTATGGCTGGAGCACAACCCAGAACCTCTTGTAGAAGTCTGTTTAAGCATTTAAGAGATTTTTACCTGTTTCATGCCAGTATATTCTTTCATTAATGAACTTCATTATCAGTAATCAGGAAATATTTTGAAGAAATTCATCTATGCACAATATTAATGCATGGAATAAACATCTTCTTCATAGACCAAGTGCCAATCTATCTTGTTCTCAAAAAAGTACATTTCATGCTGGCATACATTTTCAAAAGTTTTCACCTAGTGACAATCCTCAAGAATGACAAGGAAAAATTTTTAACAGCCTTAAGAAAATACCTACATACACACTGCTTTTACTCTGTAGATGCATTTTTTATGTGTAAAGATGATTTATTATATTTTTATAAAATGTTTATAGTATGTTACACTAAATTTGTATATTTGTGTATTTATGACTTGTCTTTATAATAAACTAATGGAACCATGGACTGTCTGTATGTATGTATGTGTATATTTGACCAAAGGGTACAAAATATTTAGTCTGTAGAACAGTGATGTGAACTGAAGCAATATATTGTAATATGTGAAAAGACTGAAATCCAGCATACGTCACGAAGCAGAACATGATACTTAGTGTACAGCATGGATTGACACCCCTAACTCATACAAGCATAACAAATATAAACTTCACCACGTTACAAAAGAAACCTTAGGACACGCTATCACTTACAAGGTTTCATACTTATTTTTGTAGACATGGCAGCTCGAGGGGACACTGGACAGCCACCTCCGACATGAATCAATTGTAACCTTCTTAAAAGTTTGTATTTTTCCTTGTAAAATAACTGTGGGTTTTTTCTTTGCAAGTATTTCCCGCCTTTTTCATATACATTATATAATCTGATATCAGTCATACATGGTGGTTTAAGCCAAAATCAACCATGTTTTTGGGTAATGACATCAGGTGAAGGTAATCCATATCACTAACATTTTGAACATGATGTGTCCATCACCTTGCCTTGAAAATGGAGACAGTGTGAATCCTGTAAATGTTGACAATACAGCCAAATTGTACATGGTGCCTTTACCCTAAACAGGATCCTTATTACTACATGCATGTTTAGGCAGATAAAATTTCAGTTCTGTAAGGTTACAGCAAAGCATATCCAAAGTTATAAATGCCAACATGAGTCCAGTAACAGCTGACAAATGCAAAAATGAGTTTGATCAGGATCAAATGCTGGGCACAGTAGTACACAGACAGCAGGCATCTGTTAAAAATATAACTGAAAAGAACACAAGTGGAATAAGTGAGTAATTCTGAAAGAAATACAACCTAAATATCTAAGTGTGACCTCAGCAATCAGAGGTTTGGAGGACTATCATGTATATGACAAAAAAAATTTATAAGACTTAAAGAGGGTAAATAGAGTAGGTTAAAAGATGGGGAGGGAGAAAAAAATCTTCAGCAGACAATTTTAACAAGCCTCTAATTATGTATTATTGCATGAACAGCTATTCATTTGAAAATGCCATGTCTCAATCTTTATGTTCTAAAGTAAAAAACAGTGCTGGTGTAGACAATAAGATTTCTTTGCGACAGCTGCCAAAATGGAGATACCAAAACCCACTGAACAGGAAATAAAATATTAAAGCTGGGTAACAAATAAAAGAGAGGAGTGTTCACAGAAGTGAAGGCTGTACACATTCTTCACCTGATACATGGTATTTGAGAAGCTTATTTTCAACAACGTGTATGTCCGATATGACATGAATTGAATTGATTACATGACACTGACAGGTAAACATATGAACGGAGGCAAAATATATCTAACGTACAGTGCCAGGACCAAGTGACCCTGACTTCAACAGTTTTCCCAGTACAAGAAGTCCATGCCATGCATGTTTACTCCCAGAAAACTTCATTCTTGCCAAAGTGTTCATATGCAATTTTAAAACAAAACTCCTTAATTGTATTGGACAGAAGGCAATTGTTGTCTATTTATCCCAGCATTTTCTTGAAGCAGCTGTAGTAACTCAGTCAGGTTATTCAGCCTTCTGCCAAGATTCAAATCAGAGATCTGTCAAATGCAAAGGAGTGCCTGCCACTATACATTGTATGCTTTGAAATTATCTGTCACTTAAAAGTAGAGAATTACAATTCCTAGATGATGGACTGACTCCTTCTGAATTAGAATGCACCAGGGTCCTATCTTGAATATGGTTATGACAACAGCTTTGTTATCCCTTTCTGACCAGTTTCATTAGAACAGATTTTGAAACGGTGTATATCAAATGTGGAAGATAAGATGCAAACCCAGAAGTTCATTTCTAAGTTTAGGCTAAACAACCAGATGCAAACCCAGAAGTTCATTTCTAAGTTTAGGCTAACCAACCAGCCAACAAACAAACAAGCACCATGGAGCAGAGTCCTTCTCCACAGGCTAATTCTCCTATCCAGTGCCATATCAAACCATTTCATACCCCCCTAACTTACTTCTTGCAAATCCATTTTAATACTCTTCTTCCATCTACATATAGGTCCCAACTAGCTTCTTTCCCTCAAATTTTCCCACTAAAACCCTGTATGCACCTCTCTACTCCACTTTTTGTGCCACATGACCAGCTGAGGTCATTTGTTTTGATTTGATCACCCAAATAATAGTCGGTGCAGAGTACAGACCATGAGGTTCATTATCTAACCTCCTCCACTCTCCTGTTAAGTCGCCCACTTGGACCCAAACATGTTCCTCATCACTCTATTCTCAAACAGCCTTAGCCTTTGCACTTCCCTTGGTGTGACAGATTAAGCTGTAAGAGTAACTTCTGAGATGGAAATGACATGTAATGTAAGGCCTTCTTATTTTGCCTGATAACTGTTTTTTATAAGGTATAAAACTTTTGCAAGGGTCATGTATTTGTAAAATGTAGGACAATAACATGGCAGCCACCACAATTACACATCTAATTTCCAGTCTGGTGGTAACACCCAGTGAAATATAATATCTGTAACGCGTGTGAAATTGTGTATACAGACAAATGATAAATATGCTTACAAGTTTCATTAAACAAGCGTTCTTGTACATTAACTAACCATGTGATCGTCAAGTGACCAGCTGCCATAATATTCACATGCTACCCTCTGGCTGCTTCCAGCCATCATTTCTTTACTCTCAAAGCAAATTGAGCATCAGTTTCATCTAGTGGAGTGCTGCCATCCTGTTTAATCAGCTCATACATAACAGAGAACACAGTCATTACCCAACCATTTTCTAGACCTCTGCACACAGCTCACAGAGAACAAAATCCCTCTCAGCCTGTATTGTAACCATAGCAACTGCTGACTTACAAATTACTATCACTTGTTATCAACCTGAGTATTCCACTCTTTCATTAACTCATACTGACAGTATTTTATATAGGGCGATAAAGAATGGTGACAATTTGAAATTTTTATCTCTGCTATGACAACCTGAATCTTTACTAGAAAAATTATATACAGAAAATGATCACAAAACTGTAAAAGTTTGAATTTTTGTAGCCTCACCATATAGAATTAAACATTTAAAAAATCAAACACTTTAAGTCTTCACACAACTTCTTCATTTCTTTAATTTATCTTGTAATGTATATCACCTCTTCTTTTTTTAGACAATATGCTCTGGCCCAAACAGTGAACCGCTACCGCATCTTCCCACTCTCCAGTATTCACAAACAATCTAATAATCTAAAATAAACACTATCGTATACTATGGCAACTTAATTCTGTGACCACTGCAGTGTATTGACAGTTTGTAAGATGGAATTCTTACTGCAATTCTACTCCCACAAACCAACAATCATTCACATGCCAGTGCAACGTGATATGCCAAGTTTCTGCTATAAACTTCCATAAAAAGCAATCCAGAAACATTACAATGCAGACACACATAAAATAAGAAAAACTGCAACCCTACCTTGTGCAGGTAATGGCTTTTCAGTAGTGCTCAGGATATCACCTTGTTGCCAAGTTGCAGAACCTGGCAAACATGAGGCAGGGCTTTGAGCAGATAAAGGGGACAGCTAGGTGACTTCTAAGCAAGTCTTCCTTTGTTATGTTATTGACCTTTTCTTGTAAGCTCAGAATAAATTACATTATTTAACTTTACTCCATATGCATGGAAGTCTGTGCTTAAAGTTAATGTAACTTGGTGATAAGCTCTGTGATTCTAAGCTATACTAAGTGACTTATCTTGCTAGATCATGGTATATTCACTACTTCACTTAAATTAGTCAATGATAAAAAGTAAGCTAACTGACTCTCTGACTGTCTCTATTGTAACAAAATCCACAAGCTCAAAATCACAAGCACCAATCCCCAAACCTGTACCAGCTGATTTCAGTTAATGCCCTTATGTTATATTTCTTTAAGATCTATTTTAATGTAATCCATCCTCCTTTTCTGCCACCTGTTTCTATTTTCTGAGGGCTAATTTGTAAGATGATCCCCACTAAAATGTAGCATCACAATTTGGGTAAATGTAATTAAAATCTTTTGTTTTTCTTGGAATCTTAGTGTATCAGTCCACAATGGCATTTGACTGTCTGTTAATAATTTTTCCATTTCATGCATCAATTCTGAATTTGAAGAATTTAATCTAGACATTATTTATTGACATACTGACATTATACCAAAATGAACAATTATTTACACCAGCAGGGAAGCGTAACTACATAGCTTATATAAAACTTAGGCACAAAGTAGTACGTAAACACAAGAGCAACAATACAACACTTACTGATTAACTAACACACTACAAATGACAGACAAATACTGTCTTCTGAGATGTGAAGCTGTTTTCTCTGATAGAAATTTACCAACATTGTGAAGGAACATGCTCCTATCTTCTGTGAAGATGAAGACAGTATGATCCTCAACATGCCAGTAAGGTGTCTTAATGCACATCTTCAAGGCATTAACTTCATCACATCATCATGCAGCTAAAATTTTACACTGTTTTTCACAAATCACTTTCTTTCCAACAATGCTTGAATTTCAGCATTTGAACAACCAGAATTTTTCATGAAGCTTTAAATTAGTGAGTCTGTATCAATTGGAATACTGCTGATTTTTCCTGTAATAACCATATTCTGGTGCAGTCCAGTCCAATTTGAGCACTGCCTCATAGACAAAAATTGTACATCTCAACAACAGGCTTACCATGTAATCAGAATAGACTACAACATCTAAACAGTACTTGTGTAACTTTACCTTCATATAATTCTCACAATCAAAATTTTCGTCAGTGCACAATGCTTCTTCATAATCTCGTGATACATTTTGTGTTAGATCACAAAATACCCACACCACAGTTTGAGAACCATTGGACTAGGCATTCTTCATACAGTTTTCAAGCATAACAGCATAATGCTGCTGTGACAATGGCAGCATATACAATTAAGCATGTTCAGTAAAGAGCATCACTTACCTGTGCTGTCTCTCAACTCTGCAGGACTGGGGGGTGGAGTTTTGGACACCTTGGGTGACAGAAGCTCTGGAAAAGAGGAAAAAAATAATTACAACTGCTGTTTCAGATTTATAGATAAGTTAATTCAGTCCCTGGTACCTGAAACTAAATATTAAACACTGTTACACAGAAAACCGCAATTAGAACATATCACCAGTCAAATCAGTCCACTTTCCACCATGACAACCTGTCTCCTTGTGATCCATATAAGTTTATGATGCTTCCATCTGTATCTGAGCCTTTCAGTCACTATACCGAAGATTCATTAACCACATATCTGTATACACTTACTGTTTCCACATCCAAACAATTTACACATTCCGTCCCTAATCTCTGATTAAATAACCTAAGCTACAAAAATATGAAACTCGAACTAAGCCTCTAATGACAAAAATTGTACCAGTTCCCATTACAATATGTGTTCATCATTCTCTGGTAATTCCAACTGATGCTTGAGCATCAACGTAGCCCCGAACAGATATTTTCACCCCTGCTTATATACAGCATTGCTCATATGATATGTAGCCTTATTTATACTCCATTTCTGACAAAATTTAATATTGCTATGCCAAATGTTGACAGAAGTGTCTAATTTCATGAAACTAGTGGCATTAGTGTGCTCCCACTTCCATACTATCTATCACATAATAATAATAATAATAATAGATTGTATAAAATTAAATATTGGTTGGTTGGAGTGTCCTTGGGTGGAGGTTTTATAACAAATTTTACCAAAATCACTGGTTTTTAACATATAGGTATGATAAATGCAGGCATGCAGACTTAACAACTTACCAACACAGCTTCATGATCTCATAATTTTGACCTCTTTTCTTAATCAAGACAAGAAAGGAATCTATAAAACCTCAGCTGCTGATATCACCACATTGTCTGGTTATGTATCCCCCCTTCAACAGAAACAACCAATTTCCATAAAATTTGGTATGCACATTATGCAGTCACAGGCCACCTAAAACTTGCACTTTGAAGTTTCCTACACTCAGTAATGAGGAACTGGGGCAGCTGAGCTGGCATAATGCTTAGGCTATGAGCTGAACTGCCAAGGAATTGTGGTTCAAAGTACTGAGCAGCTCTGGGCCCCTCCAGATTCCTATTCAATGGGTACTGAGGCTCTTTCTTCAGGAGTTAGTTATTTAGTTAGTTAGTTGATTAGTTAGTTAGCAGGATTCAAGTGTGTGCATATCTACTTGGAACCTCAGCATGTCAACACAAGCTGAACTGCATTTCACACCAAACAAGTACACTGACACCTCATTAAATTGGTAGTTGGAGTAATGTATTCACTAAAATGAGAAATATGTACACATACTTATTTTGTTGGTCAACTGAATACCTCCCACAAATACTAATTCCAAGCAAGTAGCATGTCTGTAAGTGCAGTAAGTCACATTTCTCTCATGCCATTTCTCACATGATCTTCAGTATATCAGAATAGATTCCTGTATTTGAAGGATTATGTGCATCTCTAAGTGCCCATACTTTGATATCTTTCACATTTATTCAACAGCATTATTTTGTGACACATGGGTCCACACATCCATTGCAGGTTTTTTACAGCACCAGATAGTTAGGAGTGTGAGAAATTCATAGGAGTAGGTCAGAAACTTGGCATTATACAGTGAAATAAATGTGGCAAACATAATAATAATATCTGTACAGCCACAGATTTATATTCATCCCCTGTAGATTTAGGTGTGTGAGCCTGACAGTGGCCTGGCTACATATTGACAGTGTCACAAAGAAGTAGGTCATAACAGATGGTTGCTTCATGTTTTTTTTTCAGATCTTTCCGCACTTCTTAAAAAAAACAGCAATAATCTCAGTCCTTTCTTCACTTCAAGACACCTTGTCATTAGAGGATCCCTTTTTAACTAACAGTTCAGTAGCATTCTTGAATATCAACTTCTTTGTTCACTTGCCGTCCAGTTCACCCTCATCGTCACTGAGAGAAGATTCACTGATAAGAAAATTCTTTCCAGCAGCTACACTTTTTGCACACCCTACCAAACACACCAATTTTCTTATCTAAAATCATTAATGTTCCAGTACCTTTTGCACTAACATCAGTACATCTATGTTTTGAAGCCATATTTTTGGGAATTTAATAGTAACACACTTCACCCTCCCATATGTCTTCACTGTGAGGCTGGGTACAGGGTGGGGGAATACTGTGACATCAGCTTCATATGTGCATGTGGATAATTGAAATTCCACCCCCTGTCATACAGAACAGGTGTCAAAGTGTAAAAAGTCAAAAGTTTTGTAACCCAGCCTGTCTTAAAAATATGTAAATGGAAGAGATATATGAGCTCAAGAAAGCATCTGAGAGAAAGGTGGATCAGCAACAAATCAAAGCACTTGATTCACAAAACCCAAGGGAAGAGCTACTGAATAATTTTTATCAGTCTCAAACCAATTTCACAATACATTTACAACATAAATAGTATTACATAAAAGGGCAGGGCCTTACCTTCTGCAGCAGGAATCACCTTGCAGGTTGTCTCCAGACGTACCAGCTCCTCTGTAACACCTTGGAAGAGTTCTGAATCACGGCGCTGATCAGCTTCTGTCCTGACAGATGGTGGTGGTGAAGGCTGTTTCTTTGATGTGTCTTTTTCTAATGTGGATATTCCACCCTCAAGTGATGACTTACTTATCAATGACACCTCCTCCTGCACAGGTAGTGTGCCCTCTATTGAGTCTCCAGTTGCTGACACTTTATAGGTGTCCTCTAACATGGATTGGGGTGACACTTTTTCTTTTTTGGGTTTGACAGGAGGTGCTGTAGGTAACTGTTCTGATATGGGTGGCTGTCGTTCATATTGTCGATCACGTTTGTCCTGAGCAAATATTTCCTTGAGTTGAGCCACCGTCCTTCGCTCTTCTTCCACAGCTTTCTCCTCTCCAATGTACTTTGTTTCATCAAAGTCCTGCTCATGCTTGTCTTTTGAAATGACTGACTTTGAAAGTCGGTCTGCAAGAAACACACAGCCATGTAGTTCTAAGACAATTCAGTGATGTAATGAAGAAAACATTTTGTGCTCTTTTGGTATAGTATGTACATAAAAATTTGTCACAGGACTTTAGCATTATATGTATTAACTAATTTACTTACTTCTTTACTTACTTACTTAGTTACTTACTCCATGCAGCAGAGCCCTTCATGAGAAGCCAACTGGTTCTCAGCTATTCAAGAAATTCCATGCATTCTATGGAACCTGAAGGTTCATTACTACATTCACACATGCCCGACACCTGTCCCTATCCTGAGCCAGCTTGATCCTGTCCATGCCCCCACATCCCACTTCCTGAAGACCCCTCTTAACATTATCCTCCCATCTATGTCTGGGTCTTCCAAGTGGTCTCTTTCCCGCAGGTTTCCCCACCAAAACCCTGTATATGCCCCTCCTCTTCCCCATACATGGTACATGCCCCGCCCATCTCATTCTTCTCGATTTAATCACCTGAACAATGTTGGGTGAGGAGCACAGACCATTAAGCACCTCATTATGTAGTTTCCTGTACTTTATTAACTCATCCCTCTGAGACCCAAATATTCTCCTCAACACCCTCTTCTCCAACACCCTTAGCCTATTTTCCTCCCTCAATATAAGCGACCAAGTTTCACACCCATACAAAACAACTGGCAAAATAATAGTTCTATGTATCTTAATCTTAAAATTTTTGGTTATCAGATTGGATGACAAAATATTCTGCATCGAATGATAGCAAGCATACCCTGACTTCAATCTGCTCTTAGTTCCTTCCTGAATAGAATTTTGATTGTTAAGGTTGTTCCCAAATATTTGAACTCTTCCACCCTTTCAAAGGAACTATTATCAATGTTTATATTGAGACTTCGTCCTGCATCCTGATCTCGAGACGTGACCATGTACTTAGTCTTATCAGCATTTACTTCTAGCCCAGTCTCCAATACTAGCAACTAAAGCTTCATCATTTTTCTCTATTGTATGTATGCTTCCGCCTGTTTACTGATATGCATTGCTTAATGACGGGGATATGTTCTGAGAAATGCAGCGTTAGGCAATTTCGTCATTGTGCAAAAGTCATTGAGTATACTTACACAAACCTAGATAGTATAACCTACTACACACCATGGCTATATGGTATAGCCTATTGCTCCTAGGCTACAATCCTGTACAGCATGTTACTGTACTGAATACTGGAGGCAATTGTAACACAATTATAAGTATTATAACATTATAATCTTATGGGTCCACCATCGTATATGCAGTCCATCGACCAACACTTCTTTATGCAGTGCATACCTGTATATACATCATCAGCATATACCAAAAGCTGATGAGTACCATTTAATTTCAAGCTCTTATGGTATACCTGAACCCACCTAATGGCATATTCTAAAACAAAGTTGAAAAGTAATAGTGAAAAAGCATCTCCTTGTTTGAAACCGTGTATTAACTACACTCATTTAGAAAGTATTAGTTTTTCTTGTAGATACTTAAATCATATATATTTATGTTAACAGCTATAACTAGCTGGAAACAACCCATTAAATAAACCCAAAACCTTACAACAGGATGTCAATTAATACTCACATTATGAGTGAACTATGACAAAGTTAATATCAATATACAGTACAGTCTTTATGTAGTGTATCATACTGTGATAAACACCTTACCACTACAAGCTTTCATCTAAATAAACTAAGAAGTTATTGTGAGAACCTACAGCACCTATGGTCCTTTAATTGCTACAATCACTATCCAGTGGTAAGCAGATTTTAGACGTTAATACCTGTATAACTTGGTGACTATCTTTGCACAAATCTTCCATTAGTGTTAGCTAACAGTGCATAAAGTTTGTCAGACATTACATTCAAAATTTCACATTTTCACACTGTTTATAATTTTCAGCACACAAAAAAGTAATATTTGCAGGCCCACTGTATGTTACATATTCTCAGCAAATGCAAGAATGCACACAGATTCCAAGCAATTCTCCATTACATTACTAATTTAATCTCTGCTAAAAGGTTTTTTTTTTTTACCAATACAAGTACTGTTCAATTATCTGTCACCACATGAATTTCCAATTTCTTGCTTTAAGTAACACTATTTTCATTCAAACCATTACATGACCACCAGCCTGGTACTGCTTATGGGGGCTAACCAAGGGACTCAGTGACATGAACAGCATGAATTTTATTTAAAAAAAAAAAAATTCTGAGAAAATCAATAACTTGATTAAACAATTATTGAGATGTAAAGAACATACAGATGCATAAGCATTATGTTACTACAAGCTCCTCATTCTTTATACGGTACAGAGGGTAACATGTTATTAGTGATGTGTGAATGCATGGTAATTTTTTAACCTAAAAACTGACTTCAAAAACATTAAATACTTTCCTACTACTACTACTGTTGGTAGTGGTGGGGTTATTAGTAGTAGTAGAAGTAGCAGCAGCAGCAGCAGTAGTTAGTAGTAGTTGTAGTAGTAGTAGTAGTAGTAATTGTCCATATGCCCAGTTGTTTCACTCAAGGGTAGTGGATTTAATTTAGATAGTCTGGAGTATGAAATCTAAACAGTCCATTAGTCTGTACACTGGTATTCCAAATGGCATCAAATGATCTACAATCAAATTAACAATTGACTGCAATTTAGGATTTTCAAAGACACCAACTAAAATATCAGTACTCACCTACATATGGCTCTTTCTTCTCTGCTTCCACCAATTCTTCAACAGATTCTGACTCCTGAAATATTTCAGCAAGAATAGTAACTTAAGAACCACCATCAGTCCAAGGACAGTCAACATTAGACATGAAATCTCTTTAATATAAGATAAGTGCTGACATTACATTTAATGGTATTAACTGAAGTAAAATATATGAATTGAGTTTTCAACAACACAGTCATGAGAAGATCACATGTTACATATAAATTCTAATAATTTTCTATTAACTTCAAAATAAAATTTAAAAGCAATGTGAGAATTAGCAAGTCTATTATGTGACAGGTCAACGAACTCTCACCTTCATTATGTCTTGTTCATCATACGTGATGTCAAGGCTTGCATCTCGTCGCAAAGATGCATCTCGTGAGGGTCCTAGTTCTTCCTTCAAACTCTCGAAACCTGACTGGTCAAGATGAACAGCCCTGTCCATCTCGTCAACATTGAATATGCACTGCTGAACAATGTCATCACGTCCAATTTTATGCAGTGCTGCCTCTAGCACATAGCCTAAAAGCAGAAACAGAAGAAATACCCTTTCAAAATATTTCAAGAATCTTGCAATTCCTTACATTGAGAATATCACGCAGAACTTGATAGAATAGTTTATATCTTACATACAAGCACTTCTTCATATGACATTGCCTTCTTAGATTTGTTGTCAGATATGATCACTGGGAAATTACTCTAGTAGAAAGAAAGTTTGCTACATGAGCTCTTGATAGGGTGCCTTCTCCATATGCCACAAGTAACAGACTGAAGGGGTTGGTCAGTTTCATTCAGTTTCACTAGACATGTGATGCATATAAATTGCTATATTTTTAAGCATGCATGATTGTGACAAGTTAAATAGTCATTTATAAAAACGTGACTACTTGACATTATGTCAACATAATGGAGGGTGGTTTGGCATGTGAGTGGAGGAAGCTTTAATGGTGACTAGTATATACTTCCTTACCTTGATGATCAAAGGTCAAGTTCAGGAGCTGTGCACATGCTCTTTATTTAATATCTGTACCGTGTGCGTGCGTGCGCGCGCGTGTGTGTGTGGGCGCGCGCGTGCATGTGGGCTAAGTTAAACAACATTACGTTCTGTGTTATGACAGGTGCTCATTTTAAATTGATCCAAGCTGTCTTCTATATGTTACAATCTGTGCACATGCAACTTACTGCCAATCTTCCACTCCACTCTGCTGTGTACATACTACCAACTCCACAGTTCACCTGACATGAGACTTGATATTGTGAGCATAAAATACTTGACTTTTATATAACCCTGACATGACAATAGATAATAAAGCATACAACATATTTAATTTGAAACAAATAATTACAACTTGCCTGTGGCCTTATTTCCATCTTGCTGAAGCCATAACCTGAGCATAGCCATGGCCTGCTGTGCAACACTGCTTGGACATTCTGACTTCACAAGATTAACATCTGAGTTTGTAACACCAAGTTCACTTGCTAGGGGTACCCAGTCCTCTCCTAGCAGATTACTTATGTCTGATAAACGGAGGTCTGTACGTTGACATGATGTATCCAGCCGACCTACAAATAAGGCACTTCTGTTCTAAATACAGTTATACATTAAAGAACATGAGTGCTATGCCTCTGCACCATGTTATTTGCTATTACATTCTAAACACTTGCAGTCCCACTGTCTGAATACTGCTAGCAGTGCATGCAGAAATTTTATGTATTTCAGCTTGAATTTTTAAGAACTAAGAAAATGAATTTGACCACTCTTTAATGTTCATATGTTATTTCATTTTTGCCATTAGTCAAGTAGTTCTCCATTATGATCACTGATCATACTTTAGCTATAATTCATGCCCCTAAAAGGTTAACCATAAAGATTTAACTAAGCACAAATCTCTAGTAAATTCTAACGAATAATAGTTTCTCTATGTTCTTATTCTGCATTCACTACATTTATTACTTACATAACCACATAATCATAGCTTTCCTATAAGACAAATTTAGATTTTCATTCAACCTAGAATAAAGTAAAACGGTAGAGTGCACCCTTGTGCAGGCACTGAGGCTCTGTACAGGCTGTACGGCCCATAGGGGGAGTAGAGGTGTAGCTCTACTCTTTCTTGACCACAGCACTAGAAGGGGGTGAGGGGTCAGCGTCATGCCCCAGCCGCTCTTTACTCCCAGGAAAGACCTGGTGCCCATTGTACAGGAGGCTGGGTGGGACCCAGGGCCAGTCTGGACAAGTGCGGAATATCTTGCCCCACCGGGATTCGATCCCCAGACCGTCCAGCCCGTAGCCAGTCGCTATACTGACTATGCTACCTGGCCCACCAACCCAGAATAAGTCTTGATATATTTCTCTACATGCACCGTAACTCAGTATATTAACCCATATTGCACACGTGTCAAAACGGTTTTAAGATACAAGAACTACTTATTTTCCATAAATCAAGATTGTAAGTATCATCATTAGACAGTGGGCCAGATGGCCCAGGGTTCAAATCCCAGCAAAAACTAGAACATATTTTCTATTCCACACCATCCTCACAGGCTCAGGTACTTACTAAGCCTCCTCTTCAATGGGTAACAGGGTTTTTTTTTTCTTGGGGGCAAAGTGGCCATTGGGTGAGGCTGCCAAAACATCTACATTAGTGCCGAAGTTAAAGATGAGTGGCGCTACACCCTGTGTATGCCTTCACAGCATGAAAAAAAAAACTTTACAACTTTACCCTTACTTTCATGCCAATATGATTTTCGGTGAAACAGCAGTATATATGCCACTGAGTACATATTCAGAGAAACATGCCTTTTCACACAGTTGTATGCTGACCATTGATGCAAACCTCTCTTGTAGAATATGAACAGAATTAGGTAAAAATAAACACTTCTAAGGCACCAAATCACTCATTCTGCCAAAAATAACTAAGTCATGGGTTTCATATAACACTTCACATTCCTTCTTTTTCTCTCAGTTTTATTAACAAAGTCCACATTCTGGAAATCTGGTAATGGAGGGAATTAAACACAATATGTGTAGACTAGATATTGTACAATTTACATTGTACATTAACTCACCTAGGCCACCGTCTCTTAGGAAACTATACTTTTTATGCAAAACCAATAAGTCAGGTTCTGAGAGAGCAGACTCTGGCAGGATTGTTTCTGGTAGAACGATGTTGAGTATACAGATGGGCTGCTGAGGAGGTTCTCCTTTTGCTACCTGTGTATAAGACATGTACATATATTCAGTACACATACTTCATGACACACATATAATTCTTGTTAGGTCTATCTTTGCAAGCCAACTCACTTTTGGCTCTCTCATGAAGAGAATTCTGCCCACCGTATCAGCATGTGGATCTTTTACACGTACTGTAAATGGCAGACGGTTTTCTCTAAAAGCTCGGAAGCCAAGTTGAAGTTGATCACCTGACTTTGTTACAGGTACCAAATTTCCCGCAAATTCTATATACTGGGGTTTGCCTTCTAGAACCTGCAGCAGAAAACACAAATTACACTTAAATTGCAGTGTATGATGCCAAGAACTATTTGAAATAATACTGACATGCAGGAGATAAGCAAGCTTACTGAAAGAGAAATAAGTATATTCTTTGTCCTTCTAACTAACACAGCTCATTTGCCTGGTACAGATTTTCACTTTTCAGCACAATCTTTCCTGTTACACTTTATGATACCCTACACTGCTAAATGTGTAATTCTTTCACCAATACTTCATTTATTCTATAATAAAAAGGATGTAACATTCCTCCTGCTCCATGAAGTACATTTCAGCTGATGTTAAGACCACCATTTCAGTTCATTTCAACTTCTAAGCTTCATCTTCATATGTTAAGCCCAAGTAAGTTTCGACTCTCACATGACTTCAACTGAATGATGTGAATATCTATTTTGTAATACATGGTCTTTTACAAAGCTGAGTGTGTCAACACTTTCAATCTTTTCCTCATATGGCCAAGATAATTAAAGAATTAACATTGTTTAATATTTCTTGTTAAGACGTGTGGGATTCATTATAAAATCTGAAGAGGGACTGATAAATAAAACGTGACAGAGACACATATATATGAAGAATGAATGTGTCAGGAACAGTAAATCAGCAAATTATGAAAGGCATTTGAGAAACACAATTGGTTTGCCCATGGGATGGAGAAGGACAGCCCAGAACATAAAATTTATTACATATCTAGATCAATATGAAAAATAAGAATATAATGGAAGGAGACAGAGTGCAAGTAGGTGTATACAGACAAGTCATAAGACATGGAAAAAAATGCCAGGTGTGGAATTGTTAAAGATCTGGAGAATGGAAACCGTTATCTCAAAAATAATCCTCAAAAACTGGCATTAACTAAGAAGACTGTTTGATTGTTAGGTTATTATAATGATGCGATTTCAATGCTTATGTTATATGGCGTACAAGGAGATGGTAAGATGATAACGAATAATGACATAATAAGGATTTGTCTGAACTGGTTGAGGTCAAGATGCTCACCTGGGCAGACAAAGGAAAACCGTGACAAACTAAGTCAGAATAGATGGAATCCACAAGGTTCAATATCAATACATCCCCATAGAAGTCTAGAATTTTACTACTCAGTAAGAGGATGAAGAGCAGACTAAGAAAGTGAAGCAGCAGTGTAAGTCCAGCACATTGACAGTAGTGTGGCAGAGCAAAATTTCTAACAAATTTGAGAATGCTAAATACTTCACAACACATTTGTGTACTTTACAATGCTTATACACCCATCCCTCTTAAAAGATTTTTACTTTAACATGCAACAATAAATTGTACCTATTGTTTGCTCTTACATACAAATGGTCTGTAAAGTGAATCAGGTATGCACATGGGTCAGTTCACTTGCACATGTGCTCTATATTTTGAAATTAATGGGAAAATGGTTTTTGCTTTGTGGATTGTTGCCTTACAGACAGTTTTTGTGGAACAGATGTTCCCCATAAAGCAAAGAATGGGTGTATAAAGTACTAAAGCACTAAGTGGAAATAACGTTAATACTGAAACTGGAACAGTTTTATATGAGTTGGCATCAAACTGCACAGTAACTTACCTCCACATCTCTACTCTTTGCAACTTCTGTAAAGTGTTCTTGATGTTCGAGGGTCTTATCTTCCTTGTCATCTGTCATACAAAATACCCTGAGTCGAGCCTCCAGAACATCTACTCGTTTCGCAAAGACCACAAACCTACCACAAAAACCATCACAATAAAAAATAAGATGACTGATGACAGTAATATTCATACAATGTATACATTTCTTCCACTTATCTTGTACTAATAATAGAGTAAGAGTGCATATATGAGGGCATTTCCCACTGTACAAACTTGTGTTGTTTATACCAAAATAAACATGAAGAGTTGAACTGAACATGCATACAGCCCTCTGGTGTTTTTAGCCTTTTGACAAAGATATTTCTTCACTCTTAAGAGTAATAAAATACGTAAAGGTAAAGGTAAAGAAGTCCCATTACAGGCCTGGACAGGCCCAGAGGGTTCCAGGAAGTTAAGGTTCCCAGATTTTGTGACAGCAGCACAGGATGGTGGTAGGTTGTCAGCCTTAGGCACCGGCCGCCTTTACCCCCAGGAAATACTCCTGGTACTCATTTTTGTTAGAGGCTGAGTCGACCCCAGGGCCATAGTGCGATTGGAAGTATTCTGTTTCAATAAAAAATCCACTGACACCATCTGGGATCGAACCAACAACCTTCCAATTTGTAGCACAGTACCTTAACCACTGTGCTACCGCGGTCCCCAAAATACCTAAAAGTAGAGCATAATTATAAACAACTAAAACTACGCAGAAGGAAATTGTACATCTCCAGTAGTTTATATTTCTCTGGATAATGAACAGATGTGACATAGTATTTATTTTTCTTTTTCATGGTAATGGTCCACTGGGAGAAATCAGCCTTGGCCAAGTGTTTGTACAGGTTGACTGTTTTTAGTTGAGAACGTAAGCACTACAGAAAAGAACTGAAAAATGTCTCATTCAATCAGAATATAGTATCACAAAGTATAAATCAAAAATATTTTCTTACATGAGACCATAAATAGACCTACTACACAGAAAAACTCAAAAGTGTTTAAACAGACTTGCAATGAAACTGATTTACATGTAAGAAAAAGGAAAAGAAAAATTTTGATAATTTCTCTTCAATGCCAAACTCAGTTCTGTTGCATATGAATAAGGGTTTTACTACCAAGAAGTTGGCTCTGTATCTAGACAAGCCAAACACATAAAAGAGTCTACAGATACATGATTCCCTGGTTTACAAACTGATAACCACCTGAATTTGAGCAGTCATCTTAAATGAATTATGTAATGTGAAGCATGCTACAGAGTTAGGTCAATATTTTAATAAAAAGTGGAATAATTCTGGGCAGTAATTCATCAATAGTAAAAACCCACTGACTGCAAAAGAAAACTGTTGGAATTATAGCCAGTGCAAAACCTATAAACTCATGGAGAAGTTTAAGAGGTAAGAGATTTTCTGTCTCCCACATGAGCATGTACTTTCATTAATCAACTTCACTATAAATAACCATGAAGAACTCATATACAGCTATACACAGTATTAATACAAGAAATAATTATTATCTTCACAGATAAACTACCAACCTTTCATGTTTTTGGAAATGTATGTACTATGTTGATGTCAAAATTTTCAAACATTTACCATGTACACTGACAGGTCTTATAAATAAAGGGACTCGTTTTAATTTAAATTCAACACCACTTTCCACTGTACAAAACTTAATGTAGAGCTCAAATCAAAACAATACTGTGCTGTGTTTTATGTCAGTTTTTCCTAAGTCCCTGGAATCTAACAGCTGCTTTTGAACTTTGAAGATTAGAGGTTTTCTGGAAAATTAATTTGGACCAGACAGTTGAAATTCACAGTAATAATTTGGATAGCAATGGGTTAAAGTGACTCATACTCTTATTAGCTTACACATGTAATGGCTTTAATGTAACATTTGAATACTTTACGCAGAATCCTTAGAAACTTTTCGTATTTCATAATTCTGCCTGCTTGGCTATTTTTACATTTGTATTTACATTATGTTTTTCTACAGTCATTTAATTTCTCTCTGATATCCCAGTTTTCAGAAACCTATAGTTAGATCCAAGCATACAGCATTTATGGACAATACCGTCATGTAAAATACAGATTAAAGTAAAGCCAAAACTAAATATCCCCATCAACTTTTGTTACCAGCTCTCATCCAGATCCATCACATGGTGTGGAAGCATAAATAAGCAGATCTACTGATTATGATCCAAATTCATATATTCATTGTACAAGCACCAAAAGTACAACACAGACATTAGTAAATAAATGTTTTAGGGACACAGTTATGAGGCAGGTTGAATGTACACAGAGGAACTCTGATGACAGCCCATAAATGAATGTAATCTGTCAGCAAGTTCATAGACAGAATGTGTCCTCTGAATGAGGTTACACAGCTTGGCATACCAGCTGCTGATAGCAGACTTATCATTGGTTTATTCAGATGCCAGTTTCCTACACAGTTTTCTTAGTCATTCCATTCAAACCCAAAGAACAGAATTTTCAAAATGACTACATTTTACTGGGAATTCTCAAAATCCATTTATCATATGTACTATACATGCTGAGTGTGGCTATGACATAGCCCCTACAGGATACTTCTACAGTAATAATTTTCTTCCGTAAAGTATGCCAGTAGTGGTGATACTGTATAAGTTCAATATGCTTAGCAATGAAACCACCACCACCACCACAACCACAACCACCACCACCATGATTTTCAAGGACTTGAGGCCTTGTGGCCCATTCTGGTTACAAGATTACAATCCGTAAATCTCTTTAACAAGTGTCCTGTGTTCCTTTTTCCTGCTGGTTGATATTTCATAACAGCATGTGGGAGTCTGAATCTGTCCATGTTATGAACATGTTGTATCAATTTATTTTAACAGTTGCTGTTCCAAAGTTGGTTGTGTTGCTGGATATCACTTTTTATTCATACCTACCAATAACAGGGCATATTGATCAAGGAACAGACAGTCAATGACTTCAACCCTATTTACACACCAGCTAACATCACAGGGCAGTAAAAAGACCATACCGCATAACTCAGTTTCTATTCCCAGGTCAGTTCCCATCCAACCTTCACACAGGAAGCTCTACAAACAGAGTAAGTCTACCACCTAATACAAATTTAATATCGTATTCTAGTAACATCACTTCATTGACTCATTATAATGCACTGCAGGATTTGGCCCACAGGACATACAATTCCAGGTACAGTTGGTTGTATGTACAACCACCAACCCATAACAACATTTTAAGTAACTGTAATTAACAAACATTTTAAGAGCTGTTAGCAGCCTGACATACCTTATGATGTTTTAATGCTTTTAATCTAGTAATTCTTGGTTAACAACCACTTGTACAAACGTTTCCAATCTATTAATTTGTAACTTTAGCATATATAAGAAGAGACTCCCTGGGGATGAAGTGTAAACATCAAAATATGTAGGAGTGCTATAAGAAACAGATAATTTTTAACACATTTTGTGCATTTGTTGGACAAATATATAATCTAACAGGGTTGTTTAGGCAAATCACTGAGCAGACTGATGGGCAGAACAGAGATTATGCCAGACTGGCGACAAAGGTTCACATAAGGAAGGCCATTCACAACATAAAGAAGCCTAGGATAAAATGTTCCAGGCTTGTATGAATGATGATGGGTGCTGAGTGTACCCAGATATTCTACTGGACTTCCTTATTTCAAGGATTTAACCAACGAGACTGGAGAATTATAAACATTGCCATAAAAGCAGAGTTTGAAAAAGTCAGTGCTGTTTATATGGAGGTGTTAGAGTGAGCTCCATACTGATGAATACCTGCAGGTGGTGGACCAAAATGTGGCTTTCAAGAGAAAGCAGGATCTCGATTGAGCTACCATGGAAGTATTAACTACCAATGCCACTGAAGAGGCATTTACTTTGGACAATTAGTGGATGACTTTGTTGAAAGAACACAATGACGATTTCATATGGGTAAGTTTTACAAAACTATATGCAGCATCTTTCAAGGAACAGGCACCTCCATTATCTGAGAGCCTTGCTTTAGAAGAACACAGCAGGCAGTAAACTCCTCCCTTGTGATTTCAATTTTGCTTCATTGCAAGTTAGAATTGGAAAGTGTGGCTATAACACAGGCAGTTAAGCAGCAAGCTTTGTGAGTTTTCATGACATATGATACATTACATTAATTTATTTTCACATACCAAAGTACGACATTTTTTTTAAAGATTTGTTACTGTATAGGCCAATATATTTTATAAATCAAATTCCAAGCTACTGGGATGCCTTGGGTATTAGGGTTGGGGCCAATATTATGGCTTTTTATGATAGATGTTATAGAACCCTTAGTGATTTGAAGATTTGCTTAATGAGGATTTTGATGGAACACATTTGATACATAAAGCAGTGGTCCAATGTAAGAGGCAACAATTTAAACGATTCTTCAGAATGGTACTAACATGCACTAAAGAACTACAATTGTATACATTACATGCAGCCAGCATAACAGGACGGGGTAGAGGGTTCCAAGTATGTTAACAAGAAACAATCCTTCTCCACACTATGAAGACTTTGAAAGTAGCCACCCCAGGTGTGAAAATGTAGGGTTAATGATATAACAGACAATTATGGATGTGAAAAGTAATCTTTATTTAACGAGCACAGATCATGATAAAATCAGTTATTTCAACTTGTACAATTGGAGTACAACAGAAGCTACAGCTAAGCAGAAGAGCAGTAAGAAGTCAGAAAGCATTTGTAGCTTTACAGACACTACAAGAAGGGGTATCTAATTTTTCAAACTGGAAATCTAGCTATGCAAATTGACAAGGCAATGACAGAAAAGTATAGGTAGTTGTTAGGAGTCATTGGCAGAGATCTTGAAATAAAAGCATTGCCCTTGAGCCATTAAGGCATATAGGGACTTTGGCAAAAGTTGACTATAACAGTAGCGTGATGTTCCAGCAGTCGCAGTGCAAAATGAAAAGAAAGATGGGTGAGCCCCAAAGCTGTTGTGAATATACCAGGATAGATACAGTTCCTGTGCCTACCAGATATCAAACTTAACAATCATGAATCCCAAGGAGCAGGATCTTTCTTAAGAAGCTAATTGTTGCTCAGCTGATCGAGAAGTTCACTACATGGTTTACACAGTTCATCTCAGAACTTAATATGCATCATGTAACTGGTGGTATATCATTGAAACAATGTCGTATACTGCTGGACTGTTTCTAAATCCTGACAAATCAAATTTCCATTTCTGTTGTCTCTCTTACTATTGGCTTTTATTTTTTTTAACACACACACACACATTCCTTTGCTTACTCACTTACTCACTCACACTCTCACTCATTCACTCACTAACACAAGCACACATGCATGTACACACAGACACAGACACAGACACAAAAACACTCACACATACACACACACACACACACATACACGCATGCACACAGAGGAGGAGTGGGGGCCCCAAAACATTTTTGTCAAAAAATAAAATGGGTGACAGTGAAAAATAACATTAGCAGTATAGTTTGTAAACCTATCAAATAAAATGGCTTTCTAATGCTAAGACATGTTTGTGATATGGAATATGTAATATCACTTTAAGGGGCTGACTTACTTATTACATGGCACAATAGTATTTGTACAGTTTCTAATGACAAATATCTGTAACATACCCTGGCATGAAATCCTATACATACTACTGCATACAATTTCACTGTCTCATGATGTTTAATTCCTTTTTTACCTATGTTATTGAATGTCCCTTATAAACATTTGTGTATGACCTGCTAGTACACCCACGTACATATGAAGTAAGGTTGAAGAACTTGCAGTTGAAGTAATGATTTATGTTTTGGACTCAAAGTTACACTAATGTTTTAATTACTGCTTCATTGTCATGAATAATACAAGAATAAACTGAGTTATAAAGTGGTGACAATACAGAACAAAGAGAATTCAAACTCTGAGAATCACTTAGACAAACTGGTGGCCTGCCTTCAAAACAATACATTAAATTCCCAACATTGCATTTGTCAAATATGGAACTGTACAGATTTTACTGTTATTAGGATCACAACAAATGTCACCTCCTACTTTAGCCATTAACAAACAAAATGCCCTGAATGGTTTTTTTAGTCACCGGTCATGCCCCCTTGCATTTCAGAGGCTTTTAAGTCAAATCTCAGCACAGAAAATACTTCACTTCAGCTTTTTTTAGTCCCTCATAAAGAATGCTTGGATTATACATTCACATAAGTCACATCCACTTCCTTTCACATTCCTTCCAATTCACCATTCATAACCATCATGTCATTCCTACTTCAACTCTAAAATCCTACACAGTTGTCAAGTGTTGTTAGATAAACTGAGGTAACATACAGAATATACCTTACCAGGATTTGAATGTCTGGGTAAATTTCCATCACCACAAAAACATTTGTAGCTAACTGAAACAATATCTAGATAATTTTTACTAATGATAAATTTTACAGAGTCATACTTGTGATCACACTTTAAAGTATTCATAATGCAATGAATTCTCATTTCTCCATGCTTCCTGCAGTATCTACAATTGACAACTGGGACACCACCTACTGAATGTGACATACGTTACAGAAAATGGATGTTAACCTATGAGAATATTGAGATTTCCAAGTGTGGTAATTTAACAAAGGAAAATCACATGAGAAGTTGTAACATTGTTAAGTTATGAGGGTAAAGGAAGGAAAGACCTTCATCACAACAAAACAACACCTACTGTAAGACTGTAATTAGATAGCTTCCAGCTACATTGTGTCTATAAGTAGAATAGTATCTTTTAACATATCAAATGAAGATGAAAACATGGACAGCAGATCAAATTTGTTTAAAAAACTATACATAATTAACTTGAAAATAACTGCCCTTTACAGTGTGAAACAAAATTTTAAAATTTGACATACGAAATATGTGTTAGTGCTCTTTTAACATACATAATACTTTTCAGAGGCTGCCAATTATCCATATTCATGGGTACTAAGAAACTGTGTGTAAAACAAACCACATACTTGCAATCCTTTCCAATGCAGTGGTCTTGCCCCATGTTTAGTTATATGTCATAAACCATTTTACAAAACACCACCAAGGATTAACACAGCTGAACCACACTGACATGATGTTCTCTGAATTCAAGCACCAATACAATAAACCAATTTTGAAAATATGCCATAACACTAAAACAAACCTGCAAGATGCACAGTCTGGAATCCACATTTTGATCCACATAGTGCAATTCCAAACATACCAAGAAAGTTAGAAATGTATGCTACAATTTGGAGCACATGAGCATTCTTACCAATTATGCAGTACTGGTTAAGTGTTTAAATATAATGGTAAATTTCAAACTTATGTAAAGGTAAAGTTGTCTCTGTGCATGATATGATGGCAAATTGGGAAATGAAGGTACAGCTCCACTCATTCCTAATCTCGGCACCAGATGGAGGTGCATGGTAAGCCTCACCCCCCAGGCACATTACTTCGTGTGAAAGAGCCTCTGGTACCCATTTAAAAGGGGGAGAGTTTGGCCTTGGAGCTTGTCTGGACACTGGAGAAAAATCTTTTGCCCCTCAGCCGTCCCATCCCTAGCCTGGTCAATATATCAGCTACACTATTCTGGCTCCCATTAGTATTTATTTTTAATTTATTAAAGATCCAAATGCACTCTTAACTAGAACTAATAACAGTACATATCTCATCAGCAGTACAGATATAATAATTTAGAAAGGTTTAATTCAATTTACACCATATGATAAAGTGTTTAAAATAAAAGAACAGACCTCAATATGTTTTAAGTTGTTTACAGATCTTTGTATCATGATCCCTTTTAACAATAAGACAACAGTTTGAATTAGTACTGAATAATGCATAAATAATTTCCATCAGAAAACTTGCAGTACAAAACAACACCAAGAAAATTTCATAGCAAAATTAGTCTCATACATTTATTTTCAAAACTATTTCTTAACACTATAGATTATTTAATTTAAAGTTTTAATTCAAAGGGATATAACATGTTATAATTAAAAAGAAAGGAACTATTAAGCATTAGTACAGGTGTATATCTAGAAGTAAATGCAGAGACAACTGAATATGTGTTCATGTTTTGTCACCACAGGTTGGGACAAAATCCTAGTACAAAAATGTGGAGATTTTTAAGTACTTGATAAAAGTCATATATGTGATTAGATTAAGAGTGGACTAAATTTGAGTAATTTTTTGTCAGGCAGTTATGAACAACTGAACCCTTCCATATCATATCTAACACCACAAATATTAAATTACACTTTTACCTGTTGTTTTGAATGAGTGTAAACTAAATGTCCCACCTCAAGGGTAGAACAGAGAAGAGGGTGCTGAGGAGAATATTTGGACTTAAGAGAGAGGAAGTAACAACAGCTGCAGAAAACTGCATAATGAGAAGCTTCATGATTCATACCCTTCACCAAATATTATTAGGGTAATCAAAGAAGCCAATAGAATGAGTGAGTTATGTAGAATACAAGGGAGTGATAAGAAAAACATAGAAATTTTGGATAGAAGAAAAGAGACTGGCTGAGAGACCTAGGCACAGATCACAGAATAATATTAAAATGGATCTTGAAAAGACTGGAGGATGAAGATGTGGACCGAATTCATGTGGCTGAGGGTACGGACTCTCATAACTGAGTACTAGCTTCTAAAGAAGTCTGCTCCAAGGAGTTGATATCTGACATCAGTTTGTCATGAAGTAAACTTAAGATACCACAATGACCTAAAACCAGTGCATGAAATCTAAAGTTAAGTCAAACTGCCACATTACAGATGATTATTTTATATGAAAAGATCAGCATTCTTCACACAAAAGCTCTTCCTCATTCAATCATGGTTTGAACTGCATTTGGTTTTCAGATCCTGTTTGTCCCTTATTTTTTCATTCAGTTTTGAAACATTCACTTATTATTTGTGACTGACCGAGGATGAACATAATACCTATTCTTGTTTACATTCAGACCACAGACAGAATGAACACAGGTGGTAGGGCATTAAATTTGCTGCCTGCTCCCCCCACCCTACCTACACTGCACCATTGCTCTGTCAATAGCCCAGGTTCACCTTCCTGCTTCAGGAGACAGGAAATCTTTACTTCATTATTGCTCACTGTCATAACTGTTACATTCAGTTTTAATTAAATATAAAGTGTATAGTAAATGTTACAATCAAGTTAATTTAATGTGATGATAGAACATGATTTTGTTAGTTGAAATTCATAACAGAGCCTGATATGCCAATAATGAACTGAGAGAACACAAACACAGACAGACAGAGAGAGCTTATACATGGAACAAAACTAGAATACAAATAATAACTGGTATATGCCTGTAAGACAAGCAGACGAATGGTAGCTGCAAGGCAAATGGGTGTACAGTGAAACTGCGGAATTCATTGCTCGTTGAGTCATTTGGTAAATACCTCCCAGTGTTTTGAAGGATTGTACTACCTTCATCTTTAGAGTAAACCATTCCCTCTTGTTCATATCATAACATCCTACTAGATTTGAATCTTTCTCACATTGGCTGTGAGAACCTGAAATCTTGCACCTCTTTACCAGCACTTTATCTCTCCTGTCTCAACATATGATTATGCCCTCAGCTCTTCCACTGCTGCAAAACTGCCACTGACAAATTCAAATTGCTGTATTCAAGATATCTCAGCCACATTAAAAAAAAAAACCAATAAAAAACACTTCTGGCTTCTGATACTATCCTGCTAATGTCAGATGTTACATCTTGTCCCTTATAATGTAATAGGTTCAAATTTTGTGTAGTTGGCTGCAAGTTACATGAAAGGTCTAATATTATTCCTAATGAAAATAATCTAAGTCATGAAGCTCAACAACACGTTTCTTACATTACAAAGATTCAGAACAAATTCAAACATGATCCTTGGCCTTACTGAAGCATGTTAATGATTGTGAAATGGAAATTGTACCTCAGGGCTCTTAAAAAATTACTCCTCTGAAATAGTATTATAAAACTGATCTAATTCATAATTTCTATAATAAGAATTAAACTCTATAACTAATACAAAATTTTTGGTTTATCTTGTTTAATATATATAGAATGTTAGTCTATTAATGTGTGGTATAATTAGGTAACAGCGTCGTTTAAAACTTTTCAAAATTCTTCCCATTAATGAGTACAATAGCAAAGACATTTTTGTAAAGATTTAAAAAGTTTGATACACATTATCTGTAAGTCAATATTCTATGCTAAATTATATATCTAGAATGAAGGCTATTAATAAAACCCAAACTATCTGCATGCAATGAGCAAGAGATGAAACACAAACAGTCATCATGATACACATAAATGGATTGTGAAATAACCCAGTTCATTCAAGACAAAGGAATAACCAAATGTTCACAGAACACACAACAACACAGAATATGTTTCATTTCCTCTGGATCATCCACAAGAATAACTTCCCATTAACTGGTTTATAACTCCATACCTTGATAGTCTTGTTCGATGATGCTTCATTATGTTTTGTTACACATACAGGGCAAGCAGTAAATCCTAGATATGAACTAAATAAGGTCTGATATGTTATACAGGTCAGAGAATTTTTAAAACAAGGAACAGAAGATAATACACTTCACGGATTTCTGGCACAATGAAACTTGAAAGTTATCAATTATTGTATATTTTACATTATTCATTAAACTCAGTCCAATGATCCTTGACTATTATGTATTTAGTGCCTTAAAATTCTGAGCTTTGAAATTTCTCATTCATTTACTTAAGACAGTGGTTTATATCATAACAAAGCAAATGTAAATTTGTCCCTGTGCATCCCATGATAGCATATGGGCAAAGAGCCCCCATTACCCACTAAAAAGGAGACTGTGTGGTCATCAGACCCAGTCTGAACACTGTGGAGAAGAAAAAAAAATCTTTTGTTCTGTCTGGAATCTAACCATAATTCTCTAGTTGTCACTATGTCAACTATATTATCCCATCTTGCCCTGTATCACAAATGTATGACAAAATTTGGTATTCACTTCAATGACTTATGCATAACAAATTGTTTTAAAATATTCAACGTCTCATAAAATGAATTCTGATATTTTTGTTCATAATTATAAGATAGGGAGAAATGGGGTCTTGCAACACACATTACTCTTATATTGTATTTATTTTAAAATACTCAGATATATGAAACTTTCTATTCTGTGGACTTTCATTGATCTTGAAATCAAAATTGCAAAGGCAATGGCTCCCTTCAAGACTTTTCTGAAATCTTGTTTGTCTAAATACCGTTTAAGGAGTTTAATACACACATAGATAAATGACTGGAGCACAAAGATACATGATTTGAGAGTCTAGGGGGTGGAAGTAGAAGTTTACAAATTCTTAAACTCTGTAACTGATGGTGATGTGTCATATTTTCCACACTCTGGCCACTTTCATGGTAGAGACTACTTGGAACCCACTGAACAGAAAGCTATACCCCACAGCTGCTCTGGATATGAATACAAGAAATAAAATTACTCACTCTTGCCAGGATTTGAATCTCACTCACGCAGTCACAGTTTTCATCGACTAAGCTACACAACCTACAGAACTTCAGAAATCGGAAGCATTGCATTCTCATACAATTTCATTCTTAGCATATCAATACACACCCAACAACCCAGTGGTGTCACATCCCAGAGGATTTGAATTCTCAATATAAACAAATTTAAAAATTTATTGCTTCATTAAATTTCTTTGAAACAGTGTCACACTCAAGAACTTCAAAAGGGGTTCAGATATAGATGACAAATACAAAACAATCTCTAAACATTAGAGAACACATGCATAGAAAAAATATTTTTGGGAGGAAGGGAGGGAGCATCCATTCCACTGGCTTCCCTGATCGCAACTTCTCAAAAATGCTACTTGTTTGTTTGTTTGTTTGTTGTTTGTTTTGTTATTGCTGTTGTAACTGTCATCGTTGTCGTCGTCATCATCATCATTATCACTGGTTGTTTTTGTTGGTGTAGTCAGTCAGTGAGAGTGAGATTTGCATGCAGTATGATGAACTACACTGTTGAGACTCACTTGGCCATGAAGGGAACGTGTATTGCCTCCTTGTACAATTCAGTGGCCATCTTGGTTGCCTCCCCAATGTTGCGGCAGTCCATCAGCCAGAAGCGTGCAGATACAGTAGTTGTGAAGGACACACAGTCATTGACAAACGTGAGGGGTGTAGAACCTGTGACATCCTCCCATTGGGCACGTGTTGTACCACCTGACACAACCACAGGATACACATATGATTAGAACCATAAGAACCAGTAAGTTAATACACATCAGAATTTGCATTGGTCTTAAATGAACACAGTCATATTATCACACAGAATAAATGCAATACGTGGTTCCTCTCCAAGATGGGAATCTCAATGCTCATGCAATTGAATCAAGTGCTTCCTTAGTATGCCGCAAGATGCATTATTTTACAGATAAGAGACTGCTAATGTTCATTCATGTGCAACTACTTAAGCTTGAAGTTTCAACACAAGACAAAAATCTTCTCAACAATGACACCAACCTAAAACAACAAATTTTTGACAAGCAGATACTGACATATAAACACAACAGTTGAGCTGACACTAAACATAGCAACTAATAGGTAATGGAAAATGTGTATTTGTGTCCACTTTTCTTGAAATGCCATATTCTGTTAACCTTTCGTTTTTTGTGACCATATTAACTCACCTTCATTGTGTGTGTGTGTGTGTGTGCATGGGCCTGGCTGCTACTTGTTTTCAATCATTTTTGACACAAGTAATAAATAATTATTACATTTGAAATTGAACACATATGACAATGGAGGTTACTTCCCTTTCATAATTCCTACTTCCCTGTCATCAGTTACACAAACGTGAATCCTGTGGTAACTGATGTAGGCATTGTATTAGCATTACTGAGTTTTCTATCATAAGTGATACACTAAAAAATTTATACAAACTCAATACAAGAATCAATCTTTTATATTTATCATTGTAATTAATCTGCATTTTAAAAATATTATAAAAATGCAAACTGTGCTACATGTTTCAATTCTTCAAGTAATTCTCATGTGCATATACAGTGTTACACTCAACCCTGCCCACAATCCTAATCAAGGTAAAATCATGGATTTTGATTCAGTGAAAAAAATAATATAAAAAAATAATCACACACACAAACACATATAAACTTAAATTAAAAAAACACTATACAAGTATTGAAAACATGTTGATGGATATTTGAATTATTAGTTCTTCATTCTAGTTACCTAAATATTACTTTTGTCAAGGAAAGAACAACAAAAGCTTCATTCATATTTGAAGTGAATACAGCGCAACACAATGCACCACATAAAAAATTCACATGAATCTTTATCAAGGCCATTTTTCCTTGAATGTACAACATGTAATGATCCTGCAAAATATTAATATAACTTTCCATGTGATGGGAATAACTACTGAACTACTGCAGGTGTGATTTCAAAATTTGGTGGGCAAGTGGATCGTAAATGTAACAGCATATGTTGGGAGTGAAATTCTGAGTTCACACCTGGCATCTTTAAGGTAGATGAAAGCAGTACTATTGATATAAATATAAACACACCATGGAATACTTAATAACTTCTATTTGCCACTGGCACCTATATACAGTACACATTAATCATAAGGTTCGTCATCCACGTTGTGTTCAATAAACTAATTAGAGTGGAGTGTATGTTCTTGTCTAACACAATTTATTTATCTTATTTGATGGTAGAGGTGTATTTACATTACTACCTAAGGTACAGCTACATGTTTCGGCTCTTGACATTAGCCATCTTCAGGTTGTAGATGAATCCTTAGAAAGTAGCTATACAAGATTTAATATGGGCTGTGTAGAGCGTGGATGTGGGAGATGAGGTGGGCATAAGATCTCGTACATGTCATATTATGTGTGTAGAACATGTATGTACACTATGTACTTATTCTATAAGTATGTACTGTGCTACAATATACAAGAATGCACAGCCCATATTAAATCTTGTATAACTACTTTCTAAGGATTCATGTACAACCTGAAGATGGCTAATGTCAAGAGCCGAAACATGTAGTTGTACCTTAGGTAGTAATGTAAATACACCTCTGCCATCAAATAAAATAAGTTGTGTTAGACAAGAACATACACTCCACTCTAATCAGTACACATTATTTTACCTATGACACAATACGCACTATTTTTTGAGCTTCTTGTTAACACAAAAATTCTTTCACCTGTTCCTATCAATTATTCATGTCACTGAAATTTACACAAACTTCTGTTTAGCAATGAAGCACCTAAAGTTGCATGTTATCCACACACCGTTGTATTTTATATTATGCAGTTCATTATGATAGACCTACCATTAACACAAGTACATATATATTTTTACAATTGTAAAATACTTGGCCTATGTTTGGTTTTCATATGTAAAGCACAGTATAAATAAAGCTCCATATCTTCTGGAATATGATAATGTGCCAGCTGCAAAACAGTTGGTGGTAACTATTTATCAACTGATATGGCAACATATCCATAAGCATTTTCATTTCATGAAGATGATTGATACACTGAAGAAGACTGAAGATGAAACAGGTGCATTATATTTTAATGCTCATGTAACTTGCAAAATTTTCACTCCTGTTCATATAATTATGTATTAAAAATAATAAGTTACTCGCATAAAGAAATAACCTGTACATAATTCTTAAAAAAAAACCCGAAACATATTTCACACCTCCAATAAGTTCACTGACCACATTACAGAAATTACTGCTACACAAAAGTAAACAGCTGGGTTACAAACCCTCAGAAGTCAAAGAACTGATGGCATTATAAGTAATGTTCCAAATTTTTAATTGGATTTTCTGTCAAGTTTTGAGTGCCTGTTGTATAAGAAATAAACACTTTCATTCTCAGTTGGTTCTGATGCCATGAAGATGGCAGTTCACACCTGTACTTGTAAAGGAAATTACCACCAAAAAGCAAAGCAAATAGTGATCAGTGAATGAGACTTCATGTTCTAGTTCACAATTCCTTTATGCCCATTTATTCAGTTCCACTTCATGTAGAGTGCCTTTCTTGCCCTTTGTGTACAACTTTTACGTAAAACATATATCAATCTTATGTGAAAATATATGAGAATGCAAAGAGGAGTTGTTTCAATGTTTTATGGCACATGTATTGGCTACTGGGTTGTAATACTGCATATCCTTGAGGCCTTAACTCTTCTGGGATGTTGTGCAGCACTGGGTGGGACTGACATGCTGTCCTTAAACACCAATAACCAGTTACTAGCCTATGCCACACAACATCCCAGAAGAGTGAAGCCCTCTGCTACACCATAGTGGAAGCCTGTAATCTTGCTGCATAATATTGCTGGTGGATACCACCATCTAAGAGCAACTAACTGACTTCAACCTCAAGGTTGAAGTGATTAGGGTGAGATGTGTTTCAGTTATATTCACAGAGCTATATGCATGATGATCACTAGAATGACATGCAGAGAAGATGAGGCAGAGCCTTCTCCAGGAAAACAAAACAATTTACATAAAACTATGAGAAAGCTACCCTTTTCAAGACCACTGCAAGCAGGAAAATTAGAAAAACTGCCCTTATTAAAAAATGTTCAGAAGCATGTCACGTAACAAAGAAGCAACTATTTACAGTTACAGTGCTGAGAAGTGTAACAAAATTAAGCAACTGTTACACTGCAGAGAAATGACATACTAAGAAGAATTAATAGCTACAGTGGCATGTACAGTACATAGAAGTAACATATCAAGATTAAGTAAACATTATATTCACCGCTTCAGTGTAGAGAACTGTCATATCAAGAGAGAGTAACCATTACAGACATAATAGTGACAAGTGACAGACCAAGAGGAAGAAACGCTTATATTTATAGTTACCATGTCAAAGAGTGTCACAATCAAGAGGATCGGTGTAGAAAACTGTCATATGGGTAAGCTGGTTCTGTCTTCTCCATATGATATTACTCTACACTAGCCCTAATACAAGTTAGTGTCACAGTTTTAGTCTTTGTAGTGGCATTCAAGAGGGATATTATCTCATAGTGTCCTGTTCACTGTATTAGTTTTGTCGTATCTTCTGCTCTTGCAGTTTAGAGCATCTACCAGCTTATGTCACTACAATAAATCACCTGGTCACTTCCTCACCCCACTCTTTTCAACCCCAACAGAGCCACCTGGTATTCTGAAATGTGTAGGTCACACAGTCTTCTGTGAATCACTTCTTCTCAACTATGTGGTTATATCTGTAAAGACTGCACGTCAGTTCTGTGATAATGAAACCATTACTACATTTCCTAAATAAGAATGCAACACATTATCTTGCTACTCACCAACAATCACAACTCTACTAGATAAATTTTTGGGTGATATATAGAAGTGTCAGCATAAAGAAGAACTGTTTTATGTTCCTGATAGCACTTTGCCTTATGTATTTAGTGCCAGGTTGATGTTGGGTGGGTTAGAAAGTTTGTGTCAGGTCTAGTAAGGGTAATAAATACTGAAACGACTGGGGAAACCGGAATAAAAGTTATAATCAGTCCAGCCCTCCCTCCTTTCTTACAGTACGTCGCATGTCATTGCGCTAAAACAAACAGAGGTCTTGGGTTTTAGCAGGCTTCTTATACCCTGTGCTGGTACATCTGTTCTGTATCTCACTTTCATCAACTTGTACATAAGCAGTACATTTATATTGTCAAAGTCATGCTCTGAAATATTATGTCATTACTTTACATCAATCATTATCAAAGTCACTTCATACGTCAACTATTTAGTTGGGCACAGAGACTCAACAATAACCTAGAAATCAAAAAAATTCAGAAAAAAAAGAGGTCTTCCTTCCTTCTTCATAGTATTTGTAAAATCTGAATGCTCACAACTGCAGCTGCAAATAGTACAAGTTTCATGTCATAGCTCAGGTGGTTAGTTGCTGGTTTCTCATTGCAGCGACCTGGGTTCAGTCCCAGGGCCTTCTGTGTGGGACGTGTGGTGGACAAATTGCCACTGGGATATATTCTTCTCTAAGTACTTCAGTTTTTTCCTGTCATTTACCATATGACCAGTGTCCCACATTCATTCATCAGTAGACAGGTGGCTAATGAGCCCATTACATGTTGTATTTCCCCACAGACCTGGTCTCACCCAACCATAAGAATAAAAAAAAATAATGCAAAACATGATTAATTTTGTCTAGTTTGGGTGTGGTGAAGATGTCACTCTTTCAGGTCTAAAAGATGGAAAACCAAATTTCAGACTGAGTCGGATAATTTTAAAACTGAAATAAATATGATTTTCATCTTCTTTTGTGACACTAAAATGTCCCTCAAATTAGGATATTTTTCCAACTCAATCCTATGTTCAGAAAAACATACTCCATTCCAATATCACACAAAATAAAATTGGCTTGGAATAGCTAAATCTCAAAATAAATATATCTGAAAACAATAAGAAATTAAAAAGATTTGGAAATACATGCACAGAGTAAAATTTCTGGCATGTTAAGTGTATTATTGCCTGTCAATGTTGCCATGCATCTTCATGCAAGGTGTCTGTGACTGTCACCTGAATTTAGCCTAAATTGAAACGTGTCAACAGACCTTAGTAAAACTGTCCAATATCACAATTTACAAAAATTTGTACAAACACGACAAGCTGAAGCACAGCAGACACAATGAAGCTAAGGGACATATTTATGCAACTTTTCATTATAAATGTGCAAAAAAATTTACCTTCAGTGTGGGCGAGGTCTCAAATTATCAAAAATCTTGTGCAGACTACCCATGGTTTGTAGAGATCACATTGCTGTTATATATATATATATACATATGTACTAACACAATCTGCCAAAAGTAACTTCAGTAGAATTAAGTTGTGTATTTTTGATAATTGGCAACAAGGGTAATAAATAATTTCCATAATAACGTAATAAAGACAACATACAATGAACCTAACAGTAATATTAGAAAGCCATTATAATTTAACAACTGAAAATGGAACACACATAAAATCACATTAGATATACACGAACAAGATTTCAATACTTGTGCAGAACTAGAGCCTAACACAACCTCACAGTATTCACTTGAAGCATTCAACATCTAGGCACAACATAATTACATGCATATCAATAACAAAGAATTGGTCTAGTATTCTTTGTTTTGCATTTTGGATTCAGGTAGTTTCTGGTCTATCTGGTGATTCCAACATTCCTTCTCTAAATACAGATAACCTTCATGTGCAGCTCTTTGCCCATAAATATTTTACTTTAAAACTGATTTACACACAATAAATTATTCCACCTACCATTCAAATAATGTCACTGTAGGCCTGCTACTCATTCCCACATACAACTTGCAAAATTAAGAGCCTGTACAATTTCACAGTATTGAAGTCAATAAGCATAATAATATATAGCAACATTTCTAATGCCAAACAGTACTTGCAAACCTCACTGTACTCATTTCATTCACAGTTTCTGCATGTTACATCAAATCTGAAAGTGTCAAATGCCAAACCAAACACTGTGCTTTCAATTCTACTCTTTGAATATGTATTATATTTGTTTAGGGTTTGAAAAAACTATGAAGAGTGCTACTAATAAATTTCAACTAGTTTGAACTTAGTATGATTGACATATAAAAGAAACCGTTAAAAAATTAACTGTTACATTTACCATTACAAATATACTTAAAAAGAATCTTCTCACTTAACATGTTTCATTATAACTCAAAATACTTACTTGCCATTTCAAAGCTGTCTTCAAACTAATACGCATTTTGTGTTAAAAAATAGAAATATAACCCACTCAGATAACTGCAGCGCTTACCAGTAACAATGACGAGATTCCATACTTTCAAAACATCATTGTTGACTCAACATTACTTCATCAGCATTTAGTAATTATTAATGACTAAAAGAAAATCAGGCATAAATAACACTTTTACTAGAAAGACAGAAATATTTATTTATAAAACATGAATATGCCTGGGAAATGATAATCAAACTACCAGTTACTTACTTGCAAAATGGGAGGTACAGCTCCTTTCAAATGGAGCATTTAAAGGGTCACTATATATATTCACAGGTTCTCTCAGTATTTCTGTATACATCTGTAGTTGAGGCATCCCCATTGTGTATGTAAAGAAATAAATCAAGGTAAATTACGTCAAAACACAAATAGTTTTATTAGATGTTAATGAACGACATGTTTCGGCCTACTTGGCCATCATCAGGTTGCAAAGTTCTACGAGACTAAGTATATTGTGGCGGATGTTGAGATCTCATCATCTGGCCAGAATTTATATATGAAATATAAACTGTGTATGAGCAGGTATGGCGGTATCCTAGGTGGGGGTCATCTCCCTTGGGCTCTGTCGTTGTTGGTGTTGGGGGTGGTCTGGATGGCAAATGGCTGGTCTGAATGCATCACATGTGTGGCATTGGAGATAAACGTCTTGTAGCTGGTTCTAGTGTTGCTTTGGTGTGGGACACTTTGTGTTGCACTGGCATGTTCGTGTATTGTACTCAGGGATCTCTGTAGAGTCGGTGTCCTGTCTGTTGCTGTGGTGATGGGTTCAGCTGTGGCACTAACACAGTTATGTGTTGTATGTGGGAATCATTGATTAACTGGCACAGACTTTTTGTTGTGAATGGAGATCACTGTTAAACTGTATGCTGTTGTTGCATTCTTGTCTTTATATGGTTTTTTGTCAGGTTTTAGGGTGTGCAGACTGGCTTCTGTTATGTGGACGTTACATGGTAGTATATGCATATACCACCATGTAACGTCCACACAAAAAACCATATAAAGACAAGAGTGCAAAGACAACATACAGTTTAACAGTGATCTCCACTCACAACAAAAAGTCTGTGCCAGTTAATCAGTGATTCCCACATACAACACATAACTGTGTTAGTGCCACAGCTGAACCCATCACCACAGCAACAGAGAGGACACCGACTCTACAGAGATCCCTGAGTACAATGCATGAACATGCCAGTGCAACACAAAGTGTCCCACACCAAATCAACACTAGAACCAGCTACAAGACATTTATCTCCAACGCCACACATGTGACGCTCTCAGACCAGCCATTTGCCATCCAGACCACCCCCAACATCAACAACAACAGAGCCCAAGGGAGATGACCCCCACCTAGGATACCGCTGTACCTTCTCATACACAGTTTATATTTCATGTATAAGTTCTGGCCAGATGATGAAATCTCAACATCCACCACAATATACTTAGTCTTGTAGAACTTTGCAACCTGATGATGGCCAAGTAGGCCGAAACATGTCGTTCATTAACATCTAATAAAACTATTTGTGTTTTGACATACATTACCTTGATTTATTTCATTTCTGTATACATATTAGTAATTTTGTTTCCCAGCAGAATTTTCAAGGTATGAAAATTTTTAAGAAGACCTGAAGCTTTCACAGTGAATAAAATAAACCAAATCTCAGGAAAACCACAGCAACTTGGAGTAAAAATAAAAAGTTTAGGAGACCTGTGCTCCAAGTATCAGGGAATATCTGCCAAGTGTAGGACTCATGTATGTAATATGTATGGGGACCTAGATGCAGCATTTTAGTCATCCTGAAATTCCTAACTACCTTTTTGATCATATTTTTCTTTATAGATACACCCTGGTTATTTATAGGCTTATGTTTCCCATTACAAGTATTCAAAGATAGGAACCTGCAAGTAGCATTCTGTATTCTTCATGACATATTTTGCTGTGCAGCATTTTAGTCATCCTGAAATTCCTAACAACTTTTTTGGTAATATTTTTCTTTATAGAATCACCCTGGTTATTTATAGGCTTATATTTCCCATTACAGGTATTCAAAGTTAGGAACCTGCAAGTAGCATTCTGTATTCTTCATGACTAATTTTGCTGTGAGCTAGAAGGAAGCCCATAAATTTAGAGCCAAAAAATTTTTCAACATCACAGTACATACTTGCAAAATATGGATTGGTCAATGCCTTTAATCAGCACACAAGCAAAACTTTGCATCATATAATGGCATTACAAACAAAATGTCCACCAACCCATTTACCACAAGAGATAAGCCAGCTAGAACAAAGATTCTGTTCACTACCAAAGATAAGCAGCTTTTCTGGGATTTAAAAAAAAAATCGGATTGAGAAAAAAAATAAAAACAATCACTTCGGAAAGCACTCGGTACAGTTAAAAACATTCAGGTGCCATGGCAATTTTGCAACTACGATTTATCAAGCCCTCTGTTATGGAACTTTATCCTTTGGCACTTCTTATAACATAAGGAATACTTTAATTCTCTCAGTTATGAATAGAAAGCAGGACAGCCATACACTTTCAGATGATTACGAAAATAAGTGGGAAGAAAAACAGATGCGTAAGCAACAATGGAACACTCATTGTTGTCCCCGTATACACCATGATTGTATATGGGGAAATGGAGGTGTAGCCCCACTTAGTTCTCAATCTCAGTACAAGATGGGGCTGAGTATTCAGCCTCATGCCCCGGCTGCTTTGACTCCGGGGGAAGAGGCCCCAGTAACCACTGAGCAGGAGGCATGGTGGGTCCTACAGTTGGTCTGGATGCTTCAGACAAGAAAAACAGTTTGTTCCCAACAGGAATCAAAAATGACTCTTCCTTCATTTGTCCAGCCTAAAGCCTAGTCACCATACCAACTAAGCTTCCAGGTGGAATCTGCATATAATAAATTTGTTCATCCTATGACAAATCAGGGCTTGAATGTTTTAGGTAACTTCAGACACTCAGCTGCATGATACAGGTTAATTTAATTTATGTAAATTGATTGTACTACACAGAATTCACTGATATTACTTACACAAAGTTTTGAATCACCTCCATCCTCTATCAATAACAGTAACCCTTTCCTGTAAATGAACCAACCAGGTTACAAGGGAAATTCTGCTACATCACCTGTGAAAGCAGATTACCAACAGACTGCATGGATACCACCAAACAAAGGTACCATAACTGCAGCTGTTAACCCTTATCCTGCTAACGTGGAGAATATGGTGAGCTTCTAATAATGCCAGCAGATGGCAGACGGGATTTAATTCGGCGTTTAAAGGGTTAAATAACAGCTGTGGAGCAGCACATGCAATATCACATGGGAACTGAGAACATCCCACCTGCAGGTCCTTGAAATAACAGTCAACATGATTCACAGCACTTCTTACAAAATGCATATCTGTTTCCAGGTGATCATCCTCTATTTGATAATCTGATACTGTGCAGCATTTTATGGTGATGTGTAACTCAAAACAAAACACCTCAGGGCATATGTTGTAAAACATTTTTGACTTTTTTTAAAGCAAGGAATCACATTATGGATGGCTGTGTGGAAATTTCTTTTTACCCTGTACATTATTATAGGACTCTATTTATGCACACATCAAGTTCACAAAAACCTTCTGACTAGTCCTAGACAAAAACAAAACACCTAGAGATCACCACGGATATGACTTATGTTTTAAATACTCAACAATTCTGAATGCATGAAGAAATATCACATATCTTTTACGTATAAACTTCTGTAAAAGTCTGGAAATCGGAGAGTGACTCTTGGCTGCTACACATTTATAGACTGAAGATTACATCATGCAGACTCTCTAAACAATCATAGTCTTTACTGTCTGTAAGTCATACGGTGTCCAGCTTGTTCCAAATTTGTCAACGTGTTGTGTTGCTGGTTCATACAACACTACATCATCTACATAGGTTATTTAGCTTGGAGTGAACTGGGGACATAATTGTACACAATTAACTGAAAAGAGTGAGAAAGGGAGAGGTTGCAGCATAGTTCAAGGTAACAGTCTGGCATTTCCTGCAAAAGAGCATCAATAACGACAGTTCACCAGTCAGGACTAAACTGAGACATCATCAAAAAACAGTTCAAATACAGAAACACTGAGATATCATGCTTGGTATATATATATATATATATATATATATAGTGTGCAGTGTGTATGGTCCACAGTACTGGGTGTATGACAGCTCAGTAATTACACCTTAAAGGAACTGAATAGTTCATACACATGGAAAGAGGGTCACCAAAATTTAAAGAAAGAAAGGAAGGAAGGGAAAATGTTGACCTGGATACACTGAGGAAGAAAACGAAAATCCTAGTCAGGATAGAGGTTTTTCTAGATTCTGAAATAAACATTTCTCAGATACAAATAAAGAAGTGCTGAAGTGACCCTCCTTAGTCAGTTTGTGAACTTTCATATATGAATGTAAATAGCAGTATCTCTAGTTATCTGTAGGATTCTACCTTTGCACTGGGGGGTTGAAAGTTGTGCACAACTGGACATCCATGTGTGCAAGAAGCAACAAATGCATTTCTGCCACCTTTGATCAGAAGCCTAAGCATAAACATACTTACTGTAATATCAGGCATTGCATTGTGAAATGTTCATAACAGCTGTAACTGTAGACAGTGATCATGCCACTGGAAAGGGTTTAAGAGAGACAAGCAACAACAAACAGTACTACATACCTTGTGATAAGAAGCCAAGACACAGAGAAAACAAGCAAATGAGGGGAACACACTCCTATGCAAAACAAACATGAGAAAGGAAGCAGCAACGGTTTCAGAAAAGACCCTTGTCGGGCAACTAACATAGTTTAAAATTTTGTTTCTGATGAGAAGAAATTTATACTTTTTCCCTTTGTATATTTTTCCTTTTTTCTTAGTATGTCTTTGTCTTTGCATCTATTCATTCCCTCCAAGTTGTTAAGACTGATTGCTGGAGGGAACCATGCTGTGTGGGGACATCCAGTGGTGCGAACAAAACTGTACAGTAGGATGGTAGATGAAAACTTCTCAATGCCAATTATCAAACCTCAATTAAAACACTCTAATCTTGGCTGTCACTTTGTTTAATTTTGAGATGCAGTCCAGCCACGTTGCCTCATTCTGAGCCCTGCGCATTGCTCAACACCCAACTTGTAGTGAACATTTAGTGTACACATGAGGTGCACATTAATAAAGCAATCCTGAAAAATAGTGCAACCCGCAAAAAATAAGGTAAGCAGAAGGTGCCATATAATATGTCAACCTGCAGCAATTTGGAAAACCTAACAATGCTCCCCTGAAAATGTTCTCCAGTTTCTGGTAACAGTTTTAACAACTTCAGGAGTCCAAAAAAGTATTGGAGAGGAAAAATATAAAGATCTATATGCAACAAATCTAAGAAAAGTGTGTGGTGTTAACTGTTCTTAATAGTTGGTGATTTTTGTTAAAAAATATATAATTCAAGACAGAAAGTAATATATAATAATTATATATAAAACAATAGAGTGTTGCCCATTACCTTTAAGTGATCTTTTCCGAAACACCCCTGCCATGCGTGCAGCAATGCGGCAAAGTGAGGGAGCGAATTAGTTACAACACAGTCGATACATCCAGGAGCTGGCAACTCTCTAAGTGTGCTTTGAAAGTTCTGACACAATTCCCACATGACACAACACCACATTTGCCTCTACACACACTAACTGTTCACTCCATTTCACTTTTAATTGATGAAAATTGTTCTGGTAAATTATTCTGTTTTATTTTTGTAACAAAATATGAGTACACAAAACGGAACTTTGGCAAATTTAAGTTCAGAGTAGCTTTAGATTTGTCAATCATTAAAACATGGTTGTGTATTTGAGACAGGGATAGTAATATGTGCCAGTTTTTTGTTCTGACCTTCTTATCTTCTGACCCTGTGACAGTGGCTGGTAACCTGCCCATGTTACAAAACCCTTAAACAAAAATAGAGCTTATTAAAATTCATTCACTGAATGTTCACAGAATATGAAAAGCTGGCAGTAATGGGATTGATGTAAAAATAAAGTTGTCAAAATAACTACTACTGGGGACTCTTACAACTAGCTACATTTGACAGTGTTCTGACAGGAAAACATGTATGTGTTCCCATGGAACACCATACTACGCAACTAAACTATGTAACGCAGCTGAATTGTGATGGTGTTGTTTTCAAACACACAATGTTCATAAGGAGACATATTAATTATATTGTCTGAGCCATGCCATAGCTCTCATTCCATACACAACACCATCCCAATCACAGTAAATTAGTTACCCGAACTAAGAAGGTTACGTGTTAAAAACTTGTGGTTGTAGGGCGAGCACACTACATACAGAAGCAAGGTTGCCAACCCCTGCCAGTTATATAGAATTACTGCACAAAAACACTTGTAAAGACAACATCTAATTTTTCTCAAAAAAAAAAAACAATAACATATCTATCAAAGTAATAGAAAATATTTAAAAGATCACAAAGGTAGTAAAAAACTTATGAAACCCAATTTAGCACAACTACTAAACTGCACTCATGTCCCCTACAGATGTCTACTTGTAGAAACACAGTTCTGTGTAGATTATCCAGCAAGGCATGACTGTCGCATGGAGATGCAGGCCAAATTGGCATTCTACTCAAAACATCAATTCAAATGAACAGACAGCAAGCAATGCTGGATATCTTGCTCATTCTTCAGGCAACCAATTTGGGCATTTAGTGACAATCAAAAATTAGTCCCTGACATACAACACTCAGCTGATCTATGTAGCATGTTGGCTACCCTCAACATGTGCTCCTCACTAGAGAAGCGAAAGGACAGAAGTGAGGTATAAAGAAGTACACAGACATACAACACCATTTCTCTGTCATTAGATAGAACAGTGAAAGCAATTATAGAGAAAGCAATTTTACACCCCACAGCTGAGTCTTGACACTGGCTGCTCAATAGCCTCCCTTGAATAGCCAGCACAAGTCGTTAGGTCATTCATCATGAACTGTCAGGTTATTCCATCCAGTGGCATGAAAGCAGAGCACGCACACATACACACATCATCACATTCACCTTCTTTTGTCGTTATGATGTTGTAATTTTCAAGAGTTGCTTAGAAACAATAAAAAGCAACATTTAGTTTCTGTGTTCTCACTTATATCCCTTTGTTTTGTGGTGCAGCCTTCAGTTTCTACATAATCTCAGGCCCAACATACACCATAATATACCTGTAGATTAGCCTCAGTATAAAATTGTACTACCAAGTATCAGTTCGCATAAATATACTGAATCGAAAGCTGGCAGATGTAAAGATGCTAGCCTAGGTAACCTGGAATTTGTAAATGGATATGCTTAAATGCATTGCACATTCAGTACTGGGTGCAGTTTCTAAAATATAATTGAATTCAGTTTAAATCTTTCCATGGACAAAATATCTGAAGGACTAAATGAGTTTGCACTGTTGACTGTTTGAACCATATACTATTCACTGAAACTACATCAACTGCAATAATCATTTTGAAGGAGATGAATGGTTATGTAGCAACAGATTTGTCCTACTCACATTTTTGTAATGACACTAAGAAAATCCATACAAACTAAAATAAGATGGGTGGGATACAAAATGAAAAACTCTCTAATATGAGTTGGGTGTTTTAATGCTTCATAAAACATGCCTAGTGTGGTTTTACTGTAATATGATAGTCTGAATTGGAAAACAATTTCTTGTTTTGGAAATATATGTTCAGACTTATTGTAATTCAGGTTGTGTCACGAGCACAATGAAACGTTTGCATTTAGTCACTTAATGTCACCTTATCAACTGCATAGCTAGTAAGTGTCATCAGATGCAGCTTATGCATGAAGAAACATAAGCACAGAAGACCTGTTTTCAGATGGTATCAGCATTTTCCTGGAAAATCTGAAAAACCTCACTCAGAATAACTCAACTTTAGTCGACATTTGAACCAGACCTGACAAATTCCACAGTGTTTGTTATGGAATATAATGGAGTTCAATAATGACCCTTATTTATAAAGCTGGGAAAGACTATTAACAATTCTGTTCAAAGATGGTTGTGGAATGTGCTTACGCAGGCTTAAATGGATGGAGACACACATGTGTATATGTATTTGAATTCACTACATGTACACTATATGCAATGTTGCTTGGGAAGTACTGATATGAGAAAGAAATTGAAATTCTTAGTACACATTGTTGTTCAGCACATTCTTAATTTGGACCATATCCGTGATAGTCCATTTAAGACTTCAAATGCTAATATGTACCCTAAGTGTGAATCTAGCATATGCAAACCAAGACCACAGACCACGTAATCTGAATTTGTTAGTAAGGTACACTAATTAGAAACCATATTACAAACTAATGTTAACAATAATTTAAACTTAACTGCATTTTGTCCCTGTTACCTATCATTTTATTTGTTACATTCTACAATATGAAGAATAACAAATCCATAGAATATGTTCAGTGTTAAAGAGTTGTATTTTTTTAAACAATACTTCAAAACATATTAAAAAAGAAAGATAAGAACACACACATCCATACATGCATACATATGTATACACACACACACAAAATTTGCATTACTGAATTTCTGCACCGCCTTTGTGACACAAGTAATATATCCACCTAAACACATTCCAGAATTTCTGGATTTAGGGTTTCAATAGCTGTCATAATCTTGTTCCTTAATGTTTCAGCACTGTCATTCATACATAATACATCCAGAACTGCACCTTTTGTATAACCCCCAAAGAAAATCATGGGGCATTAAGTGTAGGGACCAAAGAAGCCATGAAATAAGGCCACCTCTTCTCATCCTATAAATGGAAAATCTTTCATGTACAACAAAACAAAGGTACAAAAATGGGATATATGAAAGGAATGGTAAATTCTTAAGTTTTACCACATTTCAAAGTTGTTTATCTTTTTTTGTGCTCCACTGAGTTTTATGATTATTTACTACACATACATGTAATGTTGCTAGCACTGATCATTGACCATGAATCTACTACAATGCAGTCAATAAATTAAATTTCTATTTCTGAAGGTGAAGAAATTTCTGACATTAAAGAAGCCATGTAACAGATGCCACTACAGTGTTACAATGACAGAATTCGGCATCTACATGTAAAGTGCACTCCTAATAAATCACAGCAAGAGCTTTGTATACCCATCACTCAAAGAGTTTTGACTTCATCATAGGTGGGTGATATTGCTCATATGTGGATATATCTACAATTGATATGGGCAGGTACGGAAGTGGAGCTAGTGTTTCAAATTCTGGCCACCATATCTACACACATTGCTATCCATTACAAAGAGATACTGTATGACTAACTTCGTGGTAAGCAGCTATTTTAGCTATTGATATTGAAACCTTAAGACTCATAACTGCATTTAAAAAAGCTCACAAAAATGATCCACACCACTCACTGTTTTTAGGCTGCGCTGCTTTAACATTGTCCCCTGCCCTCTCTTTTTACCCTTGTGCATAACCTGATGCCACCCTCACCTGATTAGCCTCTTGATTCTGAGAGACAGTCTACAACCGATCAACAAGGTTTGCAAAGAAAATGTAGTATTGGCTAGTAATTTTGTTGTGCAGAATACTGTTTTGGCTGAGATTCAGCTACAAGCTCATACTCTGTAACCACTCAACTGCCTGATGATGGCCTGTGGAGGTCACATGTGTAGTTACATAAAGGGTTTGCAAGTAAATTTCTTGTCACCATTCTTCATATTAGGATGTACTGGCTAGTCCGGTTGTGGGTGTCCGTTCTGTTTATTTTGATGTGGCAGCCAGAACAAAAGGCTTGAACATTGTCTTGATCACTGTGTCTGAATGAATGAATGAATGAATGTGCAAGGAAGTTACTTTGTTTAGTTTTACCAGTATATGATTTTTTTTAACTTGGCATTTCTTAAGTTGTCACATATCTCCCATTCACCTGGAGTTGCAATAAACTAACCTGGGCAACAAGTTCACCTTCTCTCCTAGTTATGGAGCAAATACACCCTATCCAGACCCATTCTTTTTATACCATCTTTCATATGATGAAATTTAAAGATTATGCCTGAACATGAACACCATGTTACAAAGCCATGATATAAGGCTCTAGGCAATTTGGATCTTGCCACTAGATGGAGGTGAGCAACCAACCTCATGTTTGGACCAACCTCCCACCACGAAGGTAATGCCCAGCAGCCATCTGACTCACATGATGGACAGAAGGCTAAGTAAGCCTCACGGGTATTTTGCAGTTAGGAAGACAACAATCCTTACATTCAGTCATCTTTCTGAATGAGCTATTATAACTCATAAAATATATATAGTAAAGTTAAAAAATCCAAAATGGCTCATATACTTACAAACCCGTTAGTGCTACTACTACACAATTCTTCACATTAAATGCATGCTGCTACATCTACCAGTCAGGATAATACAAAGACAAATAGTCCTTCAGTTCAGTCCTTAAATAGAAAGTACTTTCATCCTAAGATTATGTGGCTTGAAGCACCACAGAACTACACGACTAATGGCCTACAGCGCATATGCCCACCATGCCTATTTCTCCTTACAACTAGTAGTAAAATAGACAAAAAAAACTCACCTGTGATGCTGCAGAGGAGCCGTAATGTGGGTGCATCTCCTGAATACTGGTTAATCATGCCCTTGTTGGCAGCCTGAGGTACAGGTATTGTAAGAGTGATTGGTTTGTGAAACTTGCGTCTTCGAGGTTCCACCGTTACTATTGGTGACACAGCAACACGATTGCCCAGTAACTTTGCTGCCAGTTCTGCTGATATTGGCTGTGCCTAAAAATCATGCCAAATTATGTAGTAAAATTGTACATGGATAAAGGAGACCAGCAATTTGCCAGCAAACTTTTCCACAACCACGCTCATAAATAAAATATGTATTTCTGTCATATCAGGGGCTACTCCTGTAACAACTTGAGTTAACTGGTATGTAGTGTCAACAAAAAGAAGGATAAACTGAAATAAATAAATACTGTAATATTATTATTGCTGTCATATCATCTACGTTGTAGGCAAGTTTTGAGGTGTGGACAGGAATACTGATGTCTGGTTTGCAGAGCAATTATGTTGTATATACTGCACAGGTTTCATAGCATAGAATTGGCAGACTGTGTACAGCAAACTGTAAGGGACAATGGAGCTGTAAGGGACTACTTTATGGTACTAACATAGCATATGCCTGTAGGAACTGAAAAATTACACCAAACCTTAGGATCGCCAGTTTAAGAAAGCTTGTAAGGTTATAAGCCTGAAAGTGTGCAAAAATGGAGAAGACTCTGATAAAACTAAGTACATGTTCACAGTCAATATACCCTTATAGCAATCCATCAAACAACAATTAGGTGACTGAACAGTTTACTTTGATTGCAGTTCCTGCACTCAGAAATTTTTGCATTTTCATTGGCTATAAATACCAACATTGTTGATCAGCAAACTGACATAATTTTAAGTTTTTAAGGAAATAAAACCATTGATGACAGTTTGTATAATAAACAAACCTGTTTTAAGAAGTATATATACTATATACAACAACTGCATAATTTAGGTATACTGTGAATATCATACTAGAACTCACCAGATGTATATGAATTTGGAAAATCTTTTCCACATATAATTTCACTAAAAAAAATTTATATTTATAAATGGATACTTCTTATGTACCACACTTAACTAAAAACTAAATAAAATCTCCAAGGAAGATTATAATTATTTTAAACTCCTTAATATTGATGTGTGTTTTAACATTAAAACTAATATGTCATGTTTTATCAGCAATCTCTGTTAGTAGTAATACAATGATAAGCAACATGTTTTCCACACTTTGTAGTTGAGACCCAATTCTATTACATGCATTTAATGCAAATATAATATGATACTATATGGCTTGAAGATGGCTATGATTGGTTGCAACATGTTGCCTTATTAATATGATTAACTAATACTGACATCAATGAACACTGTGTTGTTTGCAGTCCAAGCAATCAGAACTGCATGTAAAATATGATTCACTTATGGAGATGAATGCAGTTAAATTAAATATCACCAATTTACAGTGTGTTTACTTAGAGAAGGTGCAATAAAAATCGAACGTTACAGGATGCTTACATTCCATTGGATTTAGTAGAGGTTTGAATGAAAATTTGGTTTTATATGACAACTTTGTATGTCCAAGTAGAACATGCCTTTTACATATTGAATTTTAATTGTACATTTTTATGTAGCAACAAGCTGAATTTTAAGTAGGCAAGTGTAATAATATATAATGATAATGTGAACAAATAACTATTACTATAAATATATTTAGTTGGGCATAATAATAATATATTTTGAAGCAGCCAGACACCGAAGAGTTACGCAGAAGATGTGGAAAAGAATCGGAGACAATCCAACACATTACTGCAACATGTGAGTAACTAGCACCTACCAAGTATGTAAAGAGACTTGATGGACTAGCCAAAATTATCTATCAGAAACTGGCAGAAGCAGCCGAATTGATTGACGATAAAAGTTCATATTATAAGTACACACCAGCCAATGTACTGGAGAATGAAAATTTCAAGCTGTACTGGAATCGCAGCATGCTTACGGACAAAACAATACCTTTTAATCGACCTGACATAACTTTTATGAATAAGAAAACAAAGAACACCTTTTTCATACACATAGCTGCCCCAAATATACATAATCTCACCAAAACCATAACCGACAAACAAAACAAGTACCAAGAACTGCCAAATGAAATATGTGCTATGCGGAAGCAAAAGACAGTACAAGTGATCACGATAGTAATATCATCTACGGTAGTAATTCCAAAGTCACTATCACAGAGTCTAAAAGACTTAACTTGCACCTGAATATACATATATACAACTGTAAAAATCTGTAATTTTTGGCACATGTTTAATTGTAAGAAACTTCTTAAACTACAAGTAAGACCACTGAGCCTAATCCTGTTGATTACTACATCCCAGGATAGATGAATATATCCCAGCCAAAGATGAGAAGAGAAAAATTTGGTAATAATAATAACCAATTTATTTGTGACATAGCATTCACCTTTAATCAGGGAAATGACTAGTTTCTTAGTCAACTAACTAACTAAGCAGTAGAATCTGCCTGGCATGTTTGACAGTTATTAAGTTGGTAAAGGTATTCCATTTTATGAAACCCAAACATAAAATGTGTTCTTACAAAATTCTAGTAATAACAAAGTTTATAAATGAATGAATAAGGAAAATTTCACTTGTAGTCTGAACTAATGAGAGTTCATTCAGCGTGCTTGCCAATTCAGTCAACAGTGATGCAAAGAGTTGCCAACTCAAATCAAATCCTGGCTTAAAAAATTTTGAATAGTTTTAGATAAAAATAACTAATTATAAACAATGAACAATCTGAATATGCCAATAGTAAAAAATGTATTATCAGCTATTTACTTCATTCTAACATCACGTGAGGTCATGCTTTTAAACTAATCAGTCAATAAAAGAAAATAAACAGCGTTTCAATATATCACAAGGCAATTACCCACAACGCACTATATCCAGTTGAGGGTAAATGAAATAAACTAATAAGTAGTAATCTTACTGGAGCAAAAATGCCCTTCATGTTTTCTGCAAATTTGTGTGAAATGCTCAAAACCTATGAAAGGACATGGTTAACAATGAACCCAAGATGAGACTAAAAATCTAAAAACTGTTGACCCACATATGTATGTACATATGTATGTATGTATGTATGCATGTATGTATGTACATATGTATGTATATATGTGTATGTATGTATGTACATATGTATGTATATATGTGTATGTATGTATGTACATATGTATATATGTATATGTATGTATGTACATACATATTCATATATGTTTACAGCATATATGTAGGTGCATTTATCTTGTAAGTACATAGGCACAAACATATATATGCATTTATGTATGCATACCTAACCATAATTTTATTACAGATTAATGATATTTAGAAATTTCTTATTTCCCCTCAAAGATGTGAAGAAAAACACTTACCTTTTTGATTTGCTAATGCACATTCCACTTCATTTCAGTGTTTATCAGCTGATGTACCTCTCATTACAAATGCATACCAACAAGACTCCATTTATGTACTCTGTGACTAGTACACATACTTTACCAAGGGACCCTGTACTTTCAAAATGTCATACAGTTTCACAATACACACATAAATTTAATTTAATTTATGCCCACAATAAAAGTATAGCTTTCCCTGTGCCAATTTGGATGAAAGTCACAAGTGCTCGATGACATCTCCCTACAAACATTTCCAGTCAAATCACGCAACACAAGTGGACAGTACAAATGGAAATTCATTTACTCCTTCAAGTAACACATGGGTTTCATAAAATCTACTTTCACAAAACCCACAATCACTCACCAGATTACTGTGAACATGTTCTGTACTGAATTTTATCAAATCAGGCAACAAATGTAGAAAGTAATAGCAAGATATAATGCACCCCCTAAATTAAAGTACAACTTTCTTGATACCAGTTTTTCAAAAGTACAATATATTGAGTCCAAACACAACTGTTTATTCATGGCGTTGTTTAAAGGCTTTCAGACAACGCAAAGAAGAGACATGCCATAACCATCTACATGTACAAATGGAAGTGAGTCATATATTTATATAAAAATGAACTTTAACCCTTTAAATGCCAAGTTAAATCCCATCTGCCCTTTGCTAGCATTATTTGGAGCTCACCATATTCTCGACATTAGCAGGTAAAGTGTTAAGTTCTAAAAAAAAATTAACATTTGGATAACATAAATATTTTAACTCCAGTGACACATTCCAATATACAAATAGAACAACCAAATTAAAACACCAAGCCAGTCAAGAAATTTCTACATTACAGCATGAGACCAGTGCTTACAAAAAAAGTGCCTATAATTTCCCTACATCTAACATTTTAAACTCATTATTAGTATATTATCATTGTTTCAGTCCTTTTACTTTTATAAAATTGTCTATAAAGATTCTTATTCCCAAGGCTACTTACCTATATTATGTACTTTTTATATAACAAAAAATCTGTAGGTTTTTGAGGTCTAAACCATGCCACTGTGAATATTTCCATTTTATTCTCGTAGACACCAGATGATGGCTATATTTCTATGGCAGAAACATGTAGCTATTTTCGTGCAGTAAACAAACAGTTGTGTTAGACTAAATATATTTTACTTTTAAGCGTACTGAAGAAACAATGGGGATGAATTACATTAAACACCAACTTTGATAAAAATCACAAATGTTCAGTACAATTATGTGGAGATTTTGGGTACTGAATTTGAAGCAGATAGGTTATTAAATATACACAGTGTGAATTGAAATTCATTTATAATCCTAAGTAAAGTATGGCAGTCACTGAACCACTTTCATAAAACTCACAAATGCTTCACAGCTGTTCGAAAAGAACTCCTATAACAAATTTTATAAAAACCCAACAAATCATTCATTCGCTGATGCTGGGTTAGAGCCAGATGGATGGATCCTTCACTTCCAGATCTTCTATGGCCATTAAATATTTATTTTTTAATGAATGTAAAAACTATTGACAAACAGTATTATACACATTGTGTGTTAAGCAGTTAACCTTTTGTGGTAAAACATAATACAATAAAATTCTGAAGACCTGTGTGAGTTATTCAATTATGTGTGTGCAAATTCCTTCAAAATGAATAAGATCTGCACATAGTACAGCACTATATCTAAGTCTAGTAAAATCATCTGTGGTTCCTTCTCAAATGATGCCTATCAAACAGTGTATTCTAGACAAGAAACCTGGCAGTACAGAAAATAGTTACAATATTTAGTTTTCTCTTTAATATTACCTAACAAACCACTGAAATTTGGGAAAGAGTTAGACAATAAACATATCCAAAATATGTATAAAAGTTTTTATGCATTAAAAATTACAAGCTTTGAGATTATATTCGCCAACCACCAAGTTCCTGGGCTCTATATTAGTTGACGTTATGCAAAGAAACATGTGAAAAAATTGTGTAATTACTAATTTATAATTTCTATTAAACTCTATACATGGATGGCAGTACTACAAGCACAATGGGTAAGAACATATTCCAGAATTTCCTGTCTGAAGAAATAAAGGTACAAGAAAAGGTGTCCCTCTGTTTAATTAAGCACCATGCCATGAGGAGGTTTGGAGGACTGGAGTGGTCAAGGCATTCTTAACCTCGACATTAGACAGATGTAAGTGGTTAGCTTCAGTCCAGAGCTGATCTGACCCCATAAAAAAAAAAGCCTGGCACTAAGCAAAACTCAAGGATCTCACAGCAGTCTTACTGAAAATTCTGAAATCCAAGAAGAGAAGATTCTTCCTGATCCTGAGATGAAGGTACTACAATCCTTCAATATATCTACAACTACCTACCAATTAAAATGGCATAATTCCATGCCAGGAACTGGACACCAATTCCCCCGCTTCCCAGCCCATAACCTAGTAATTATACAGACTGAAGACAAAACATTTTCTTTTTTTTTATTGCAATGGCTTATCAAGCATACTCATAATATTTTAATCTTCTCATCAAAAGCTAATGTGTTATTTTATTCCAATAATATGGTCATGCATTTTTCATTACACAGTGGACATAATTCAATATGTCAGAGAGCAACAAGGTTTTCATACATTTCTGATGTCATCTCTCTAAGATATTAAACATAAAAAATAACATTTTTTTTAAACAATTACAGATGCACATATTTTTTGCATTTCAAGGCCAAATTTAAAATTGCTTGATCTCTACAATTTTTTTCGAAAATAATAAACGAGTTATGTCAATTACTGGTACAGGCAACTGATCAGCATTCCAGTCCACTTTGATTTAGGTCTCTAGGCCAAAAGTGACCAAAGTTACAGTCACTGCAAGGTGACAGCTTTGATAAAAATTAATTCTCGAAATTTAAAACCATCATTACCAAAGCCTTTACACTTTCTACTCAAAATAGAAAGGATTCTTACAACCATGACAATTAATAACTCTCTTACTTTCATGCACCTCAGTGGAGGTTGGGTTGTTCTGTTGATTTTGCATGAAATGACAAGAACATGGTTTTGCTTTGTGGTATGAGTTATGAGGAAGGAAGGACACTGCAGGGCAAACAGCACACAAGCAGGCTCGATGTAGCATTCATCATGATCAAACAAAAGTGCCAAAAGCAAAACACAAGCAACAAGAACTATAAAATGAGAGTAAAGAGAGCAACTGAACAGTACCATAAAACAATAAGAGCACTAAGAAGTATATAGTGCTTGTTGGTTGTTGAAATGAGGAAGAAGCTAAACAGTCCACACAGCTAAAATATTCTTTGAAATATTTGTATGCACACAATGTATGCAACAAGAATGTAATCACCGAACAGCTTCTTCCCTTGCTCTCTTTTAATCTTCCGCCCAATAAAGTTAGTTAAACATCGCAGCAAAAGTTGTGAGTGCCACATTTCGAACCATGCTTTGCTTGTTGTTGAACCCTGGGGTTTCTGAATTGACACCAATCACCAAGTCATTCATAGTTTAACTAAATTTATTGGGCACTCAAAAAAATCTGTATACAAATAAATATTAATATGTGCAATGGCAAACCAGTGTTTATTGTTAATAACAGTCAGTGAGGAGAAGCACAAGCCATACATTAGTACGAGCCACCTAGCTCACTACCGTCTAATTGCATCACCAATGAATGACCAGGAGGCAGAATTATCATGTACAAGTATAATTATTCTCCATTTCCTACTGTCAATACAAAAATTTTATTACAAGTTTAAAAATTCTGTGCTTATTGTAAATATTTAATTACATGCCATGGCTAAAATAGAAGCCTGTGTTCAAATTTAGCTAGTTATACTATACAGAATTTGTATTTAGTGTACAGTGACTTTTTTAAAAGGGTAGGTTCTAATTTACATTGATATGCTAGAACAAAAACAATGTTTAAATTAGTCAGTGTTTCTGAATTTGCATATTACTTATAACTGTAAATTTCTGACTAAACATCCATTTTAAAAAACTGCCCCTGCCAATCCAAAAGTATAACCCATTGCCAGAAGTGAAATAATTTAGTCATTTAGGGTAGTATGTTGCTTTAAAGCCGTTATTCAGAAAATTGTTATCACATTTGTGACAACTGTAAATGAGTAATGGGAAAATTCCAGTTGTTCCACATCATGTGCAAAATGTCCTTGAGCTAAATTGTGCTTCCTGATCATACATGTGTTATTCTTGTGTTTCTTCTCATGCAAAGTTGTGGGGAAACAACAAGCATTAGATGACTTTGCAAATAGGGTAACACAGTTTATGACTTCCTTACTCTTCAAGCCTTTCTAACATTAGAATTGTTAATTTCTCATTGTTTTAAACTGAATCACTTTTGTCAGGCTTGCTAACAATTCTCTCACAGATTAAAAGACATTTTAAAAAATGACTTCTAAAATCAGTGATTTCAACTAAGTAAGAGCAACTATAATTTCTGGGTTTAACAGAGCACAGCAATTTGTTTGTTTGTTTGTTTGGTCCCCCCCCCCAGCAGAGAAAATTCTCACCTAGCCTAACACACTTACTTAAAATGTATGTCAAAAGGACATAAACTTTGTAGTTGTAAAATCTGGCAACACTGTTAGGTAGTAGGGCAGGTTCTGTAGATTCTATAGTATTGGTATTTTGGGTTCATTGTGATGGTGTGCAAGGACCAGAGGAAGCAGGTGGTTGGAAAGTGGAGTCAGCAGGTCAAGGAAGTGTCATGTGAAAAGGAAGACCTAGGTGTCTGGTGACTAGTGGATGTATAGCAGATAACGGTGGATGTTTGTAAGGAGTAGCAGACCTGATATATCTATGTTCAGAGGCCGTGGGACGTCACCAATTTGTGAATTAAACTGTATTGTTCCATAGATTTTGTTGGCAAGTAATGTGTGTGAGCATAGCAAAACCAGAAAAACGTTCTTCCTTCTTTTGTATGGGACTGTGTGTGTGTGTGTGTGTGTATGTTTGTGCTAAAACCCTTCACAGTGGAGCACCGCCTATATTTCCAGAGATAAGGATCATGTGACTGTCTGACAGCTAGGACAGTAACAACTTCAAGTTACAAAATCCCTCAGACATATTCATATAACAGATGGTCCTATCTTATTTTATTGATATAACTTCAAGTACACTGCAGTTTTTCCATATATCTTTAGACAAGGACATTTGTGAACCATCTTCCTTATCTCTCTGACGTCTACAAAATACATTTTTAAACCTTGCTCTTTAACATTTCTTTATACCATCAAACTTGCTGAGTCAGTCTGGTCATACTGACAACAGACCTAATTAACAATATTTTCAATGCTTGAAGAAAAGTCCTAATGCAGCCTGAGTAATAACATGAAACATGCAATTAAACCAAGCCCCAACTTGCAAATTCATCCTACTGTCGTATTTTAATACATGAACTGTGCCTCTTGTATAATTTTTATTATAACCAACAAATGCATTTGTGTGTTATAATAAAAACAATGAAATAAATAAAATATCCTACTTTCTTAATTTACAGATTATCTGTAAACATTATGCAATTATTTGTCCTAACTTTGTACCATATTGTATTATTTATACATCATAATAAAAATAATAGTCACAAATATTGAACTATTATAATGATTAAATCATAGAAGCAGGTGGAGTATGTCCAGAGCACCCACAATGCTATGTTAGCAGGACCCTCACCCACTGAAGATAAAAGATCATGCACATATACCTTCTCTGCTGATGTTGACCCTGTTTTGGGGTGATGGCATGGTGCCAATCACCAACAACAGAGTCAATATCTACTGTACTGCTCTAGACGCTGCAGCTGCTTTACAACTATTGAACAGGTGAAGAGTTAGCAAGCACATGCATGATGCTATCAGCTCTTCCAAACTAGTCTTTTATCCAGTGGCTAACAGCAAACATTTTATTCATCTAAAATCCCAAGGTTTGTTCCACTTATGCCCTCCTAATCATTCTGTGCTAACTTCAAAACATACTACATATGCAAAAAAGTCATTCAATTTTATGGGTTCTTCCTAAATTTAGGTTGTGACTGAATTCTTTAACTTGAACTTTCATAAATGAGACACATTTCCTGCTGCAACTGGCTGAGAGTATAACCTAGACATGACACTGGATATGAAAATAGTATTAATGTGACAAAGTTTACATTTCCCTGTGCATGCCATGCAAACATATGGAAGTGGAGGTACAGCTCCACCCACCTCAGCACTAGTTTGAGGTGAGAGATCAGCTTCACGCTGTGGCTGATTTACCCCACTGGGAAACAGCCCCCATTACCCTCTGATTAGAAGGATGTTTGGGCCCCACAACTGGTGTTGATGATGTGCAGAAAAGAAAAATCTCTTACCCCTGCCAGAAATCGAACCGCAATTCCTCATTTGTCCAGCCAATAGTCCTGTCACTTTACTGACTACACTCTCCTGTCTCCCTACATTAATGGATATTGGTGAAGTATGTGTTATGAAGCAAAACGATGTCACATATTTCTGGTAGGGACCAGTGGCAGACATTTGTGAACATGATTATGAAGATTGCATAACATAAACGGATGGTTAGACCTGCAGAGTTACTAATAACTTCTCAAAATTGACTCAGTTCCATGGATTTATTTAGTTAGTTAGATACTGAAACTGAATTGGCATCATGTACCTTAGTCATTTTAGCAATTTCATGTGACAGTTGCATCTTAGAGGCTCTCCTCCTGTAAAGGTAAACTCACTGAAAGATGATGCACCCTGATTTCACAGATGAGGCCCTGGAAACTGAGTCATTGTAATAGAAACAAATATCTCTGGTGAAGAGAAAGTGTTAACACAAAGTTTAGGTAAATTACATTAGGTTTCAGATTTTGTTTCATTTTCTCGATTACCTGATGACTGAAACTAGTACATATTAGACAGCTTTCAAATCACTAAGAATGTTGTCTTCTGATAATAATACATCAAGGCCTTGTTGTATGCTGAAGTCATGTTCCTGAAAGCGTGTGTGTGAATAAAAAAGGTTTAGATTAAAAATGATTTTCTAATCAGCAATAAAGGGTTAGTGTGAGAGTATGGAGCCAGCTAAAGGATGTTAAGCCAAAAATGAAGGGATATTAAGAAGTGGTGTAAATTGGTAAGATACATTAAAGTAAAAAGTCATACAACCAACAGGCATACAACAAGGCCTATGTGCATAGTCTGCTAGAGAGAAACAACCTACCACACTACATTGCATTAGCTCCCAGCAGACAGCAGTCTTAATATCAACTGCCAGGAAAACCTATTTCAAAACAACATATTCAGTTCAATTATGTCACATCTAATCATGTTCAAAATAAACCTAACACCATGTAATTTGAAGTCATTATGTATCAGCCACCATCTTTATGCTTATGCCAAAGTATCAGATTGTTCCAGAAGAGCTTACACCATGCTATGTGTGCTTTCTGTCACTCTTTATCCCATTAATGAAAAAATAACTTCTTAAAAAACACATTTACTGACACCTTTACTTAATACTGTCTAGAGTACTAACAACCTGTATACATTGATGAAGGTTTTTTTATCACACACAGTGTGAAAAATACTCTTAAAAAATATAAACATTTATTCAACCAAAGTGAAATTACTGTTTCCTAAATCATGCAAAGCTATAAAAAATTCATGTACTATTTACACCACTAATGATTTTCGCACTTAAAGATCACAAGTGTCACAGTGTTGTCATCTGGGTTATGATGCTGTGCAGGCTTTGAATGTCATAACCCACAAGATTATAATATGTATCTTCATCACTGTGAAAGTGTCAAATTTTAACACAAATATCATTACTAAGATTGGGTTCATAGCAGCCTTACTGATGCAGACCAAAACATAAAGCAACAGTGCAACTGAAGGAAGATATCTAAAATATAAAAATTTACTGTGCTTTAAAAATTTCTATCTGATTCAAAACATAATCAATTCATCACTGCTACGAATATGACTTTGATCCAAAGCCATATAGCAAGACAAAAGAAATGCAAACTACTTAGTCATATTAATCTCATGTGTACGTACTGGACAAGAGTGACATAACACATTGCAGACAACTTGAAATGCATTGTGAAAGGAGCAACACACAAAAGGGGTATCAGTGCACAGTACCATGACATAGTTAATGATGAGAATCTTGGGTGCACAACACTATCTGCCCTCCCACAATTCAGTTTGTCTCATCTAAATAGCATGTACATCTAAATGTTATAAAATATAAAATTCATAAAACTACCAACCCTCTTTTTTTATTTAAAAGAATTATTATAATTACTTGTTCACAAATGTCATGATTTTCATCTGATTTACACTACTTAACCCTTAAAATCTGAACACAAAGTTTGCAGAATTTTCCTACATGATTCCCACTCATTATATTAACATACCTATTCAGTGCCAATCACCTAAAAAATTGATGCACCATCAATACATAATCTAGTAACTGATAATTCTCCAAAAATCATGCATTTCGGCAAATAAGAAATCTGCTTCTATTTGACTGTCTAAAACCTCTTTGACAGTGCATCATTAGCATGTAGTAACACAGATCGTTCCATTATCATCAGCAAGTTACCAGATTCTGTTTTTATACACATAATGGACACTAGGCTATAGGCAGGACAACTGAGTTTCAAATCCCAGCAGAAAAAGTTTTTTTTTGTTTCTTCCTCTCTCTTTTTTTACCCTCCCCCAAATTATCTAGACTGGCTCTGGAGTCCACCCAGCTTCCAATACAATGGGTACAGGGGCTATTTTCCTGGTGGTAAAGTGGCCAAGGCATGAAGCAGACCGCTCACCTCTATCTATGCTGATATTAGGAATGAGTTCAACCACAAATCCACTTCCTGTATAAGCCTTCATGATGTGCACAAGGACAATTTGGCAAGTACTTACTAGATTTATAGAATGTGAATAAATTACATTACATTACAGGCATTACTGTCTGCCATGTAAGTAGGTCTGCTTCCTATAATTTCATGAAGCAATAATAAAAGAGTTGGCTATGACTGGCCATATGAATGTTACCATAGCAGGGGAAAGACCACACTTGAGTGGGAAGTTAACAAAAATAACAAATATTTATTTATTTTGTTCATGGTTATTTAAAACAGGTGTAGTTTTTTTCAGTCTTTTCTTTTAAATCAGCATAAGATAACATTAGTTATCAGATATAAATATATTGCCGACTGTGAAACAATTAAAGGATCATTATCAGAATGATCATGTGCACATTATAGTGGAATGCAGCACTTTCTCCTGCACTTAATGTATGACATACCATCAAAGATGTTTTAGACAAAGTGTGATTTTCTCTCCTGCTACAATATTGTCATCACACATTTAATATGATTTTACATGAGAATTACATTAACGTTGATAAAATTCTTACTAAGTGTTTTAAGATGAAATCATGCACTTGCTGTTTCACACAGTCACAAGCAGAAATACATAACACAGGTAAAAGAGTGATAAGCTATTCAAAAGATATTGTAGAAAACTACATAAATAATTAAGAACATGCACATGAGATCACTTATAAAAACTTTGGCATTACTATAATGAATACAGTCCTGTAGATGTGCCTAACGTACCACATTCCATCCCATTAAATGATTAATCAAAACAAAGAAAACTCATGCTGTAAGTACATACACAAACTTAATAATAATAAACACTCATAACATATTGCTAATGAATAAAAAAACAGGAAACTGATACCCTACGTATGCTGACTTCCTTCAACAAACCATGTTATCTAAAGCAAGACTAGATTTTATGGTCATGTAATGTGAAAGACTAAGCAAGAGTAAGGATGGATAATACACCCACCATACAGTGAACTGCTTTTGGAAAAGTGAAAAAATATTTTCTAAATTCCTGCTAGCACAAGGAAAGATATAACAGTAAAAAATGCAACTTCTGCCCTAAGTTTAAGAACAACTGTAATTTTCAAAAGCACAACAAGAAAATATGGACGGGCATATAAAAAAGAAGCTGTTCTTATCACCCATTGCATTGGATAGGCAACATTAATGACACTGTTATGAACACACTACCTGAATTACTATCCTCCCATTGTTATACCATCTACAGAACACAACCAGAATGAGAAGCACACTGATAAAATGTGAATGATCTGATACTAAATATTGCAGCCACAACTACAAAGAAGAAATGGGTTTCATTCATTTTACAAAACTAACTTGCTTTATGTTGTGAGAAAGATTTTACTGACAGCAGGGATAAGACTGATATGATAAATTATATGGAGACACTCAAACTCCCTTCTGTACATGAACAAGCGTGAACACTTTCTATGCAAGAAGCAGCCTGACTTTGGCTTTCCAACCTCATCGATCTAATTTGAACTGCCTATTGGACTATTCAGAATGTAGTGTTCTCTGTATGGACCCTGTGTAATCTTGTAGGTGGATAGCAGTATTCAAGAAGAATATGCTACCTCCATTTTCAGTGTACCACTGAAATGTTCCTCTGAAACATCTGTCCACCTACTATATTACATGGTGTTAAAACCCACATGACCACACACACTGAACATTTCCCACCATGAAAACCTGATAACTTCTACCAGCCTATGCTTGATCAAACTCAAAAGTGGTGTTCCAGTGGCCTGTTTGGTTAACAGAAATAATGGATAAATTACTTGGTAATAATATTTCAAACAAACCATCAACTATACCCATAAACAGCTTGGCAAAGAACATGAAAAATTTGATATGCTAATTCTTTGCTTACATAATATGATGACATGCTGTGAAACAAACATGGCGTGCACAATATTTCCCTCTGGAAATGAAGTCCAGTTTGAAAAGAAGCTAGTTTTCAGTCAAGAATATAAAAATTCCTTCTTGGTTATTTGAAGGAATGTACATCATACACTCAGTGACAAGCCAAGGAAGCTGGGAACACAGGATGCACAAACTTTTGTTGGCCATATTTTAAACATTTGGAATTAAAGCCACCCTCAGAACAGTTCAACAGTGAGACATACTCAAAAATTGCTGACAGTCAAAAGAAGAACTGATTATTAACTAATTGATTTACGTCACATTGCAGTGCATATTTAAAGCTGTAGCATAAATGATAATCAAAATATGACTGACTAATTAATAATAAACACAATAAAATACATCATTTCAATTAAAATAGAACTTCCACACTAGGTTATGTTTAGAGTGACTGTTGGGTATTGTGAAAGCAGCGAGACTGAAATTCAGTTCCTATTTAAGGGAAATAAAAACCAAATTCCCACTATATCTCAGAATCCTACTAATCTATACAGTCTTTCACTTTTCACAAACTGCCTTTGACCTCTACTCAGAATCATACCCCTAACTAACATAAAAAAGACTATCACTGTCCATCCATAAATATGACAAACTTTACCTAATCAATAAAATTTTCAAAGGATATGACAATGAAAGCTCTTTACAAAGATTTACGAATGTAAATATAGGATTTGTTGTTCATATTTAACACTTTGAGTTACCACCTACCTTAAAGTAAGTTTTGTGCTCTGAACTTTTTCACATTTTCAGTCACTGATTTAAACTGACCATCATATTAAGTTTCTTAATAAAATCCAAGCAAAGATGGTACTTTTGGTCCACATCACTTATTCAGAGCTGCCAATTTATTCAAGGACAAAATTAATTTTTTTCAGTACTCAACCGATCAGAAAAAATTGACTAAAACTACACAACATTGTGAGAAACCTGAATATATTTCTAAGTAAATCTATGTATTCAATATTAGAAGCCATTTACTGAACACTGTGGTCAAGTGCTTACCACACCCACATATATTCTGGAGGTCCCACAATCGAATATTGGCCCAGAGACTGGCTATCCTGACAGGTTTTCAGAGCGTTCCTCACACCATTCCCAGAAAATTCCGTGACAGTACCTCAAGCAAGGAGATCAGTGCTTCTTTCCACATCCTTTTATACTCATCTAATCGCCTGATTTTTCAATTCATAGTAATCGTACTTACTGAAAGCACTGTCCTATAACTGAGTAATAGATAAATACATAAATGGATACCTAAAATGCTCTTTCTGCTGCCCTCTGTTACGTGATATGCATCTGATGAATGCACGTCCAAGAGTAACTTTCCAAAATCTATAGAAGTAAATTAAGTTAAACTTTATCTTCCAGCTTTTAAATCCCAGTGTAGCTGTTGATGGCAAAAGTTACTCTCATTTCAAATGCCCATCCCTGCACATGAGTGGGACAGTGCTTTCCCTTTCATCCATAGAGAGTTACATTTAATGGGACTCGGGCATCCTGTTTGGTCAATAAAGGTTAAAAATACACAGTTTTGTACAAAGTTCAGGGCCACATGCAATGAAGTCTGAGTTAAAAATGCTTTATTAAAATTTCCCCAATTAACTTAATAATCCATCATTATCCTTTAGTATAAAATAAAGCCTGAGGGTTCAGGACTTTTGAGATGTGACACTGGGTCAGTAGGTTAGTGTTGCCAGGTTTTTCAAAGTTTATTCTTCTTGTACCCCTCAAACCTTGAAAATGAAGGCAGTATGTTCCTTTGAAATATCAGGAAACACAAATCCAGCAACACAGCATCATGTCCCAGAACAACTGAACACTCAGCAACACTAATGTGGAACCCTCATATCTGGCAATATGTAGCTTAATTAAGAAAAAAGTCTTAACTACAGATGAAAATATATAAGCCAACTGTTAACCATAAGTTTGTATGAAAGAATATATCTCCTTAAAAATGAACCATGGAAGAATAAGAGCGTAATGTCTCTCCACAAAAGCTGGACATTAATTACATACATGGAAGGAAATTTATTTTTTGAATAAGATGACACTGCCATCCATGGCAGCAATCAAAACCACAATTTGCTTACAAGATGAATGCTCCAAAATGACACTATCTGATAATCCTCTGGAAGTCATCAGAAGTACTCTACCACTGGACATGCAGCTTGACTCCAATTTCTCATTCAAAACGTATTCACATTCATGAAAGGTGTGTTAGTACATGGAAAGACCTACATTTCCATCACTTTAAAGTACTGGAATACCAGAACAAACTAACAAATGCCCACTCTGACACCTAGCTTCCATTCACTAGTCACATGTCAACTGAATACTGAAGTAGGTTCCATCCCACATCATAGAACATTCTGACACATTCTTAAGAAACAATATCTCTGCCTACTGCTTGTGTATCATGCTTATTGATACAATGTTAATAATTACGAGGGTGAGTCAAATGAAAACCTTAAATATTTATATTTATATATAAATCTTATCAAAATTTTAAGGTTTTCATTTGACTCTCCCTCATATAAATGGGTAACCTAGGATATCAAGCACAGACTGGCAAAACTTAGCAGTCACAATACACATCAACAAGACAAACTAAATTAATTACCACACAAATCTAGTGAATAACTTAATTAAAATAAATAACATGTCTATACATCTTCGTCACCACCTACCTCATGTGTTATGGGAGTATTTTCTTTAGACTATGCTGGTTACCTTGATGAAAAATACATACAATTCTGGATGCTGTCTCTAGTCTCACTCTACTCTAAGGAAACCATTAGATGCAGCTTCTCCTTACTACCAAACAGAGCAATCTTTCACAATTCATTTTTTGCTCCTCACCTCCCACTGGAGTTTTCATATATGTATATATCTTTTATAATCAGTATCTAGTCTCTTCCATGGTTTAGTGATACAGAATAGTTTTTTATAACACCATAAAATAAATTACCCCTTCCTTTTCTCTAAACATGGAGAGAAAGTAAGCCCATAAGGCATTAGATATGTTTTATCCAAAGAACAGACTGCATTCCAAGAAAATACTCCCATGACTTTCATACACATTTAAAACCCCCTTATCTAATATGGCCTAAAATTAACAGTAGCATTCAAGACTTCAATTAAAGAACATTTACCTCAAGATGGACTTACTTCAAATAGCATTTGATGCATAATTCATGTGTTAAACTGGATCGAAGCAAAGTGGCCAAAAGGTAAGCTTTATGCATTCCAACAACCATTTCTTGCTTGACACAACTCATTACCTTGGATTTAAATTCAGATAAATATTTTAACAACAAAAGTCCAGTTCAGTACTTGGAGACAGACACCACAGATCCTTTTAAACATGTAAAACCTATGTAATTTGAAGTTTCTATGATGACTCTATGGTACTGTTTGTGTCATACACTAATGAATTCCGTTTCTTATTAGCTCATCATAAGAAAAATGTAGCTTCAGGGGCATGATGACAGAACAAAGGTTTTCACTTTGTCAGTGTCACAAATCTAGACAATTATTACACTGGATGTTTTTATTAGCAAGAGTTTTATGGCACATGGCTCCTGAAATACCATGACAATACTATGATTACAGGGGCTATCCAAGTCTTAGGGACATTACCTCAGAAGATAATTTCCTATGTCTTTGTGATCAAAAAGCTCACATAAACATGTGTCCAATTGTGGACAGTTAAAGAGTTATGGCTGCTTGAAACTTAGAATACAGGGTACAGATTATTGAAAATAAATGGGGCAAAATAATAAACAAGCATAATATCTAATAAATTTAAAGTATAAATTTAAATAAGCTTCATGAAACTGGCTTCAGTTTACAATGAACTGCACTTTAAGGAAGTTATCAAAAATGCCACTGCTGGCCGCAACTCACGCTGCCACTTGGTTGTGAACAGGACAAGTTGTCAATTACAAATTGCAGCTTCTGCTGACTCTTGCTGCTCCAGCTGGTTCAGGATTGTATAGTGTGACTTGTGAGGTACAGTTCATAGGAGGGTGATTATGGCAACACCCATAACTCCATAACCACTCAGAATAGGGCTCATGCTGATATTAACTTTTTTGATCATAAAGACCTACAGATAATCTTCTGCAGTAATGTCAACAAATCATGAATCACCCTGTATAAGATGTGCAACCTAGTTCATTTCTCACCAGTGATGAAACTGTGAACATCACGCTCAAGTACAAAATACAGCCATGGCCTGCATTTGAAACATGTATTACACTTTGAAAGACCAAGGCATTATGAAGTTGTGCCTCAAAAGAGTTTCACTGGTGCAAGATAATGGATTCACAGTGGATTCACCTTCATTCTTCCTCCCAATTACCAATGGTGAAATACCGTGGGGGAGGCAAGACCATAATAATCCTCTCTGATTCTTGTTCTCTCTCATGTCCTCCCACTCCTCCTCTTCCCCTATCCTCCACTCAGTTCTTCTTCTGCTCTTCCTCCTACTTCCCCCTCCTTTTCTATTCCATCCTTGTCCATTTCTGTCACCTACACTTTACAGTACAAAGAGCCCCGCCTCCTCCAGCTTCATAGGTTTTCCCAATGTTCTCTGAGTCATCCCACATCTCATTCTGTCATATGTTAGTAGATTAATGCTACTCTGGGTAATATTTATTCAGTCACTCTTAACAGATGTCCTATCAATTTCTGACAATGTTCTTCTAATTTACTATTGAATGAATATTCTTGCAATTCATTTTCATAGTCTGTCCACTTCCATGCAGCCTTTAATTCTCCTCAGGAACATCATTTCAGCAGGTCGAATTTTAGTATATTTGCAATAATTCTCTAGCTAAATCAGGTTTTGTTCTAGTAGTCATTGTTTCATCATCATTGTTGTAGTTTCTGTTCTTGTTCTTGTTACTACAGAAATACTACCCATGTCCAAATTACTAAGATCAGGATTTGTAAAAATTTCAAGAACTGAAGAAGGAACACAAATTCACCTGAATTTCAAGACATTACACTGTAACTGGGTGGCACCTATCACAGGCCAAAGTAGTGGCCCAACTTTTAAGCTGGCACTGCCATTCCTCATACATACTAGTGCTCACGGAATTGAAGTTCAAACATGATGTACAGAAGTGTAGAAAGATATGGTTTGGACACAAAATGGGAGACCAACAGATTTTGCTGACACACTAATTTATTGCCAACCATTATGAATCTGAAAGATTAGGTAGCTTGCAAGTTACTATAGAAAGCATAAGGAGCTGACTGCAAGTTCTCAAAACCTGACACTGAAAAGTTGAAGTCTGAATTGAGATAAACATATATTTTTTATGTGATGTCACAAACTCAAGGTTCACACAAACATAAAAAAGCCCCTTCAACTGTGTCACTCCTGAGATAATATAATTGCGTTACATTTCTATTATTCAAACAGAATTTCTCCACTTTAATTAATTTTCTGAAACTCTTTGCTTCAGCATTTAATACTTTGCCTCCTAAAACATGAATGCAGTACTGTCAATTAAGTTCTTTTAAATTACCAGCATTCTACCATATTATAAACAGCAAAGTATTAATAAATCTTCAAAGCCAATACCTAATTTACTGAGAAGCAAAACATATGAATAAGAGCTATAGGCTTTTTCAATATATGCTCATGGAAAGAAAATATAACCATCTTTATCTGTTGATCCAAATCTTGTTCACATACAAAGTACCCATTACATCTCCAGCACTTACATGTCCTCACTCACAAAACTGTAGTGTCCTCGCCAAATTTCGGTTCATGGTGTTAACTTTTGAGAATCCAAAGAAATGTAAATGAACTTTTCTAGCTATACTATTTATACGTCAATTATTCTAGCCACTGAACAACTTCGAACCAATTTATTTACAATCATGAGAATGTTCACCAAACAAGAGAGAAACGTTTCTTCTTAGGTATGTGGTTAACAGTAATCTTTTTCAGCATCCCTGCAGATGTGCCTTTGCGAGGTTTGAACAAATTTACCTGCAGTCCGACCTTGATCTTCTTTGTCAGAGCCCCCTGTGGGAAGACTGCCTGTACTTGGGGTACCACACTGGATGACACCATGCCTCCCTCAGGTCCTATCGCATGTACCTCCTGACGGACGCGAGACACCACAGCGAAATACTGGGGAAAGTCTGTTGTCAGAATCCGAGTCATGCGACCAGAGGCCGTGTCCTCCAGAGCAGTCAATTCTGCAAACAACATTCCAGCTGAGTCTAAATTCTGTGCACCAATTTGACCTGCTAATATCCTAGCAAAGCACTTACTAATCTTAACTAAACTAACACCAAGTTGGCTTAAAGTCAGTGCAGCTAACACAAAGCCCACCATATTACATGACTCTGAGACACCTTCTATCCTGTTAAACCATGTGTTGTAGGTCCATCTCAAGCCTTATCCTTCCATCTCCTTCTCTCCCTTCCAAGTTGATGTTATCTATGAGACCTTCCCCACTAAAATTCTGTATTAAATCATTGTCTCCCCCATCCCAGCACCATGACTAGAACATCAAGAAGGCCACTGGTTTTACAAACTAAGCGTACCAAGTGACGTGCAACTTATTCAATTCCATGTTACCTAAGGTCCTCCTAAAGTATCTTTCTTGTTTATTATAATTTCATTACACATTGAAGTGTTCCGTGCATGAAGTGCATCAAATGAACTCACGAGTTCATTTGATGTACTTTTGCTATAAATAGAAACTCAGTTTGCATCTGGTCATTTTGTGCCTACATGCATCATCTCCAAAACCACTCAACAGACTTAGGAAATTTGATACCAGAAGATTAAATGTACTGAAATATGGTCCTTTGCAAGCCCTGTTTTACTCACATTACATTATATCAGAAAAGGACTCACAAAAAAAAAACCTGCATAAATTATATATATATGTACAGTAAATCCCCAATTTTGTATTCTCATTTTCCATTATATTATGCATTTTTTATATGGTACCTGCCATATGATCACAAAAAGAACGTTTCCTGGATTTCACACAGTTTTTGGCAGTCACTAAAAAAATGTATAATTGGGGATTTGCTGTACATCATTAAGATATATAACTTTCATTTAAAACCTTCAGTATGGGTTTACAAGAACACACACAAAAAAGAAAATTTATAACTATCTAGCATGCAATGTCTCTATTGATTATTACCTGTCAGCAATACACTTTACTGGTGGCATACAATACAGTAATTATAAGAATATTGTAGCAAGCAGTGTTCATCGTCACAGGTGCACCTGATCCATAAGAAGCTCCACATGCTAGCTCTTCTGTCATCAAGTAAAAGTAATATTAATGGCCACAATACTTGTGTGTTCAAAACACGGCGGTTGAAACACCACTGACTGTTCCACTGTACAGAACATGGCTAATGAAATGGAAAATCAAGCGGGCATACTACACGAGAATTTACACTGCCCCATTTGCCTGTATTAGGTGAGTGGTCAGAATTTTTAATGTAACAGGAGGCATTGTGACCACAGGCAGCAGAAATGCAAACCAAACTACATATCCATTCAGAACACAACGGTAGGTACCCTGCCCACTTGTGGAAACTAGGAGGGGCATAGCTGATGAGGGAAAAGTAATGAAGGTGCCACGAGGTATAGTGGTGCCCTTTGTCCAACAAAAATCAAGCGGCCCGAAATTTTCTAAGTCCCGAACTGGAAGTCACGTGACCTACAGTACGATCATAATTCGAGTTATTTTACTTTCCCCATATTTGTGCATTCCTGGCGTCTCTGTATCTACCATTCATTACAATCAATCATGCCGCGTATACATTAACCAAAGACACCAACACATTCCCTTAAATTGAAGTTAAAACTTGAATTAAATGTCATTAATTTTCCGAGGTGTGTGGCTTGCTAGTTCTGCTTCCACGGAAGGAATATGCGAAAGGGTAGTTCTTTGCTGCACCCGGAGGTAGCTGAGCGCGTTAACACGTGATGGCAATACTCTTCGGAAACAAACTACATTGGTTCGATTCATAGTATCAGCATATATTTCTTTCTTTTAGAATATGTTTTGTACTCATAAATACTCAATTAAATTATGCAGTAACACAACCATTAATTAATTATATGTTTCAAAACTTATCTTTGCTCCATTGGCAGGGTTAGAAATGCGAGTGACGCAGATATTTTTTTATTTTCCCGTAATTCTTTTTTCTTTTGACATTTTGTCGGTATAGTTCGCGTGCGGACTAAGGCCACGGAGTTTGTTTTGTTTTGTTTGTTTGACATTTTGTTGACCGTGCATCTCAGTATATTTATCTCAGTATTTAACCAACTTGATGCACAAAATTTGTTTCACAATAAGTTTTATTTCATGCCTCTACATGTTTCGAGCACATGTTCTCATCATCAGGAGG
>Ga0136643_10000148_pt1 | contig 70285 bp, 62 predicted proteins | sample TergutLab28metaG_FD_96883 | JGI IMG/M metagenome (GOLD analysis project Ga0136643, IMG submission 96883) | Labiotermes labralis P1 segment gut microbial communities from Petit-Saut dam, French Guiana - Lab288 P1 (version 3) (version 3) | ecosystem: Host-associated > Arthropoda: Insects >... | reverse complement strand
TAAAAATTCATAAAATTATTGTGTAATTCATAAAAAAAGCAGTATTTTTGTAATGTCAAAATCTTACCAAATGCAAGGCACTAAAGACTATCAAGAGAAGCTGTTTTTAAATTTTCGTTTGTCCCGCTGGCGCGGGTCTGTGACCCGTGCCAATACAGCAAAGTAAAGAAAAACAATTTAAAAAAATGCAGGAAAATGCGAAAATATATGCAAAGTTTAGTGTCGGCACGAGTTACAAACTCGCACCAGCGGGTACTGTGAACTTCCTAACTAATTCCGTACACCAAACAAAGTCAAAAAAATCTTAAATAACCCCCATCAAATGTGCCTTGTGAATGGCTCCGGCGGGTGTATTTACACCAAGTTTTTTGTAGATAGTTTGTCTTCTGCGTTTGAAATTGCTTATGGAAATATTCAACAAATCGCATATTTGTTCCGGCGATATATCTTTAACCATCCATTCTAAGATTTGTGTTTCATCGTTGGATAAAACTTCAATCTTAGACAAAACAAATTCGTCTTCTACAAAATCGTATTGTTCACCTGTTGTCATGTTTGTTATATGAGCCGTGCCTTGCATTTTTTTGGCGGAAGACCTCGTAACATGACATAGCGCCAACCATACATTCCCATTATTGCACAACTTATAAGGAACAACTTTATGATGCAAAATTAATTCGTTGGCGTTAATGGTTTGTATGGTTAAATCGTAGGAAACAACGCAATTTATACGCTGATGTTCCGGAAAACAAAAAACGGTTTCATAGGCAGCTTCATTCATTTGCATAATCCAAGCCCATTCGTTTTTTTTCAAAATGTAATAATAAAAACCAAAGCCTTCTTGCACCATAGATTCTTTAGAATGTCCACACAAAATTAAGGCCGAAGGAGAGCTGACAAAGATTTTTTCTCTGTAATAATCCACCATATAAAATTCTCCGCTACATGCCAAATTCAAAGCTTTTAGAAATTCTTCAATTTCTTCTATGCTGAATATTTTGAGCTTGTTTTTTGGAACCTTCCATGTTTTTTTTGTAATTGAAATTTTCATGGGTTGAAATGATTTAGTTTACTATCCAAATAATAAAAATCAGGAAAAATGAAAATTTGTTTGTTTCGTAATATTTTCAAAAAAATATCTGTACAAAGTCCACCCAACAACCATGCCCCAATAGATAATTGAGGCGGCTGCTCTTTACCTTGCTCGGCGATGTATTCAGTCAACATATCTTTAAAAGCGTTTATATAAAGACCTTTTTTTTCAAGTACATTTAATACATGGTTAGCCACGTTTATCTCCATACCCTCAAACGTTTGGCTCAAACTTCTAAGATTGGCACTCTCTTTGGTCAAAACACAAGCCAACCCGCCATAGCCTAAATTATAGGGATGAACAACGGGAATATTCATAGCGAAACAAACATCATCAAAAATTAACGGCGCCGAAGATGTAAAATCAATGGCATTAATGGCAATATCTGCACCTGTCAAATGTTCGCAAAGATTTTCTGCTGTTAAATATACATTTGAATAGGTGATGTTGGCGTTGGGGTTAATTTGTTTCAATCGCCTGTAAAGAGCTTCGCATTTGGGTTTTCCAATATCATTTTGCGTATAATTCTGTCTGTTCAAATTAGATAGTTCTACACTATCGCCATCAATCAAATGTAAAGTTTCAAAACCCATTCGCAAGGCACATTCCGCAATTACACTACCCAGGCCTAATCCGCCAAATACAATTTTAAAATCGCGCATGCGTTGTTGTTCGTTTTTGTTGATATAAATTCTATTTCTACAATACATAATTAAGTAAATGTTTGTGTTTTTCAACAAATGGCCGCAATCCTGCACCTGTGTTGAGAATTGGTAAAGCTTCCGAACCCAAAACAAAATGCCCTTTGCTTAGTTCTTCGGAAACAATGCCAAGTTTGACAAGTATTCCTTGTAGTTTTTTATCGCATTCTGCAATCATCAAATTGTCCGAATGTGTGCAAACATGGGCAAATGCGTATGTCATTAACAATTTGAAATAAAACCCCTGCAACTTTCTTAATATTTGATTTTGATTGATTATTTTTCGGTCAATAGCAAAACGCCCGATATGCCAAATTTCGGGAGGACTCAAACCACGTGCTTTTATCAGTTGTTTTAAATTTAAATTGTATTCTCGTTCAATAGCCAATTCTTCTATACCATCCCACAAACAGGCATTTATAGCGCCAAAAATTTTTCTTTCTTTGGTTTTTAAAGCATAAAAATGGGTGTATGGATAGAGTAGATCGTCTTCTTTGATACACATTTCAACTTCATCTATCGGTGCGGGAATATTTAAATGATGTTCGTAATAGATGCGCAAAACAAACTTAGTGAAATCTGATAGATCATTTTGTTCCACTTTCCATAGATCAAAAGCATTAAAATGTTGCAAAATATAACCCATACGTTGATTTTTTTTCACAAAGATAGCACTTATTTTTGATATAAAATGCATTTTGGGCGAAAAGCCCAATTCAAGAACGCCATTTATTGATGTATAAATACGTTTCTCTGAAAAAAAACTTCAAATTGGGCTTTTCGCTCAAAATGGTGATTTTTAGCACTTTTCGCTTGTTTTTATTGAAATTTATTTGTAATTTTGTAGTCTTAATTTTGAAGTCTAAACAAAATTAAAAAACTTTTCCTGTCTATACAAATAGATTCTATCTGTTCAAGTCAAAACTAACCAACAACTAAAAACAGCCCAAATGGAATCCAAAGAAAAAATCGCCAAACTTATTCTTGGTAAATTCAGAGAAAGGAGTGGCCGAGTAGGCCACTTTATTATGACACGAACGTATAACCATACGGTTATTCCGGTGCTGAATCCCAAAGAACAAAATTTGTTTAAAGATGTAGCCAATGACCTTATTGACGAAGGTTACATCCGCTATGAAATAGGCAAATCCGGACAAGAAGGCTTTAGATTAACCGAAAAGGGGTATGAGAGGATTTATGCTTAGTTTCAATACATCATCATTGCAATCCGCACGTACTACTTGCACATGGAAGGCAACGGAGAATTGATTCGAGAATAAATTATTGTAACACGGTAAATATATTTGGATTTGATTTGTTAAGAAAAAACGAAACGCTGTATAGTGTTTCGTTTTTTTGTATCTTTGCAAAAAAATACTATGTCCATACTTTCACAACTCGAACATCGTGTGCTTATTTTAGATGGCGCGATGGGCACAATGATACAAAAGTATAAACTGACCGAAACGGATTATCGTGGCAAGCGTTTTGCCGATAACAAAAGTAATTTGAAAGGGTGCATGGATCTACTTGTGCTGACGAAATCCGAAATTATTGCGGACCTTCACGAGCAATATTTGGAAGCCGGTGCAGATATTATTTCAAGCAATACGTTCAATGCGACAACCGTAAGTTTGGCGGATTACGACTTGCAACATTTGGCATACGAATTGAATGTGGAAGCTGCGAAATTAGCGCGCTGTTGTGCGGATAAATTCACGGCGAAAAATCCTCAGAAACCAAGATTTGTCGCAGGCTCCATGGGACCAACCAATCGTTCGCTTTCACTTTCTCCAAAAGCTAATGATCTGGGATTTCGTACGATTACATTTGATGAAATGGCAGATACTTATGCCGAGCAAGCCGAAGGGCTCATTGTTGGCGGGGTTGACGTGCTTTTGGTTGAAACCGTTTTCGATACGTTGAATGCGAAAGCAGCCTTATTTGCCATTCAAAATGTGTTTGAAAAACTTGGAAAAACCTTACCAATTATGGTTTCCGTAACGTTGGAAAAGAATGGACGCAATCTTTCCGGGCAAACTATTCAGGCTTTTGTTGAATCGTTGTCGCATGTGTCGTTGTTGAGTATAGGCTTGAATTGTTCGTTTGGAGTGAAACACATTCGTCCGCATTTAGAAGAATTGAGCAAAATTAGCTTCGCTGAGCTCGCCAAAGGCTCGGTTTCGCCGTTTTATACATCGGCTTATCCCAATGCAGGACTGCCGAATCAGTTAGGCGAATACGACGAAACGCCTGAAACGATGGCGATTTACGTGGAGGCGATTTTGAAAAAAAAAATGGTCAATATCATCGGCGGTTGTTGCGGAACAACGCCCGAACATATTGCGAAATATGCGGAAATTATTGCAAAATACGAGCCCCGAAAATGTAGGGATTTTATTCCTCAATCCGTTCATTCAACGCTTTAAACCCTTGTCCTAAAATTTCATTCGCAGGCAAAATGGTAATAAATGCCGTTGGGTCAATCTCGTGAATATGTTCTCTTAGTTTAGGAATTTGACGGGAATTCACAACGGTGTATACGATTTCACGTTCTTCGCCTTTGTATATGCCTTTGCCATGAAAGTACGTGCCGCCACGTTTGAGTTTGGTGTTGATCATATCGCCCATTTCCTTACTTTTTGGTGTGATGATAAACACGGCGCGATCGGTAGAAAGCCCTTCCTGCAAGATGTCTACAACTTTTCCATACACAAAAATCGTAATCCACGAATAAAGTGGAACCGCCCAATCGCCAAACGCAATCAAACCGATCAACACCACTATCGAATCCACAATGATAATGCTGAATCCAACGGGTATTCGAAAATATTTGGTGATAATTTTCGATACGACATCAGTGCCTGCACTTGTCGCTTTCGCTTTAAAAATCATAGCAACACCGATACCAATCAGCACGCCACCATAAATCGAAGCCAACAACGAATCACCCAAAACAACTTGCCCATACCCATGAAACATGGTGAGCAAATCTACAAAAACTGCTGTTGCTACAAACGCTGTGATGGTTTTGGGAAGAGAACCTGCACCTAATAATTTGTAAGCTGCAAACATTAGCGGAATGTTGAAACAAAGTGCCGTCATACCAATCGGCAAACCTTCCGGAAATCCTGTAAACATGCCCTCTGTGAGGTAGTGTATCACAATAGAAATACCGTAAACACCGCCCGGAATAATTTTATACGGCGTGATAAAAAACACATAGCCTGAAGCCACAATAAAAGCTCCAAGAATGATAAAGGTATAATCTTTGAAAAATTTTTTCGACATTAGTTTTTAATTTGTGAAAATCCTTTTCCATAAACGCCGCTTACCATACCGATACTCGTAAACGCATGGGGATCGATACGTTTAACAACTCGAAGCACATCTTGCATTTCGTTTTTTCGTGCAACAACCATCAAAATCTCGGTTTCTTCCTTTGTGTACCAGCCTTTGCCATGAATCAGAGTCACACCGCGATGTAAATTTGTGCCGATTTCATCTGCAATTTCGTCATGTTTTTTCGAAAAAATAAACATTTGCACAGACTGTTGCTGCCCCAATACCATCAAGTCTATCGTGTAAGACGCAACAAAAACGGAAATAAAACCATAAACCAAAATGCGAAACGCTTCCAATACGGTTTTGTCCAAAAAGAAATGAAATACGATAAATCCCGATCCAATAATAAAAATATCCAAATACAAAATCACCCGTCCGGGACTCACTTCGCGATATTTGTTCACAATCATGGCTACAATGTCTGTTCCGCCGGTGCTTCCGCCATGATTGAATATCGAACCCAAACACAAGCCGATCATGGCTCCACCAATGACGGTTGAGAGCGTTACATCATCCAAAAACGGTTCGGTAATGTATCTTTGCGCCAACGTGATGAAAAATGAAATCACAAAAATCGCGTAAACCGTTTTTGCACCAAAGCCTCGCCCCAGCACTTTTAGCGCAATCAGCAATAAAATGCCGTTTATTGCAAGCGAGGTATACCCCACCGGAATAGCCTTCCCGGTCGCATAAAAAATCAGTGTTCCCAGACCGTTAACGCCGCCGCCGACAATCTCTGAATTAATGATAAATCCAACCAATGAAACGGAATACAGCGCTAAAAAAAACGTGATGATAGCATAACTTTTGAGTTCTTGGGTAAGCGTGTTTTTTTGCATGACGATTTTTTTGCAAAAATACGCTTATTTTCTGAAATAAAAAAATAAAATTACAAAATCCGGTAAAATTTGTACGATGTATTTCATTTTTTTTTGTATCTTTGCATTATAATTAATGTAGGGGCGAGGCATAGCCTTGCCCCTACCACGAAAATGATAAATGATATGCAAATCAGAACCGAAAACATTGTAAAAAAATACGGCAAACGCACTGTTGTTGATCACGTGAATATCGCCGTTGAACAAGGCGAAATCGTTGGGCTTTTAGGGCCTAACGGAGCCGGGAAAACCACGTCCTTCTACATGATTGTGGGCTTAATTCGTCCGTTGGAAGGCAGAGTTTTCTTGAACGACTTGGACATTACATCCATGCCTATGTACAAACGTGCGCAAAACGGCATCGGTTATTTGCCGCAAGAAGCATCGGTGTTTCGTCATCTTTCCGTTGAGGATAATATCGCTGCTGTTCTCGAATTTACAAGTCTTTCCAAAGCCGAACAAAAAGAGAAATTAGAAAATTTGTTGGATGAATTCGGTTTGCAAAATGTGCGTAAAAGTTTGGGTATTCAACTTTCGGGAGGAGAGCGTCGTCGCACGGAAATTGCACGCGCTTTAGCAATGGATCCGAAATTTATTTTGCTCGACGAACCTTTTGCAGGCGTTGACCCCATTGCTGTTGAAGACATTCAGAAAATTGTAACGAAACTCAAAGAAAAAAATATAGGTGTTTTAATCACGGATCACAATGTTCACGAAACGCTGTCGATCACTGATCGAGCGTATATGCTGTTCGATGGAAAAATATTTGCTTCGGGAACGGCTAAAGAATTATCGGAAGATCCTATCATTCGTGAGAAATATTTAGGTGCGAATTTCGAATTGCGATAATATAGGGGCGTATAGCATACGCCCACATCAAAACAAAAAAGGGGCGTACGTGTACGCCCCAACAACAAATCCAATAGTTCCAAAATTAGATTTAAAATCGCCAGCCAAATGTTACCAGAAACTGGTGTCCTGTTACACTATAATGATTGTAAAAATCATTGGGCATTTGCGGATATGGTGACATTCTGAATTTTCTAATAGTGTTGACATACGCCAAATCAATCGTGGTGGAACCGGTAATAAATCCAAGACCTGCCGAGAGCGAATGTCCGGAAAAATTTCTATTTAAATTATCGGCATAAGGCACCATGGTGTAGTTATAGCCTAATCTCAAACTTACCTGATCCATACGGTATTCGCCGCCAACTCTAATGGTTCCGCCTGCGCGGTAATTATCTGCAATAAAATCGTTGTCGGCTTCAAAACTATCATCTATATCACTAATTCGCATGCGATCATAATTCACATATTCGTACTCTGCACCAATGAGGAGTTGTCTTGCAATTACAAAACCAACCGAGCCAATCAAACGCATCGGGGTGCGAATATTATAATCCCATGCTCCTCTTTCAGTATGTACTCTTCCGGGATTTGAGATAAAAGCCGTATTCCCCGAAATTTCCGTAGAAAATTTCTCCTTCAACGCATAGCGTGTCGGCGTGTGAATAGCCAAACCCAAGCGTACAAAGTCCGCAGGTCTGTAAATAGCTCCTAATTTTAAATTTATACCTAATCCCGAAACTTCCAAATTTTCTCTAATTCTCCACTCATGAAAAACAGGATTCGCATTACCTTCATTTTTTTCGGTAAGCGTTTTGGTTTGACGAAAGTTTACAGACGGCATACCAATTGTTGCGCCTAAATACAACATATCGCCATAATTTCCTCCAAAACTAAATACCCACTCGTTAATGCCGCCTGTTGTTCTAGTATTTTGACGTTGGGTGAGCCCTATTGGCTTCTGCCAATCTCCATTTACATCTTGCCACATTAAATCGTTAAAGAATGCTCCATCAACAGAGTCAAAGTAAATCAAATCGGCTCTTTCGGCTAATCCGCTGTAATATGGATTTAAAGGACGACCTGTTCTGTTAGCTTCATTGGTAAGTACATCCAAATAGGTTTCCCATGGAGATGCAAAACGTGTGTAGCCTGATCGATTCCAAAAATCGGCCAAACGATTTAATCCTACTCCGAATTGCAGCATTTTCCACTCGTTTGGATTATCCGATTTTGCAACATCCCACACAGAAACTAATCCAAAATTTCCAAGATTAAAATTCCAAAGATCCATGGGTTGTCGCGAACGTGCGTCTCCGGGTGTGGTTTCGGTTTGTCCGATCGTTAATGCCGGTGTGAATGAAAATTCGTTACTTCGGTAAATCCCAATACTTGCAGGATTTGTGCTTAATGCCGAAAGGTTTCCGCCCAAAGCTCCGAAAGCACCGCCCATACTCACAAAACGTGCATTGCCGTTTAGCGATGACATGGTTAAACGAAGGGCATCTTGGTCAAGATATTGAAATTGGTACGAATAAGCAAATACCGGAGTTGCAAGCAACGATAATGCGAAGATTTTTAAGATTGTTTTCATAGCTGTTTTTTTTTTGTTTGTTGATTTATTAATTTGGAGAGGTGCTCCCTTCGACTCCGCTCAGGGAGCGAGTTGTGTCATAGCAGCTGAGCTTCGGACGTTGAACGAGGTCGAAACGCCGAAGTCTCCGCTATTATTATCTACCCGGACGTGTAGAACCTGAACCTGAATTTCCTGATGATGAAGATCCACCGCCTCTTGACGAACTACTGCTTGATGACGAACTTCCGCTTGACGTAGAACCTCCGCCACCCCTTGAAGGGCTACTCCCTACTGATGACGATCCGCTTGATGATGGTCTCGAAACATTCGACGGACTGCTTGAACTTGGTGTTGACGACGATCTCGAAGACGGACTGCTAAATTCATTGCTTGACCGCGATGGTTGGGTTACCGGTTGATAACGTCTGGGTTCCGATGTGGTTGCCGAAGGCGTAGTGCCGCGAACAGGTTGCGGATTGTTAGGCACTACTACATTATTGCGAGCCGGACGAGGAACACTACCTTGTACACCTTGTGCAGGCTGTTGCGGACGAGCCTCACGCGAAGGTGTGGATGCGCCTCCAGAACTTACATCCGGACGAGTTGGAAATGTTGAAACATCTTGTCTGTCGCGAGTCGTCGGACGGGTAACATCTGCTTGTCCTGTAGTAGGGCGTTGTTCACGATTATTAACATTACCTACATTTTCTGTGCCTGGACGTTCGCGATTAATCGTTGAAACATTATTATTTTCGTTATCGCGTGAAGGACGTGTGGCTGTGGCTCCTGTGCCGGGACGAGTAGTGGGTGTGCCTGTTGTAACATCACCTCGAGTTGGACGTTGATTATTGTTGTTTCTAATCGAATTTTCGTAACTCGTTACAAAATCTCTTGATGGACGACTGGGACGACTGGAAGTAGCATCCGAACCGGGTCTTACAGCTGTAGTTGGTCGACGATCATCTCTGCCAAAGCTGGAGTTTGCTAAGCCACCCGAACCGCCCGGTCTCGGACGAGGTTCAAAATTACGGAAGTTGACCGTATTTCTATCAAAGAAATTGTAGTTCCATCGATAAAAGTGCCAGTCGCTTCGACGATCAAACGGATGACGCCATCCCCAAGGAGATCCCCAACCGGGACTACCCCATCCCCACGAAGGTCCCCAACCCCATGAGGGTCCCCAGCCCCAAGACGGGCAACCCCAGCACGATGACCAACCCCAAGTCGGGGCCATCCAAGTTGGGCGCCACCAAATGTGCCAACGTGTGCGAGGAAACCACCAACTTGACCCAAAATAGATACTGGTTCCGAAAAACATCGGATCAGCGGTGTAAAAAAACATGTTGGTATAAAAATCGTTATAATAACCCGGGAAAGAGGTGGCACTGTGGAAACGGCGTATACGTGCGGAATATTGAAAATCGTAGTAATCATCAGGGTCATAACCTGACACAAAGTTATCATCATAATAAGCGTCGTCGTCATATTCAACGTTTGCATGTTGATTTTGACGTCTTGCAGCAGCTTCTGCGGCTTCGCGCTGTCTCAATCGAGCTTCGGCTTGAGCTGCCGCTTGTTCACGTGCTTCACGTTCTTGAGCAGCTTCGCGTTGAGCATCGGCTCTTGTGAAAAACTGATCGTCGTGGCGAGCAGAACTCACATTTTGCGATGTTTGACAAGCACTTAATAATAGTGCTAAAAATCCGGCTGTAAACATTAATTTTTTCATGACTTTGATCCTTTCTCTATATTTGGTTTGATTTATTGCGTATTTTTTTGTAACTTTGCAGTGAATTTTACATCATTTTATTTTATATATACAAAAACCGTACCAAACTTAAAAATTTTATGGCAAAAAACTTCACTTCTCGTAAAGAAAATTATTCCGAATGGTATAATGAATTGGTTATCAAAGCTGATTTGGCAGAAAATTCTGCAGTCAGAGGTTGCATGGTTATCAAACCTTATGGGTATGCGATTTGGGAAAAAATGCGAGATGCGTTGGATAAAATGTTTAAAGACACGGGGCATCAGAATGCTTATTTTCCGCTTTTTATCCCCAAATCGTTTTTCAGCAAGGAGGCTTCGCACGTGGAAGGATTTGCCAAAGAATGTGCAGTTGTAACACATTATCGTTTGAAAAATGATGCTGATGGCAAGATTGTGGTCGATGAATTCGCAAAATTGGAAGAAGAACTGATTGTTCGCCCGACTTCGGAAACTATTATTTGGGACACGTATCGCAACTGGATTCAATCGTATCGCGATTTGCCGATCTTGGTGAACCAGTGGGCAAATGTAGTACGTTGGGAAATGCGCACACGGTTGTTTTTACGCACAGCGGAATTTTTATGGCAAGAAGGGCACACGGCTCATGAAACTGAGGCAGAAGCGATGGTGGAAGCCCGTCAAATGCTGGGTGTCTACAAAACATTTGCCGAAGAATTTATGGCGTTGCCGGTGTTAACAGGAACAAAATCGCCCAACGAGCGTTTTGCAGGAGCATTGGAAACCTTTTGCATTGAGGCATTGATGCAAGACGGAAAGGCTTTACAGGCAGGCACTTCGCACTTTTTAGGTCAGAATTTCGCGAAAGCGTTTGATGTGAAATTTTTGAGTAAAAACAATACGCAAGAATACGTTTGGGCGACGTCTTGGGGCGTTTCCACTCGATTGATGGGAGCTTTGATTATGACGCATTCCGATGATAATGGTTTGGTTTTGCCACCGAAATTAGCACCAATTCAAGTGGTTTTTGTTCCGATTTACAAACAAATGGAGCAATTGGATGCCATTTCCGAAAAGGTAAACGAAATCAAGAAAAAACTTATTGCAAAAGGTATTTCTGTAAAATACGACGATCGCGATTCGCAAAAACCCGGCTGGAAATTCAACGAATACGAATTCAAAGGTGTGCCGATTCGTGTAGCGATTGGCCCGCGAGATATGGAAGAAGGCACAGCCGAAGTGGTGCGTAGAGATACGTTGGAAAAACAAATCATCAAATTGGATGAATTGGAAAATCACATTCCGATTTTATTGGACGAGATCCAAAGCAATCTTTTCAAAAAGGCCCTGAATTATAGAGAAACCAACACCTTCAAAGTAGATACATGGGACGAATTTCAGAAAAAAGTTGAAGAAGGCGGTTTTATTCTCGCACATTGGGACGGTACTTCCGAAACCGAAGAAGCTATTAAAGCCGCAACCAAAGCGACCATTCGTGCGATTCCGTTAGACATGATGGATGAAAACGGCAAATGCGTATTCAGCGGGAAACCCTCGAAGGGGCGGGTGGTTTTCGCGAAAGCATACTAAAAAACTAAGAACTAAAAGTTAAGAACTAAGAATTGCTGCGTCAAATAGAAATCTATAACTCTTAACTCTTAGTTCTTAACTCTTAACTAATGAAAAAAATATACGTTATATCACTAATGTTTGCGCTCGTAAGTTGCACAGAGCATTACGTGCCAAAACCGAGAGCATATCACCGCATTGATTTGCCGGAAAGAGCGTATCAACTTTTTGATGAAAAAATGTATCCGTATACTTATGAAATTCCGGTTTATGCAAATGTTACACCGTATGAGGCAGTGAACGAAAAATTTTGGGCAAACGTCAATTTTCCGGCGTTCAACGCAAAAATAAATTTGAGCTATAAGGCCTTAAACACTACCAATTTGAGGGAACATATTGCTGATGCCTTAACCTTCATCGATAGACACCATGGCAAGGCTTCGCGCATTCGAGAATTAGATTTTAACGATCCCGAGAACCGCATTTATGGCATGATTTTCGACATTAGAGGTTCCGGAGTTGCGTCAGCGTATCAATTTTATATAACAGATAGTGTCAAACATTTTGTTCGTGGCGCACTGTATTTTGACCATGCGCCGAACAATGACTCGTTAGCACCGGTGATTGATTTTTTGAAAATGGATATAGACCATTTAATTGAAACATTTAAATGGAGAAAATAACCTTACCATAATTTTGATTATTATGAACACATCAGAAACCCTCGGAAAATTAGCCAAAAACGGTCGCACTTGGATTTTTCTAATCTCTGCGGCATTATTAATTGGCATAGCGTTTACGTTTTTTTCAAACATCATCATCTATTTGATTATAGCGTTTATCATTTCGATGATTGGTAAACCTATGGTGCATTTTTTGGAAAACAAATTGCGCATTCCAAGCACGTGGAGTTGTTTAATTACGATGTTTACTTTTGCCGCTGTTTTCGTGGGATTTGTGTGGTTGGCCATTCCGTTGATTTCGGCACAAATCAATACTTTTCAACAAATTGATTTTTCCGCATTAAGCAAAGATTTAGCAATTGTGCTAAATAGATTTCAAGATTATCTTTGGACATACGGGCTTATGCCTAAAGACCACACGCTGGAACAATCCATAGCAAATGGCATTCAACACGTCGTGAGTTCAATTCATTTTGAAGCGGTTTTTTCCAATGTCGTGTCAGCGTTGTCGAATTTGTTTATTGGCATTTTTTCGGTTATTTTTGTAACGTTTTTCTTTTTGAAGGACCAATCTTTATTTCATAATATTCTAATGCTACTTATTCCGGAACAATACGAAAAACAAGCTGAAAATATCATTAAAAATTCCCAAAAATTGCTTTCCCGTTATTTTGTCGGCTTATTGACAGAAATTGGCTCGATGATGATTTTGCTCTCAACAACGATGTGGGCTTTGGGTGTGAACAATGCGCTTTTGTTGGGATTTATGGGAGGGTTGCTCAATATTATTCCCTATTTGGGACCGGTGATTGGTGCAACATTAGCTTCTATTTTAGCTTATATGGCAGCACTTACCGGCGGTTTTTCACCCGATTTGATTTGGGTTGTGGTAAAGGTGCTTATTGCATTTTCGGCGTGTAATTTATTTGATAATTTTGTGATTCAGCCGATTGTATATTCCAAATCCGTATTTGCACATCCGTTGGAAATTTTCTTAGTCATCATGATGGCCGGCTCAATAGCAGGCGTAAGAGGTATGATTTTTGCAATTCCTGTTTATACGCTTGCGCGGATTATCGCAAAGGAATTTTTCAAACATTCGAAATTGGTGAATAAACTTACACAGCGGATGTGATTATTGCGTAAACGCAAATTGCACAATATTCGCACCCATTTGTAAGGCTTTCAAACGTATGGCTTCGCTGTTGTTGTGAACTTCGGGATCTTCCCAGCCGTTGCCTAAATCGGTTTCATAAGTATAAAAACACACAACACGTCCGTTGTAAATCCAAGCAAAGCCTTGCGGACGCTTCCCGTCATGCTCATGAACTTTTGGCAATCCGTTTGGAAATTTGAATTTTTGATGAAAAATGGGATGTGTAAACGGCAATTCTATCGGCGCAATATCAGGAAAAACTTTTTGCATTTCTCTGCGAATAAACGGGTCTAAACCATAATTGTCGTCAATATGCAAAAATCCTCCACCTATCAGGTAATTACGCAAATTCGCGGCTTCTCGTTCGGAAAAAAGCACGTTGCCATGTCCGGTCAAATGCACAAACGGATAATTGAATAAATTCGGCGAACCCACTTCAACCGTAGCAGCAACAGGGGTTAGCGATGTGTTGAGGTGTTGATTGCAAAACCGAATTAAATTTGGCAACGATGTCGGATTGGCGTACCAATCGCCACCACCACCGTATTTTACCACTGCAATACTTATCGTTTGAGTAAAGCCGTTTGTTGTTAAAAATAGCGTTATAGCTAAGAGTGATGTTTTTAAGTTCATTTTGGTCGAAGGTTAAGGGTCAAAGGTTAAGGGGTATTTTACTTTTTACCCTTCCTTTTACCTATTTTTAATTTGAAGTTTGACAAATCGACTATTTACAGGCTGAACAAGTTTGTTATCCAACGTTAATCCGAATTGAAATTCGCCTTCCAAGTCGGGGATTATGGTTCTTAACATACCTTTTTCTCCTCCTTGAGGCGCTAATTTTTTAATCGGATAAATCAATTCACAATCAACAAAAAACATCGTCCGTTTATTGAAATAATACACAGCTTTCAATGTAACCGGAAGTTCAGGATGATGAAAATCTATTTCGTTGGGTTGTGGGTTGCGAATTCCAAAACCTATATCCAATGTATCGCCTGCAAAATAAGCACCTTCTGTCAAATCGAATGTTATACTTAAACGATTAGCCGACTGAAAATTTTCACAGAAAAATCCATGAAATTTGTAATTTCCAACTATAAAATCTTGCGATAATCCGGGAACGTAACCAATAACAAAAGCCGGTTGACCCTGCCATGCAAGTTCTTTCTGCCAAATATCGAATTGCGTTTGACGATAGGTCAAAGAACTTAAAAGAGTAGTTTCTTGCTTTGTAAAAAAACGATACATGGATGGGTTTTGAAAATTTCCCGTAAACACGACAGGCAAGTCTCCGACGAGAGTTTCCAAGGCTTTGAATTTTGCTTCTTTTCCTGCAAAATTTAGCGTTCTCGACAAATTATTATCCGTTGCCAAAATAATCCGTACCACGAAAACCAAAATCACAAAAGGCGCAATTCCGTACTTCACAAAACGAAGCAATTTTCGATCCCGAAGACTGTATTTATACAACAACACAATCATCGGAATTGTAGCTGCCACTGTCCAATGCGGCTCAACATGCCCACGAAACGCCATCACAAAAAAGAAACCGATAAATCCGAGAATCAAGACATGCAAGCCTCTTTCAAAAACATCACGCGGTTTGTATTTGAACAAAATATAAAGCACTGCACCAAATGCAAGCGGATTAAAAACCACCAATTGATTCGGCCAATAAATCAAAAAATACTTCCAAACAAAGCCGACCCCTCTTGTGGTTAAATGATAAGAAAATCCGGGAAATCCCTCTGAAATTTGCCAAAGCAAATGCGGAACCAATAAAATTATTGCGAAAATTCCTGCCAACCAAAATTTATAACGTGTCAATAATCGTAGATTTGACAACACAATCAAACCAATGACAAGTACAGCGTGATATTTACTGTACATCATTCCGGCCATGCTTAAACCCAATAAAAACACATTATCCCAAGACTCCTCTTTCAAAAATCGTTGATAAATCCACAAAAATAATGCAGCAAAAAACAATAACGGAGCATCAGCGGTTGTAATAAACCCATACGCTGAAAACATGATCATGCTCGCCGAAAGAACAAAAAACAACCAAACTTTTTTTGTCGATGGTGCTTTTTCGTTAAGCAATTTCCAAATTAAGCAGAGTGTGAAAATTTGAATGAGAACGGTTAAAAATCTCACTGATAAATTTCCGCCAAGCAACAGTGCAGAAACGTGTGTTATCAGGCCAACCATCGGCGGATGGTCGTAGTAGCCCCATGCCAAATGCTCGCCCCAAAAGGCATAGTAACTTTCGTCGTCAATAATTTCGGTGAAAATGGCTTGCAAGATATTTATACCAAACCAAACTGCTAATAGGAGCAAAAACAAGGTTTTCCAATTGATTTGAGTTATGTGTCTTGTTGTTATCATTGTTGTTTTTAACGGAAAATAGTTTTTAATTTGCAAAGATACGAAAAAAAGAGAACATAGCAAGGAGATTCCTCGACTACGCACACTGTGTGTGCTACGCTCGGAATGACGGTGAACGTAGGATGGAGAGATGGAAAGAGGGGCAACTTAGTCGCCCCTCTTTCCATACTATTCTATAAAAAAAGCCGTCATGTCGAGCGAACGAAGTGAGTCGAAGGGGTAGTCGAGACATCCCCTTGTTATTATACCTTTCCATATTTTATCAATTCTCCATTAATAAAAAATCCATTCTTTTCTTAGCCAAATCCACGTTTTGTACTTTGATTTTAACCTTGTCACCAAGCTTATATTGTATTCCGTAACGTCGACCAATTACTTGATAATTTTCCTCATCCAAATAATAAATATCATCGTGTAGGGTTTGCAATGAAACCATGCCTTCGCATTTATTACCTTCGATTTCTACGAAAATTCCATACTTGCTTACGCCAGAAATAACACCATTGAAAACTTCTCCAATATGGTCTTTCATGAATTCTGCCTGTTTGTATTTGATGGATAAACGTTCGGCATCGGCGGCTTTTTTTTCCATTTTTGAACAATGTTCGCAATACTCTTCGTACTCTTTTGCATTTGCGGACGATTGATTTTCCAAATAACGCTCCAATAAACGATGCGTCATCACATCCGGATAACGTCGAATGGGTGATGTAAAGTGCGAATAAAACGGAAACGCCAAGCCGTAATGTCCAATGTTTTCGGTGGAATAATAGGCTTTGCTCATCGTGCGAACGGCAATGGTTTCAATCATCGTTTCCTCACCTTTTCCTGCAATATTTTTGAATAAACTATTGAACGATGATGCCAATTCCGAACGATTTCCGGTTTTCATTTTATACCCCAATTTTCCAACGAATTGTACAAAGGTTGCCAATTTTTCGGTATTGGGTTCGGCATGTACACGATACACGAATGTCTTGGCTTTTGTGGGTTTCCCCGATTGCGACAGTTGATTTTTATTGCGTCCGACAAATTCTGCAACCTGTTTATTCGCCAGTAACATAAACTCTTCAATCAACCAATTTGCTTCTTTACTTTCCACGACGTAAACACCGATTGGACGGGCTTGTTCGTCTAATTTAAATCGCACTTCTGTGGATTGAAAATTGATTGCGCCATGCTCAAATCGCTTTTTTCGTAGGATTGTAGCCAATTTGTGCATCGGCAAAAGTTGTTCGGCACAATCGCCTTTGCCTGTTTCAATCACGGTTTGTGCTTCGTCATAATTAAACCTGCGAATGCTGCGAATCACGGTTCGTCCAAACCACGAATTTACAACCTGTGCTTTTTCGTTCAATTCAAACACTGCAGAAAACGTGAGTTTATCTTCATTTGGACGTAGCGAACACACGCCGTTGCATAGTTTTTCTGGCAACATCGGAATGGTTCGATCCACTAAATAAATCGACGTTGCACGATTGTAGGCCTCTTTGTCGATAATCGAATTCGGCTGCACATAATACGACACATCCGCAATGTGAACCCCCACTTCGAGGTTTCCGTTTTCCAATGTGCGAAATGACAATGCATCATCAAAATCTTTGGCATCGGCAGGGTCAATCGTCATCGTTGGAACATTGTGAAAATCGCGACGTTTGGCGATTTCAGCCTGTGGAATTTCCAGCGGAATTTTTTCCGCTTCCGCTTCCACGTTTTTCGGAAAAAACAGCGGAAGATCCAACTCCACCAAAATGGATTGCATTTCGACATTGTTTTCTCCCGGATTGCCTAAAACCATAACGATTTCGCCTGTTGGATTCTGCATTTGCTTAGGCCAATCGGTGATTTTGGCCAATACTTTTTGACCATTTTTCGCATTGCCTATATCTTCTTTCGGAATAAAAATATCCGTTCCATTGTTGTCGACCGCAACCATGGCGTATTTTGGAAAAATCTGCAAAACACCGACAAAATTTTCCTTATGACGTTTAACGATTTCAATGATTTTTCCTTCCAAACGTTTTCCCTTGCGCTGCGGAAATAGAGATACTTTCACCAAATCTCCATTCAACGCGTGATTGGTGTTGTTGGCACCAACGAAAATATCTTCCATATTCTCGTTTTGCGGCAAAATATAGGCTTTTCCGGTGGATTTCATATCCACAGTTCCTAAAATCACACTTTTTGGCTTGTCTTCAACAATGTATTTCGGATTTAACTTATATTTTCCGCGTTTTTGTTCCAAAAGAACATTTTGTTTGGCTAATTCCAAGATAAGTGCGGCCATTTGTTCGCGCCCCGCCTTGTCGCTAATACCTAAGCGAGCAGAGAGTTGCTTTTGATTAAACGCATCGAATGGATGTTTGGCGAAAAAACGAAGAAGTTGGGATTTCATAGATTTTTTTTGCAAAGATACGAAAAAAAACGAAACTTTGTTTCGTTTTTTAGTTATGAGTTATGAATGATGAGTAGCTTTGCCAAATCGTATTCGAAGTGTCTAACTCATAACTTTTTCGTATCTTTGCATCATGATTCAAAAAATAAACTATCGTCGCAGTTCCGGCACAAAAAAACCCTTGGTTTTACTTCACGGATTCATGGAAAGCCAAGCCATTTGGGATTCATTCTTCAAAGTGCTTGGCGAAGAACGCTGTGTAATTACGCTTGATTTGCCCGGTCACGGACATACCCCACAATTCGCCGATATTCACACCATGTCATTTATGGCGGAATGCGTAAAAACCGTGTTGGATGCTGAAAATATTGAAAAAACCACTATTATTGGACATTCTATGGGCGGTTATGTCGCATTAGAATTTGCACGTTTGTTTCCCGAACGCACAACACAATTCGGTTTGTTTCATTCGCAAGCCGCTACCGAAACCGAGCAAGGGAAAGCCAATCGTAATCGTGTTATTGATCTGTTGAAACAAAACAAAAAAGGATTTATTTCGCAATTTATTCCCGATTTATTTGCACCTGAAAACGTTGAAAAATTTCAAACCGAAATTCGAAATTTAATCGAAATCGCACAAGCCATGACCGTCGAAAACATCATTGCCGCACAACTCGGTATGCGCGACCGTGCCTGTCGATTAGATACATTGAAAACTGCACAAAACCCCGTCATTTTTATTCAAGGCAAACAGGATAAACGATGTACGGATGAGTTGATGTTTTCGCAAATACAACTTTGCAATCAAGCGGAGGTGTTGTATTTGAATTGCGGGCACATGGGATTTTTGGAGTGTGAGAAAGAGACAATTGAATTTTTGAGGTAATACTGTTGTCATTCCGAACGAAGTGAGGAATGACAAAAAAACATTTTATAATTCGATTTTTTTTTGTATCTTTGCACTCCTATTTCCGATTTTCGGAACGGGCCCTTAGCTCAGTCGGTCAGAGCAGTTGACTCATAATCAATTGGCCGGGGGTTCAAGTCCCTCAGGGCCCACTGCAAAATCAAGCCTTTCAGAAAATTTGTTGAAAGGCTTTTTGTTTTCTACACAAACTACACTTGTTTTTCGTTAAAACAGATACGTTATCGTAAAATAACCTGCTCGGTTTCGTAAATGTGCATGATTGGCGTTGGAGGATTGAGAGAAATTTGTCAATGCACGCCGACCCGTAAATCCTATTTTGAAAGGTTTTACATATAGGCTAAATCCATAAGTCAAACCGACTTCTTGACGATTGAAAGTATGTTCGAAATCAATTTTTTCTTTGCCTTGTTTGCCGTCGAAGCGATAGGTATAGTAACCTCCAAGGAATAAATCAGCACCGGCCTGCTGTTGAGCGGTTTTCAACACAATGCTCAAAGGTACAGTCAGATTATCGGTTGCAATGGTTCCGGCAGGATATTTTGCACGAGCTTTGTCGTAATACACTTCCGGACGAATAGCAAAATTACCAAAATTGACTTGCGACATCAATCCTATACCATACGAAAACGTACTTTTTCCGGTAACAGCTCCGGCTGTATAATGATGCCGATTTGTGCCGGTGTTTACCGAAACTCCAAACTCAAACTTTTGGTTTAGACGATGTTTTTTTGCCACTCTGCCCGATGATTTGAAATCCGGATCGTTAGCAACAGCCTCTACCAAATTTTTCAAATGCTCGGTTATCAGTGCCATTCCGTCGTAGTCAATCAAATGCGCTTCGTCTTCAGGTTTATGATAAGGCGACTTCATTCCTGTGCTCACAGCAAGCGTTGGAATACCTTTTTGTGCAAAAGGATGTGTATCAGTTCCCGCGAAGATATGGGTTTCAAATTTTTTAGCAACTACATTCAAACCTTCCGGAACAAGTTGTGAGTTTTCAATTATTTTTTTTCCGCCTTTTATCGTCCCGCTTCCGATATACTCCACTTTTCCGCTCTCTTTGTACCAGCCAACCATATCAAGACTCATCATAAGTTTGATATTTTCTATCGGAATTTCCGTATGATTAATAAAATAGGTTGAGCCAATCAATCCGATTTCTTCAGCATCGAAGGCAATTAAAATAACACTTCGTTTCAAGTTCGATTGATCGTTTTTCAATTTTCGAGCAAGTTCAATCAGCGTAGCAACACCCGAAGCATTATCGTCGGCTCCATTGTAAACATCTCCGTTTCTAACACCAAGATGATCGTAATGTGCACCAACAATGATGTATTCATTTTTTAAAATAGAGTCGTTTCCATGAATGATCCCAACAACATTTCGATACATATCATCGTTGAAACGTTGCAAAAACAAAGTGTCTCCAAAAGGTTCAATTCCGATTAGTGCAAACTGTTTCACGATATATGCGGCCGCCTTTTGAGCGTATTCCGTTCCGGCTTTTCGCCCTTGCAGCGAGTCGGCAGCAAGGGTGTAAACATGTTGCTCCAATCTTTCTTTTAACCCAGTTTGTGCATTAACGGAAAGAAGTGTTAAGGAAACAAACAGAAAAACAAAAAATCTTCTAAATTTTGTCATATAGCTATATCAATAAAAACATTACAAAGATACAAAAAATAATGAAATTAAACCGCAACTACAAGAAACATTCTTCAACTTTCAAGTTACACAACACATCGGACTAATCAGTGGAGCAATGTCGACTATGTTAATGACGGGCTTCCGAAAACATTGCTTACAGAATTTAAAGGTGTATTAAACATCTCATTATAATCGCTAACCATTTTGGGGACGTCCACGTCCGTATGCTCTGCGTAATATTAGGCAGATTTCTTTTCAGCCTTTTCCTAATTTAACACTTTTCAGATTTTTTATTTCAACTTTTTTTCGTATCTTTGTCAGTTGCTTACTCAATACAAAATCACAGATGGAAAATATGAAAACATTACAAGACATATTTACCAAATTAAAATTACTTAAGGAAGCCTTGATTCGCCTTTCAGATAAGGGGTTTTTTAGGGGAGAGAATTTTCTAAGTCGAATACGTCGTTTGTTAAAAAACGACATTGTAAAATCTAATGCTATTATCATCTCATGAAAAAACTATTTTTCTCTTTATTTTGGTTTATTTTTGTGTCGACTATTTCCGCACAAAAAAACATCATCCTGCTGATCGGTGATGGTATGGGTACAACACAGTTTTTTACGTTGATAGAGGCGAAAAAAGATAATGCCATTGAGCAATTCACGCATGTCGGTTTTCAAAAAACGTCATCGGCAAATGCGTTTGTAACGGAGTCCGCAGCAGCAGCGACGGCTTTAGCAACGGGCAAAAAAACCAATAATAACTACGTCAGTATTGATCCCGAAACCAAACAGCCGTTGAAAACATTGGTGCAGTTGGGTAATGCCAAAGGGTTGTCTACCGGAGTAGTTGTCACTTGCGATATCACGCATGCTACGCCTGCGGCGTTTTTGGCGCATTCTATTCATCGCAGAAATTATGAAGATATCGCCGAAAGTATGCTAAACACGCATCCGACGTTGTTTATCGGAGGAGGTAGAGATCGTTTTGAAAAGCGTAAAGATAATCGAAGTCTTTCAGATAGCTTGAAAAAACAAGGTTTTCAGGTGCTTTATACATTAGACGATATACTAAAGACACAAAATCCGAAAGTGGCGGGATTATTGTTTGATGTGCATCCTGAATCTATGGTTAACGGACGAGGTGAATTTCTAAAACCTGCATCAGAAAAGGCCATTGAACTTCTTAATCAAAACTCAAAAGGCTTTTTTCTGATGATTGAAAGTTCGCAGATTGATTGGATTTGTCATGATAATCGTTTTGATGATTTGATTCCGGAGTTGATAGATTTTGACAACACGATTCATGCTGTTTTGGATTTTGCAAAAAAAGATGGCAACACGTTAGTCATTGTTACGGGCGACCACGAAACAGGCGGGTTGTCTGTACTGAAACGCCAAGAAGACGTTATGTTTTCGAGATTTACCACATTTGACCATTCGCCTGTGATGGTTCCTGTATTTGCGTTTGGTCCCGGTGCCGAAACGTTTTCGGGCATTTATGAAAATACGGAAATTCAAAAAAAAATACGAAAATTATTAGATTTATAAACCAACCGTAGGGGCGGGTTTTAAACCCGCCCCTACAAACAAACAAAAAAAATCATGGAAAATCCTTTCAACACCGAACAAACCAAACCCAAACGTTCAACCTTATTGTCTGTTTTTCTCGTTTTAACATTCATCGGAAGCGGGCTTAATTTCATCGGAAATGGCTACATCGCCTTATCTTTTGAAAATGTTATCTCACAAATCGAAGAACTTGCAGATGACGAGGCCATGGCTTCTATGGCTACACTTCTCGAACGTTATGTCAAAATGATGGAAAAAGCCGGAAACGGGTATTACGGACTTCTTGCATTGCTCGCTCTTGCCAGTATTGTAGGTGCTGCTCTCATGTGGCGACTGAACAAACTTGGTTTTCACTTTTATGCATCGGCGCAAATTATTATGTTGTTTCTGCCGATGGCGTTCGGATTGATTAAATTTCCGGATGTTTTTGGAACTATAATTACAGCGATTTTCATTTTTGTGTATGCACGAGAATTAAAAATCTTTGCATCAAAAACTCACAACGAATAAGAATAAAAGGTACGAGGTACGAGGTGCTGGGTACGAGGTAACTTACCAAGCAATCTTTAGGATACACCTCGTACCTCGCACCCAGAACCCCGTACCTTTATAATTATGTTCAAAAACAAAATAGTCTGGATCACAGGTGCATCTTCCGGAATTGGTGAAGCTACTGCGCTTGCGTTGATTGATGAAGGCGCCGTTGTGATTGCTTCCGCACCGTTTTTGGAAGAGTTGGAAGTGGTGAAAAATAAAGCCTCTCGTCCTGAAAATTTCCATTGCGTACCGTTGGATTTAATGCAATCTGAAACTCTTGAACCACTTGCCAAGCGTTTGATTGAACAATTCGGTCGAATTGATATTTTGATGAATAATGCAGGTATCAGTCAACGTGGGTTGGCCGTGGATACATCAATAGAAGTAGACAGAAAAATTATGGAAATTGATTATTTTGGTGCGGTAATTTTGACGAAAGCTGTGTTGCCGCAAATGATCAAGCAGGGTGGGGGACATTTGGTTTGCACGAGCAGTATGGTCGGCGTCTTTGGATTTCCGTTGCGTTCGGCGTATTCTGCGGCAAAACACGCTATGCACGGATTTTTTGAAGCCGTACGAATCGAAAATCATCAGCACAATATTAAAGTCAATATTATCATTGGCGGACGAATTAAAACCAATGTTTCGTTAGGTGCGATTATGGCGGATGGCAAGGCTTATGGTAAAATGGACGCCGGACAAAACAAAGGTATTACGCCGCAAAAAGCAGCCCGACAAATCCTCAAAGGCATTCGAAAAAACAAATCGGAAATTCTCGTGGGAAGTGGTGAATTGCTGATGGTTCGCATCAAGCGGTGGCTTCCGAAATTGCATGGTTATTTATCACGAAAAATTTCTTGGACGTAGATTTTTGTGGTATGTACAGCAAGGAGATTCCTCGACTCTGCACACTGCGTGTGCGTCGCTCGGAATGACGGGTAGGTAGAATAGGGGGGAGAAAAAAGAGGAAGCGGCTTTGCCGCTTCCTCTTTTTTCTCTTTCTTTTTCCCGCTGGTTACCGTCATGTCGAGCGAAGCGAAGCGGAGTCGAGACATCCCCTTGCTACATCGGTGCGGACATATTATTATCCATACCACAAAATCACTGCCGTACTTGAACATACCCCACCGGCATCATATACAAAGGTTCTTCTTCTGCAGGAAGCTGAAGCACTCGGCTCACATCAGCATCTATGAAAGCCCCAATGGCACACGTGCCTAAGCCCATGGCTTCGGCTTGTAAGTAAACATTTTGTCCAGAATGACCTAAATCCATGCACACATAGCGTTCACGACCGCGATCGCCGTAACGAACGGTTGCTCTTTCAAATATAGCACTCCAAAACACCGTTGCAGGTGCTTGTTCAACCATCATTTGACCCAGCGCTGCCTTGCGAAGTTCTACTCTCACGTCTTGGTCGATTACTCTTACAAGTTTATGGTCTTCGGAAATGTATTTGTATACACCGGGTTCTATTCCGTTCACATTTCCAACGATTGCATAAATTTCGAACGGAAATGTTGCACCTGCAGAAGGAGCAGTACGAAATCCACCTCTAAAAGACGGACGACTTGACGGACGATCGGGGTTGTCTTCTACAGGTTTTGTGATGCCGTAAGCTGACCATAAAATTTGCGACAATTGTTCTGCCGATAATGCTTTGTCCTGATACGCTCTGTGCGAACGGCGTTGCGCTAATGCTTGTTCTACACTCATTTTACCATCGGTTTTGGGAGAAGGTAAAATATAGGTTAATGGCATTTCTTCTGTTTGAGCCAGAACAACAAGGTTTTCGTTGTTTTCGGTGGTTTTACTACTGCAAGCGGAGGGCATAATGATGGTGATTAATCCTATTAGTGAAATTAAATGTTTCATAGTTTATGTGTTTTTAGTTGTTTTGCTTTTCTGTTTTTCCCAGCGAAATCAGTATTTTCGTTAGTTTTTCCGGTTTTTGTGTTCCGATTAAAACTTTTTTTCCTGTAACGAGTTCGAGTTCTAATCCATCTCTTCCCGAAACGCTGTATGCTTTTTCTCTGAAACTAAGGTTGTATCTAAATCCCCAACCTCCAAATTTTAAAATCGGACGATATTGCTTAACGTAGGATTTTGAAATTTCTGTCCACGCGTATCGCTTGTAGGTCAATCGAAATGGGAAAAATCTGACATAAACACCGTCTTCATCAATGTAGGTTTGAAGTCGAACACAAATGAATAAAAAAGTTATCAGTAGAAGGACTCCAAAAACTAGGAGTAACCCTGTATCACTCATTGGCTTATCTCCGAACGGATGCCCAAGTATGGTTTGTTGAATAATTGCATAAATAAATAAGCCGTTGATACCGGCCAATATCAGCCAAATCCACCACTGCCCAAATCGTTGGGTTTCTGTAAAGGCTTGATGTGTTTTCATAACTTTATGCCATTAATGCTTCAATATCTGCAACGGTTTTCGGAACAGGTTTTCCTAAAACACGACAACCGTCTTTGGTAATCAAAATACCATCTTCAATTCGAACACCGCCGAAATCTAAGTACTTTTCTACTTCGTCGTAGTGGATATAGTCTGCAAATTTTTGTTCGTTGCGCCATTGTTTGATCAACTGTGGAATGAAATAACAGCCCGGCTCTACAGTCAAAACAAAGCCTTCTTTCAATTTTTTTCCGAAGCGCAAATAGGCCGTACCAAACTCTTTGGCGCGTTTGGTCTCATCATCATAACCCACAAAATCTTCACCTAAATTTTCCATATCGTGAACATCCAAACCCATCATGTGTCCCAATCCGTGTGGAAAAAACAAGGCATGTGCACCGACTTCAACGGCTTTTTTCATATCACCTTTCATCAAGCCTAATTTCTTCAAACCTTCAGCAATAGTGAGGCACGCAACCAAGTGTACATCGCGATATTTGATACCCGGTCTGCACATTTCGATACTTTTCATGTTTGCCTCTAAAACAATTTCGTAAATGGCTTTTTGACGATCGCTGAATTTTCCGCCAACAGGCACAGTCCGCGTAATATCGGACGAATAGCAGTTTGCCAATTCAGCCCCTGTGTCTAAAACCAACATTCTGCCTTCTGTGATTTGATTGCCGTGATAATGGTTATGTAGCGTTTGTCCGTTGATACTGCAAATCACCGGAAACGATACCGTTCCGCCGTGTTCCATAGCGATACCTTCGACGCGTCCTGCGATTTGATATTCGTAAGTGCCCACGTGTTTCGCCATTTTCATGGCTTCGGTGTGCATCAAATAAGCCACATCACAGGCTTTTTCGATTTCAACGATTTCATAATCCGCTTTGATTTCTCGCTGTTTCACGATGGCTTTAATCAATTCTTTAGACGAAAAATTTTTCACGGTGCTGTAGTAAAAGCCCATTAATTGCGAGATTTGATGACGTGTCACGGCACGATACGGATCGCAAAAATGCACATGTCTTCCTTCGTGGATGGCTTTTTCGACCATTTTTTGCAACTCCGATGTAGGTGTTGAATTTTTAACTCCAACGGAGGCTGCCAATTCGGAAACCTTTGGCATATCGCCCATCCAGATAATGGAGTCCATGTCGAAATCATTAGCGAATAGCCAGTCTTCTCCTGAGTCAACGTCTAAAACGCCCACAAAATTCGGCTTATTCAAACCGAAAAAGTAAAGGAAATTGCTGTCCTGACGGTAGCGATACGTGTTTTTGTGATAGTTGTAGGCGGCTTCCTGATTGCCCGGAAGCAAAATCAAACCGGATTTTACGTCCGAACGAAGTTGATTTCTGCGGTTGGTGTAGATGTCTTTGGTGAACATAAGGTGTTTTTTCTGCAAAGGTACAAAAAAAAATTGAAACAACAAAGCCGTCATGTCGAGTGGAGCGAAGCGGAATCGAGACATCCCATAGCAAGGGGATTTCTCGACTTCGCTCGAAATGACGACTTTTAATTCAAAAACTTTTCGTATCTTTGCAAAAAATTAAAACTTTATGAAAAGAGACCAACAAATCTTCGATTTAATCGAAAAAGAGTGTGAACGCCAGACCGTTGGCATCGAACTTATTGCATCTGAAAACTTTGTAAGCCCGCAAGTGATGGAGGCGCAAGGTTCTTGCTTAACCAATAAATATGCTGAAGGTTATCCCGGAGCGCGCTACTACGGCGGCTGTCAAATTGTTGACCAAACCGAGCAATTGGCGATTGACCGTGCTTGCCAACTTTTTGGTGCTGAGTATGCCAATGTGCAACCACATTCGGGTGCACAAGCCAATATGGCTGTGTTTTTGACGTGTTTGAAACCCGGTGATACCTTTATGGGCTTGGAATTGTCGCACGGCGGACATCTTTCGCACGGCTCGCCTGTGAATTCGTCCGGAATTTTGTATCGAGCTGTCCCTTATACGGTTGAAGAAGAAACAGGTTTGATCAATTACGATAAAATGGAAGAAATCGCTTTGCGCGAAAAACCAAAATTGATTGTGGGTGGAGCATCTGCATACTCGCGTGATTGGGACTGGAAACGCATGAGAGAAATCGCCGACAAAGTGGGTGCAATTTTGATGGGCGATATTTCGCATCCTGCAGGTTTGATTGCTCGCGGATTGTTGAATAATCCTGTTCCGTATTGCCATATCATCACTACAACGACGCACAAAACCTTACGCGGACCTCGCGGCGGATTGATTATTATGGGTAAAGATTTCGATAATCCTTGGGGCTTGACAACTCCGAAAGGCGAAATCAAAAAAATGTCGCAAATGCTGAATTTGGCTGTATTCCCGGGCATTCAAGGCGGACCGCTCGAACACGTGATTGCAGCAAAAGCAGTGGCTTTCGGCGAAGCACTTTCCGACGAATACTTAACTTACATCAAACAAGTTAAAGCCAATGCACAAGCCATGTGCAAAGCCTTTATTGACAAGGGCTACAAAGTTATTTCCGGAGGAACGGATAACCATTTAATGCTGATTGATTTACGTTCAAAATTTCCAGAAATTTCCGGAAAAAAAGTTGAAAACGCCTTGGTAAAAGCCGATATCACCATCAACAAAAACATGGTTCCGTTTGACAGTCGCACACCATTTATTACTTCAGGTTTCCGTGTTGGCACGGCTGCCGTAACGTCTCGCGGTTTGAAAGAAACAGATATGCCGGTGATTGTAGACTTCATTGATGAGGTGATTTCCAACATTGACGACGAAGCCAAACTTGCGGAAATTTGTAAAAAAGTGAACGCAATGATGTCTTCACGTCCGTTGTTTGTGGGATAAATAACCGTCATTCCGAGCCCCTCGACTTCGCTCGGGATAAACTCCATCGAGGAATCCCCTTAAAGCAAGAGGATGTTTCGACTACGCTTTGCTTCGCTCAACATGAAAGATTTATCGCTTCACATATTAGACATTGTCCAAAATTCGATCAGTGCAAAAGCCACGCTGATTGAGATTACGATTGATGAAGACAAATTCAAGAATCGCTATGTGTTGACGATTAAAGACAACGGAACAGGAATGTCACCCGAAGTTTTGGCGAAAGTTACGGACCCTTATACAACTTCTCGAAAAACTCGAAAAGTGGGATTAGGCTTACCTTTGCTGAAACTTAATGCTGAACTTGCAAATGGAAATTTGCAAATTACATCGGAACTCGGAGTTGGAACAAAAGTGGTCGCAACGTTCGATTTTGACCATATTGATCGAGTACCAATCGGTGATATTGCAGGTATTGTCGTGATGTTGGCTTCGATGAATCCGAATTTGGAATTTATCTATAAACACATCACACCAAAAGGCGAATACACCTTCGATACCAAAGAAATTAAAGTGGTTTTGGATGATTTGCCCATTCAAGACCTCAGTATTCAAAAATACCTGAAAGAACTGATTGAGGAAAATTTGAAGGATATTGGGTATGATAGATAATCGTGAAACCGTCATTCCGAGCGTAGTCGAGGAATCCCCTTGCTATGGGATGTCTCGACTACGCTCGACATGACGACCTATAGTTTGCAATTCTCAATTTTTTTTTGTACCTTTGGACAATGAAATTCAAAGAAATCATACTACCCATTGAGCCGGCGTTTCAAAAATTTAAACACGAATTTTCGAATGCTATGACTTCCGAGATGCCTTTGCTTAATGATGTTTTCAACCATATTCAAACTTCTCAAGGTAAACAAATTCGACCTGTTTTAATTTTATTGTCTGCCGAAATTTGTGGTGAAATTACACCCAAAACCTATCGGAGTGCGGTTTTAACCGAAGTGTTACACTTGGCTACGTTATTGCATGATGATGTTATTGATCAAGCCGAAATTCGACGAAATCAGCCATCTGTCAATGTGAAATGGAACAACAAAGTTGCTATTTTGGTTGGCGATTATCTTTTTGCAAAAACACTGAAAATAGCGACTGATCACAACGATTACGAATTGTTAGAGCTCATGAATGAAGCCATAAAAAAAGTTAGTGAGGGTGAACTTACTCAGATGCAAAACACAGCAAATATTGATATTTCTGAGGATATTTATAACGATATTATCAGCAAAAAAACCGCTTCTCTTTTTGCAGCGGCTTGTGCCTGTGGTGCTTTTTCAGCAAACACAAATGAAAAAAATGTTTTGACTTTTCATCAAATTGGTTGGCATCTCGGTATGGCGTTTCAAATTAAGGACGATCTCTTGGATCTCTTGCCCAACACGGAAACGGGAAAGCTGAAAGACAACGATATACATGAGCAAAAATTTACGTTGCCTCTCATTCATTTTTTGAGAACAGCCAACAAAACCGATCAAGAAAAAGCGTTAGATGTCATCCAAAGTTACTATCAAGATGTGAATAAAGTTCAACAGTTATCGCAACAAATTTTAGATAGTGAAAGTTTGATTTATACAGAATCAAAAATTGCTGAACATATTAAAAAAGCAACAGATTTGCTCAATCCGTTTCCGGATAGTATTGGGAAAACAACCTTACAAAACCTCATGAATTTTATCGCTAATAGAAATCATTAAAATCGTAAAAAAAACTATGGCCAAAACAAACAAACTTCCGAAAATTTTCGTACTTGATACCAACGTGATTTTGCACGATTACAATTGTATTCACAACTTTCAAGATAATGATGTTGTGATTCCAATTGTAGTGCTCGAAGAAATAGATAACTTCAAAAAAGGTAACGAACAAATTAATTATAACGCGCGTGCATTCATTCGTATCATTGATGAATTGTTGGGTGATAAATTGTTTAATGGTGGAATTTCGTTGGGAAAAGGTCTTGGAAATCTTCGTATTGCACTTGATCAACCCTTTCCCGATGAAATGAAATTGTTTAACAAAGATTTGCCGGATCATCGCATTTTGACGGTTGCTTATCACGAAGCTAAGCAAAATCCAGAACGTTATGTTGCGTTGGTCAGTAAAGATGTGAGTCTGCGCGTTAAAGCAAAATCGTTGGGCATTGCTGCCGAAGATTATCTCAACGACAAAGTGCAAGATATGAAGAGTTTGGATTTGAAAGCAGGCGCTACAACCGTTGATGTTGCTGATGATAGCTTACTTAACCAATTCTATGCCGATAGAAAAATTGCTGCGAAACTGTTGAACATAACACCAGAAGCCAATCAATTTTTTGTATTGAAATATGGCAATAGCAGTGCTTTAGCGAGATATGAAAAAAATACCGACACTTTAACTCGTGTTGAAAAACAACGCTGTTACAATATCGAACCACGAAATTCCGAACAAACATTTGCATTTGATGCACTTCTCAATCCGAATGTGCAATTGGTTTCGCTTACGGGTATGGCAGGAACGGGGAAAACCCTGTTGGCAGTGGCTGCAGCGCTTCAACAAGAAGCGAATTTCGACCAAATTTTGTTGGCCCGTCCTGTGATTCCTTTGCAAAATCAAGAAATCGGTTTTTTGCCGGGCGAAATCAAAGATAAAATCGGGCCGTATATGTTGCCGCTTTTTGACAATATTTTATTCATCAAAAGCCGTTGCAAACCAAATTCGAAAGAACTTTTGAAAATTGACGAATTGCTACGAACCGAAAAAATGAATATTTCGCCGTTAGCTTACATTCGCGGACGCAGTTTGAGTAACACGTTTTTCATCATTGATGAAGCACAAAATCTCACGCCACACGAAATCAAAACGATCATCACAAGAGCCGGAGAAAATACTAAAATAGTGCTGACAGGAGATATTTTTCAAATTGATTCGCCCTACTTGGATCAGCGTTCGAACGGCATCACATACATGACCGACAAAATGCACGGACAAGAATTATTTGCTCACGTCAATCTTGTAAAAGGCGAACGCAGTCCGTTGGCCGAATTAGCCGGAAACATTTTATGATTGTAGATATAGATCAACATTCGGGATTTTGTTTCGGCGTGGTTTCGGCTATTCAGCGTGCTGAAGAGGAGTTACAAAACGGCGAAACACTGTATTGTTTGGGTGATATTGTTCACAATAGTGCGGAAGTTGAACGCCTTTCCAAACGAGGACTTCGCGTGATTTCACACGAAGAATTTGCAAAATTATCAGATTGTAAAGTGTTAATTCGTGCACATGGCGAACCGCCCGAAACCTATGCCATTGCAAAGAAACAAAATATCACATTGATTGATGCAACGTGCCCGATTGTGCTCAAATTGCAACAACGCATTAGAGACGGCTACCAAGATATGCAAAAAGCCGGTGGACAAATTTTGATTTACGGCAAACCCGGACACGCTGAAGTAGTAGGATTAGAAGGCCAAACCGAATGTAACGCTATTATTATTGATGAAGAATCTGATTTACAGAATATAGATTTTTCAAAACCTATTCGTCTTTACTCGCAAACGACAAAAAGTAGAGAAGGCTACGAAAAACTACAGGAAAATATTCGAAAAAAACTTTCCGAAAACGCTGACTTTATTGTCTTCAATACAATCTGTGGACAAGTGGCCAATCGTGCCAAACAACTCACGGATTTTTGTCAAAATCATCAACTTATTCTGTTTATAAGCAGCAAAAACAGTTCGAATGGTCAGTATTTATTCGATCTTTGCAAGCGTGCCAATCCCAACACACATTTTATTTCGGACGTTTCCGAGTTGCAAAGCGAATGGTTCAAAACTATTGATACCGTAGGTATCTGTGGAGCAACATCAACACCTATGTGGTTGATGGAAGATGTTGCCAAACAAATTTCAACATGTTTCTAAAATCACTAACCATAACCAACTTCAAAAACTACGCCGAACTTACGTTGGATTTTTCGCCAAATATCAATTGTTTTGCGGGAAACAACGGTGTTGGTAAAACAAATTTGTTGGATGCGATTCACTATTTGTCGTTTTGTAAGAGTTATGTGCAAAGTGCCGATATGCAAAATATTCGACACAACGAAGAGTTTTTCGCGATTCATGGAACGTTTGAGAAAAACGAGCAAAGCGACGTGGTTTCTTGCATTCAGAAACGCAACGCGCGAAAAATTATGCGCTTAAATAAAAAAGAACATGAACGTTTTGCTGATCACATCGGCTTGTTTCCGGTGGTGATGATTTCGCCTTATGATAGCGATTTGATTAACGACGGAAGCGATGTTCGGCGAAAATTTATGGACATCGTCATTTCACAATTTGATAAGTCTTATTTGGAACAGTTGATTGCATACAACCATGCGCTCGAACAGCGAAATAAATTTTTGAAAACCGAACATTTAACTTCGTTGAGCTCGCAAGCTCGGTTCGATGAAACACTTTGCGAAGTTTTCGATCAAAAATTAGTGCAACACGGCACAAAAATTTTTGATGCACGTACTCATTTTCTCAATCAATTTTCAACCTTGTTTCAACATTATTTTGATAGTCTTTCAAAGGGTTCTGAACGTGTTGAAATCCGCTATAATTCGCAATTACAAGATACGTTATCATTTTCGGAACAATTGAAAAATCATCGGCAAAAAGATCGTATTTTACAACATACTTCGGTTGGAATCCACAAAGATGATTTAGTGTTGTTGATTGATGATTTTCCGGTAAAAAAATTCGGCTCGCAAGGACAACAAAAATCATTCACATTGGCTATGCGATTGGCTCAATTGGAATTTATCAAACACCAAAACGGCTATTTCCCGATCTTACTTTTGGATGATATTTTTGATAAATTGGACAACTCTCGTGTTCTTCAATTGCTTGAATTGGTAGGACGCAGCGACTTCGGACAAGTATTTATTACCGATACGGATGCTCGCCGTTTGGAACAAATTTTGAATCAGCAAAACATCACATTCAAACTATTTGATATTATCGAAAATAACATTGTAACCGAGCTTGCAACCTCAAGAAGTTAAACCATGTCGAATCCCACGCCGATAACCACACTGATTAAAGCATTCGCGAAAATTCACAACAAACAACATGTGTTCGATGAGGCGCAAGCCGTGAACGTTTGGAGGTCGCTGATGTCGCCTGAAACCCTCGCACATACGCTGAAAATCGAAATGAAAAACGGTATTTTGTTTGTGAAAGTAGATTCGCCTGCACTAAAAAACGATTTGCGACTTCAATCCGACGATTTTCGTCAGAAAATCAATGCAAAATTTTCACAAGAGGTTGTTCGAGAGATTGCAATTCTTTGATTAACGCAAGCTTTGCAACGCTTCCAAAACCAGTAAATCGCGCTCGTATACATCAGGATAGATGTGCAAATTTCCAAAAGGGTCAACCCATGCAGTTTTGTAGTCGATGATAATGGGAACCGGAGGATTTAGAAACACGTTCACGGTTTGCAGTGGTTTTGTGTTTTTTTTGTCCAAACCTATGGCTTTTCTAAGATAATCAATATCGTATTTCGGTATATTTGAAAGTAAAGTGTGTGCCAATTCTAAATAATTTTCAACTCTCACACAACCATGACTCACAGCCCGATCACGTCTCGAGTAATCGTTTTTGGAGGGCGTATCATGCAAATAAACGCTGAATTTATTCGGGAACATAAACTTCATTTTACCCAATGCATTTAATTCCCCGGCAGATTGTTCAAATCGGTAGGTCAGGTTAGCAGGAGTAATCGCATTCCAATTCACGGTATGAGGGTCGATTTGCACGTTTCCTTGATACACATGATAACCCATTCTGCTCAAATAATTCGAATCTTTTTGAATGTTACGCAAAATTTCATTCTTTGCAATCTCGCTTGGAACACGCCATTGCGGATTTAAGGTCAAATACGTGATGGCATCTTTGAGTATGGGTGTTTCGTTATGTCTTGGTTTTGGTATGTTTTCGGGGTTTTTCAAATGGTTTTGATAAAGCGTTACGTATGTTTTCGGACGTTTAATACCTACACAGACTTTCGACGACATCAACACGGAATCAGCCTTCAACACATACAATTCAAACGCCGGAATATTTACATAAACCACTTGTTCATCAATATCCGTAAACAACGGATGCCATCGCCAACGTTCCAAATTGACACGTAACGTATTCAAGGTATCAATATCCCTATTTGTCCTCGAACTTTCGGGTTTTTCCAAACGTTTGACATATTCGTTTTGAAGTGCTTTATAGTGTGCACTCGATGGCATTAAATTTTGAAAAAAATCCCCTAAATTCTCTGCATAAAATACTCCGAAAGAGAAAAAGGTTGTGTCTTTTGAAGAAATAAAATAATGATAATCCTCATTACTCAAAGGGTCGAATACACCACGTTTCAGGTGTTCCGTCAACAAAATCAAACCATCAGAAAGTAATATTTCGCTTTCTGCCCAAAGTTGATAATTGATTTCTCCTGTTTCGAAATAAAAGAACGAAAGATTCTCCAAATTGGTTGCCAAATGGTCGTAATGGTAAGTATTTCGATCTAATCCGTGCATGTCGGCAGATGCTAAAATGCTCAAATATTCTGCATGTTGCAATGTGTCGGAAATGTCAATCCAATGTGGCTGATAAGCGTGCAAAGCATAGTAATTTTGCACCAAATCTAATTGGTTCAAATCACTATCTGAACTAAAATACAAAAAATACGTTTCGATTTCCGATGTGAGCCAATCATAGTCAAAAATTGGTGTATGGCCGGTTTTCTTGATTTTCGGACGTTTGATATATTCAATAGTTGGATTTTTGGACTGCGGATTTTCTATACAAGAAGTCAATCCCAGCAATACAAATCCTGCTATCGCCCATTCCTTCATCGCATTTTTTAAAATGGCAAATCGTTGGCTGGTTCGTTGGAAAACGTCATTCCTTCAGTATTTTCGGTAGGTCTTGGACTTGCTGGAGCAGGCGCAGAATTTGAATACGCAGGCACTGGCGCAGATACACTGCTTTCGTCGTTTGCGCGATCAATGCGCCATGCACGAAGTTCAGTATACCAACGTCCGGTAGTGCTATGTTCGCGAGATTCAATATTGAACGAAACTTTGATCATATCGCTCATGCTGAATTTTCGAAGGATGTCCACTTTATCGCCCCAAACGCTGAAACACGCTTTTTTGGGGAATTGTTCTTTGGTTTCAATTACAAATTCTTGCTTAATCCAAGGGCCTTTTGCGCCTTGTCCAGTTGTTTCGGGGAGGATTTTAATTAGTTGTCCGGTAATGTCCATAGTGTAGTTTTTTTTGCAAAGATACGAAAAAAAAATGAAATACAATGTGTTTCGTTTTTTTTAGAGAAAAACACCGACAAAAAAAGGCGACGCTCACACGCCACCTTGAATGTTTTCACAACGGAATAATCCTTATTGTGAATTGCTTAAAAATTTGTACCTTTGTAACATTAATCTCAATGCCTTGCTGGTCGTTGATGTTGTGAATTGCTAAATTTTTTGTATCTTTGTAGTCAGAAATACCGAATCCCAACCGCTGCTGTATGACCTTACAGTTGTGAATTGCTGAAAATTGGGTATGGAATAAAAAAATCCCACGGAGTACGCGGGATAAAAGTGCAAGGCACTTCGGCTTATAGCCTTGTTGTGAATTGCACTGCAAAGATACGAAGAAAAACGATATAAAACAAATAAATTTGATCGTTATGGCAAAAATTTTAGGTTTAGACTTGGGAACAAACTCTATTGGTTGGGCTATTAGAGATACTGATGCAGATGAAAATCAGATTGTTGATGATGGTGTGCTTATTTTTCAAAAAGGTGTTGGTGATGGAAAATCGGGTGAATTTTCTTTGGCTGCCGAAAGAAGAGAAAACCGTAGTAAACGTCGTCTATACAATGCTAAACGATACAGAAAATGGGAATTACTGAAAGTCCTAATTGAAAATGGTATGTGTCCATTGACTTTGGAAGAACTCCGTTTATGGAGTATAGGAAATTGGCAGAAAGTTGAAGATAAATGGAAAAATGCAGGAAGAGTTTACCCTATAAATAATGTTGAATTTCAACAATGGCTCGCATTTGATCCTGCAATTTTTGGACACAAAGGTATTTCAAATAATGAAAAACCAATCAGGAAAAATCCTTACGATTTGCGTTGTGAACTAATTGAAAAAGAAGAACAAAACGAATATGAAAAAAAACTAAAAACAGGAAGAGCATTATATCATTTAATTCAACGGCGTGGTTTTAAATCAAGTCGAAAAAGTGGACAATCTACTTATGCAAAAAATGAAGATATTGAAAAACTTAAAATAGAAAATCCTGACTTTCAAATTGCCATATTAGCAAAAGAAAAATTAGATAAAGGCGAACGCTTTCGTGCAAGCGGAGTTATTCAACGAAGGTATTTTGAAGATGAATTTTATGCTATATGCAAGAGTCAAAAAATTAACGAACAATTAACTCAAAAACTGTATAAAGCAATTTATTTTGTACGACCATTGCGTTCACAAAAAGGTTTGGTTGGTAACTGTACATTGGAAAAAAATAAGCCTCGTATTCCGATAAGTCACCCGAAATTTGAAGAGTTTAGAGCATTGCAGTTTATCAACAATATCAAATGGCGAGAAAAAGACCAAAAAGAATTTGTCTCAATTCCAATATCGTTGAAAAAGAAAATTTTTGATGAATTGTTTTTTAGAAAGCTCACAAGCGGTAAAAATAAAGGAAAAGTAAATGAAGATAGTTATTTCAAGTTCGATGAAATAATCAAAAAATACTCCGAAGACGGCAAGTATGAGTTTAATTACAGAAATTTACCGAATGCATCAACTTGTCCTACTATTGCCGCATTGATGAATGTTTTTGAGAATGAATGGGCAGACAAATTTATTCAGGATGAAAACACTTATGGTATAAACTGGCAAGGATTGTCAATCAATTATATTGTAAGATACGGAAGCAAAGCAGGACAAAGCCGAACATTAAAGATTGATGAAATTTGGCATTTGCTCTTTGACTATATTCAAACCAAAGACAAACAAGAAGACTTGGAAGAATTTTGTAAAGAAGTTCTAGGATTTGATGACGATAAGACAAAATATTTTTCGGAAATTGATATTCCGCAAGGTTACGGTTCATTGAGTTATAAAGCGATTTCTAAAATATTGCCTTTTTTACAAAGTGGTTTTATTTATTCCGAAGCAGTTTTATTTGCCAATTTGAAAAGAGTTTTTGGTGAAAGTTTTGAAAAAAATAAAGAACAAGCGAAGAGTATAATTGCAAAAACTATTGTAGAAGTTGGAAAAACAAAGGAAGAATTGAATATTGTGAATAGTCTGATTCAAAAATTTTTCAAAGAAAATGAATATCGAAAATCAGTTGGATTAGATGAAGAAATAGTATATGACGCTTATAAGAAAGAGTGTGAGAATTATCTGAATGTAAATTGGCAAAATGCGACGGGTGAAGAAAAAGAGCGTATTTGGGAACTTTATGCTAAATTTTTGAACAACGACCAAGCGATAGAAGAAAAGTCATCAGGTAAATCTGCAATGGATTTTTACAAACTTCCGCGTCTTGATGAAGCAATTAAACAAGGTTTAAAAGATACTTTTAAAGTGTCCGATAATGTTTTGAAACATTTGTATCACCCGTCTGATATTGGAATGTATCCTGTTTCAAAAACGGGAAAATTAGAAAGTCCGCAGCCACCTTCAAAAGGTTGGAAAAATCCAATGGCAATGCGAACGTTGCACGAATTGCGACACTTATTGAATTATCTTTTGGCAGTCAAAAAAATAGATAAGAAAACAAAGGTTGTTGTAGAAATGGCTCGTGAATTAAATGATGCTAATAAACGTTGGGCTATTCAAACTTATCAACGATATAGAGAAGAAGAAAACAAAGAATTTGCAAAAGCAATAGTGGGAGTTGCAAAAGCAAAATATCCAAATTTGAATGAAAATGATATTGAAAATATCAATAAGGTTCGTCTTTGGTGGGAACAAGTTGATAAGAACGAGGAAGTTTATAAGCAAATAAAAGCATTAAAGGAAGATGTCGAAAAATATCGTTTGTGGAAAGAACAGGAATGCGTTTGTATGTACACAGGCAAAATGATAAATATTACTAATTTGTTTGATGGAACACAAACACAAATCATGCATACTTTTCCTGCAAGTATTTCATTTGACAATTCATTGGCAAATCGTACAGTTGGTGATGCTTACTACAACAATAATATACAAGGTAACAAAATTCCTACGCAATTGCCAAATTATAACCAAGATACAAAAGAATATACAGCCATTGAGCCTCGTTTGAAAAAATGGAAAGAAAAAGTTGAAGACCTAAAAAATTTGATAGACGAAAATAAAAAACGTACAAAGAAAACGCAAGATCCTGAAACAAAAAAAGGACTGATACAACGTAGGCATTTATTACAATTTGATTATGATTATTGGAATAAAAAATTAGAAACTTTTACGCTTACAGAAATTCCAGCTAAATGGAAAAACAGCCAATTAGTCGATACTCAAATTATTTCAAAATATGCTCATGCTTATTTGAAAACGGTTTTTGAAAAAGTAGATGTGCAGAAAGGAAGCATTACCGATATTTTCAAAAAGATTTATCAAATAAAAGGCAATGAGCAAAAAGACCGTAGTAAACATAGTCACCACGCTGTTGATGCTGCCATTCTGACCTTAATTCCTAGCTCCACAAAACGTGAGGCAATTTTGGAAGAATATTTTAAAGCAGAGGAAAACCACGATAAATCTTACACAAAACCAAAACCATACGAAAAATTTAAAATTTCACATTTACTTGATATTGAAAACAATGTTATCATTAACCATGTTTCGCACGACAAAACGCTGACGACTACGATAAAAAATATTCGAAAACGTGGTGAAAAAACAGGTTGGGTTGCACAAGGTGATAGTATCAGGGGACAATTGCACGAGGAAACATTTTTAGGTGCAATAAAGCCAAATGTGACAAATGAAAAAGGATTTGCAATAAAAGATGACGAAACCAAGAAATATCTTGTACAACAAAACAATAATGAAGATGTCATTTGGACTGTTCAGCGGAAAAAGATAGAGGAAGTAGATTTGGATTCTATTATTGATGTTGCTTTAAAGAATGAGATTAAACGACAATTGGATTCGGGAGTGAAAATCAACGATGTAAAAGATTTTAATGGCAAAACAGTTCGCCACATCAGATTCAAAAAATTCTCGCCGTCTTATGATAAAACACTAAAAATTAAATCTCATATTTTCCAATCAAAATATGAACATAAAACACTATATCTTGCAAATAATGACTCCAATTATTTATGTTTGTTGTATGTCGGCAAGGACAATAAGGAGAAAACAATCAAAGCATTTAGATTTATAAATTTATTTGAATTTTCAAAAATAGAGAATAAACACGATAAGTCAATTTTCAACAACTCTGAATATAACATGTTTATTAAATTTAAGGGCAAAAACGAATATAAACTACCTTTAACAAATATTCTAAAAACAGGACAAAAGGTAATGTTATTCAAAAATTCTGACGAAGAAATCGATAAATGCGATATTTCAAATAACAGAAGTAAAATCTATAAAATTGAAAAATTTAATACTGGTTATATTTTTCTCAGAAACATTATTGAGACTCGCAAAGTTGATGATCTTGCAAAATTAGGTTTTTTTCCGAAGGATGGTGAAACTAAATTTATGTCTGAAAAATATCAACCATATCTTAAACTTAAAGTTGATGAATTTAATTGTCTTTTTGAAAACAAAGATTTTGAAATAAAGCCTGACGGAACGATAATATGGATAGATAAATAAAGTATTATGATCAAAAGAACTCTCTATTTCGAAAACCCCGCCTATCTCAGTTTGAAGAACAAACAGTTGGTTGCTAAACTCCCCGAAGTGGAGAACAACGACACTTTGCCCGAGTTGGTCAAAGCGGAAAGCGTGAAAACAATCCCTGTTGAAGACATCGGCATTGTGATTTTAGACAACAAACAAATCACGCTCACACACGGATTGATAGAGGCTTTGCTCGAAAATAACTGTGCACTGATTACTTGCGGAAGCAATCGAATGCCTGTTGGATTGCTTTTGCCGTTGGAAGGTAATACCGTGCAAAGCGAGCGTTTTACGGCACAAATCGAAGCATCACTCCCTTTGAAAAAACAATTGTGGCAACAAACCATTCAAGCCAAAATAGAAAATCAGACGCATGTTTTGAAAACATGTCGCGGCACGGAAGTACGCAATATGCAAAAGTGGGCAAACGATGTGAAAAGCGGAGACAGCGACAATTTGGAAGGACGTGCTGCGGCTTATTATTGGAAAAATTTGTTTCCGATGATAGACGATTTTACACGCCATCGCGAAGGTGTGCCACCGAATAATTTGCTGAATTATGGTTATGCGATTTTGCGAGCCGTTGTGGCACGGGCGTTGGTGGCAAGCGGATTGTTGCCCACATTGGGCATTCATCATCACAACCGTTACAACGCCTATTGTTTGGCGGATGATATTATGGAACCGTATCGCCCGTTTGTGGATAAATTGGTGGTGGAAATCGTTGATATGGAAATACGTTGTGACGTGGCGTCCGTAGGGGCGTATTGCAATACGCCCCTACTACAACGCGACAATGTCCCAATCGAATTAACCAAACAAATCAAAATAAAATTACTGCAAATCCCCGTTTTAGACGTCATTATAAACAACCAACGCAGTCCGCTAATGGTTGCAGTTACCCAAACCTCCGCTTCATTGGCAAAATGTTTTTTAGGCGAAAATCGTAAAATTGTTTATCCAAGTTTTGAATAAATTCAGAAAAATGAACGAACATTTAAGCAATGGAACGTTTCAGCGAATATCGAATTATGTGGGTACTTGTATTTTTTGATTTGCCGACGGAAACAAAAAAAGAGCGAAAAGCACACGCCCAATTTCGTAAAAAATTGTTGGAAGACGGTTTTACGATGTTTCAATTTTCGATTTACTTGCGACATTGTGCCAGTCGCGAAAATGCGGATGTTCACATCAAACGTGTGAAAAGACTTTTGCCCGAGAAAGGGCATGTTGGGATTATGTGTATTACCGACAAACAATTCGGATCGATGGAACTATTTTATTGCAAAAAACAGACGGAGGTTGATACACCTTGTCAGCAATTGGAGTTGTTTTAGAAATGACGTGTTACTTATTGCTTTTTGTTTTTCTTTTTTGTCGTTGGATTTAGTTTTTTTGTTCGCCCTTTAATCTTTGTGCCACTTTTTTTACATCTTCGGCAGGGGGTAGATTTTCGGGAATAATACCACGTTCTTTCAACATTTTTCTAACAGCAGAATTGTTGTCAATATGCTCGGTTTCGATGTTTGTTTGACCTTTCAAATCTTTGTTTTGTACGTTTATGCTTGTCATATTCGCTGCGAATTCTTTAGCACTAATGCTAATTGTTGGTAAGAAATCAGCAATAGAGCGGGTTTCAGGCACACCAAGTTTACGTTTAAGTTGTTGTGTGTTTAGTTTGAATAAGGCTTGGTCGCCTTTGCTTCTGATGATTGCGAAACCTTGGCTATTGATACCTCTTTCGAATAAAACACTCGATAATACTTTTTCCGAAGTGCTTAATTTTTCTCGTTCTTTGAGCCGCTCGTATTCCAAAAACCGTTGTTCGATAACTTCTGCACGCCTTGTCTGCACAGCAAAATAAGTTTGTGCAAACGCAATTTGAGGCTTGCGAGAATCGCCATTTTGAGCTACTAAATAACAGGCGTAACGAGTCAAAAAGATGTCATTCGTCGGAAACGCAGCACCCTTGCCGGTTTGGATCTGTTTACTGACGTCAGTAAAGTGATCTGAAACGCTTATATTGGCGTTTTTGCAACTTTGCTTTGCTTTTTCAATAACAACCTCAAAGTTTTGCCATTTTGCATAGTCAAGGAGTTTCTGTAATTCGCGTGCACTCCAACATTCTACACCTTCGTATTCGCAAGCAATGGATTCAAATTGCTCGAATAATTGTTTGATTTCATTTTCTTTCATACATCATTTTTTGTTTGTGCAAAGTTACGTCAAAAAAACCAAATAAAAAACTTAAAAAGTGTTAAAGTTTCAGAAAATAAAATCTCGCCAAAATTGACGAGATTTCATTTTTTCCAAACAGATTTTTTGTTTTCTAATTATCTTTGCAACATCTTGTACTTTACTTTGTTGTGCGTATCGTACTGTTTGAGAATGCAAAGATACAAATTTTTAAAGCAATTCACAACCGGTTAGGGGAATCTCTGTTAATTTTGTGTACTGTTTGAGAATGCAAAGATACAAATTTTTAAAGCAATTCACAACGGAGATATTGTTATCAAGATGGTGCTCTTACTGTTTGAGAATGCAAAGATACAAATTTTTAAAGCAATTCACAACTCCTCAACCTGTCCGCGAGGTTTTATCCATACTGTTTGAGAATGCAAAGATACAAATTTTTAAAGCAATTCACAACGTGGTAATGCGGTCGGCCGTATCTATCACCACTGTTTGAGAATGCAAAGATACAAATTTTTAAAGCAATTCACAACTCGCCGTATTTTTCAAGTCCGCAAAGATTAACTGTTTGAGAATGCAAAGATACAAATTTTTAAAGCAATTCACAACTGCCCTTGCGCTTTTTGTAAGGCTTCGATTTCACTGTTTGAGAATGTAATTTTTGCAAAAACAAAAAAAAATCGTACCTTTGCAAACTGTTTTGATCAGATTATATGTTTAGCCGAACCATAGATCCCATAAAAAGTTCTCGTATAGACGCGGTATTAACCCATAAAATATGGGGGTTGCCGATTTTTTTGGGTGTACTTTGGATTATGTTTCAAGCCACGTTTGTGTTGGGTCAAATCCCAATGAATTGGATTGACGAAGGTGTTCATGCGTTGAATGGTTGGCTGAGGGATACGATGGCAGATAGTTGGTTCAAGTCTTTGCTTACAGATGGTATTATTTCCGGTGTTGGCGGTGTGGCTATTTTTTTACCGAATATTTTAATTTTATTTGCGTTCATCAGTTTTATGGAAGATACGGGTTATATGGCGCGTGTGGCGGTGATTATGGATAAATTGATGCACGTTATCGGGTTGCACGGCAAATCGTTTGTGCCGTTGATTATGGGTTTTGGCTGTAATGTTCCTGCGATAATGGCAACAAAAACGATTGAAAATCGCCGCGATAGATTATTGACCATGTTAATCATTCCGTTTATGTCGTGTTCTGCCCGATTGCCCGTGTATGTGTTGATCGCAGGTGCGTTTTTCCCAAATCATGCCGGCACGATGATTTTTTGCATTTATGTGTTTGGTATTTTAGTTTCGATGTTGACAGCCATTGTGTTGTCGAAAACAGTATTCAAAAATCAAGTTGATGATTCGCCGATTATATTGTCGCCCTATCGTTACCCATCGCTACGTTTGATGTGGCAAACCATTCGAATGAATACAGGCGAATATTTGAAAAAAATAAGCGGTGTTGTTTTGATTGCTTCGATTATTGTTTGGGGATTAGGCTATTTTCCACGACATTCGGACGTTTCGCCAAACGAGCAATTAGAAAGATCTTATCTCGGAAAAATTGGACAAGCCATAGAACCCGTTATGACACCAATTGGTTTCGATTGGCGCATGGGCGTCGCTGCTTTGGCGGGAATTTCCTCGAAAGAATTGATTGTTTCGACCATGAGTATTTTATATTTTGGCGAAGGAACCAACGAAGACGAAAAAGCGCTCAAAGAACGATTTATAGATGACGATCAACTACAACCCTTGAATGCATTGGCTTTTCTGATTTTTGTATTGCTGTATTTTCCGTGTATTGCTGTTTTTACAACCATTAAAGTTCAATCCGGAAAATGGCGGTATGCCGTGTTTCTGGCACTCTATACAACTACACTGGCTTGGCTTGCAGCGTTTGCTGTGTTTCAAATCGGTAAAAACTTCTTTTGATAAAACCTAAAGTATTAACCCTACAATTGCTTAATTTTCGGCAATTGAATATAAAATACCGTTTTTGTTTCGTTGGTTTCGAATGCAATTGTACCGTAAAATCGTTCAATGATGTTTTTTGTAATGGCTAATCCCAAGCCTGTTCCGGAGGTTTTGGTAGTGAAATTCGGTTCAAAAATACGATTCCGTATTTCAGAAGGAATACCTTTGCCGTTGTCTTGAATAGCAATAAAGACACTGGTTTCAGATGTTGACAAAGAAACCTTTATTTGAGGATTTTCGAGCTCGGAAACGGCTTGTTTAGCGTTTTTCAAAATGTTGACCAATGCGCGAGACAGTTGTTTTTCGTCTGCTAAAATAGTTGTATTATCAGTGTTTTCTGCTATTTCAAACTGAATAATATGATCTGTGTTCATCAATAATATTGCTTTTCCCAAACACTCTTTTACATTCACTTCGGTCAATTTAACATTAGGTTGTTGAGCAAAAGTTGAAAACTCGGAAGCGATGGTTGAAAGTGTGTCGATTTGCTCAATCATCACGGTTGAAAAGTGTTTCATACGATCGTTAAAATCTTCTTTTTGGTCATTCCACGCTTTTTGAATTTGCTGAACATTCAGTTTCATCGGTGTTAGCGGATTTTTGATTTCGTGAGCAATTTGTTTTGCCATTTCGTTCCAAGCAATCTGACGTTCGGATTCGATTAACGGTTTTGTCAAACGTTTAATGACGAAAAAAACAACCATAAATGCCACGATAATAAGCACAACAAACAAATTGATATACGCCAGTACAAATGCAGAAATTTCCTGCCTAAGTTCCGTTTGTTTGGCAAAATGCGGAAGGTTCAAATAGCCCACCAATTCATTTCGGTTATTACGAAACGGCACGTATGAACTGTAAAATGTGTGTCCGCTTAATGTTTCTTTTTGGATATAAAAATTTCTGTGTTTTTTGCTCAATTGATGAAACGCTTGGGGATTCATGGTATCCCTCGAAGAACCTTGAAAAACATCGTCAAGAGCGGATGTGGCAACAATGTGCCCCATTGCATCATAGAAAAAAATGTCTGTAAAAATAACTTCGGAAAATTCATTTAGTTTTCGTAACAATAATGTCGAATTTTCTAAAATTTCGTCCGGAGTTTTGTCACCAAAACGCAACTCCATTAACAATAATAATGAATGTGTTTTTTCTCGAAGAACTTTTTGATTTTTTTGGGAATTTAAGCGTTGAACATAAATCACGGACGTTATACCGATGACTATGAATGTGGACAATACAATACCTAACATTGTCAATTGCAGGCGTTGTGTAAATGTTCTAAACAATAACCGAAACGCTCGTTTCCAAACGAGCAGAATTAATAGTCCCAAACATAAATTCAAAATGAAAACAACTGAAAATACCGAAAGTCTGTTTTGAAACCTTGGAATTCGTTTGCTGACCAACAATACGTTTTCGTTATCAAGATCTCCAATGAATACGCACAAATGGCTGTATTTTTCATACTCAAAAAATGATTTATCCGATTGATTTTTTTCTTTGGGTAATACCAATGGGTACTGGAAGACTCCGATTTGTTTGATTAATTCCAAATGCTCGTAATAGGCTACGCTGTAGCGATTTTCTTTGAGCGTATTTTGCAACCAAGCAGCTTTTTCTTTAGAGGCAAATTCGACATACAATTTTTGATTGTCGGAAATATTCACAATTCCCAAATAGTTAATGTCAAAAGGGGTTCTTCGAATTTCAAACAAATTTTTGTTCGCCGTTGGACGTCCTCGTTGATATATTTTTTCTTCAAAAAACAAATGACAATCCACAATGGTTTTTTCATCTGTCAATAATAGTTCTTCATTTGCATCGCAAAAGGTAAAAGAAACGGTGTAATTTTCAAAAAACGTTGAGTCAAATGCATTTTGCAATTGTTCAAGTTTGAAAATTTCATCCGTTTGTTCACACCAAATTAACGAGTTCAAACGAATGTGTTGATACCATTTTTCGAAAATTTGCAAGACTTCCGTATCATCATCTTTAAGTAATTCTTCGGCAAACAGTAGTCGATTGCGATGTTCGTTTCGAACGCTCAGCCAATTATAAAACACACTAATTACAATCGATACTACAAGTACGATCAAAAGCCATCGCCACAAACTGGGCTGTTTTTGAAAATCGTTTTTTGTTTTCATAACATTGCTTTTTCGATGAATTCTAAAATTTCTATTCTGCCTTTATTTTCAATAGATGAGGTTTTGAAAATCGGCGGGATTTCATCCCATGATTTCAACATTTCACGTTTGAATGCTGCGATATTTTTGTCGACTTGAACGGCTGAAATTTTATCTATTTTTGTAAACACTAAAACAAACGGAAGCCCTTTCTCTCCAAGCCAATCAATAAATTCTAAATCTATTTTTTGCGGTTCCAATCGAGAATCAATCAACACAAAAACGCAGTGTAAATTTTCACGTTTGCATAAATAATCCACAATCATGCCTTCCCATTTTTCGCGGTTGGTTTTGGATGTTCGGGCATAGCCATAGCCGGGTAAATCCACCAAATACCACTGTTTGTTGTTGATTGAAAAATGGTTAATAAGTTGTGTTTTTCCGGGTTTTGTAGATGTTTTCGCCAAATATTTATGATTGCAAAGCATATTGATCAGCGACGATTTCCCAACGTTGGAACGCCCGATAAACGCGAAGTCCGGAACTTTATCGCTCGGACATTTTTTGTAATCGGTGTTACTGATAAGAAATGTTGCTGATGTAATTTTCATTCTTGATTGGAGGTTGGATTCTCGCGCAAAATTGCAAATAATAGTCTGGGAATTATCACTAATTTTTCATTACTGTTCGACAAAAATACGAAAATAAGTTGACAAAAACAAGGCAACTTTTCTATAATATGTAAATTGGTGGCGAATATAATTCGCCACCAATTATTTAGTTTTTTTCTTGGAGCTTCTCGTTATTCCTCTTTACAGCCTCGTATATTACAAAAGAAACTATATATGCAGGTCCCCACATAAAGAAAATTCTGTGTAACAAATGTCTAAAACTAAAATCACTAACTTCGTTAATTAGTTCATTGGCTAACGTACAAAGAATGGCAAAAACAGCACTATTTATCACAAAATAGGCGTATTTGTACTTGTCGATAATCCTAAAAGGAATTAATGGTTTGATTTTCATGATAGGTTATTATTTGATAAAATTGACTAAAATAAATCTCCAAGGATTGAGCCTGCAGAGTTAAGACAACCACCGCCAAGTGCTCCTGGGATAGCACCTATACCACCCAAAGCTGCTCCACCCGCAGCCCCCAGACCAGCCCCTATAGCATCAGCTGTTACATGAGGTTTGACTTCCTTCCAAATTTCTTTTGCTTTTTTCTTTACTCTGCACCACCAACACTTACATTCATTTTTTGAATCAAAAGTACAACAGCTATTTTTAGAATCTGCCCCTAACGTATCAAAGAATTCCACCCAGCACTCAAAAGAACTCAAATAAACATCTGCAAAAATTCTGAGATATAGATATTCATCAAAGGTTTTTTGAGTTCTTATATCGGCTAATTCTTCTTTCACAAAATCCAAATAATTTTGTTGAAAATCTTCAAAAGTTTCAGATTTTTCTATTAGGAATAGCATATTGTTGTCTATGTTTTCCGATTTTGTTTTTATAAGAGAAGTTTTTATGTCAGCTAATCTAAATTTTGGATTATTCAAAATAAATTCAGATATATCATAGCCGGCTCTGCTAACTGAAAGCATTTTTTTTACGGTTGAATAATCAAAAAACTCGGAAAATTTAACATTAACATTGTCAAGCCCTATATATTTGAAATCATAATTAAACATTTCTTCTTCAAAGAAATTAGCCATTTTTACAACTGTTTCTTCATCCAAGACAGCATTTTCGGAATACATTTCTTCCAAAAATTTCTTAAGGGCGTATGTGTGAAAGTCTGCGACATCAATAGATATTTTATCTATTTCTCCCAATGTTGTTATTTTATCAGTTTTTTTAGGCAAGTTTTCAAAAACTTCTTTCTTGTTACAACTTTGAAACAAACATAAAGTTGCAATGGTTACAGCAATGATTGTGAATAATATTTTTTTCATTTTGTTTTTTTGTTTAATGTCTGCTCCTTTAAACAGACTAATTAATTAGTTTGATTTTAATCCACAATTTTCACAAGAGATCGTTTTGTTGTACCAACTAATTTTGTTATTCACATACACACATATATACAAAAACGTGGTACTTTACAGTATCCCGCTAGTAGAGGTATTTGGCGTAATCCACAAGGGCAGGATTAAGTAAAAGCCCACGCCTTGCGTGAGCATTTTGACTTAACCTTTCCCTTGCTTCAAATCGCCAAATTTTCTACTAGAAGAATTAAAGTAAAATGCTTTTTCAATACATTTCAAGATGTGCGTATCAGCACATTTATTTTACCATAGGCAGGTTATTTGGTTTGTAATTCAAGTGCAAAGATACAAAAAAAAATGAAAATTCCAAATGTTTTTTTTCAAAAATAAAGTTCCCAATGCGGTACAAATCTCTCTTTTTGACGGATAAATAGGGGGGGGGTAATTTTGACAACAAAAATGCGCTGTAAAAATCAGCGCATAGGAATTGTTTTTGGATTTTATTGGTTAATAGTGAATTTTTTATGTGTTTTATGAAGATTTATGTTTACATAATTCCAAAAGTTCTGCCATTTCTTGCTGCATATTTTTGGCTTCTTCCTCCGCTTTTTCCGCAAAATCCAAACCGTCGGAAGCATATAAAATACTACGCGAAGCATTAATCAAAAGTCCGCAATCTTTCGTCATTCCATATTTGCAAACCTCTTGCAAACTTCCGCCTTGCGCACCCACACCCGGAACCAACAAAAAATTGTTGGGAATCCATTGCCGAATTTTCATAAACCAATCTGCTTGCGTTGCTCCAATCACATACATCATATTTTCCGGAGTCCCCCATTGTTTCGAAGTTTCCAAAACTTTTTCAAACAAAAACTGCCCATTTTTTTCGTCTTTTAAAAATTGAAAATCGAACGCACCTTTGTTCGATGTCAATGCCAATAAAATGACCCATTTGTTGGGATACGTTAAAAACGGTTTTACAGAATCCTCGCCCATGTATGGCGCAACAGTAATCGCATCGAAATTAAAATCACCATCCGGACTTAAAAAAGCAGTTGCATATTGCGCGGAAGTGTTTCCAATATCGCCACGTTTCGCGTCTGCAATAGTAAATACGTCGAATTGTTTTAGGTAATCCGTCGTTTTTCTCAACGATTGTAGCCCTTTGATACCCGAGGCTTCATAAAATGCTAAATTCGGCTTGTATGCAATTGCGTAGCGATGCGTGGCATCAATGATGGCTTTATTAAATTCAAAAATCGGGTCTTCGGTATTCAATAAATGCTTGGGGATTTTTGTCAAATCCGTGTCTAATCCTACGCAGAGGAATGTTTTTTTTTCAAAGATTTTGGAGATTAGTGCAGAGCGTGTCATATTTTTGAGTTTTCAGTTTTTGTTGCTTTGTGGTGCGCGGTCGTTGAGCGGAGTCGAAACAACCGCGAAATGGTGGCTGAGCGGAGTCTTTTATCCTACGGACTCTTTCATTTTCTCAGCATTCTCCGCAAGTTGCAACGCATCAATCACATCTTGAATATCACCATCCATAAACGCAGGAAGCGAATGTATTGTGAAGCCTATTCGATGGTCGGTGATACGACTTTGCGGGTAGTTGTAGGTTCGGATTTTTGCCGAACGATCGCCGGTCGAAACCATGGTTTTGCGTTTGCTCGAAATGTCGTCCAAATATTTTTGGTATTCCATTTCGTAGAGTCGAGTTCGCAACACTTTCATGGCTTTTTCCAAGTTTTTGATTTGCGATTTTTCATCTTGAATAGCCACTACAATTCCTGTTGGAATATGTGTTAGACGAATGGCGGAATAGGTTGTGTTTACAGACTGTCCGCCCGGCCCGGAGGAACAATACGTATCTTTTCGAATATCGCTTGGTTTGAGCTCCACGTCAAATTCGTCGGCTTCAGGCAACACCACAACTGAAGCGGCAGAGGTGTGAACACGCCCCATGGTTTCGGTATCCGGCACGCGTTGTACGCGATGAACGCCCGATTCATATTTCAAAATACCGTAAACACCTTCGCCTATTACGTTTAAAATAATCTCCTTATAGCCGCCAACTGTGCCTTCTGTACAATCCACCAATTCCATTTTCCAGCCTTTTCTATCGCAAAATTTTTGATACATGCGATACAAATCTCCTGCAAAAATACTCGCCTCATCGCCACCCGTTCCGGCACGAATTTCGATAATCGCATTCTTACTATCTTGCGGATCTGCCGGGATTAGCAATACGCGAATATCTTCTTCCATTTGATCTTTTTGCTCTAAAAAAGTCGTCAATTCGGCTTTTGCTAGATCTCGAAATTCTTCGTCCTTTTCATTAGCGATAACTTCTTTAGCATTAGCGATATTGTCCAACAAATTTTTGTAGGCTTTATAGGCGGCAATCACAGGTTGCAAATCCTTGTAATCTTTACTGATTTTGATATAACGTTTCATGTCCGACATCACGTCGGGCTCATTCATTTGTTGCTCAATCTCCAAATAGCGTTGGTGTATGGCTTCTAATTTTTCTAACATAAAACAATCTTTATTACTTTTTACTGTCCATAAAACATTGAAACGCCCGGCCCAAACGGAATATTGAATACAATCCAAATGATAAGTAAGACCACCCAACTAAGGAATAAGGCAATCGAATACGGCAACATGGTTGCTATAATCGTTCCGATACCGGCGTTTTTATCATACTTTTGATAATACACAATAATCAACGCAAAGAAGCTCATCATCGGTGAAATGATATTGGTAATGCTATCGCCTACACGGAATATGGCTTGTGAGAGTTCGGGCGAATAACCCAAAAGCATGAAAATAGGAATAAATATCGGCCCCATAATCGCCCATTTGGCCGAAGCACTGCCCATGAGGAAATTCGTCATCGCTGTAAAGATGATGAAAATAATGGCTAACGGTATGATGTGGATATTGAGGCTTTGCAACGCACTCGCTCCATTTACGGCGAGTAATACGCCTAAGTTACTCCACTTGAACCACGCTATAAATTGTGCTGCAAAAAACACCAAAACCAGATAAGCAGAAAGGGCTTTGACACTTTCGTTCATCCCTTTAATTACATCATCGCCTTTTTTGTACAAGCCAATCGTGAAACCATAGACCGCTCCGGCAGCTGCAAACATTAAAAATAGTATGGTGATAAATCCTTTTAAGACCGGAGAGTTGAGTATCGGATTTTCTCCCGCTCCGCGTAAAATACCTTCAGGTAGTGGTAGTGTCCAGCCGTAGATAGTTATTTTCGGTAGCAATCCTATAGTTATAAGAACAATAAAACCCAAGAAAACCCATCCTGCATTTCTCAATCCTTTTTTCTCTAAAGGTGTAGCTTCTACAATTTCTTCACGTGGCACATCGCCGGAGTATTTTCCTAAGCGAGGTTCAGTCCATTTTACAGCCACTAAAGTAGCAACCGCAGTAACCATTAAAGCGGAAGTTGCCATAAAATAGTAGTTTGCCGTAGGAAGCACCTCGTAACTTGGATCAAGAATTTGTGCAGCTTCGGTTGAAAGTCCTGCCAACAACGGATCAAACGACGTGATGAAAATGTTTGCCGTAAAACCGCCACTCACACCTGCAAACGCTGCCGACATTCCGACCAAAGGATTTCGCCCCAATGAGTGAAAAATAACACCTGCCAACGGAATAACCAACAAGTAACCTAAATCGCCGGCTACTTTCGAAATAACAGCGGTAAACACAACCATTATGGTGATAAGTTTCGCCGGAGTTTTTACCAACAAGGCGTTGATAGCGGCTTTGATCAACCCGCTGTGTTCGGATATACCAATTCCTAACATAGCCACCATCACAACACCGAGTGGTGCAAAGCTTGTATAGTTGGTCACCATTTCGAGAATGATACGATGGATTCCCTCTTTCGATAATAAATTAACAATCTCAACTTGTTCGCCGGTGGCCGGATGCGTTCCTCCCCAACCTAAAAGTGAGCCAATAGCCGACAATACAAGTATTATGATTCCAAATATTCCGAACAACAAAGCCGGATGAGGTAGGGCATTACCCCCTTTTTCTACATAATAAAAGAACCCTTTTTTTGGTTTTGATAATAGTTCCGCCATATTTAGTGTTTGTTTTTTTGCCTGCAAAGATACGAAAAAAAAACGAAAACTGAAAAAACATGAAAACTTTTTTGGTTTTTTCAGTTTTTTGTTGTATCTTTGCACCTCCAAATTGAAAAAATGTAAATTAAAGTAATGAGTAACGACGTCAAACAACGCATCCTTTCGGAATCTATGCAATTAATGTTTAGTAATGGCATCAAAGTCATGACGATGGACGAATTGGCAAAGCGTATCGGTGTTTCCAAACGAACTATTTATGAGCATTTTGAGGATAAAGACGCTTTGCTCACTGCTGTTCTTAAATCCCATAAAAAAGAAAAAGAAGCTCAAATCAAAAAGAATTTTGGAAATAGTCCAACAGTAATTCATGCGTTTTTTCAATTTTTAACCAACATCGAAAGTACAACATTTTCAAAAGTCATCTCTCGATACGATGAGATTAAACGTTACCACCCGGCTGTTTATTCAAAAATAGTATGTGATAACAAAAAACAAGAAATTGAAAACACGAAATTTCTATTTGGTTTAGGTATCGAACAAGGTGTTTTTCGTAAAAATTTAAACATTGATATTATCGCACCGCTGTTCCGGAATTTTTTACTTCAGTTGTGGAATGATGGAAGTGAACTTAAAGAACAATACCCTTTTGAAAAGACATATGAAATGGTCATGGAAATTTTTATTCGCGGTTGTTGCACCGAGAAAGGGTTGAAGGTGGTGGAAAAACTGACACAAAAATAAATAAAAAGTAAGGGTCGTTTCGACTCCGCTCAACGACCGGTGGCTGAGCGGAGTCGAAGCCACCGGAAAGAATACAAAATCAAAAAACACAACAATAAATGAAAAAACTAATTTTAACACTAGCTCTCTTAGTTGTCTGCGTAAGCGTTCGCGCAACAGACGTTTTAAAACTGAGTTTGGAGCAAGCCACAGAATTGGCTTTAAATGAAAATCGAACAATAAAAATTGCCGAAAAAGAAATTCAGCGTGTGGATTATGCACGCAAACAAGTTCAAGGCGGGTTGTTTCCTTCACTTTCTGGAAGTGCACAATATACAAGGGCTATCCGAAAGCAAGAAATGTTGCTCAATATGGGTGGCGGAGATGGCGGTGAAATAAACACGGGAGACCCTATGATAGATGCAATTGCGAATGCGATTATGGATGCGATTATGGGTGGTTTTGGTGGTGGCGGACCAATGGAAGTTGGTTCGGACAACACCATAACATTCGGTCTTACGGCTTCATTACCCTTGATTGCACCGGGATTGTGGAAAAGCATAAAACTATCGAAAACCGATATGGATATTGCTTTGGAAAAATCTCGTTCGTCAAAATTAGCGTTGACTAATGAAGTAAAAAAAGCCTATATTCAAGCACTTTTAGCACAAGAATCTCTTTCGGTTTTGATGCAAAGTATGCAGTTGGCGGAACAAAATTTGGAAAATATTCGCAACATGTACAATCAAGGTTTGGTTGCCGAATTTGATTTGATTCGTGCGGAAGTGCAAGTTCGCAACATGAAACCTATGCTGATGATGGCTGCCGACGGCGTTGCACTTTCGTTGATGATGGTGAGAGTTTTGTTGTCGGTTCCGGAAGAAGTAGCGTTGGTTCTGACCGATAAATTAGCATCATTTGAAGAGGCGATTTTAGCCGATGAAGTTCCGGTTGTGACGAATTTAGACCGAAATTCCGATTTAGTGCAATTGGATTTGAATTTACAAAAAATGAGTCAGCAGCAACAATTGATTCGTACGCAAAGTATGCCGACATTGGCAGCATTCGCAAATTTCCAATACATGGCTATGGGCGATGATGGTCAAAAATTGCATTGGTCGCCACCATTTATGGTCGGACTTTCGTTGAATGTGCCGATTTTCAGCGGACTGTCAAGAGTTCGTCAATCGCAACAAATGAAAATCGGAATCGAACAAATGGAAATTCAAAGAGATCTTTTCAAAGATAATTTGAATGTTCAAGCACGCAATACCATTAACCAAATGACGCGCACCAAAGAGCAAATCGCATCAAACAAAGAAAGTGTAAGACTTGCCGAACGCGGTGTTGAAATCTCACAAGTTCGTTATAAAACAGGCATGGGCACAATTTTGGAAATGAACGATTCCGACCTTGCTTTGGTTCAAGCCCGAATGAATTACTATCAATCACTTTCAGATTATTTGATTGCGAAATCGGCGTTGCAGACATTATTAGGAAACGAATAATAAAGATACGAGGTAACGAGGTACGGGGTGCGAGGTAAGTCACCAAGCAATCTACAGGACACACCTCGTACCCCGCACCCCGCCACCTCGAACCAAATTAAATAATTAAGACTAAACAACAAAACAATATGAAAAAACTTAATCTCACAACCGCAACAATCCTCGCAACAGCCCTATTATTAACATCTTGCGGAGGTTCAAAACAAGAAGAAATTACAGTAGACGAATTGCCACAAGTCAGAGTGGAAACGTTGAAGAAAGAACCGGTTGAGCAAAGCCGTGATTTTACAGGCACAGTGCAATCGTTCAAACAAAACGATATTACGCCGAGTATGCCTGTACGTATTGACAATATTTTGGTAGATGTTGGCGATAACGTTAAAAAAGGTCAAGTTTTGGTAGAAATGGATGTTGTGAACCGTCAGCAGTTGCAGTTGCAACTTGCCAATTTGGAGCGCGAACTCGAACGGGTTACCGAACTTCACAAAACGGGTGGAATTTCGCAACAGCAAGTGGATCAACTCACTGTGCAAGTGAATATTCAACGAACCGCAATGCAAAATATGATTGAAAACACCACGCTTCGTGCACCGTTTGATGGTGTAGTTACAGGACGTTATTACCACCCGGGTGAGATGTTTTCCATGTCGCCGACTGCGTCGGGAAGAGCAGCAATTCTTACAGTGATGACGCTTGCTCCGTTGAAAGTTACCATCCATGTAAATGAAGAATATTTTTCGAGAGTGAAAGCCGGTGTGAAAGTGGATGTAACTACAGATATTTACCCTGGCGTGAGTTTCAGAGGCGCTGTGCATATCGTTCATCCGACGATTGATCCGATGACACGGACATTTGGTGTGGAAGTTCAAATTCCGAATTCCGACTTGCGTTTGCGTCCCGGAATGTTTGCTCGCGTGAATGTGAATTTCGGTTCGATGGAACGCGTGGTTGCCCCTGATTTGGCGATTATTAGACAAACGGGAACCAACGACCGTTACGTGTTTGTTTACGAAAACGGTATTGTTCATAAAGTGAAAGTTCAGGTTGGTCGTCAAGTTGGAAATCGAGTTGAGATTTTGGACGGATTGAACGAAGGCGATCAGGTTGTGGTGGCGGGAATGGCGAGGTTGTTAGACCAAAGCAAAGTGAGAATTGTTGAATAAAAAAAGTGAAAAAGTGAAAAGTAAATAGCAAAGGGATTCCTCGACTGCGCTTCGCTCCGCTCGGAATGACGGCGTTGTTGTATGGGGAACAGGATTTAGGGGCGAGGCACGGTTGCTGAGCGTAGTCGAAGTATGCCTCGCCCCTAAATCCCCCTCCTAAAAAGAGTCCTCGTCATGTCGAGCGAAGCACACGTAGTGTGTGAAGTCGAGACATCCCCTTGCTAAAATAAAATTGAAACCATGAAAAAAATAGTAACCAAAACCATTGTACTTTTCGGACTTATATTTTTTATGAATTCTTGTGAAGGGTATCGTTGGGCAAAAGGAACAATTTATGATTTCAACACTGAAGAACCTATTGAAGGTGTATTATGTATAGTAAAATCAGGTAGGCAAGAACAATATTCTGATAGTCTCGGAAGATATGATGTACATAACTCTTTGGGTGGTTGCATGTTTGGCTGCAAAGATATTGTTGTTGAATTTTCCAAAACAGGTTATAAAACAAAAACAGAAACAAACCCTAAAGATATATTTTTAGAAAAAGAATGAAACTTTAACAAGGGGATTCCTCGACTACGCTCGGAATGACGGCTACAAAAACCACCTCGCACCCAGCAACCTCGTACCCCGTACCAAATAGCAAACGGATTCCCGCCGGAGTTTATCCTGAGCGCAGTCGAAGGGCGGGAATGACCACAAACAAATAAACAAACAACAGATAAACAAATAAACAAATATAAAATGAGTATTTACGAAACCTCAGTTCGCAAACCGGTTACCACTGCATTGATTTTTATTGCAGTGATATTTCTTGGTTTGTTCAGTTATCAACGACTTGCGGTGGATTTATATCCCGATATCGATTTTCCGAATTTGATGGTGATCACGGCTTATGGCGGTGCAGGTGCGGAAGATATTGAATCCAATCTCTCCGAAGTGATTGAAAACAGTCTCAATACCGTGAGTAACCTCAAAAAATTAAGATCCAATTCGAGAGACAACGTGTCTATTGTTATACTTGAATTTGAATGGGGAACAAATCTGGACGAAGCCACCAATGAAGTGCGGGAAGCGATGGCACGAACCGAACGACAACTTCCCGAAGGTGTCGAAAAACCGATTATTTTCAAATTCAGTTCGAGCATGATGCCAATCATGTTTATCACGGCAACGGCAAAAGAAAGTTTTCCGGCCTTGAACAGAATTTTGGAAGATGGAGTCGCTAATCCATTGAATCGTATAGATGGTTTGGGTTCGGTTTCTGTTGCCGGCGGTCCAACACGCGAAATTCAAGTGAATGTGGATCCGAAACGATTAGAAGCATTTAATCTTTCCGTTGAACAAATCGGTGCGGTGATTGCACAAGAAAACATCAATCTACCTTCGGGAATTATTGATATAGGAAGTTCAACGCTCGCTTTGCGTGTGGAAGGCGAATTTACATCGAGTGATCAACTTCGAGATATCGTGATTTCTAATTTCATGGGAAGGCCTGTGTTTTTGCGAGATGTGGCAACGATTATTGACACCACTCGCGAATTGTCGCAAATCGTAACGGCTAACGGAAATCCTTCGGCACAAATGATTATTTTCAAACAATCAGGTGCGAATACGGTGGGTGTTTGTCGAGAAATTCGCAACATGTTGCCGGAGTTGACAAAAACTCTGCCGTCGGATGTGAATTTGACGGTAGCTTTGGATTTTTCGGAATTCATCGAAAACAGTATAAACAGTTTGACGATGACGGTGTTTATGACCTTACTCGCCGTTGCGATCACGATTCTGATTTTCTTAGGCCGATGGCGTGCTACAATCATTGTGGTTACGGTGATTCCGGTGTCATTGGTATCTGCGTTTATCTATTTGCTTTTAACCGGAAACACACTGAATATCATCACCCTTTCCTCGCTGACGATTTGTATCAGTTTGGTTGTGGACGATGCGATTGTGATTTTGGAAAACATCATGCGACATATCAAAAAAGGCAGTTCGCCCCGAGAAGCCGCTATTTACGCAACAAACGAAGTTAGTTTGGCAGTTATTGCCACAACGTTTACACTTTTGGCGGTATTTTTACCGTTAACGTTTTTAGGTGGAATGGCAGGAATTATGTTCAAACCGCTCGGTTGGATTATTGCAATTGTAACAACGGTTTCAACTTTGGTGGCACTTTCGCTTACGCCGATGATGGCGGCGACAATGTTGAAATCAACCGAAGACGAAAAGAAAGACGGATTGTTCAATCGTTTGTATCGCCCGATAGAACGAGGTTTGGAAGCATTAGATAACGGGTATGCCAGACTTTTACAATGGGCAATTAATCGTCGAGTTTGGGTTTTTGTTTCTGCAATTTTGATCTTTTTGTCGAGTTTTCTTTTATTGTTTAGAATCGGTACGGAATTTTTCCCGCAAGCCGATAATTCGCAAATCGCCATAACCATAGAGCTTCCTATAGGTGTTAATAAACATTATACACAAGAAATTGCCGAACGCATCGAAGCCAATTTTGCAACCAAGTATCCCGAAATCAGAAATTACACAATGACGGTTGGTGCAACTGACGAAAACAACGCATTTGGTGCTTTGTTCGGACGAAGCGGAACAAATATCGGAACGTTTTCGCTTCGATTGGTCGATGTCAAAGAACGCGAACGTTCGGTGTTTGAAATTATGGATTTAATTCGTCAAGATATTGCCCAAATTCCTGACATTGTGAAGTTTGATGTAAACGATGGAGGCGGCGGATTTGGTGGCGGTGCACCGATCGAAGTCAAGATATTCGGACACGACATTGATCAAACACTGGCTATTGCCGAAGACTTGAAAAGCCGTATGGAAGGCATCAAAGGCACGCGCGATGTCGCCATTAGTCATGAAGAGAAAAAATTGGATTTGAGATTGGAGTTGGATCGCGAAAAAGTAGCCGTTCACGGACTTAACACGCGAACGGTTGCTATGGGAGTCAGAAACCGAATCAACGGAATGGAGGCCAGTAAATTCCGCGAAGGCGGTAACGAATATAACATTATTGTTCGTTACGATAAACCATTTCGCGAAAGCATAGAAAACATCGAAAACATTATGGTTTTTAACAACCAAGGCAGAGGAATAAGGGTAAGCGAACTCGGACGCATTGTGGAAGGTTATACCTTGCCCGAAATTTCTCGTGAAAATCGTCAACGTGTGATTACAGTAAGTTCTTCGATACACGGCAGAGCTTTAGGTGATATTGTAAACGACCTCAATGTTGAACTTAAACAACTTGAACTTCCTGCTGACGTTTACACGCAAATCGGTGGTCAAGCAGCAGATCAAGCGGAAGCGTTTGGTGATTTATTCAGTTTGTTGTTGTTGATTGTTGGACTGGTATTTATAGTGATGGCGTCGCAATTCGAGTCGTTGCGAATGCCATTCATTATCATTTTTTCCGTGTTATTTTCGTTTACAGGAGTATTTATTACGCTATTTATAACGGGTACGAATCTCAGTGTTATCGCATTTATCGGTGCAATCATGCTCGTAGGAATTGTGGTTAAAAATGGTATCGTTTTAGTGGATTTTACCAACTTGCAACGCGACCGCGGATTGAGTCTTTCGCACGCTGTAATCACCGCCGGACACTCACGTTTGCGTCCGGTGTTGATGACTTCGGTGACAACCATTCTCGGAATGTTGCCCGTTGCCATCGGTATCGGGGAAGGTTCTGAAATTTGGCAACCCATGGGTATTGCAATCGTTGGAGGAATGGTGTTTTCAACCATTCTCACGATGATTGTAGTTCCTGTAATTTACACAATGTTCGGTGCACGTCGAATGAAATCCGAACGTAAACGTCAGGCGAAATTGAATGAAGCCATCGGAGGGTAAAAGTTGGCTTTGACTCCGCTCATCCACCCAGTTCGGGCGTTGAGCGGAGTCGAAACACCCGAACTCCAAATTATAAAAACAACTAAACAATCAATAATCATGAAAACTATCTTTATCTCCTACAACCTCGCACATAGTGAAAAAGTACACGCCATATTAGACAAATGCAATGCCCGCGGCTTTACCCGCTGGGATGCTACTTACGGACGTGGCTCTATCGACGGCGAACCCCATTACGGCACACACACTTGGCCTGCCATTAATGGTTCCATTCTCACAGTTGTGGAAGACGATAAAGTTGAACCGATTTTATCGCGTCTCAAAAGAATTGACGAAAAGCATCCTGCGCACGGTTTACGGGCTTTTGTTTGGAATTGTGAACGGATGATTTGATTTTGTTCGTGCGGACGTTCACGCCCATGCGTATCCATAGCAAGTAGATTCCTCGACTTCGCACACTCTGTGTGCTTCGCTCGGAATGACGGGCGTGATGCAAGGAGGAGGAGAAAGAAGGGAGCGGCAAAGCCGCTCCCTTCTTTCTCCCTATTCTATTAAAAAACCGTCGTCATGTCGAGCGGAGCAAAGCGGAGTCGAGACATCCCCTTGCTATGTTAAGACCTGTTAAAAATATTGTACCCAAGCCGCAACAATGAGAACCACGCCGAACACCACTTCAGACACCCATTGCCGTGAACTCCGAAAAATCCATTCGGTAATAAAAAAAGCACAAAATATAAACAGCGTTGCCAAATGTGCAGGTGTATAAAAAAACAAAGCGACAATAGCAACCCAAATCGCTCCCCATATAATTGCGACATTTTTTTTACGTTGTGAAATTTCATTGTTGGTTGATCGTAATTTAACTCCCCCAACTAATGAAATTATCAAAATAGTTGATACGAAAATTTTATTAAATAACGACATTTTTGCCATATTTTCAAACCCACCAAATTTCATCATTGGAATAAAAAATTCGGAAAACACATCTAAATTTTCAATCAACGAAGCCCATAAAAATACTATAAAAAACGGAAATGCAAATCCCAAAATAGCAATCATCCATTCTCGCCATTGATTGATCGAGCAACCCCATAAAATCGAAAACATAATCAATCCAAACGGTAACAATGACGCTGAAAATAACGTTGCGAGCGCAAACAACATGAAAGCATTAAATACAAATTCGTAAGGGTCTTTTCGGTCGTAAATTTTGAATACATACCAATAACCGCCAATGATGAAAAAGTTGGAAATCAGAAACGGTTGCAGCGTTTGCCAACAGCTTTGGGCACTCATCAGTACGATATAAATTAAAGCGATAAATATTGATTTTTTAGAAACCGAATGCTGTTTGGCAAGTTGGCTTAACATAAATGCTTGCAAAACAACACTCCCAAAGGCAAGTAGTTTTGCAAGCACGATATAGTTTTTCGTCCATCCAAATAGGTTGTTGTACAGGAACGTTTGCGGTTCGATAAGTTCTATCGGCGTATATACCACAAAATCCCGGACCCAAAACGCCAAGGTCAGTAAAATCAGCAAACTCAGTTGTGCCGAATGATTAGATTTGGTTAGACGAATTAGCATGATGAACTAAAAATTATTTCAGCCCCATTACTTTTTTGCCTTGCTTGAAGTAGATGTCGCGCGGAATACCACTGGCATTAATGCGATCTAAATCTGCTTGTAAAGTTGGTGTAATATTGGAATTTTCACGAAGCAATCTTTCGGCTCTCACATAATCTCCGGTTCCTTGCACAATTAAGATATGGTGCAATGCCGAGCGAACAGCCTCTCGCATTTTTTCCACATCTACCGTGTAAAAACCATTTTCATCACGAGTGTATACGCCTGCTTGTTCAAACCAGCTCATACAAAGCATGTTAGCACGTCCGTGTGCACTTGCTGCACCAAAACGCACCGAGCGGAAAATTCCTGCAAAGAACGTAATATAATTGTTATACACATCTTCGGATGTCATTTCGCCTTGTTGATGGAGGTAGTCAATCAAAAACAAACCCATAATATCGGCTTTGGCTTCTTCCATTGCTGCATACGTTTCTTTCAACGCATGACGAACTGTGCCTTTACCAAAAATCGTATTTTTAATGCCCATACCATGAGATACTTCGTGGAATGTAACATTTTCAAAAAACGCGTCAAACGTAACATATTTGCGTTGTTCGGGCGTCATAATCACATCTGCAATCGGCAGTAAAATTTTGTCAAATTTAAACTTCATTGAGTTTTTAAACTGAAGTTTACGACTGCCTTTTTCAACGTGAATACGTTCATCATTCGGCAAGTTCACAGCAATAGACTTACTTCCCGAATTGCAATCGCCTTGATAAAATACGGCTTCAAAAACACTGATTTCGGAATCTAATCCGGGTATTTCTGCTCTGAATTGAGGCGGAACCGGCAATTGTGTTTGCAAATGCGGAAGCATAGCCACATATTTATCCAATTTTTGGCTCCAATCCACATCTCTGATCAGCACAAGTGCTTGAGCAGCGGTTTTGTAACCAAAAAGTTTGTCTTCGTAGTTTTCGATGGGGCCAACGATAAAGTCGAATTTCGCATTTTTTACATCTACCCAAGCCATATCACTTTCGAAATAATCCGAAGTTAATAAGGCTTTTGAACGAAGTTCCAAATAACGTTTGAACGCAGGATCTTCAGCCAATTCAGCTGCTTTCGCAATAAGTTCTGATGCTTTTGTAAATTCTTCGTTGTAGGCTTCGTGATACCAAACCGAAACCAAATTGCCGTTTTCATCACGTCTAATCAACGTGTAAAGACTGGTTTTATTAGGACAATTAAAAGCTTCAAATTCTTCTCTGGTCATATCTGTAGGATAAAAATTAGCACCGTCAGGTTTTGCACCGTAACCGTCAACCCAAGGCAAATTGCCGTTTAGGCGCTCCCAAGGTCCGTAGTTAATTCTCGCGAAAGCCGCGTCTTCCGCATTGCCTCTGAATTGTTTCAGAAACTCGCAACGATTACCTGTGTAGGCTTGTTTCCAAAACACATCATCCATTAAAGCAGCAGCTTCAAAAAGATACGACAATAATTGTTTTTCGTTTTTGTCGAATTGAGATAAATCGGCTGTCAATTTAATCAACGCAAAATATCTTGCGTTTTCGGGATAAGCGCAGTCTTTGTTTTTTTTACAGTTGCAAGAGGTTGCAAGCATTACCGTAAGAACGGTCATGGTGGTAAGGATTTTTTTCATGATGATTGTTGTTTGTTGATTTTCTCCTGCAAAGATACGAATTTTTTTGAAATCTTTTTGAGTTATTAACAACTTACAAAAAACCAAGACGTTTTTCAGACGTTTTTATTGTTTTTGTCTTCCTTATTTGACAATGCTTTGAGATGTTTTTGTTAATTTTTTTTAGGTTTTAACATTTTTTAAGTTAAAATTCTTGTTTTGGAATTCTTGAAGTTGTAATTTTGTAGAAAAAAATATGCGTTACAATTCTAATATTCATCATCGTCGTAGCATTCGCTTAAAAGGGTATGACTATTCGCAGGCAGGATTGTATTTTGTGACAATTTGTGTGCGAAATCGCGAACATTTATTTGGTGAAATTCAAAACTGGGAAATGGTTTTGAATGGATATGGGGAAATTGTTGCACGATGTTGGTCGGAAATTCCGAAACATTATCCAAATACCATTTTGCATGAATTTGTTGTTATGCCGAATCATGTGCATGGAATTATTCAAATCATTGAACCCGTAGGGGCACAAAATTTTGTGCCCCTACATATACCCAAACAAAATACATTTCAAAAAATTATTCCACGTTCAATAGGTTCGATTATTCGTGGTTTTAAAATTGGTGTTACAAAACAATTAAATCAATTTGAATGTTTTGGTGTAATTTGGCAACGCAATTACTATGAACACATCATCCTTACCAATCGTTCATATCAATATATTGCCAATTATATCATAAACAATCCTAAAAATTGGGAAAAAGACAAATTTTTCGTATCTTTGTAAAAAATCCGTTTCACCTTGCAACAAGAAATCCGCAACATACTGCTGAAATACTGGGGACATCCGCGATTTCGCGAGATGCAGGAAGATATTATTCTATCTGTACTTAACGGAAACGACACCTTGGCGCTATTGCCTACGGGTGGCGGAAAATCCATTTGTTTTCAAGTGCCCGGCTTAGCTTTGGATGGTTTGTGTTTGGTGATTTCACCGCTTATTGCGTTGATGAAAGATCAGGTTAATAACCTTGAAAAACGCGGTATTCCGGCAGCAACCATCATTTCAGACATGAATAAGTTTGAAACGGAATTGGTGATGAATAAAGCCATCACCGGTCAGTTAAAATTTCTTTATGTGTCGCCTGAACGCTTGGAAACACAAGCCTTTTTAGCGAATTTGCCTTTGATGAAAATCAGCCTTTTGGCGATAGATGAAGCGCATTGTGTTTCGCAATGGGGCTACGATTTTCGTCCGCCGTATTTGAAAATTGCTAAAATTCGGGACTTGTTGCCTGATGTGCCCGTTATAGCGCTTACTGCGACTGCGATACCTTCTGTTGTAATTGATATTCAAAACAAATTAGCGTTCAAGAAACACAACGTTTTTCAAAAAAGTTTTGCACGTGAAAATTTGACGTATTACGTATTTCATGAAGAGAACAAATTAGGACGTTTGATCAAAATTATTGAAACTGTGAAAGGCGCTGGCGTGGTGTATGTTCGCAATCGAAAAAAAACACAAGAAATAGCAGATTATTTGTGTAATCAAGGATTTCGTGCGGCCTGTTACCATGCGGGATTGGATCAAGCCATGCGAAATCAACGGCAAGTCGATTGGATTCATGATCACACGCCGATTATTGTTGCCACAAATGCATTCGGCATGGGCATTGACAAACCGAATTGCCGTTTTGTGGTGCATTTGGATTTGCCGGATTCATTAGAAGCCTACTTCCAGGAGGCGGGACGTGGTGGTCGAGACGGGCAGCGTGCGCATGCAGTAGTACTTTTTTCAAATGTGGATAAACAAAAATTGGAAGAGGATTTTTCAAAAACCTATCCCGATATTTCGTTTATCAAAACCGTTTACGATAAATTGGGCGACTATTGCAAAGTGCCTGTAGGAAGTGGGGTAGGAGCGATATTTGATTTTGATTTATCTGATTTTTCGCAAACGTATACTTTTGATTTTTCTCAAACATATCATGCCTTAAGATTGCTCGAACGTCAAGGTTTAATCAGTTTTACAGAGGATTTGAATGTGCCGGCGAAATTATGGATTCGGGCAGACAAAGACTATGTGTACGATTTTCAAGTGAAAAATGAAAAATATGGTGCTTTCATGGAGACGCTATTGCGATCGTATGGAGGTTTGTTTTCGGATTTTGTGAAAATTCGGGAATATGATTTGGCACGACGTATGAAAATTCCCGAAGAACAAGTCGTCATTGCCTTGCAAAATCTCATGAAATGGGGAATCTTAGAATATGTTCCAACCCCTCACAACCCCCAAGTTGCTTTTGTTCAAGAACGCATAAAAATCTCAAATTTACAACTTGATCCGGAGGTTTACCGTAGACGAAAAACAGCAGCCCGCGAGCGTTTGGATGCTGTTTTGAATTATGCTGAAAGCACAAATCGTTGTCGAAGTCAACAGCTTTTGACTTATTTTGGAGACACTAACAGCAAGCGTTGCGGGCGTTGCGACTATTGTATCGAACGAAACAAAACCGAATTGAGCGACGTGGAATTTGACCGCATGGTTGAAATCGTCAAGCCATTGTTACAATGGAAACCCACACCATTAGATGATATTCGAAACGCTTTGTCCCTATTCAGTGAACGAAAAATTTTGCTTTTTTTGCAATGGCTTTTGGATAATGGTAAGGTGAAGCAGAACGCCGACGGGGATTATGTTTGGCCTTAAAAAGTTTTGGTTTGCAATTTTTTCTTTGCATCCAATTCCAAATAGCTATTATACTTCAACCAGTCGCCCGTGTTAAAATACGTTGAAGTTTCAGAAAGTTTGATCTCCAAAGGCAAGTGGCGATGTCCGAAAATGAAATAGGTTACATGGTGATGGTGTTTTAAATAATTTTTGGAAAAAAGATATAACGCTTCTTTTTCATTAGATTCGAAAATAGCATCGTTTTTGCCTGTTTTTGCACGACTTTTTCGAGAAAAGAAACTTGCTAAACCAATGCCAATCCAAGGATGCAGAAAAGCATACAAGCGTTGAAAAAATCGGCCTGCAAATATTTTTCTGATGAATTTATAACCCTGATCGCCAAAACCCAAGCCATCGCCATGTCCAATCAAACAAAGAGTTTCATTGATTTTGAAAAGCTGTGGTTTATAATGAATTTTTAATCCAATTTCGCGTTCCAAATAGCCGAATGTCCATAAATCATGATTGCCGATGAATAATCGCAAATCAATACCATTGTCTACCATTTCAGCCAATTTTCCTAATAATCTCACGTATCCTTTCGGAACAACATGGTTGTATTCAAACCAAAAATCAAAAATATCACCAAGCAAAAAAACGGCTTGAGCGTCTTTCGAAATCTCGTCCAACCATTGAACAATGCGCTTTTCGCGAGAAGCACTTTCTTTTGCATTAGGTGTTCCTAAATGAAAATCCGAAGCAAAATAGATTTTTTTTCCGGGATTGAGAGGTATAGTTTCTATATTTTTCATTGTTCGGCTGTAGAGGCAGAACATGTTCCGCCCTATATTTTTTTTCGATTAAGCATAGGCATAAGTAGCAACGAAGCCAATCCCCCTATAACAACTGTAATATTTTGCGATGTCCAAATCAGCCAACCGAGAGCAAAACCGATAGGTTCGGAAATACCGTAAAGTATCAAAGTGTTTGCGATAATAACAGGATAAAGTCCAATTCCACCGGGCGTTACAATGATACCGATAGTTCCGAAGGTCAAGCATGCCAAACCTGCACTCATTGGAAGATGCGCAGTTTCTCTAATGGCAAAAAACACGATATAAGCCATTAAATAATAACACACCCAAAGAGCAACGGTGTAAATGATAAATAGTCCCGGTCTTTTAAGGTTTTTCAACGAAATCAAACCTTCCCAAAATTGCAAAATCAACTCTTTCACTTTTTGATATACACGTGTGTGAGCGATTTTTTTTCTCAAGAAAAAGATAAAAAAACCAAATATTAAAATGCCTAAACCCGCTAAAAACACTAACTTTCTGACAAATTCCGGATTGGTAAATTTTTCGTATAATCCGGAAAAATTCTCCATAGCATAATCCGACAAGCGTTCAAATTGTAAGGCTAAGGTCAAAATCAATAAAATCAAAAAGCAAAACGTGTCCAAAATCCGTTCTGTAATAACGGTTCCAATGGATTTAGCCGTAGGAATTTTTTCGTGTTTATCCAACAGTCCGCAACGAGCTACTTCACCCAGTCTCGGAAACGCCAAATTTGCAAAATAGCCGACCATTACAGCCATTACAACGTTTTTTGTTTTTGGAAAATAGTTCATGGATTGCATTTGCATTTGCCAACGCTTGGCTCGAATCCAAAAACTGATAACGCCGAAAATCAAGGCTATTCCAATGATTCCGTAGTTTGCATTTCGAAAAGACGCCATAATTAGCCTGCGATACTCAGCATCCAAATCTTTCACAAACCACCACGTAATGAAAATCCCAAGCCCGAGGAAAAGTGCGAATTTCAAAATATTTCTCAATAAATGAATATTTTTCATAATAACTGTTAAAGTTTGTTATTAACCGGAAAAACAAGTGTTGGTGAGAATGTTTTGGCTTTTTCGAAATCCATTGTGCAATACGACACAATAATTACCAAGTCGCCGACATTGGCTTTATGTGCTGCAGCCCCGTTGATCCCGATGGTTCCGCTGCCGCGCTTACTTTTGATGACGTAAGTATCGAAACGCTCGCCATTCGTAATGTTATAGATGTGTACACGTTCGTTTTCGATAAGATTGGCGGCTTCGATGAGATCTTCGTCAATCTCAATACTTCCGATATAGTGCAGATTCGCGTGCGTAACGCTTGCGCGGTGGATTTTCGATTTGAGGAGTTCAATTTGCATAGTGAGTGCAAAGATACGAAAAAAAATTGGCTTTGCCAATTTTTTTAAGTTAAGAGTTAAAAATTAAGAACTAAGGGGTGTTGCCTCCATGACAACGAATGGTATAACTTTTAGTTCTTAGTTTTTTTTCGTATCTTTGCATGTAATTTTTCAATAATGATAGAACGTAAACCCGGTTGGCTAAAAACCAAATTAGAAATAAAAGGAGATTATTCGAAAATCAAACAAATTGTCGAATCCAACAACTTACACACCATTTGTAGCAGTGGAAAATGCCCTAATATCGGAACTTGCTGGAACTTGGGAACGGCAACATTTATGATTTTAGGTGATATTTGCACGCGTTCTTGTAAATTTTGTGCCACCAAAACGGGAAAACCGCTCGCTCCCGATAGGAATGAACCTCAAAAAGTGGCTGAAAGTATTCATCTCATGCAGTTGAAACATTGTGTGATTACGTCTGTCGATCGGGACGACTTGCCCGACAAGGGTGCGGATTTTTGGGCAAAAACCATTTATGCTGTTCGAGAAAAAAATCCAAAAATTCTCATTGAAGTTTTGGTTCCCGACTTTGACAATATCGATGACCATTTACAAGTTGTTTTCAACGCCAAACCCGACATTTTCGGCCATAATATGGAAACCGTCAAACGGCTATCTCCTCAGGTGAGGAGCCGTGCAAAATATCACGAAAGTTTGGATGTTTTACGAAAAGCCGCATTGAGCGGATTGATAACAAAATCCGGTATCATGGTCGGATTGGGAGAAACAGAAGCCGAAGTAATCGAAGTTTTAACAGATTTAAGACATGTCAACTGTCGAATGGTTACGATTGGTCAATATTTGCAACCCACGAAAAATAATTTGCCCGTGAATGAGTTCATCACTCCCGAACAATTTGAAAAATACCGAAAACTTGGGTTAAAAATGGATTTTGACAGCGTGGAAAGTGCTCCTTTGGTGCGTTCGTCTTTTATGGCAGAACGAAGTTTTATATCTTCAGAATTTCAAAAATCGCAAGCAAAATGAGTCAAAAACTGCAATACATAGATTGGGGATTGATTGATTACAAAGACGCTTGGGAAAAGCAAAAAGTGTTGTTTGATGCGCTAATCGAACAAAAAACACATGTGGGGGCGAGGCATGCCCCGCACCTACAGCAACAATTCATTGTTTGTGAACATCCGCACGTCTATACGCTTGGGAAAAGCGGACAAATTAATAATTTATTGATCAATGATGAGTTTTTGAAAAAAATCAACGCGTCATACTATCATATTGAACGGGGAGGAGATATCACCTATCACGGCCCCGGACAACTTGTTGGCTACCCAATTTTGGATTTAGAACAACACAACTTGTCGTTGAAAAAATATATTTTTTGTCTTGAAAATGCAATAATTCGAACTTTATCGGACTATCAAATTGAATCTTCTCGCATAGATGGTGCCACAGGTGTTTGGTTGGATGCCGATGGTAAAACACCTCGAAAAATTTGTGCTATCGGTGTTCGTGCAAGTCGGAGTGTTACCATGCACGGTTTTGCTTTCAATGTCAACACTGATTTATCTTATTTTTCTCATATCAATCCTTGTGGTTTTAGGGACAAGGGCGTAACTTCTCTGTCGAAAGAACTGCAAAAACCCGTTGACATCAACGATGTGAAGCAACAGGTTTTTACACATTTTCAGGTGATAATATAATCGTAGGGACGAGGCATGCGCGCCTACAGGCTCACGTTTTTTTTGACGGCGACTTGCGACTACGTCTTGCTTTTTTGACGGCATCAGAAATGATCCATTCTATCTGCCCGTTGATACTTCTAAATTCGTCAGAAGCCCATTTCTCAACGGCTTTCATTAGTTCGGGATCAATTCTTAAAACAAACGATTTTTTTTCTGCCATGATCAAAAAATTAGTACAAACTTCCGGCGTTAATCACCGGTTTCACGTTTTCATCCGCACAAAGAACAACCATTAAGTGGCTTGCCATGGTTGCTTTTTTATCGCTATCCAATTCAACAACGCCATCTTTTTCCAAGCGTTTCAAAGCCAATTCTACCATAGAAACCGCGCCTTCCACGATTTTTTCGCGAGCAGCGATAATGGCTTCGGCTTGCTGACGACGCAACATAACGCTTGCGATTTCGGGCGCATACGCCAAATTATTAATTCGCGCTTCAACCACTTCGATACCCGCAATAGCTAAACGTTCGCTAAGTTCTTGTTCCAAATGTGCGTTGATTTCGTCGTCGCCCGAACGCAATGTAATTTC
>Ga0136643_10000143_pt1 | contig 70776 bp, 61 predicted proteins | sample TergutLab28metaG_FD_96883 | JGI IMG/M metagenome (GOLD analysis project Ga0136643, IMG submission 96883) | Labiotermes labralis P1 segment gut microbial communities from Petit-Saut dam, French Guiana - Lab288 P1 (version 3) (version 3) | ecosystem: Host-associated > Arthropoda: Insects >... | reverse complement strand
TTGTACCGCCTACTGGGTTTAACACACAAAGCACCCTTGCTCTTACTGCACTTACTGCTCTTGTCATACTTGCTGCTACCTTAGTAGTTAAGAAGAGAAGAGCTATTGAGGGGACGCCAGTAGTGCGTTAGTGGGGATTTTATGTTCCACTTATATTAGACACGAGGTGGAATCCAGCCTCCGTTAAGGCTTCCTTGATTTTCTGAAGCTGCTCGAAGTCTCTGGTCTCTAGTCCTATAGTTAAGTAGCAGCTGGTAATTGCCATGCTGGGGTCAGAGCCCGAGTAGTGAACGTTTATTACGTTACCACCGCACTTAGATATGATGCTACTTACGCCTACCAGCTGACCAGGCTTGTCTTCTAGGGCAATGTGCAGCGTGGCGTTTCTACCGCTTGTGACAAGCCCACGTGTAATTACCCGGGAGAGTATATTTACATCGATATTGCCCCCTGAAACTATACAGACAGTCTTTTTCCCCTTTAGGGGCAATTTATTAAACATGACAGCTGCAACACTGGTTGCCCCTGCCCCTTCTGCAACTAGCTTCTCTTTCTCCATAAGGGCTAGTATTGCAGCAGCGATTTCATCCTCGCTAACCGTGACCACTTCGTCCACGTATTCTTTCACGAGCTCCAGAGTTTTTGAGCCTGGTGTTTTTACCGCGATTCCATCAGCAAAAGTAGAGACACTTTCGATGGTTGTGGTATCCCCGTACCGTAGACTCTCATGCATGCAGGGGGCCTGCTCTGCCTGGACACCGTATACTTTAATATCAGGATTAAGGCTCTTTAGTGCAAAGGAAACTCCTGCAATGAGTCCACCACCGCCCACAGGAACGACAACGGCCTCTACATCAGGCAGTTGCTGTAAGATTTCAAGGCCAATGGTCGCTTGACCCTCTATCACGGCCTCATCGTCAAAGGGATGAACAAAGGTGGCACCTGATTCTTTTTGTAGGGCAAGAGCACAGTCATAAGCATCATCATAGGTTCCAGGCACTAAGATAACTTCTGCACCCCGTGCCTTCGTAGCTTCGACCTTGCTAATAGGGGCACCGTCAGGCATACAGATTGTGCAGGGGATATCCATTTCTGCAGCAGCTAGGGCGACTCCCTGTGCATGGTTTCCTGCAGAGCAGGCAATAATCCCGACCTTTTTTTGTTCCTCAGTTAGTTGACTGATTTTGTAATAGGCGCCGCGCAACTTAAAGCTGCCGGTAGTTTGCAGGTTTTCAGTCTTCAGATAAACGTGAGTATCTGTGCCTAGAGCATGGCCATCAATCATATCTGTTTTTCTGGCAACGTCTTTTAAGACGTATACTGCATGCTTGATTCTTTCTAGACTGATCATACGGCCACCCTCCATGAGTGCCTGTCTTCAAGTTCTCCGCTTTGTATACCCGTGAGTGCACCGTAAAGCTTTTTGCTAAGCGGACCTATCTTGCCTTGAGTGTCACCTAACCCAATAGAGAAATCCTCACCCTTGTAGTGAAGTTTGCCGATAGCTGTAATCACAGCAGCAGTCCCTGTGCCAAAGGCTTCTTCCAGTATTCCTTCTTGCTGCGCTGCTATGAGTTCGTCAATGGACAGGAGTCGCTCCTCAACAGTGTAGCCCCAGTCACGGCAGAGAGTAATGACAGAATCACGAGTAATCCCAGGTAGGATACTGCCGTTTAAAGCCGGAGTAACAATCTTGCCTTCAACCTTGAAGAAGACATTCATGGATCCTACTTCTTCAATATAGGTGCGCTCAGTTCCGTCAAGCCACAAGACCTGATCAAAGCCTGCTTTGTAAGCCTTTTGTTGCGCCGCAAGGGACGCAGCATAATTTCCGCCTGTTTTTGCAAAACCAACACCACCACGGACGGCACGGACATAGGCGTCTTCTACCCAGATGGAGACAGGCTCTAATCCATTTTTATAGTACAGTCCGCTGGGTGACATGATGATGGCAAAAAGAAAATTCTTTGAAGGAGTCACCCCCAAATAGGGTTCGGTGGCGATGATAAAAGGACGAATGTAAAGAGACGTTCCCGGGTCGTCTGGTACCCAATCGCGGTCAAGCGTCACAAGAGCAGATATTGCCTGAACATAGTCTGCCTCTGGAATTGGGGGAATGCAAATGCGTTCATTAGTGACATTTGTCCTGGCAGCATTCATTTCAGGGCGAAACAGGTAGACTTCCCCTGTACTGCCCTTGTAAGCCTTCATACCCTCAAACATTTCTTGTCCGTAGTGGAATACTGCAGAAGCAGGCGAGAGCGTAAAATCCCCGTAGGGTACAATACGTGCGTCATGCCAGTGGCCACCCTTTTCAGGGTCCTCTGTATAGTCCATCAAAAACATGTGATCAGTGAAAATGTGTCCAAAGCCTAGATCACCACGGGGTTTTTCCTTGGGTGTACTTGTTTGAGTGATGTCGATATCAAGCATATTCGTTTCCTTTTATCATCCTGCATAAAATGATGCTGCTTCAGGCAGTTTTAGAGCAGATTCTTAAGGCAGGATTGCACCTTTATCTGCAGAGCTAACTAGCTTTGCATAGCGTGCCAGATAGCCGTGTTTAATCTTTGGTTCGGGAGCCGTCCATATCGTGCGTCGTTTTGCAAGTTCGCTTGCAGAAACCTCTAGCGAGATACTGCCTGCGGCAATGTCGATTGCGATCTGATCACTCTCTTCGACAAGCGCAAGAGTACCGCCCTCCATTGCTTCAGGGCTTATATGTCCAATGGCGGCACCGCGGGTTGCTCCTGAAAAGCGTCCATCTGTAATAAGGGCAACATGTTCACCTAGACCCATGCCACTGATTGCTGCGGTGGGGGTGAGCATTTCCTTCATGCCGGGACCCCCTTTTGGTCCTTCATAGCGCACAACAATTACGTCACCTTTTTGGATTTTGCCCCCAAAGATTGCTTCAGTAACGGCTTCCTCTGAGTTGAAGACGCGTGCTGGTCCTGTGTGTTGCATCATTTCGGGCGCTACGGCGGACTGTTTCACCACGCAGCCATCTTCTGCAAGGTTTCCGCGTAGCACGGCAATTCCGCCAGACTCTGAGTAAGGGTCTTCGCTGGGTCTAATTACGTCATGGTTAAAGTTTTCTGCAGCTTGCAGGTTTTCACCCATGGTCTTGCCAGTTACGGTGAGGACAGACTTATCTAGCAGATTGCGCTTTGTGAGCTCTTTCATGACAGCATATACGCCACCAGCTGCATCCAAATCTTCGATGAAGGTAGGTCCAGCGGGGGCAAGGCGACAAAGATTGGGTGTTTTCGCGCTGATGTCATGCGCATCACTTAAAGTAAGGGGAACCTGTGCTTCATTGGCGATGGCAGGCAGGTGAAGAAGGGTATTGGTTGAACATCCCAAAGCCATGTCTACGGTCATAGCGTTAGTAAACGCAGCTGGCGTCATGATATCGCGAGGTTTAATGTCGTTTTTGACAAGGTTCATCATCTGCGTGCCCGTGCGTTTTGCTAGGCGTAGACGAGCAGAGTACACAGCAGGAATGGTCCCGTTGCCAGGAAGCGCCATACCAATGGCTTCTGCCAGGCAGTTCATAGAGTTTGCTGTGTACATTCCGGCACATGACCCGCAGGTAGGGCAGGCGTCTTCTGCGTGCTTTTGAACGGTCTCTGCGTCCATCTGTCCGCCATGATAGGCACCAACAAATTCAAACATATCATCGAGGGCAGCCCGGTCTCCGTTTTTTCCGCCCTGAACTTTACCTGCAAGCATTGGTCCGCCAGAACAGAAAATAGTCGGAATGTTAAGCCTTGCTGCTGCCATAAGCAGCCCAGGTACATTCTTGTCACAGTTGGGGATCATGACAAGCCCGTCAAAAGCATGCGCCATGACTACCGCCTCGGTCGAGTCACAGATTAGATCACGTGTAACAAGTGAGTAGTGCATTCCCACATGCCCCATTGCCAGGCCATCACACATAGCGATTGCTGGAAAGGCAAGAGGTGTGCCCCCTGCCGCAAGCACTCCTGCTTTGACAGCTTCAGCTACCTTATCAAGATGCGTGTGTCCGGGCACGATTTCATTGTGGGAATTAACTATACCGATGATTGGTCGTGACAGCTCTTCATCAGTAAGTCCGAGCGCATAGAGCAGGCTACGGTGGGGTGCACGTTCTACACCTTTTTTTATCTGATCTGAGCGATAGTCTGGACGCATGGGTTTCTCCTTCTATTGCGTTGCGATACTAGTTTGAGGCGGTGTCCAGGTTATCGTCGCCCTGCCACAGCATCTTTTCGCGTAGCTTGCGCCCAACAACCTCCATAGGATGATTTTCCAAAGCTGCACGATCTGCAAGAAAGTTGGGAAGACTATTTTTGTTTTCTTCGATCCATGCTTCAGCAAAGCTGCCGTCTTGGACATCGGCTAAGACTTCACGCATGCGAGCCTTTGTCTCTTCTGCGGGTAATACGCGCGGTCCAGAGACATATTCACCGTATTCGGCAGTATTAGAGATTGAGTAGTTCATCCCTGAGACACCAGCTTTATTCACCAGGTCAATGATTAACTTTAGTTCATGGATTACTTCAAGGTACGCGCTTTCTGGCGAATATCCTGCTTCTGTCAAAACCTCGAAACCGCAGCGCATAAGGTCCACAACGCCACCGCAGAGAACAGCTTGTTCGCCAAAGAGGTCAGTTTCTGTTTCTTCGGTAAAGGTGGTCTCTAGGACTCCTGCGCGTGCTCCGCCAATGCCAGCAATATAAGCAAGAGCAATCTCTTTGGCATTGCCTGTAGCGTCTTGATGAACTGCAACAAGGCTAGGTACTCCTTTTCCGGCCATGAATTGACCACGTACGGTATGGCCTGGTCCTTTTGGTGCTGCCAAAAAGACATCTACCTCTGCAGAAGGCACAATCTGCTTGTAGTGAACGTTAAAACCATGCGCAAATGCAAGCGCCTTACCTGCAGTGAGGTTCGGTGCAATATCGTTTTCATAGACTGCCTGCTGCATCTCATCGCCGACAAGGAGCATTATAATGTCACCAGCTTTAGCTGCCTCTGCTGTTGTCATAACAGAGAATCCATCTGCCTCTGCTGCAGACCAGCCCTTGCCGTTTTCGCGTGCGCCGATAATGACATTGATGCCAGAATCGCGCAGATTTAAAGCGTGGGCATGTCCCTGAGAGCCGTAACCGATAATCGCAATGGTCTTGCCATCTAATTTTTCAATATTGCAATCTTTTTCATAAAACATGTTTGCCATAATCGAACTCTCCTTTTTCTTTTGTGCTTTCATCAATAGTATAGTGACCACGCTCTAGTGCGATCATTCCCGTACGCACTAGTTCGATGATGCCGAATTCACGAAGCAGAGTTCTTGCAGCTTCTGTTTTTTGCTCTTCGCCGATTATTGACAGCGTAAGAGTGTGGGTTGATACATCTATGATGGATCCCCTGAACACGTTAGTGATTTGGATAATCTCATTACGAACTTCGCTGGTAGAGGCGTTTACTTTGATTAGTACGAGTTCTTTGCGAAGCATGTTGACGGCTTCAATGAGCTTTACTGAATGGACAGGAAGTAACTTGCGCAGTTGGTTGCATAGCAATGCTGCGCGTTTGTCATCTGCTAGGACCTCAATCGTAATGCGTGAGATTGTTGGTGTATCTGTGGGTCCCACGGCAAGAGATTCGATGTTGTAACCCTTACGCGAAAAAAGTCGCGAGACTTGTGACAGGACTCCTGCCTCGTTCTCTACAAGGACTGCTAGGGTATGGCGTTTTTTCTCGCTCATAGCGATAGTTCCTCCTTTTAATCCACCAGGAATTGCGTAATGTGGTCACCGGCACTAATCATGGGGCGTGCCATTTCATGTTGACCGATGGCACAGTCGATTACGTATCCTGTTCCCAGTTCCATTGCTTCATGTAGAGCGTCTTCTAGCTCTTCCACAGTGCTGACGCGACGGGCAGGAAGACCGTAGGCATTAGCTAGGGCTACGAAGTCTGGGCCACGGTCCAGGGTTGTTTGCGAATAGCGTTTTTCAAAGATAAGATGCTGCCACTGTCTTACCATGCCTAGTACGCCATTGTTAAAGATGCACGTGATTACGGGCAAATCGTAATATTCTTCCGTTGACATCTCCTGACTGTTCATGCGGAAGGATCCGTCCCCCGTGATATGCAGTACTGTTTTTTCAGGATTGGCAGCCTTTGCCCCAATGGCGGCACCTAATCCAAAGCCCATAGCCCCAAATCCGCCAGAAGTTATCAGTTGTCCCGGATAGTCAAAGCGGAAGTGCTGGACTGCCCACATCTGGTGCTGGCCAACGTCTGTTGCCGCAATAGTGTCATCGGGTAGTATCTTTGCAATAGAGCTAAGTACTTGCTTTGGGGTCAGGGTGTCTGTTGTATCTTCATAGATGGTTTCTGCGGGGAAGGAAAAGACCTCTTCTTTCCATGCACTGTTGTCACGTTGTGAAACTTTCTGATTAAGCAAGGCGAGCACCTGCCTTGCATCCCCAATAATGTGATGGTCCGTCTGGACATTTTTGTCGATTTCAGACCTATCAATGTCAATATGTACAATTTTTGCATTTTGTGCAAAGCTGTCGAAGTTCAGTCCTACACGGTCAGAGAACCTGCATCCTACAGAAATTAGTAGATCACAACGGTCTGCAGCATGGTTGGATGCCTGCGTACCGTGCATTCCAATCATGCCTGTAGTCAAGGGATTCCTGCCAGAGATTCCGCCACCACCCATGACAGTGACGGCAACAGGCGAATCAATGCATTCTACGAAGGTCTTGAATTCTTCGTCAGCTCGACTTCTTACAACGCCACCCCCACAGATAACAAGCGGCTTTTTAGACTGATCGATCATGTCGACCAGTAGGTCAATGTCTTCCCTGTCGGGTTCAGGTGCCCCAAGCCTGCATAAGTTATCACGCGAAGCACGGTGGATGAGCGCTCCCAGACGTCCGCTTGTTGCGTGTTTCTCGCGCGGTAGCGGGGTATAGTCTGTCTGTGCCAGGGTTGCGTTGCGCACAATATCGATAAGAACAGGTCCTGGCCTGCCCCCACGTGCAACAGCAAAAGCCTCACGCACTACGTCTGCCAATTTTTCTACGTCTCGCACTAAATAGGTATTCTTTGTGATTGGCATGGCAATGCCTGTGATATCCACTTCCTGAAAGGAATCTTTACCAATCAAGTGCTCATTGACATTGCAGGTGACAAAAACAACGGGGGAGGAGTCCATGTAAGCAGTGGCAATTCCAGTGACCAGATTGGTAGCCCCAGGACCAGAGGTAGCCATGCAGACTCCAACTTTTCCTGAGCTGCGTGCGTATCCGTCCGCTGCGTGAGATGCTCCCTGTTCGTGCGCAGTAAGAATATGTTGGATTCGGTCTGAATAGGCGTGCAGCGCATCATAGACAGGCATGATTGCCCCACCAGGATAGCCAAAAACCGTGTCAACGCCTTGCTCCAGCAGGCATTCCATAAGTATTTGTGAACCATTCAGTTTCATCGTGCAATTCCTTTCAGCAGGACTAAGAACAGCGGACAAACAAAAAAGACTCCGATGCTTCGGAGCCTTGACGTAAGTAACTTAATGTCTTTTACTAGCGTTTTTACTAGGCTCCATTTCCCAAGTGGTCGACCAGGAGGACGACAATGCTAATAACCACGACAAAAAGACCTGTAAATAGGCCCTGTGTTAGTGATGTCGAGATTGAGTATGTAGTAGCATCGTTTTTCATAGTGAGGTAAAGTCTATCATAGAAGACTTCGCAAGATGAGAAATTCGCAGAAAACTTCCAGTTAAGCGAAGTAGACATCGGGAAGGACGCCCGCTACATGAGGTCAATACGTCAGATTATTCAGGATGCCCCAGAACTTCATCTTAAAGGGGATGACAAGCTAGTAATATTTAGTGACCTTCACAAGGGTGACGGAAACATTGACGATAGATTTTCCCTAAATAGGAACAATTATCTACATGCCTTGCGCCATTATTGGGATGAGGGTTACCTCTATATTGAGCTAGGTGATGGTGATGAGCTTTGGAAGGTGCGCGACTATAGCCTTATCAAGAATAGATATCCTGAGATAATGCGCCTGCGGGTTAAGTTTCAGACTACGGGAAGGTTTCATGAGTTTGCGGGCAACCATGACCTTGAAAAGCTTGATGCAAATTGGCGTGCAGAAAATAACTACTTCAATAATGACATCCTTGAGGGGATGCATCTTCACTACGGATCTCATCCCTTTCTTTTAATTCATGGACATCAGGCAGACTTCTTTGATTCAACAATCTGGAAGGTGATGCGATGGGTAAACTATTATCCTGATCGCCTGTTGCAGTTACTAGGAATGGCAGACTTTACGAAGGCTGCAAAGAACTACGCCAAAAGAAACTTTATAGAGCGCAAGCTGATTAAGTGGGCACGTGAAAATAGTGCGACAATTATAGCGGGACACACCCATAAACCGACCCTTTCGCCAGAAGAGGGATACATCAACAGTGGTTCGGGAATGCACCCTAACGGTGTGACCTGTCTTGAGTTTGAAGAGGGGTTTATCAGGCTGTGTCTTTGGCAGGAGTCTGTGCAAGACAATGGTGATTTATGCATAAAAAAGAGCACAATTAAGAGTATTAAGTTGGGCTGAATGATTAGCCGACTTGAGCGCAGATAGAGATAAATAGAACAGCGGTCTCTGGGTGTTCGCAAGGCTAGGTCTGTTGACACCCCAGTCCTAGTTGCCTATCATGTTCAATTCCATGAAGAAAATTTAATACTCGTCTTTGTAAGAGGGGGACCTCCACGTGCTATCTGAACGTATGATTTCGAACGTCGTAAAAGTTCTGTCAAAACGACAAACATTATTGTCGCCAACCAACGAAACCCATCTGCCTGCTCCTGAGTCAGGACGGGCATACATGATGTACTTACATGTGCCTTTCTGTGAGCGTCTGTGTTCCTACTGCAGCTATAATCGTTATCCTTTTTGTGAAGAGGCAGCCACGAGCTACTTCGCGAATTTGCGCAAAGAAATGATGATGTTAAAAGATCTGGGTTATGACTTTGAAAATATCACGTTTGGTGGTGGTACCCCCACAGTTATGATTGATGAGCTTTGCGAAACCATCGATTTGGCCCGCGACACCTTTAGTATTAAAGAGGTTTCTACCGAGACCAATCCAAACCATTTGACCCCGTATTATCTGGACAAGTTAAAAGGTCGCGTCGAGCGGCTTTCTGTGGGGGTTCAAAGCTTCAATGACGATTTGCTGAAGCAGATGGATCGCTACGAACAGTATGGTGGTGGTGAAGAGAACCTTGAGCGCATTGCACAGGCTGCATCGTACTTTGAATCACTGAGTGTTGACATGATATATAACTTGCCTGCACAAGACGAAGGCATTCTGAGGGATGATTTAGAGAAGTTGATTGAAAGTAAGTGTGGACAGATAACCTATCATTCACTTTTCGCATCGTCTGACACACTGAAAAAGATGAAGGCTACCCTGGGCAAGGTAGACTACAGTCGCGAATTTTACTTCTATAAAATTATTGACGATGTGCTTGCAGGTGGCAGTAATCCGCCTTTTGAGCGCAGGACTGTATGGACGTATAATCGTGTCAGTGAAAGTGGAAAGCCTAATGACGAGCTACTTGTTGATGATCCTGGGGTTGCGTATGAGGAGTATCCAGCTATAGGAAGTGGCGCTATTTCACATCTAAGAGGTCGCCTGTACGTCAATAACTTTAGCTTGGGCGGATATAACGATGCCATTGAGAGCGGGCGGATGTCGTTAATGGCAGAGACTAAGATTAGTCGGATTAATTATCTGCGCTTTCGTTTTATGCGACAACTTTATGATTTGCGTCTTGATAAGAAGAAGTTCGAGCAAGATTTTGGTTGTAGTGTTGAGGCAGGTCTTCCTATCGAGATGGCATTTATGCGCATGAGCAAAGCTTTTGAGACCGATAACGACGAGGAACTGACCCTGACACTTAAGGGTCGTTACCTTGCTTCAGTAATATATCGCCAATATTGTATTAGTTTAAATAGTTTACGTGAGCAAGCGCGCTCCACCCTTTCAGGTGCTGAAAGAGAGCTTATGTTTGGTGACGGGCAGAGTTGTGGTACAAAGTAATTCTGATGTTGAGCAGGGCAGTTCAAGCAAGGTAGTTAGGCAAGAGAGTACTTCGTCCTATCTTGCTTTACATAGATAGGCACTATTGGATTGCAGCGATTATGCTGGCACTTTCTTTGTAGCGCTGGATCATATCATGGGCGGGGGTTTGTCTTGAGGCAAGCATGCTGTCAAGACGATCAAGTTTTTTGCGCCAAGCAGGCGGCAGTGCTGCGCGTGCTGCAGCAAGGACCTCAGCGGACCCGTCGCGGATATCCCGTGCACTGAAGGCATGAACAGCCGAATGTTTATGCAGCTTTGAATCGGGAACAAGTAGGCGCCCCGAAAGTGTATTATCAAGGGTCAGGCCAATGAGAAGCGCAGCAAGCGAATGATACATCTCTAAATCTGGCGGACAGTCAAAGGCTTTGAATTCAATACGTCCTGCTTCTGCTGGAATGCGCGCAGTGTCTGTCAGGGTAGGAGAAGAGGGAACAATTTTTGACGCGTTAGAGGTAAAAACTAGCACAGAAGGTCGATTTCCTGTTCGGTAGTAGGTGCGTCTAGAAAGACCCTGCCAGAGCTCATTTTCATAAAAAGGCGAAGTATAAGAAAAGGGCACCGTGTACGGGCTGTAATAGGTCAGCTTCTTAGCGATGTCAATGGTTTGATCAACATCAAAATCAGGATGAGAGAACGATATATCTGGTCCATAGGTAATCATGTGGATGTAGGCAGTTTGCTCTTCAGGGGTTGAGCGATCCTTGACCTCCCAATCATTAAGGGGCGGATGTGGCACAAATTCGCCTTGAAAGGGGTTGAGAGCGGTCCACGCAGCGCGGTATCCATAGGGTTTAGCAGCTTCAGACCAAAGAGCCAAGTCACGGGTAAGTGTATCAACTGCCTGGTCAAGAGAATTGCAGATGGGGGTGCGTATCTCAAAGCCTTTGGGAAGGGTGTGTACGTAGCTTCCGTCCTCTGAAAAGCGCTCGAAGCCTTCGATATACCACCGCTTAAGTTTGATTCCTAGGTCGCCTGTACGAAGCGTTTGTGCGTCAGAATCAATAAGGGGAAGTTCTTCGATAACCCGCGCAAAATCCTCAAAGGACGCATTAGAAAAATCCAGAAATTGATTGTGCTTATCAAGGGCTGCAAATTCGTGTTCAATCCCAAAGCTAAAGTTATTGATATCAATAGGTAGGGTCAAAGCGGTATCTCCTCCTGCATTCTTTGGGCACTGGCACCTATTATAGTACCCATGACGCATAAAGTGCCACGCGCACCGTAGTTAAACAGCTTTCTATTTAAGTGATTTGGAATAAAAGAAATGGTGGCTGGAGCGGGACTTGAACCCGCGACACGAGGATTTTCAGTCCTCTGCTCTACCAACTGAGCTACCCAGCCATACCTAATGCGTAACAAAATGGCGCAATTTGTGGCAACCTTTGCTAACGCGCTACCAATAGTATAGTAAAATTGTGAAAGTCGCAATGGGTCATTTTGTGAATGACCTGTGCGTTTACTTGAGAAGTTACTTTAAGGCATAATCCTCTGGGCCTGTAGTGGGGAACTAAAACAGATCAGAGGTATACATCTAAAAGATACGGCAGGAGCAAAATAATGGGAATGGCACACGGATATGCTGGCATGGCTAGCTTTGTCTCTCTCCAGATGGGACTTGTTTGGGTGATAGGCAGCGTGATTCTTTTTGCGGGCGCATACCTTATCGGTTCGACAAAGGGTGGGCGTGCTGCGGCAAAATACACTGCCACTATCACCTGGTTCTTTGTAGTTGGCTTTGCCGCAATCGTTGGTTATGCTTACTTTGTTGGAGAAGCGCAAAGGTTCTTAGAGAACTATCCTTACACTGTTGCTATCGAAATGTTCCTGCTTGCACTGGGCTGTGTATGGATCATGTGGTTTATGGCAACTCAGTATTCACGAGGTCGCATCGCTATTGATGAGCGTTTTGGATCAAAGGAAAATTATCTGCGTGCTAAGGAAGCTGCAAAGCGTGCTTCGCGCGATACTCTTCAGCAGGGCATGCAGCAAGACTCTGCAACACCTATTGACCCTACAGTTGCTGCTCCTGCCGTTGTAGGAGATGCTGCGGTGACAGCGGCTGGTGCAGATATGACCAATGTAATGCCTGCGGTTGACCCCGCCACAGGAATGCCTATTAACCCAGCTGCCGCTTCAGCAGTGCCAACAATAGATCCCACGACAGGAGCCCCTATGATGATTGATCCACAAACAGGCCAGCCTATGCAGACACCCGCACAACAACCTGTACCTGGAATGCCTGCAGCTGCAGCTGCGGTTCCACCTGCAATAGACCCTGCAACGGGAATGCCTGTTAACCCTGCTGCGCCTAATCCTGTCGCGCAGGCTCAGGTTGCGCAAATGCCAGCAGCACCTGTACCTGCAGTTGACCCTCTAACAGGTCAACCTGTACCACAGCAGCCTGCACCCGCAGCCGCTGCTCCTGCTATTGACCCTTACACAGGTCAGCCCCTACAGGCACCACAAACAGGCCAGCCAGGGCAAGTTCCACCGCCAGCTGCACCTGCAGTCGCCGCATCACAACCTGGTGTTCCTGCACCCGCAGTGTCAACTATTGCGGATCAGGGGCCCCTTGTAGGTACTCCAGACTTTGCTATTCCAGGGGCAGCTGCCCAGGCTGCACCAGAAGGAGCAAGTTCTTCTCAGGATATGTTTGCCCCGCTACCACTAGGGCCTTCTGCACCTAATGTTATGCCAGAAAGCAATGAGCAATGGCTGCAGCAACTAGAGCCTTCAGCAACTGAAGTACAGGGAATGGATCTTCAGGCACCTGCGCCCCTACAGGCACCACAACCAGGGCAGCCAGGGCAATTTGATCCCTTTGCACAGCCTGTAGCACCGGTTGCTCCTGCGGTTCCTGCTGTCGATCCCTATACAGGACAGCCTGTTATGCAGCAACCTGTACCTGCAGCAGTGCCACCACAGTTTGATCCCTTTGGTCAACCTGTACCACAGCAGCCTGCACCCGCAGCCGCTGCTCCTGCTATTGACCCTTACACAGGTCAGCCCCTACAGGCACCACAACCAGGGCAGCCAGGGCAAGTTCCACTGCCAGCTGTACCAGGTAACCCCTACGGCTATTAGAATTTGTGCAAGTAGCTTGAATGGCCCGCGGGTAGTTAACACCCGCGGGTTTTTTGTGAAACGTTAGGACTAGAGGGTTTTTCATGAGGACATTTAAAGAACGCTTAGGTCGTGAGATGCTCGTGCTAGAGGGCGCGATGGGGACCATGCTGCAAAAGGCAGGCCTATTAGGCGACGGTGCTCCAGAGATGCTCAATTTAATAGAGCCTGATTCGATATCGCGCATTCATAGCTTCTATCGTCTGGCTGGGGCAGACTGCGCCATTACCAATACTTTTGGTGCTAACAGGGTTAAATTGGCGCACTATAATAGCGCTGACTTGGTAGAGGAGATTAATCGTAAGTCAATCGCTCTTGCCCGTAAGGGTGCTGCACCTTATATGCTGGCAGATATTGGTCCAACAGGACTTGTGAATGATGACTTTGATGAAATTCATGATGTCTTCTTTCAGCAGGCAAAGGCCCTAGCATCAGGAGGCCCCGACGCCTTTCTATTGGAAACCTTTACCGACATTGCCGAGATTCGTTGTGCGATTCTTGCCTGCAGAGATGCAGATGCAGATTTACCCATTATTGCTTCGGTCTCTTTTGGGGAGTTAGGCCGCATGGAGCTGTCAGGCACTGATCCAGAAACTGCGGCAGTTATTCTGGAGTCGCTAGGGGTTGATGCGATTGGTCTAAACTGTGGATTAGGTCCACAGCAGATGGAGCCCCTTGCGCGTGCGATGCGCGCGGCAACTGTCCTGCCAATCATTGTTCAGCCGAATGCGGGGATGCCTGTTTTGGCTGCTGATGGGTCTACACTTTTTCCCGGCAAGCCAGAAGACTTCAGTATTTTCTCTCAGGCCATGAAAGAGGCAGGTATTGCAGCGGTCGGGTCTTGTTGTGGATCCGGTCCCGAGTTCACTGCAGCAATTGCAGATGAAATCTTTGGAGCAGAGTGTATCCAGCCCGCCAGCATAAGTGCAAGCACGGGCAATTTTGGCCTACGCATTGCCAGTCCGCAACGTACCCTTGCTATAGGAATGTCAGGACGGGGCCTTAGTCCGTTACGTAGTATTGGTGAGCGCATTAATCCCACAGGAAAGCCTGCATTAAAGTCAGAGTTGCAAGAAGGTAAGACGACCCTCGTACGCAGCTTTGCTGCCGAGCAGATGCAGGCAGGTGCCGACGCTCTTGATATAAATGTAGGTGTCGCAGGCATTGATGAGCCTGAAGCACTTAGGGCAGCGGTACATGCAGTTGCGGGAGCCTTTCCTCTGCCCGTCGCTATTGACACGACTAATCCCGAGGCACTTGAAGCAGCACTTAAGGCATACCCAGGCAAGGCACTGGTAAATAGTGTCACTGGTGAGCAGCGTAGCCTACAGGCAGTACTTCCACTTGTGGCACGCTATGGTGCGGCTGTTGTTGTGCTGGCATTAGATGATGAGGGTATTCCTGATACAGCACAGGGGCGATTGCAGGTGGTGTGCACAATTCGTGACCAGGCACGCAAGCACGGAATTGCAGACGAAAATTTGCTGGTAGATAGTCTGGTTATGGCAGCGGCAGCTGATAAAGATGCTCCCCGCATAACACTAGAAGCAATGCAGCTAATTCGCGAAGAACTAGGATTAGCTACTTTGCTAGGAGTGAGCAATGTAAGTCACGGACTACCTAATCGTGCCCTGTTGAATGCAGCATTTTTGACTGCAGCTGCAGCAGCGGGGCTTGATGCTGCCATTGTTGACCCTAATAATGAAGTTATTTCTGAGGCTATCGTGCTTGCAAATTCTGACCGTGAGCAGGCGCAGGCAAACGCAGTGGATACCCTTGCTGTTTTCGAGCAGCTACTAGCAGAGGCACTTAAGCCGCAGCACGTACCAGAAGGCTTGTTAGAGAAAGAATGCAGCAAGTCTATAGATCAGCAAATGTCTGTTAGAGACCGCTTAAGTAACGCTATTATCTTAGGTGACAGCGATGGCGCACCAAGTCTGGTAGATGCTCTTATCCAAGAAGGCTCAGATCCTACAGAGATTATTGAAGATATTCTAACCCCTGCAATTCAGAGTCTGGGTACGGGCTTTGCAGAAGGCACGGTATTCTTGCCACAGCTTATGGTAGCTGCAGATGCTATGAAGTCAGCAGTTGATCAAGCAAAAACGTATATCCCAGAAAAAGAATTAGATGCAGGGTCTGCAGAGGGAACAAACAAGCGCGTTGTCTTTGCCACCGTAAAGGGTGATATCCATTCTATTGGTAAAGATATTTGTTGCTCATTACTGGAAAGCCAGGGCGTTCTGGTAGTCAATTTGGGCGTTGACATAAAAACGGAAGATATCCTTAAGGCAGTACGAGAACATCAGGCTGGTGCAGTCTGTCTGTCAGCGCTTATGACAACAACGCTTCCTGCAATGGCAGAAAGTACAAAAGCTTTGCAAGAGGAGTATCCTAGTCTACCTATCTTGCTAGGTGGAGCAGTGGTGACAGAGGAATGGGCGACTCAGCAGGGCGCTTATTTTGAAAAGGATGCCCCTGCATTGGCGGCTCGTATTGTTGAATTGTTGCGCTAAGGACGGATCCCTTTCCCATGTTTTCTTTCGAGGTATATCCCCCTAAAAAGACAGCTCCGATTGAGGTTGTCTACAAGGCAGTGGAGGAACTCTCTCAATTAAAGCCTGACTATATTTCGGTGACCTATGGTGCAGGTGGGGGAGCAGCAACCGCCTCTGCAACAGTAGAAATATGCAGCCTCATAAAAAATACCTACAATATGGACACGGTGGCGCACTTGCCCGGTATTAACCTGTCCCGTGAACAGGTAGATTCCTTGCTTGCACGCCTGCGAGCGCACAACATCATGGATGTGCTTGCGCTACGTGGGGATAGGCGTCCAGGGGATGATGTAAATATTCAAGAGGGCGACTTTCGTTACGCAAGCGATTTGGTGCGCTATATTAAAAGTCGTGATGCAGGGCAGGACTTCGCCATAAGCGCAGCTTGCTATCCTGAGGTTCATGGTGAAGCGGCAAGTCCTGAGGCAGATCTGATTCACTTAAAAGAAAAGGTTGATGCGGGTACGTCCCTACTGATTAGCCAGCTCTTTTTTGATAATGATGTCTTTTATCGCTTTTTGGAAGCGACTGCAGATGCGGGGATTCAGGTGCCCATTCAGGCAGGAATCATGCCTTTAACAAATGCCCGCCAATGCTCTCATATAATTAAACTGTGCAACCCGCATATTCCGACAGACTTGCAGAAGCTTATAGGTAGATATCAAGACTGCGACGAGTCCTTTTATAAGGCAGGAATAGCGTATGCTATTGATCAAATTGAGGACTTGATTGCGCAAGATGTAAGCGGTATTCATCTGTACACCATGAATAGTCCTAGGACGGCCAAGGCAATTACAGATGCAGTCTACCCTCTTATGGGTCGCTAACTGCCCTCAGTAGTATAATGGACGGACTAAGATACCTGCTTGAAAGGGGATGTGTCATGACTAAAACAGATTTATGCGGCGATATGCGTATTGATGTACTTCCTAACGGTCCCTACAAGGTTAGTGGTGGGGTTCCCCTTGTGATTGTTTCTATTGTGCGCAATGAACAGCAAGAAGCTATTGCCTGGAAGCAAGAAGAAGTGCTTCCCCAGAAAGACATCTATATGCTTTGTCGTTGTGGGGTGTCTCACAAAAAGCCCTATTGTGATGGTTCGCATGTAGCTGCAGGTTTTGACGGAACAGAAATTGCCAATAAAGAGTCTTATGACCAAGCAGCGGAGCGCATCCATGGCAGCGATATCACCCTTTATGACAGGGTAGATTTTTGCATTGGGGCAGAATTCTGTGATCGTTTTGGTGGGATATGGGGATTAACCCAGGTAACCACAGAGAACTGCGGAATTGAAGATCCTGAGCAAGCCCAGCAGCTTGTACAGCAGGCACATGCGGCTGCAACCGAGCAAGCATTACTCTGTCCTTCTGGCAGGCTGGTTATGCATATGACTGGTGAGGGTGGACAGGACAAAATACAAGAGGTTGATTTTGACCAGCCCAGCATTGCCCTGATTGAGGATCCCGTATACCAAACGAGTGCTGCAATCTGGGTACGTGGCGGAATCCCCGTCTATAGTGCAGACGGAGAACGTTATGAAGTGCGCAATCGCTTGACACTTTGTCGTTGTGGCGCATCTCACAATAAGCCTTTCTGTGATGGGCAGCACTATAAAGCAAATTTTGATGACACCCTTTTGCCTCATGGCGGGGCGGATGAGTAACCCAGGAGGTTAACCATATGGCTCATGTTAGATCACTCTTTTTTACCGGTGCCGCCAGTGAATCAGAGAGCAGGGCGCAAGAAGCAAAGCGGTTAGGTCGACCGTCTTCTATGATTTGGAATATCACTAACCGTTGCAATCTACTTTGTAGTCATTGCTATATGTCAGCAGACGGCAAGTCGAAGCCTGACCAGCTGAGTGAAGAGCAAGCCTTCAATATGATTGATCGCATGCATGAAGCGGGAGTCCCTGTGGTTTTCCTGTCGGGTGGCGAGCCTATGATGCATCCGAATTTTTGGGAGATATTAGAGCGCATCAATGCGGCAGGAGTACGTCCGACCGTCAGCACAAACTGCACGTTCATTACACCGGAAAGCGCACAACGCCTTGCAGATAATGGTGTGCGTTTTATTGCGACTTCACTCTACGGACCACGAGATTTCCATGACAAAATGGTTGAAGTCCCAGGCACTCATGACAAGATCATAGCGGCTATCAAAGAGCTGCGCAAGGTAGGGGTAAAGGTTGTTATTAAGGTTGCCCTGAGTAAAGATACCTATCCCTATATTTATGATCTTATCGCTCAAGCCAAAGAGATGGACTGCTCTATGGTTTATATTTGTGACCTGATTACGAGCGGTCGAAGTGAAGGGGAAGAAGAGTCTCGTATTAGTAATGAGCAGTGGAGGGAATTCTGTGACTTTATTACTGATGAGGTAGCTGATCCTGAAAATGACTTCGAGTATGACATTGGCGCGATTCCTTCGGTTATTCCCTATATTGCACGCGGGCTAATGCAGCGTGGACTAGATGTGAATAAGGGTCTTGAACGTCTGAAAATATTTAGTGCCTGTCCAGTAGGACAGGGACACATGACCGTCAATTCAGAGGGCGGTATTATGCCTTGCCAGTTTGCCCAGGACTGGACTTTTGGCAATATTTACGAGATTGGATTTGCAGAAGCAACAAGGCGTTTGGCAGAGATTGATGCTGCAGTACCCCAGGGCATGTGCGCACCTGAGAATTGCACGTATAGTCGTATTTGTCGTGGCTGCCGAGTTAAGGCGTGGCAGCGTACGGGCGCCGCTCCCGATGGGGACGCTTTGGCTGAAGATATAAGTTGTATACTAGATGCATGTGAAAGGCGCGGAGAAGGAATAGATTTACTAGGTGAGTCAAGCCCATCCGTTTCAAAATCTTGTCACGCTAATTGTTAACCCTATAAATATACGTAAAGGAGCCTCTTCGATGGCAGTAAAGATTGTTACGGACTCGACCGCAACTTTGACGCAAGAGCAAGTTAATCAGTACGACCTAAAGCAGGTTACCCTATTTGTCGTTCAGGACGGAAAAGCAGAACCTGAGATTGACATGGACGTGCACAAGTACTACGAGCGTTTGATGGACCTAGAAAATCTACCTACCACGTCTCAGCCAACAACGGCCAGCATGGTTGAGGCCTTCGAAGAAATTCTTGATGCAGGCAATGACGTATTGGGTATTTTTGTATCAGGTGCCCTTTCGGGTACTTTGGAAGGTGCACGTACTGCAGTATCTATCATTGAGGAGCGTCGCCCAGAGGTAAAAGGCCGTATTGCACTGGTGGATAGCCAGTCAAACGGTATGGCTTTGACCTATCCTGTTATTGAAGCTGCAAAGCTAGCCCAGGAAGGTGCGAGCCTGGAAGAGTGCAGAGAAATTGCTGAATACATTACGTCCTGTACGCGCTTTCTTTTTGCTCCAAAGTCATTAGAGCATCTGGCACGCGGTGGTCGTATTGGTCGCGCAAGTGCCATGTTGGGAACTGCGCTGAAGCTTTGTCCGATTCTGGGACCAGACAAAATTACAGGTGCCGTACACACGTATGCAAAAGTACGCACCTATCCTAAGGCGCTTAACACTATTAAAGACAAGATGCTTGCAGATATTGAGGCATCGGGGGGACTTAAGGGGCTTTGCGTTCACTACATCCCTAATCGTGAAGAGGGCGAAAAATTCTTAAAGGAAGTTCTTTTGCCAGCGATTGAGTCAAAGTATCCAAAGATAGAAATTCCCCTCTTTCCCATTCCGCCTACTATCGGTACGCATGTAGGACCTTCGGTTGGCTTAGTATACTGGACCAGTAATCCCATGATTAAAGAAAACGTTGAAGGGATTGGCCTTGTAGAGTCTGCGAGGGGCAGATTGAGTGAGCGCGTCCAAGAACTACGCGGGAAACGCAGTTAATTAAAGCACTATGATTGATCGCTATAGTCGTCCAGAGATGGCGCGCATTTGGACTTTGCAGAACAAATTTGAGGTCTGGCGCGAAATAGAAGTGCTGGCCTGTGAGGCCCAAGCACAATTGGACGACTGTAGTATTACCTCTGAGGAAGCAGCCCTAATTAGAGAGCGTGCAGATTTTTGTCTTGATCGCATTGCAGAATTAGAGTCTACGCTACGCCACGATGTTATAGCATTTCTTACCAATATGGCAGAAAATATTGGCGAACCTTCGAAGTGGGTTCACTATGGCATGACTTCTTCTGATTTAGGTGATACGGCTCTTGCCTATTTGATTGTGCAAGCCATTGACGTTCTTTCGGTGGATCTTGCTCGTATTAAAAAGATATGTAAGCGACGTGCCTTTGAAGCACGTGATATGGTCTGTGCTGGACGAACCCATGGTGTTCATGCTGAGCCCATGACCTTTGGAATGAAGTTTGCGCGCTGGGCACACGCCATGGACCGTGCAGAAAAGCGTTTGCAAGATGCGCGCAAAGTTATTGCAGTGGGTGCTATATCGGGTGCTGTAGGTAGTTACAGCAGCATTGATCCTTTTGTAGAAAAGTATGTTTGTGAGAAGCTGGGACTGACCCCAGATCCCCTGTCTACACAGATATTGGCGCGCGATCGTCACGCACAGGTACTAAGTACTCTGGCAACGATTGCAGCATCGGCAGAAGATATTGCTACAGAAATCCGTGCCCTGCAAAAAACAGAAACGCTAGAGGCAGAAGAGCCTTTCACGAGCGGGCAAAAAGGTTCATCGGCAATGCCTCATAAGCGCAACCCCATTATAAGTGAGCGTATTTGTGGTTTAGCGCGCGTAGTTAAAGCGAATGCTCAGGTAGGATTTGACAACGTGGCCCTATGGCACGAGCGCGACATATCTCATTCAGGGGCTGAGCGCGTAGTTCTGGCAGATTCGACTCTAGCCTTGAACTATTTGCTTAATAAGCTAGCCTGGGTATTAGACGGGCTTGTCCTTTATCCGCAGCGCATGGAAGCAAACCTTGAAGCAACCCGTGGACTTATTTACAGTAGTCATATTTTGCTGGCACTTATTGATACGGGAATGTCCCGAGAGGCGGCCTACGAGGTGGTGCAGAGCGCTGCCATGGAGATTTGGCAAGAGGTTCAGTTGGCACAAGAAGGCCCTAGTCTAGTAGAGAGGCTGGTGCTGGACAGTGACTTCCCGTTAGACAGAGATCAGCTAGAGAAAATCTGTAATCCCAGAAATTTCTTGAGCAGAGTAGATATTATTTTTGAGCGCCTAGAAGACTTGTAGTATGCATAGTTCACGGTGTAGCCGTGATTTCAACAGAAAACCTAACAAAAATCCAATAAATTTGTAACAGCATAAGGTGGAGAGAACGCACAAAGTGCGTAGCACACTGTGCGTATGTATGTTAATTGTGTAAATCTTGTCGCAATTAGTGAAATGATATTCAATTCATGCTATTATTGTTACTGTAAAAATGTGACATGCTTATCTCATATATGCAGGCTGTGAGGAGCCCAGAAGATAAGAGTCATATCGAGCATTTGCTTCAAGCCAACTTTTCTTTTGGTTGGCCTAGGCTGAAGCATCATCATTTTATACAACAAGTAATAAGAGAAGTGAGGAGTTCTTATGTCTGATGCAGCAGTAACGGGCGATGTTACTAGCCCTAGCCTGTATAAGCACTATCGCAGACCTGAAGTTCCTATGGATAGGGAAGAAGTCAAAAAGCTTAACCGTCCCTTTACTTTTTGGGGCAAATTTATCCTAGTTATGTTCTTTTTGGTCTATCTTTTTATAATTTGGGAATTCACTGCTAGGGGAGGCCAGTGGTATCTCCTTGGTGGTCTTATGTTTTTCTACCTGGTTGTGAAAAAGGGCATGGCTCTTCTTTATACACCTAGTAAGGCTGAACTTACTAAGGATTACAAAGTAACCGCAATCGTCACCTCTTATAACGAAAAGCCAGAGTCTGTTGTCGGGATACTGGACGCGCTGCTTGCCCTTGACTATCCCTTGCATGAAGTAGTGCTTGTCGATGATGGTAGTGAGGATACTTTACCCTTTGAGGTGGCGCAGTCCTTCGCAAGGGACCACAAGGGTAAGGGTATGCCAAAGTTCCAGATTGTACGACTTAAAGAAAATCAAGGGAAATTAGAAGCGCTAAAGGAAGGCTTTAGGCGTGCGCGTGGCGACTATGTGTTCCTGGTTGATTCCGATTGTCAGATTATGCCTGATGCACTGACCGAATTGTTGCGCCCCTTCGAGGACGGAAAGACAACTTCATCCGTAGGAAATATTGGCATTCTTAATGTAAATGAAAACTTTCTGACAAGGCTTCAGTCCCTTAAGTATTTTGGCGCCTTCCAGATGGGAAGAGCAGCACAGTCAATGACAGGTGATGTAATTATATGCAGCGGTGCCTTTAGCTTGCATAAGCTGGACTTTATCTTAGAGCAGATAGACAAGGTAGCACCAGTAACTTTATTTGGTGTCACTGTATCTTCAGGAGATGATCGTACTATCACAGCTTTGTCTAGACTGTCTGGCGGGAAGACCAGATATCAAAGCACAGCATACTGCAAGACAGAGGCACCTGCTACTTGGAAGAAGTTTCTATCGCAAAGAAGAAGGTGGCAGCGCTCTGCTTACATTGTAAGTCTTGTGGCTGTATGGAAAGCCTTATTCAGAAAGCCCATTTACGCCTTCTGGACAATTGGAGAAGCTTACTTTTGGCTTATAACCACAGTAATTTTCGCCTTTGCAATAATGCGCAGAGGGTTCTATTTTGACCTAAGAGATATAGTCATATACTTCCTTGCAATAGCAGCGGCACAGGCTGGTTTCTATTTGTTGTATCGTCCTGCGAAGTTTTTGTTGGTTCCGTTATTTTCGTTAGTGTACGGTGTTTTTCTCACTTTTGTTCGGCTTTACACTGCCTTGACTATTTTTGACGACAAGTGGGGTACTAGAGCAGGTCAGCAGGCATCGACAGAGGAAAGTTCAGGCAAAGAGCCTACCCTCCATTGTGGTAAAATTGATGGGTTATACAACATGTCGTAGAGGCATCGATATGATGTCGTAAGAAAGGCAATTTGTGACTCAATCTAACAGTACTTACAGTGGTAAGGATATTAAGGTCTTAGAGGGCTTAGAGGCCGTTCGTAAGCGTCCTGGAATGTACATTGGATCCACTGGTCCGCGTGGTCTACACCACCTAGTTTATGAAATCGTAGATAACTCTGTTGATGAAGCTTTGGCAGGATACTGTAGCTCTATTGATGTAGTGCTAAAGGCTGATGGTTCAGTAGAGGTTACTGACAATGGTCGAGGCATTCCTGTTGACAGGCACCCTAAGTTGCGTATTCCTACCGTTGAGGTTGTGTTAACGGTACTACATGCTGGGGGTAAGTTTGGCGATGGGGGCTACAAGGTATCTGGTGGTCTGCACGGTGTAGGAAGTAGTGTAGTAAACGCACTTTCTACCGTGATGGAAGTCGAGATTAAGCGCGATGGTTTTGTCTGGACTATGGATTTCGAGCGCGGCAAGCGCACCGCAGCCTTAAAGAAGGGTGCAAAGACTAAGGCAACAGGCACAAGAATCCGCTTTATGCCTGACGCAGACATTTTTGAAACGGTCGATTTTGATTTTGAGACACTTGAGACACGCCTGCGCGAGATGGCCTTCCTTAATCGCAATCTTAAGATCACTCTTACTGATGAGCGTCAAGTAGAGCCACGTCATGAAGAGTTTAAATATGCTGGCGGTATTAAGGATTTTGTTAAGCACCTTAATCGCAATAAAGAAAATGTCAATGCAAAGGTCATCTACTTTGAGCAAAGCGGAGACGCCGGTGAAGTAGAAGTTGCCCTGCAGTGGACGACCAGCTATAGTGACTCGTCACTTGCTTTTGCCAATAATATCAACACCCATGAAGGTGGAACACATCTTGACGGATTCAAGAATGCACTAACGCGCACGATTAACGACTACGCTCGTCGCAGCAACATTCTAAAAGAAAAAGATAAGAACTTATCTGGCGATGATGTTCGTGAAGGTCTGACTGCCGTGTTGTCAGTAAAGCTGCACGACCCCCAGTTTGAAGGCCAGACAAAGACTAAGTTGGGTAACCCTGAAATGCGTGGGTTTGTTCAGCAGATTGTTTCTGCAGGACTCGCAGAATTCCTGGAGGAAAACCCTGGACCTGCACGTAAGATCATTAATAAGGCCGCTGCTGCAGCCAAGGCTCGTGAGGCAGCACGTAATGCACGTGAGATGTCTCGCAGGGACAACATGTTGGGTAGTTCAACCCTGCCTGGTAAGCTTGCGGACTGTTCTTTGCAAGATGCTGCGCTAACAGAAATCTATTTTGTAGAGGGTGACAGTGCGGGCGGTAGTGCTAAACAGGCCCGCGACCGTTCATTCCAGGCAATTCTTCCCTTGCGCGGAAAGATTTTGAATGTTGAGCGTGCTGGTCAAAACAAGGCCTATTCCAGCAAAGAGCTTCAGGCAATGATTACTGCCATGGGGACTGGGGTTGGTGAAGAGTTTGACATTGAAAAGGTTCGTTACCATAAGGCCATTATCATGACGGATGCTGATGTCGATGGCGCGCATATCCGTATCCTCATCCTGACCTTCTTTTATCGCTATATGCGCGAAATGATCGAGGCAGGATATGTCTACATTGCTCAACCACCTCTATACAAATTCAGTGTGGGACGTAAGTCAGAATACCTGTATTCTGATGCGGAGCTAGAAGAAAAAATCGCAAGTATTCCTGAAGGTACAAAGTACAATATTCAGCGCTACAAAGGTCTGGGAGAGATGAACCCAGATCAACTATGGGAGACTACCATGGATCCAAAGAAGCGCACATTGTTACAAGTGAGTATTGAGGAAGCTATGTTGGCAGAACAGACCGTTACCGACCTTATGGGTGACCAAGTTGAGCCTCGCAAAGACTTTATACAGAAGCACGCTAAAGACGTTCGCTTCTTGGATATATAAGGAGAACCAGTGGCAGACGACAAAATGAATCAGGCTCAAATGCCTATGCCGGCAGACGATGGATCGACGATACTTCCTATCTCGCTGTATCAGGAGATGAGACAGTCCTTCCTTGAGTATTCAATGAGTGTTATTGTTTCGCGTGCACTACCCGATGTGCGTGATGGACTGAAGCCGGTGCATCGCCGCATCCTTTATGCGATGAGCGAGTCCGGATTGACTCCGAGCAAGCCCTACAAGAAGTCTGCATGGACTGTGGGTGAAGTAATTGGTAAGTTCCACCCACATGGTGATCAGGCTGTGTACAATACCATGGTCCGCATGGCTCAGGACTTTTCTATGAGTGCGCCCCTAGTAGACGGCCATGGAAACTTTGGATCGGTTGATGGTGATAGTCCTGCAGCAATGCGTTATACCGAATCGCGTCTACAAAAGGTTGCGATGGAGCTTTTGCGCGACCTTGAAAAAGAGACCGTTGACTTTGGACCAAACTACGATGACTCTTTAGAGGAGCCCACTGTACTACCAGCGCGTTATCCGAACCTTTTGGTCAATGGTTCTGCGGGTATTGCTGTAGGTATGGCAACCAACATTCCCCCGCATAACCTAGGCGAGGTCATTGATGCAGTAACCATGCTGATCGAAAAACCAGATGCGACAACTGAAGACTTAATGACTGTGCTGCCAGGACCAGATTTTCCAACGGCGGGTGCAATTATGGGCACCAAAGGCATTGTTGATGCTTATGAAACGGGTCGTGGGTCAATCATTGTGCGTGGTAAAGCGCACGTTGAAAAAACCACCACTAAGCGTGAAAAATTGATTATTACAGAGATCCCTTATCAGCTTAATAAAACAAGTCTTTTGGTGAAGATCGCAGATCTAGTTAAAGAAAAAAGGATTATTGATATCTCTGGTCTGCGTGACGAGTCAGACCGTAAGGGTATGCGCATCGTAATCGAGTTAAAGCAAAATGCTGATGCTAATGTAGTGCTTAATCAGCTCTACAAACATACGCAATTGCAGCAAAGCTTTGGCGTTATTATGCTGGCCCTGGTGGATGGAGTGCCTCAGGTGCTTAGCCTGCGTGAGGTGCTACAGCACTATATTACTCACCAGCAAATAGTCATACGTCGTCGTACAGAATACGATCTTCGTAAGGCGAAGGAGCGTGCCCATTTGCTAGAGGGGTACGTCATAGCTTTAGATAATATTGATGAGATAATCAAGGTCATCCGTTCTAGTTATGATGACGCAAAGCAGCGCTTGATGGACAGCTTTACTCTAAGTGAGATCCAGGCAACTGCCATTCTTGAAATGCAGCTACGTCGCCTGCAGGGACTAGAGCGTGAAAAGATTGAAAATGAACTAGCGGAGCTACGTGAAAAGATTGCCTATTATGAAAAAATTCTAGGCGACGAAAATCTAATCCTGCAAATCATCAAAGAGGAAATGGCAGAGATTCGCGACAAGTTTGCTGCCCCTAGACGCACCACAATTGGTGGGGATGCACGTATTCTGGATGTCGAGGATTTGATTGCCGAAGAAGACATGGTTGTTAACATAACCAAAGCAGGTTATGTTAAGCGCCTGCCTGTGGCCACCTATCGCCAACAAAAGCGTGGAGGCAAAGGAGTTGCTGGCACGAAGCTAAAGGACAACGACTTTGTCGAGAATATGTTTGTCGCAAGCACTCATGATTACGTACTGTTCTTCTCAACAAAGGGCAAGGTATATCGCTTGAAGGTTCATGAGATTCCTGTGGGATCTCGTCATGCGCGAGGAACTGCTGTCGTGAATCTGCTGCCCTTTGAGAAAGATGAACGTATTGCCGCGGTTATTAATACTAAGGATTTCCCCGAAGAAGAGAATTTACTTTTCGCCACAGCAAGCGGCATGATTAAGAAGACTAACCTTAAGGCCTACAGTCGCGTACATGCAGGCGGTATTATCGCCATCAGCCTAATTGAGGGCGACGAACTGATTAGTGTCCGTCGTGTCCAAGAAGGCCAGCGTGTAATTATGGTTTCAAGCGCAGGCAAGGCGGTGCTTTTTGAAGAAAGCCAGGCGCGCCCCATGGGTCGCGATACGCGTGGCGTCAAGGGCATGACAGTCAAGGATGATGCACGCGTACTGGGCATGGAGATTGCTCCAGATGAAGCCCAATTATTCGTCGTAACAGAGCGCGGCTTTGGAAAGCGCACTTGCATTAGTGAGTACCCTGTTCATAAGCGTGGAGGACAGGGTGTTAAAACTATCGTGATGACCCCAAAGAAGGGTCTGCTGGTCGGCATGAAGATTATTGATGAAGATCATGAGCTCATGCTGATGTCAGAAGAAGGCATCATGATTCGCGTGAAAGCAAAAGATATTTCACTGCTAGGACGTTCTACCCAGGGTGTTAAGGTAATGAATGTAGCCGACAGTGATCGTGTAAGTGCCATTGCACGTGTATCAAGCGAAAAGAAAAAGGTAGCTACGGACAAAGAAGCAGAGCAAGCTAGCTTGCTTGATGCCGACACCGAAGAAGATGAGTAACCCGCTAGTAGACCAGGTAAACAGTCTACTGCCATCTGCGACAGGATTCAGTGGTAAGCCTGCTGCAGATGGCAAGGGTAGTGGAAGTACTGCACACTATGCCCAGCTTTACGCAGAATATAGTGAGCGGGCTCGAAAAGAACTCTTTGGGATTGAGGAAGAAGTCTGCGTTCTTGACGTAGAGACTACTGGCATATCTCCCGTCTATGAAACTATTATTGAAGTTGCCATTGCAAGAATGCGTGGCCCAGAGATCATTGATGAGTACAATACTTATGTAAATCCAGGTAAGCCCATCTCTCGTGAAATAACAGAGCTGACCAATATCAGTGACGCTGATGTTGCAGATGCACCCTTCATAGATGAAGTTGCTGCCGAAATTCGTGAATTTATTGGCGAGAGTGATATTTTGGCGCACAACGCTGCTTTTGATAAGAGTTTTATCGAGTCAGCGCTGCGCTTAGCAGGTTGCGACCCTCTACCGGGACAGTGGCTGGATTCACTTGTTTTTCTGCGCTGTGGATTGCCTTTACTGCGCTCGTTCAAGCTAGAAGACTTAATGAGGGCCTACTGTCCTGAAGAGTACGCAAAAGCGCACCGTGCCATTGCAGACGTGCGTGGGCTTTGCCATCTGTGGCGCGTTGCTTTAGTTGGACTTAGTTCACTTGATTCCAGCGTATTGCGGGCCTTGCCAGGACTATTGAAGGATATGCCAGAGCATGCTTGGATAACTCAAGTTGCAGAGCTTTATGCAGAGGGTAAGACTCCTTTAAGGCTGAAGACCTTGCGGCAGCAAAAAATTAAAGAGTCTACTTCTGAGGACTTGCTTGATGCGCGTGTAAAGGGCGGGATATCTTCTGTTCCTGCTGAGGTTACAAAAGAGGACCTAACGGAGTCTGGCCTTGCGGGAAAGATGTACTGTACTTTCGAGTCCCGCCCAGAACAGATACACATGGCTGCGTCCATCCGGGATTCATTCGAACAGCGTAGACACCTTGTGGTAGAGGTAGGGACCGGAGTGGGTAAATCACTGGCCTATCTGGTTTGCCTGGCAAGGCTTGCCGTAGAGAATGATATTACTGCGGGGGTTGCGACAAAAACTAATGCCCTGACAGATCAGCTTATGGGAAAAGAGCTTCCCTTGCTGGCAGAGGCCTTGGCGGAAGAGGGAATACATCTGCGGTATGCTGCGCTGAAGGGATACTCTCATTATCCCTGCTTGCGGAAAATAGGTAGTACACTTTCAGAAAAGTCAGACAGAAACAGATTGGCAGTAGCCCAGTTGGTCGCATGGGTTTCCCAGACAGCATGGGGGGAATTAAGTGGTGCAAATCTTCCCCTGCCCTACCGAGAAAAGCAGCATTATGCTGCGAGCTCTGCAGACTGCTTACGCAGGCGTTGCAGTTACTACTATCAGTGTTATGTTCATGGGGCGCGCAGAACTGCAAAAAGCGCGCATATTGTTGTTACTAACCATTCACTACTCTTTAGGAATAGTGGCACTGAAGGTAGGATACTTCCACCTATTCGCTACTGGGCTATTGATGAAGCGCATAACCTTGAGGCAGAGGCCAGAAAACAACTTTCGCGCAGCTTTGACGAACGCGACCTTGATGCGGCAGTTAAATTAATATCGGGTTCGCGCGGACTACCGAAGCGTCTTTTGGCATCGGCAGGAAAGTATATGGATAAGGGCGGAATAGAAAAGGTTGCCACAGCGGTTGATGAGCTTCAAAAACAGTTGCAACAGTTGCAAATTTTGAGCGGAAACTTTTTTGCCTTTGCACACGACTTAGATAATCATGAAAGCTTACAGCAAAATTCTGCCTATGGGGCTAGTGCTGCTGCAAGGACTCATTGGATTGGTCCAGAGCTGCGCGACAGTGCCGCATGGGGAACACTTAGCAATGTCGGAATGAATCTCTCTGCGCAGTTGCAGGCTTGTCTTGAGGCAGGGAAGGGTTGCGTATCTGCATACAGTACGCAACTTATGGAGGAGACTCCACCAACTGAATTGAGTGACTTTGCGGGTGTCCTTGCCATGCTTGCTGCTTATGAAGAAACCTTAACTACTGCTATAAGCGAACCAGAGGAAAATTTAGTTTATGCACTGTGCTTAAGCCGCGAATATCAGGGCAAGCGCACAGCAGCAATTGAGGTTTCCCAACTTGAAGTTGGAGAAAAAATAGTTTCAGAATTGCTGGAGCAAACAGATAGCGTCATCTTTGCCTCTGCGACGCTTGCTGTAGGCACTTCTTTTGACAGATTTGTCAGCGGGGTAGGGCTGAATTTGTTAGAGCCTGGAGAAAAGTGGCAGACTCTGCAGTTGATAAGCAGTTATGACCTGCCGAACCTGATGCGAATCTTTGTGCCTGCAGACATGCCTGAGCCCAGAGAGCAGGTGTGGACAAAGCAGTTTAGAGACTTTTTAAAAGAGGTTCATCTGCGCTCACGGGGTGGCGTGTTAACACTGTTTACCAGCCGCAGGGATCTATTGAATTGCCGTGATGTTTTACAGGATGATTTGAAGCCCAGGGGAATCCCTATTTTGGCCCAAGATGGAATGCTAACTATGCGTGTACTTCAGGAGCGCTTTATTGCAGATCCGCAGGCATCATTGTTGGCAACTAAATCTTTTTGGGAGGGCTTTGATGCAAGCGGAGACACTTTACGATGCATTGTTATTCCTAAACTGCCCTTTGGCAGGCCAGATACCCCCTTATCGCGCGAACGTAATAGAGTCTATGGACGCGGGGCGTGGGCACGCTTTGATCTGCCAGAGGCAATTCTCGAGCTGAAACAGGCGGTGGGTCGCCTTGTTCGAACTTCCACAGATAGTGGGATAGTGATTTTGTCTGATACGAGAGTGCTGTCAAAGGGCTATGGACGCAGAATACTGGATGCCCTTCCTGTTTCCGCAGAAATATATACCATGAGCGAAATTTTGGAGCACATTGGTAGTGAGGACTAGCGAGGATTAAATTTCGCCAGTAGTTAACCTATCTGGTATTTGATGGTAAGATAGTACCTTCAAAATGATTCAACAACGAAACATATCGCGTGTTTTTGCTATTCCCTTAGTTTGCACACTCTTAACTTCTGCATTTGTATTTGCTTGCATGCAGACTGCTTATGGGGCTTCCTCACAAGTACTGCAGCAGCGTGCGCGTGAAGCAACTTCGCGTGTGGACGGCATGGAGCAATCGCTTGCTACGGCAATGGATGCGTTAGACCAGGCTACAGAAGAACTGCAGAGCACTGAAGCTGAAATTGCAGAAAACGAAGAGGTAGCGCAAAGGGCAGAATACGAAATCATCCGCAATAGAGGGGCCTTAGAACGTCAAGTAGATTTTAAGTATCGCTCTGGTGGCATAGGATACCTTGAGATACTGTTTTCTGCGAGCACGCTGTCAGAATTCACCTCTGCACTTCATCTGGTTGATCAGCTTGCCACTAACGATGCTCAGACCATAGAGAATCTACTTAAATACTCTGATGAATTGGATCGCACCCTTACGCAGTTGAGCGAGCTACATGAGCAACAAGAGGCTATTGCATCTTCGCGTAGAGCAGAGGCAAATTCTGCTCAGGCCCTGCTTGATGAGCAGCAATCCTACATTAGTTCCTTGAACAGTCAGGTCCAAGAGGCTTTAGAGCGCGAGCAGGAAGAAGCAAACCGACAGGCTGCAACGCGTCCAGCTGCACCTACGGGCAGCAATGAAGAGGCCAGCAATAACGATGCTGGCAGTAGTGCTGCACCCGCTGCATCAGGGAATACTGGTTCTGGTGGTTACGTTGCTACAGGCATGAGTTTTTCGGGCATAGCTTCCTGGTACGACATAGGAACACGTACTGCAAACGGTGAAGCCTTTAATCCTGATGCAATGACAGCTGCCCATCCTTCGCTTCCTTTTGGCACATTGGTTAGGGTGACTTTTAGGGGCAACAGTGTTGTAGTTCGCATTAACGATCGCGGTCCCTTTACAGGCGGGCGCATTATTGACCTTTCCCGCGGGTCGGCTCAGGCCATTGGACTTAAGTCTGCGGGCATAGGGACTGTACAGGTAGAGGTTGTCCAGCGCCCGTAGCGGCTGGTTGTTCCGTGTAGATTGTGAGTGCATAAATGACTGATACAGCAGCTGGGACCATTAAGCTTCATCAAGATACAAAATTAGACGCCATGACCGTAGTTGTCTTGCGGGGTGGTGTATCTGCCGAGCGTGAAGTATCCTTGCGTAGTGGACATAACGTATCCCAGGGTCTTCGTAAGTTAGGTGTTTCAGTAGTCATGATGGACGCAGCAGACCTTGGTTTTATTGAGAGGTTGCGCGCACTTAAGCCAGACTTAGTATTCAATGCGCTTCACGGAAAATTCGGTGAAGATGGCACCATTCAGGGGTTACTGGAAGTCCTGGGTATTCCCTATACAGGAAGTGGTGTACTTGCAAGTGCGCTTGCCATGAACAAAGATGCAAGCAAGGTACTTTTTGCGCGTGCTGAACTTGCTACCCCAAAGGGAATATTGGTCCATAGGGATGAATTTAACCAGAATAAAGAATGTTCCAGCACGTATTCTTATACAGTGCTTGTGGAAGCTTTAGGTACTGAGGATTTAGTGGTTAAGCCAAATGGTGAAGGGTCTTCTGTAGGGGTTTCCTTAGTAAGCAATGAGAAAGACTTCAATGCTGGACTTAAGCAGGCCTTGCATACTGATAGCAGTGCACTAGTTGAAGAGTGTATCCCGGGACGCGAGCTTACTGTTGGCGTGCTTGGAGACGCTAATCGTGATGCTTTTGCGTTGCCTGTAATCGAGATTATCCCAAAGACTGATTTTTATCACTATAAAAATAAGTATGCGACAGATGCTACCGACTTTATTGTGCCGGCAGATTTAGAACAGCCTGTGACAGATGCTTGTCAGCAGCTTGCCGTTTCTGCTCATAACATGCTGGGATGTCAAGGATATTCACGTAGCGACATTCGTCTTAAGGATGATGGGACGGCTTATATCTTAGAAACGAACACCTTGCCAGGATTGACAGAGGGATCTTTATTGCCCAAAGCTGCTGCTACAGAGGGTATTGAGCTGCCAGAACTTCTTTCTTTGATTGTAAAATACGCACTATCTAAGTAGTCTCTCTACTTGTGCAATAAATAGTAACTTTTATCAACTTTGTACTAGACGTATCCATAAAATTTGCAGTATCATTTACTCCTGTGTCGAGCACTTTTGTCTCATTTGATGTCCTGCGGTTATTTATGTGATTTACCCTGAGAACACTTCAGAGGCTCACCATTATCAATGAAAGGTGTACTGTTTATGCTAATTACTCGAAGAACTGATTATGCTATCAGAATTATGCGCACTATTGCTGAAAACGATTCTGGCAAGCCAATTTCTGTTCGCGAAATAGCAGAGCGTGACACCATCCCTTATCAGTTTGCTCGTCGTATCACGTATGATTTGTCGAATGAGGGTCTGGTAAAAGTGACTCGTGGTGTTCGCGGTGGGGCAGATTTAGCGCGCAGTGCAGATAAGATTTCAATGCTTGATATCATTACCGTCGGACAGGGTAGACCAATCTGTTCTCGCTGTTCAGTAGAGGACGGCTGGTGCGAGAACGAGGACTCCTGTTCAGTAAAGACTGCACTTGAAGACCTTGATGTAATTGTGAACGATTATCTGGATAAGTTGATGCTCAATCAAGTTATTCGCCCCGTAGAGAGTCGTCCTTACGACGTAGAGGACTAATCTTGCGTGTATTCGCAGCGTATGCCCTGCGACCTTTCGCTGTATTCTTTTTTGCAATAGTAAAGGTACTTCGTCCCGTTCGTCACAAAGCTACTCTTATATCAAGGCAAAGCGATACGACCCCTGTTGATTTTGCTCTTCTTATTGGCGAATTGGGTCAACAGGATCGCAGTCTGAAGATTAAGCTGCTTTGCTCTTCTCGCGCTGCACGGTCAGAACGTTTCTTGGGATATTTGCGTCACACCATCGTAGAGTTGTGGCATATTGCGGACTCTTCAGCAGTAATTTTAGATGACTGCACGTTTTCTGTAAGCTATTTCCCCCAGCGAAAAGAACTTTACGTGCTGCAGATGTGGCATGCCCTAGGGACAATTAAGCGCATTTCTTGGCAGGCTGTTGATTCGCCGGGTGGACGTGATAGTCATCTTGCACGTGCAACCCGAATGCATGCAAATTATTCTACGGTGCTTGTTGCAGGGGAAGCCTCGAGGGAAATTTATAGGCATGCTTTTCGAACGGCACGTACGCGCATTAAAGTTCTGCCCTTGCCTAGGGTTGATATTTTACGCAATCCCGACATGAATCGTATTGATATGCTGTTGTCGCAAAATCCCAACTTTTTTGTTCGATCCCCGCTTATATTGTATGCCCCAACATTCCGTGATTGTGTAGAGGCATCGTCTAAGTGGCTTACGCATCTAAAGTCTCTATTGAGTGCTGCTGAGGCTTGTGGAGCAACGCTGATACTGAAGGCTTATCTGCATGAAACTACACTTGAAGATAGGGGTGTGCAATTACCGACCTCGCCAAATCTAATCGTAGATCCTGATGTTGATATCTTAGATTTGTTAACAATCGTAGATCATGTGGTTACTGATTACAGTGCAATCGCTTTTGAGGCTGCGGTGGCAGGCAAGCCTCTATGGTTTTACATTCCTGATTATGACGATTACCGTAAAAATTACGGGTTAAGTGTGGATCCTTTGCAGTATATGTCAGAGGCCTGTTTTGATAGTTCTGAGAAACTTATGGAAGCGTTTTTGCAGACTACTTTGCCTAGCATGCAGCAGGAACAATTCCTTCGTACTTTTGTGCAGTCGCCAGAAAAAGCCAGTATCACATCTGCTAAACGAATAGCGCGCTTGGTGCTGCAGAGTATACAATAGTGAGCGGTCATTTTGCGCTGAGCAGTACGTGTATTGCACTACAGGTCTAATGCATCGCTTGCCGCACATAATGTAGGACTTCACATTAATCCAGACTAACAACAGAAGTAGGTATGGCATCACATGAAGCAAGACAATTTAAGAAATATCGCAATTATCGCCCACGTTGACCACGGAAAGACGACTTTAGTTGATCGTCTGCTGCAGGCTGCAGGTGTTTTTCGTGAAAACCAACAGGTGGAAGAGCGTGTTCTTGACAGCAATGATCAAGAGCGTGAGCGCGGCATTACTATTTTGGCGAAGAACATTTCAATCCGCTATAAGGATGTAAAAATCAATGTTATTGACACCCCTGGCCACGCTGATTTTGGCGGAGAGGTAGAGCGTGTTTTGCGCATGGCAGACGGCTGTCTGCTTATTGTTGATGCTTTTGACGGGCCTATGCCGCAGACTCGTTTTGTGCTGAAGAAGGCCCTAGAGAATCATCTAAAACCCATGGTGGTTATTAATAAGATTGATCGTCCTGGTGCCCGCGCCCATGAGGTGCTTGATGAGGTTTTCGAGCTTATGCTTGAGCTAGGCGCCAATGATGAACAGCTGGATTTTCCCGTGATTTATGCATCTGCCTTGAACGGGTATGCTCGTCGTGAGCCCGATGATTCAAATATGGATATGACTCCCTTGCTTGATGCGGTGCTTGAGTATATTCCTGCCCCTGACGTGGACCCTGATGGCCCTGTTGCTTTGCAGATTTGCCAGGTCGATTACTCTAGCTATCTGGGACGCATTGGTGTTGGTCGCCTTTTTTCTGGCACCCTTCATCACGGAGACAAGTTGCAGATTATTAAGAACAGCGGTGAGACATTCACTGCCCCGGTAAAGCAACTGTTTACCTTTGAGGCTTTGGGGCGCGAAGAAGCTCAAGAGGCCAGTGCTGGTGATATTGTTGCCGTTGCTGGTATTGAAGACTGCGATATTGGAGACCTTTACACAACCATTGGACAAGAGATTGAACTTGACCCTATCGAGGTCGAGAAGCCTACAATGTCGGTTGTTTTTGAGGCGTCCACCAGTCCTCTGGTTGGCCAAGAAGGCGAAATTGTTGGAGGTCGCCAACTGAAAGAGCGCCTGCTGAAAGAGGCTGATTCAAATATCTCGATGCAGATATCAGAGACTGAAGATAAGCGCGGCATGTCTGTTGCAGGTAGAGGAGTTTTGCACTTATCGGTTTTGATGGAAACTATGCGCCGTGAAGGTTTCGAGTTCCAGGTTGGTAGACCACAGGTTGTATTTGGTACTGCTGAAGACGGTTCGCGCACCGAGCCTATCGAACTTGCAGTAGTAGATGTTCCTAGCGAGTATTCAGGGAAGGTAATCGAAGTATTTGGCTCTTCTGGGGGCGAAATGGCAGAGATGGTCCAACGTGACGGTATTGTTCATCTGCAATTTAAGATTCCATCGCGAGGAATGATGGGACTTCGCGCACGTCTACTTAACGTTACACGTGGCGAGGCAATTCTCTTCCATACCTTCAGTGAATACGGCCCTTATCGTGGCGAGCTAAGTGGAAGGCAAAATGGTTCACTTATTGCGATGTCTTCAGAAAAATCGGTTGCTTACGCACTAGACTCTTTGCAGCAGCGCGGTACTTTGTTTATCGGACCGGGCGAGATGTGTTACGAAGGAATGGTTGTTGGTGAAGTGTCGCGTGCGGGCGACCTTGTTGTTAATGTGGCAAAGGCGAAGCAACTTACCAATATTCGTGCCTCTTCAGCTGATAAGCAGATTATATTAGCCCCCCCCATGCGCTTTACTTTGGAGGAGGCACTTGAGTATATTGAAGACGATGAGCTTGTGGAAGTTACTCCCCAATCGGTACGTTTGCGTAAGCGTTTGCTGAATGAAAATGATAGAAAACGAGTCAGGAAAAAATCTAAGTAGCGTGCTACTATTAAAGAGAGTTAACACGTGTCCAAGTGGCGATTTTTCGAATATAGCTTCGAGGATTGGAGGAAAAGATGGGAAAGTACGGTAAATTTCTAGTTGGTGGCATTATTGGGGTTGCTATCGGTATTCTAATTGCGCCAAAATCAGGTAAAGAAACACGCGCTTTTATCAAAGAAAAGGCTCAAGCCTATATGGATAATGCTGATGTCATGGCGCATAATGCGCGTGATAAGGCAGTAGAATTGTACTCAACGGCTTCAGACTACGCGGGAGACGCGACAATCCAACTTAAGGAAAAGATTGAGGCTGCTCGCGGTAAGCTAAGCGATGTTGCTGCTAAGGATGTTCCGCCTGCTGCGACTCCTAGCCCGACTGCGCCTCCTGTAGCACCGAAGGCTGCCCCAACAGCTCCGCCTGCACCAAAGGCATAAAGGCTAGGCTGTAATAACACTATTGCTGTAATAGCAATGAGCCCAGAGTGCAGAATTCTGGGTAATCTGAAGGTAAGGCTTTGATTGAAAGACCTTTATCTAAAGAAACGTACATTAGGGGGGCGCATTCGCCACGTAAGACGTGGTTCGTGGCGCCCCCTATTTCTTTATGCGCTTGTGGCAGTTGTTTTTATCGTGGCTGCTATAGGTCTTGCCCCACATATTTTCCAGTGGCCCGTTTCTGTAACGCTTAATGGTACACGGGTGCAGGTTCCCTATGGCACTGAACTTAGGCGAGCAGCTGCAAACAACATGGAGCGTAGTCAAATCCAGGGGAGCCTTTTTGCTGTTGATGGCAGCATAATCGATGAATATGGGGGTGGCTCACCTAGTTTTTTGGTGCGCGATAGAGAGATTAGTCCTGATACCTCTATCCGCAGGTCTTTAAGTATTACGGTTCAGCGAGGGGAAGATAGAACTGAGCCTACTGCAGAAGAGCTGCTTGATATTGAGCCTGAATTGGTAAGCGAAGGAGCAGGTCCTTTAAGGCAGGTCATTGATTCTGGGCAAGTAGGCAGCACACTTCGTACTTACGGAGAAATTTCTGAAGTTGAGAACCTTGAAAAGATTGACTCGTCTCGTCCGGTAAAAGTACAGCGCAGTTCGATGGATGCAGAAGGGTCGCGACTTGCTGCACTTACCTTTGATGATGGACCACATCCTGAGTTTACCCCAGCCCTGCTTGAGGTCTTAGCTGAAGAGGGGGTAAAGGCGACCTTTTTTGTCTTAGGAAGCCAGGTCACGCGCCATCCAGAGATTGCGAGGCAAATAGTTGAGGACGGGCATCAAATCGCCAATCATAGTTACAGTCACCGCGATTACCGTACGCTTAATTACGAAGAAAAGCGCACGGATCTTCTGCGTGCCCAAGATGCGATAGAAAATGCCACAGGAGTCCGTCCTAATTGGGTGCGCCCCCCTTACGGGAAAATGAATGCCACAAGTTATTCGCTTTTCGGTAATGAAGAGATGCTTGTAGCGCACTGGTCAGTAGATCCTGCTGACTGGAGGCGGCCAGGGGTGGGTGTAATCAGGGAACGTGTGGCAAATACAATACATCCTGGGGCGGTAATACTACTGCATGATGCGGGGGGAGACCGCGCACAGACCGTTCAGGCGACGCGCGAAATCATTCGTAATCTGCATGAAGAAGACTATCAATTTGTCACTGTCGAGCAGCTTTTCGAGCAAATTAATCGCTGACTACGTGGCGCTGAGTTGTGCCTTAAGCTTTTCACAAACTATCTTGTAACAAGTTGTTACTAAACCCCAAAAACCTGTAAATCCTCGCTATACTTAGTTCTTGGACCTATGAGTTCATGAACCCATGACCCTAAAAGTAAAGGTTGGCAATGGCCAGCACTACTTTCAAAGCTGATTGTTTAGATGAGGAGAATCGCCCATGCCGGTAAAGATTCAGAACGGACTACCAGCAGCTCGTACCCTTGCACGTGAAAATGTCTTCGTGATGACCGAAGATCGTGCCTTAACACAAGACATTCGCCCCTTGCGGATTCTTGTTCTGAATTTGATGCCGACAAAGATCACTACAGAAACGCAGCTTTTGCGGGTACTGGGGAATACTCCGCTACAGGCAGAGGTTGCCTTTTTGCGTACGGGTAGCTATCAGTCAAAGAATACTGATCCAAAGCACCTAGAAGCTTTTTATCGCACCTTTGATGATGTGAAAGATGAGCGCTGGGATGGGCTTATTATTACTGGTGCCCCTGTAGAGCAAATGCCCTTTGGTCAGGTGAACTACTGGGATGAGTTGGTGCGCATATTTGAATGGGCAAAAACGAATGTCTTTTCGACTTTCTGTATTTGCTGGGCGGCTCAGGCGGCCCTGTATTATTACTATGGCATAGAGAAAGAGCCCGTGGATTCTAAGGTTTTTGGGGTGTTTGAGCATCAGACACGAGATCCAAAAAATAAGTTGATGCGAGGCTTTGATGACGTGTTCTTTGCCCCGCATAGTCGTCACACTACTATCGATGTTGCAGATGTCGAGGCCTGCCGTAGTGTAGAGGTGCTTGCGGACTCGCAGGAGGTAGGACTTTATTTGGCTGCGTCAACTGATGGACGTATTGTTTTCGCCACAGGGCATAGTGAATATGATTCTGATACCTTGAAATTAGAGTATGAGCGTGACATTGCCGCAGGTAAGACCATAGAGGTTCCAAAGAACTATTTTCTAGACGATGATCCTAGTAAGCCCGTGATAGTTCGCTGGAGGGCGCATGCGAATTTGCTTTACAGTAACTGGCTGAATTATTGCGTGTATCAAGAAACCCCCTATGATTTGGCTAAGCTAAAATAGGCTTAAAGATGGGCGCTTACACTGGCCTGTAACAAGTGTATTGCGAAATAAGAAAAATGATATCGAAGACGTTATAATAGTACAGTTATGAGTACTAGTACCACACCTACAAAAGGAACATCTTCACTTGCGGCTACCGTCGCTGCTACTACTGCGGCAACGGCTGCGTCTGCCGCGGCTGCTGAAGCTGCGAAATCAAAGAAACCCTATGAGACCCCTAGAGCGGTCAAAATCTTTGATGGAGTCCTCGATACTATTATCGTGGCAATTGTCATGTTCATGCTGGCGTATTCCGCCTTTGCTATGTGGGATACCGACAATATGCACAACACTGCGATGTCTGATCAGTATTCGATTTATAACCCTGCAGAAAATCCACTAACCTTTGAGGAGCTTCGGGCGATTAACCCCGACGTTTTTGGTTGGATTACTGTATTTGGAACACTTATCGATTATCCCCTTGTGCAAGGTACGAACAACAGCCATTACCTAAACCATAACGCAAAAGGGGAATGGTCTTTGGCGGGAGCAATTTTTCTTGATGTAGAAAATGACCGCAATTTCACTGACTTTAATCACATCATTCATGGGCACCATATGGACCAGGGTGCCATGTTTGGAAATATTGACCTGTTTGTGGATCCTGACTTTTTTGAAAGTCGCAAGTATGGCAATCTGTTCTTTAATGATCGCGATCATGGCTTGGAATTTTTTGCCTTTATAGAAACGAGTGGTTACAATTGGCAGGTTTTTAATCCAGCGGTCACGGGAAGAGAAAATCAAGTTGCCTATCTAGACATGCTCTATGAGATTGCGACTCATTCGCGTGATATTGGCGTAACTGCCGATGACAGGATCGCGTTACTGGCAACTTGTACCAATGAATTTACTAACGGACGCCACTTGTTGGTCGCAAAGATACACGACACTCCTTTCCCCAATCCTTTTGCAGAAGGCGATGCAGAATTGCGTGAGCGCACAAACTTTATTGATGGGGAGTTCCTGCCCTTTTTGCGCACCATCTGTTTCCCTGCATTGTTGATTGCGATAATTCTTGTATCCACTTATTGGGCTATCCAAAAGCGCAAGCGCTGGAACGTGGAAGATAAGTGGACTTTAATCGAGGCTAATCCAGAGCTTCTGGCAAAGCTGGAAAAGGAAGGCCTGGGACCAAAGAAGGGCTTAAGCAAAAAGGACAAAAAGTCATCCAAAAAGACAGCGCCAAGCAAAACATCACCGTAATCAGATTGCTTTTGCGCGCAATGCGCATAACTTTTGTTGTTGGCGGTGGGCTGGGGCTTGTGTTCTTTGTTAGCATGCTTGTCCTTATGCTAGGTGAGGGCAGCTATCCTGTTTTTGAGATTATCCTGGGTTTAAGTTTCTTTGCTGCACTTATCTTTCTGAGCTTTTGTTTCATTGGAGTGTTTGCCCCCTTGCGCGGAGCCTTACTGATTCAAAGACAAGATAAAACACTGGGGCGAAACTTTAATGAAGAAATGAAAAAACGAAAGGTGTCAGAGTTCGATTTTTCAGATGGAGATTGTTTTGTCAGCGTAAAAAGTGATCGCATAATCGCTTTTTACCGGGGCTACATTGCTACTATTGAGGACAAAAGAGAAGAAAATAGAATCCTCTCGCGGATTGTAGTTCACAGTACCTGTGGAAGAAGGCATAAAGTGGTGGGGCACTTTGAATCGATAGACCACTTCCAGGCATGGTTTAAGGATGAATCGTTTAAGGGCGAGCCAGAAGATTTGTCTTAGGTTGTGTACTCGATCTCGTCAGGCTCAATGATTTTTTCAGCTTGTTGTGACGCGGTGTCTTGCTGTACAGAATGCGCTTGTTCTGCCTTTTGCTGCGCTGCTACGGTAGCCTCGTGATGCTTTCTTGCAAGCTGCCTGCGTTTTGAAAAGGGCAGATAGTCTTCAGGGGCAGGTCGAATATGGTATTTTGCGCGAAAGCGGGGCAAAGAGAAGCGACGTCTGCCAAGTTCATGCGGCTTGATAAGTGAGGGCAAGACGATGGTTTTATGCTTGCTCTTATCATGACGGGAATAAATCCAGAAAGGTAGCACAAGTGCTACGAGAAAGCAGGCAATTAAAATAACTAAATAAGTTGTTGACTGTCCTGACTGCAGGCTGCTAGGCGGCACAAAGGATATGGCAAAAGCACAGAGGGTCGTGAACAGGCCTATTCCAGCAACTACAGTTTTGCCTATGATGCCCCCAGGAACTTGATACTTTCGCTTTAGATCTTTTTGCTTGAATATTAACTTAAAGTAGCCAGCGAACATGAGCACATAGGCAATGACATAAATGCAGACAGTGAGAGCAATAGCAATAAGGAAGGAAAGGTTATTTCCGCCCCCGCCCAAGGTAAGTATGAGTGCCCAGATAGTTACGATGATCCCTTGTGTGATTATAAGAACAATAGGCACATCGTGCTGATTAACCTTTCTGAAAAGGGGAGGCAGCAAGCCCTGCTGAGCGGCCATGTAAATACCACGGGCGGGACCCACAACCCAGCCGGCAATTTGTGAGACTACCCCAACGGCAATCATAAGAGCAATTATATTGGCCGCAAAGGTTGCGTGAGTGCTTACGTGCGCAAAGAGGACATTAAGTGCGTCGATTATTCCTGTATTAAGTGATATCTGATCGGCTGGAATGGTAAGTGCAACTGACATGCCCCCGATTGCATTAAGTACGATTGCCGTGACTGTCATCAAGAGCATTGCGATTGGATAATTGCGCCCAGGGTTCTTTAGGTCATTTGCATAGGTTGCAGAGCTTTCTACCCCCATGTAAGACAGCATGAAAGATACAAATACAACAAGGGTAGCGACTTTTCCAAAGTCAGGAAGAAGGGCAGAGGTGGTCAGAGGGGTTGCGGAGGTTCCTCCGCTTATGAGGAAAAATGCTGCAAGGGCAAATAAGACGATGGTAGGAATAATGATCCCCACAACACCACCGATGTCACCCATGCGCTCTGCAATTCGTGGTCCACGAAATTGCAATACGGTGATAATCCAAAAGATACCTATGACCGCAATCGTTTTCACGACGGGATCATTGTTTAGGGCGCTGAAGCCCGTCGCACTGGCAAAGGCTCCCAAAATGAAGTACAGCATAGCGATAAAGCCTACAGTAACTTGTAGCCACTGAAAGAATACCGCTGCAAAACCCAATCGTTCACCAAGGGTATTTTTTACCCAGACATAAATGCCCCCTGCTTCCCAGTCTTCGACAGTTGCCATTTCTGCAGCTACAAGTGCTGTTGGAATAAACCAGAGTATCCCTCCTACAAGAAGGAAGAAGATAAGGCTAAGGCCTGATTGTGCAAAGGCAGGATAGATGTGCAAGTCCATGGTCATAGCGACGGTTAGGGCGTAAAAGCCCATCATGGTAAGACTCTTTTTTGCGACATTATTTCGAACAGCTTTTGTCATTGTCTATCCTTTTCCTAGAGCTCAGCCTTTAGTTAGTTGGGTATTTTTGCATGTCTGTTCCTCTACTGGATGCATTCATTTTACCCCTTCTTAATAATTTCTTAACTTTTCTGTAGCCGCAGCTTTGCTTTTGGTGGCTAATCTAGTTCCTGTAGATGCGTGACAACCTAATGCTTGAAGTGTGCCAGGAGGCACTCTTGAGACACGCAAAGATAGTACTTAACGGCAGTTACTTAAGGCAGAATGAGGACGGAGGAACATGGACAGAGACTTTGGGCGTAGGCGCACTAACCCTAGAAGAGTCAGAAATGCACGGAAGGTGGTAGCCCTTTTTGCAGTGGTCGTGGTTAGTGCCATTGTCGTTATTGCTTGGACAAACTCGTCCATTTTTGCAAGAGAAACCGAGGCCACATTCGTAGATTCCGCATTTGGTACAGTGACGATACAAAACGATGGAGGGCAGACGACTGCTAGTTCTTTAGAGGACTTTGATACTCCTGTGCAGTTGAGCACCTTAGATGATACGGGCATGCTTGAGTTGGTTAATCGTAATCATGCTGCTAGCGTTTTACCCCTGCGTGAAGACATGAGTGATGCCTGGCCTGATGTGGCTGTCATTAACCAAAGCATAGGCCTACATCCTGTAGCACTGACTGCTGTCACAGAGCTACTTGACTCAGGGCATGCCGCAGATTACGGTCCCTTTCATGTTGCTAGTGGTTTCCGTGATTGGGCAACGCAGGCACTGCTTTATGAACAGATTGTCGACAGCAGCTTAGTGCAGCCCCCTGGGCATAGTGAGCACCATACTGGTTTTGCCATAGACATCGTGCCGACCTTGCTGGTGCAGCAGCCTGCTAGCCTAAGTGAGCAGCTTGATGGAACATCAGATGATGAGCGCTGGCTGGCAGAGAACTCCTGGCGTTACGGACTGATACTGCGCTACCCACTGGGCACACAGGACATTACAGGCATTACCTTTGAGCCCTGGCACTTTCGTTATGTGGGACAGCCCCATGCCTGGTACATGTGGTACCACGATCTTACCCTTGAGGAGTACCTTCAGCAGCTTAGGGCAAGTGGGGGATATGACGTAACTATAGGCAAACATTGCTACGCTATCAGATGGTCAGCACCAGAAGATGGCGTAATATATGTGCCGAGCGACAAGGACTTTACTTTCTCGCGCGATAACAAGGGCGGGTACATTATTACCGCACGCACAGAGGCAGGATGATGGCTATGGTAAAAGATGATATGAAGTATACGATTCTTGCTGTTGATGATGATGTCGATATTTTAAACGCCCTTGAAATCTATCTAACCCAAGAAGGGTATAAGGTGCTACGCGCAAGCAATGGTCTTGAGGCACTTGAGGTCGCGGGGAATAATGACGTGCATTTGGTGCTTCTTGACATTATGATGCCTAAGATGGACGGCATTCAAGCGGCAGTGCGTATTCGGGACAGAAGCAATGTCCCTATCGTATTTCTGTCTGCAAAAGCCGAAGACACCGACCGTATTCTGGGCCTTAATATGGGTGCTGATGATTACATAACAAAGCCTTTTAATCCTGTTGAGCTTATGGCACGTGTACGTGCAACACTGCGCCGATACGCACGACTAGGGGGAATACCTGCAGGTAATGTAGGTAGTTTAGATGGCTCTTCAGACGGTGCAAATGGCACAAGGGGTGTAGATGCTGCAAGTAGTGCTGCTACTGGTGCTGTAAAGGCGGGGGAGTCTGACCAGTCCCTGACAAACACGCAGAGCATATATCAAACAGGTGATCTTGTGCTTGATGATGTGCAAAAGCTAGTAACCCTTGCAGACGTTGAAGTGAAGCTTACTGCGCTTGAGTACAACATTTTGAAGTTGCTTATTTCACATATGGGACAAGTGTTTAACGCAACACAGATATATGAATCGGTATGGAATGAACCTGCTTTTGAGGTTTCAAAAACAGTGTCGGTTCATGTTAGACGAATTAGAGAAAAAATCGAAGTTAATCCCAAAGAGCCCCAGTATCTGAAAATGATGTATGGACTTGGGTATAAGGTGGTGCGCAAACAATGATAGGCTTAATAGAAAAAATCTCGAGTGCATTAAAAATCAATAGCAATGTATTGAAGGTCGTGCTGTTGCTGGGTGCCTACATTGCACTGCTTATGGTAGTAAGTCGCTTTGCTTTTGATGGTGGTCCTCTCCAGGCTTTGTTTTCAAGTATTCTTTCACGGAGTGGTGCACTTTTCTTCTTCACCCTTCTTTCTCTGCCTGCACTTTATTTCTTATTAAGATGGTCTAAAGTCATTTTCTTTTTTTGGAACCCCCTAGATAGGGTAATAACTGCTCTCATGACTTTGATCTTTGCAGTGGGAATATATTTACTTTGGGTATATAGTGCCTGGGCCTTTTCTTTTTGGGGAAGTTCCAGTGTGTCTCTTCTTGTGGAGACTCCTACTCGAGGATTATTTCCTGTTTCGATTCTTTTAGTTGCAGTTTTTATTATTCTTACGGTGGCGTACCTTAACAATTTTCTCTTTTCGCTCTCTGCTACCTATGAACAAAAGTATGAAGAAGCGAATCAAGAGAAGGTTCGGGCAGAACGCCTTAAGTCTGAACTCATTACCAACGTATCTCATGATATTCAAACGCCCCTTACTTCGATAATCAACTATTCCGATCTTTTACGCGATTTGTCGCGTGATGATGAGCAGTTTGACAGAAAATTTGAAGACTATACAGAGGTGCTTGATAGAAAGTCTGCACGGCTAAAAGATTTGACAAACGACCTTATTGAGGCTTCAAAGGCAGCTACAGGAAATATGCCTGTCAACTTGCAGTCAGTAAATCTGACGGAGACTGTTTGGCAGGTCGCAGGGGAATTTGATGACTTTTTTAATGAGAAAGGACTTAGCCTTGTTCTGAGTCCAAAGGATGTGCAGTTTGCTGTGGAGGCAGATTCGCGTCATCTGTGGCGCATTTTGGAAAACCTTTTCAGGAATATGGCAAAGTACTCTTTAGAGGGTACACGTGTTTTCGCGGAGCTTGAGTATGTGCCAGGGAAGACTCAGGTGGATACTGATGGCAACATGGTCAAGCTAACTCTAAAGAACGTTTCTGCTGAGCCTCTTGAGCAGACGGGCGATGAACTGGTAGAGCAATTTATGCGCGGTGATAAGTCAAGGCACTCTGAGGGCAGTGGCCTTGGACTCTACATTGCAAAGAGCCTCACAGAACTCATGGGTGGGAAATTGGCAGTTCAGGTCAGCGGCGACCAATTTGAGGTAAGTCTGTGGTTGAGGGGCTAGGGCTAGATGTGCTTGACCAGGGGAGCATGATTATCCAAGATGTGCAGGAGGGTTCTGGTTTGCAGCGCTGACCTAGATAGTGGTGATTCTGAAAATCCAGCAACATATATCGTTGTCTGGCGATTTTCCTAAGCCCCCTTTGCTAAAATAAAGAGTTGTTATTGAACTTAAGTCTTGTTTGCCTGATTGGCATGATTACAAGGGGGATATCATGTTTGAAACATTCACGTGGGAGAGTCTATTTCCCTTTATGCGCTTCCTTCTTTTTATAGGCGGAATAGTTGCACTGGTGGCTCTTGTTTTTGTGCTGCGTAATCTGGCACAGCTTTTAGCAAGTACAAAACGTACTATGGACGAGACTGAAAAGACTGTTGTAGAGCTACGTACCTCAGTTGTGCCCATCCTTCAGAAGGCTGACACGACCGTCGAGCAGGTAAACGTGCAGCTGGGTCATATTGATTCAATCTTGACTCATGTTGAGAGCGCCAGCAGTAAAGTGGCTCACACCGCGGAGGCGGCCAGTAGTGTCATGCAAACACCGGTAGATTTCATTTCAGGGCTTACCGAAAAGTTTACGCGCGGCTGGAGAGAGCGCCATGCGCGTAATCAGGATGCTACTGAGCAGGCCGAACAGGCAGAGCAGCAGAAAGAGGCGGTTCCGGTAGCAACAGCGGATCCAGCACCTTCGGCGGTACCTGTACAGCCACAACCTGCGAGTTCTACCTCTTCGGTAGCGACAAAGCCACCTGAAGCATCAACACCTGCGGTTCCTCAGGCACCTACTGCAGCACCTGTTGTGCCACCTGTTTCCCCTGTGCCACCGCAGACGCAGGCTCAACCGCTGACTCAACCAGCAGCATCACAATCGGTTCCGCAGACTTATGTTGCTGCACCACAGCAGGTTTCCCCTGTGCCACAACCACCGCAGTCCCTGCAGCCCGTACAGCCACCATCGCCTGCACCCTACGTACCTCCTGCTGCCCCGCCGCGCAACTAAAGGTGCTAGGAAGTTAGTTCAAACAAGTATCCCCAGTCCCCGCGAATCTCAATTAGGAATAATTAAGCATGAATCCACCTGTAAGAACAGATGATATACGTGAAAGTTTTTTGAAATTTTTTGAAGAGAAAGGTAGTGCACGCCTGCCTTCTTCATCCTTGATACCTGACGACCCATCTTTGCTGCTTACCCCAGCAGGGATGGTTCAGTTTAAGCCCATTTTTCTTGGGGCAAAGCAGCCAGATGTCCTGCGCGCTACAACGGCACAAAAGTGTGTTCGTACGACAGATATCGACATCATTGGTACGACAGGACGCCATCTATCGTTTTTTGAGATGCTGGGAAGTTTCAGCTTTGGTGACTACTTCAAGCGTGAAGCAATCCGCTGGGCGTGGGAGTTCTCTACTGAAGTTCTGCAGCTAGATCCTGACCGCATTTGGGCAACGGTATACCTAGATGATGACGAGTCAGTCCAGCTATGGCAGGAGGAGACTCCGCTACCAGCAGAGCGCATAAGACGTTTTGGTGAAAAAGATAATTTTTGGGCAGCAGGCCCGACAGGACCCTGCGGACCTTGCTCGGAGCTGTTTTACGACCGCGGGTCAGACTTTGCTTGTGATGATCCCGACTGCACTGTTGGCTGTGAGTGCGATCGCTATGTGGAGTACTGGAATCTGGTATTCATGCAGTATGACCGTGCTGTTGACGGTAGCCTGACCCCCCTAGCAAAGCAGAGCATCGACACAGGCATGGGGCTAGAGCGTATGGCAGCCATTATGCAAGACGTTCCGACTAACTACGACATTGATTTGATGCGTACACTTATCTCGCGCGCAGAAGACATTACGGGCGTCCAATATACAGGGGCAACCGTTCCTGCGGACAGTGATGTCGCCCTGCGTATCATTAGTGACCATGCGAGGTCCGTGGCATTTCTTATTGCTGACGGAGTACTCCCCTCAAATGAGGGTCGTGGCTATGTGCTGCGCAGGTTATTGCGCCGAGCAGTGCTCTATGCCCGCAAGCTAGGCAGAGAGCAGGCCTTCATGCCTCAGATGACCGATACTGTTATCGAACTTATGGGAAGCCACTACCGTGAACTTGCTGCGCACCATGAGCTTATCTCAGGCATTGTGGCAGCAGAAGAAGAGCGCTTTTTACAGACCTTAAACACGGGGCTTAACTATCTAAACGGTGCCCTAGACAGTCTAACTGCAGGTAGTCAACTTGATGGTGCAGTAGCCTTTAAGCTACATGATACCTATGGTTTCCCCGTAGACCTTACCGTAGAGATTGCCCGTGAACGTGGTTACGATGTTGATATGGCTGACTTTGAGTGTCATATGCTTGAGCAGAAAGAACGTGCGCGCTCAAAGGTGCAAGATGTTAGCTGGTCTAGTTATGGTGGCACCTATGCAGATATTCTAAATGAATTCAGCGAGACCTATTTTGAGGGCTACGATAATCATAGTTTTGATGCAAAGATACTTGCCGTTATTGATGCGGAAGGCAAGCGCGTTGCTCGCCTTAATGAAGGTCAGCGTGGAGAGTTGGTTCTTGACCATACTCCCTTTTATGCAGAACAGGGTGGCCAGATAGGAGATTCGGGTACTATTTCTATCCCTGTGAACGGAGCTGCAAATAGTGGGGCATTCTTTACGGTCGAAGATACCCAGGTTAAAGATGGACTCATCCTACACAAAGGGGTTATGACTAAGGGTAGCATTGCTGCCGAAGACAGCGCCCAGGCCAGCATCGATCTAGGCCGCCGCAATCTTATTCGCAGAAATCATACAGCCACACATCTGCTGCACTGGGCTCTGCGTGAGATTGTAGGGCCACACGTTACGCAGGCAGGCAGTCTTGTATCTGATCAGCGCCTACGTTTTGATTTCACTCACTTTGAACGCCTAACGCAAGAACAATTGACGCAGGTAGAAGGGCTTATTAATGAAAAAATTGCAGCAGGTTTGCCGGTGCGTGCCTATACAACAACGCTTAGCGAAGCACAGGAGCTAGGTGTAACAGCGCTCTTTGGCGAAAAGTATGATGAGTATGTTCGTGTGCTGGAAATTGGTGACACAAGTAAAGAGCTTTGTGGAGGAATCCATATTGGACGCAGTTCAGAGATTGGGCTCTTCAAAATAACCTCTGAGGAAAGCGTCGGAGCAAACATGCGCCGCATTGAAGCTGTGACGAGCATTGTGGCCTATGAGCTGACCAGAGATATGCAAAATGAACTACTTGAAGCTGCAGCCCAGCTGAAATGTAAGCCAGCAGACCTTAATCAAAGAATCACAAATCTGCTAGAAGATCAGAAAAAACTTAAAGCGCAGGTAAAGCATGCGGCCGCTGCTAATGCGGCAGATGTTGATGTGGTAATGGAAGAAGCTCTAAAGATAGCAGCGGATGAGGGCAGTTACACGCTGGTTATTACAAGCCCAGAAGAGGTGCTTACTGCTGATTTGCGCAAGTTCTGGGACAGGCTTCGTCAGGCAGGTGCGGACGCGGCTATCTTGCTGACAGCAGATAAGGAAACTAAGAAAACAATCTATCTGGCTGCTGCAAATGATAAGGCGGTAGACGCAGGCTTCCATGCAGGAAACTACATAAAGAGTATTGCTGCGTCTTTTGAAGGGCGCGGGGGAGGAAAGTCCTCCATGGCACAGGGTGGTGCTGACCCTTCTACCCCAGAACGCATCGCTGAAGTACTTGCAGAGGTCCGCAAAAGTTTTGTCTAGTTTGGACTTATTGAAGTTGCGCATTCTTGCCCTTGATATTGGTGAGGCCAGAACGGGTCTTGCCTTATCGGACGCAGCGAGGCAGCATGCTTCGCCCTTTAAAGTATTTGATACTGTTCAAATATGTGCAGATAACAAAGAATTGCGGACTCTGATTGACGATTATGAAGTGGGTGTGTTGCTTGTAGGATTGCCCTTATTGGCAGATGGCAGTGAAGGTTCACAGGTACGCCGAACGCGCAGCTTAGCAGCAAAGATGCTTGCAGGCTTGGACACGCTTAATATTGTTTTTTTCGACGAAAGAAAATCCAGTCACCAGGCGAAAAGTAGTGGACATAGTCTGGGTCTTACAGAGAAAGATATGCGCGGAAAACTTGACGCTCACGCTGCTGCTGCTTTTTTGCAGGCATATCTTGATACAATTGATGACTGATTAATTAAAAGATTGGAGCATCCCCCGTATGTGTGGAAGAAGAAGTAGGAAAAAGAAGTTTCCTTTTGGCATAGTCATTTTGTCAGTGCTGATTGTAGTAGCAATGGTGGGCGTTGGCGTAGGGTATTGGGTTCTTATTAGGGATACCTCGTCGGCTGATGTCACCCAGGTAGCTGCAGGTACTGAAATCCCTGTCGTCATTGAGCAGGGTACCTCTGTTGCAGGCATTGCTGAAACGCTGGAAGAGGCGGGTGTAATCAGCAGTGCAATCACTTTTCGTGGTCAAGTGCGCCTAGCGGGTGCAGACGATACCTTGCTTGCGGGTAGTTACTTGATGTATGCAGGTATGAGCCACAATGACATTATTGCTATGTTGCAGGCAGGACCCCCTCGTCAAGATGTTGTGCGCGTTACCATCCCTGAGGGGCGATCAATCGATAGAATGGCACTTATTTTGGCAGAGGAGATGAATTTCACGGCAGATGAATTCACCCAGGTCGCCAAAAGTGGGGCACCAGAATTTGCAGGAGAGTTCCCCTTTCTTATAGGTGCTTTTGACGATTCGTTAGAGGGATATCTGTTTCCTGACAGCTATGAATTTTTCCAAGAGGCGACCGTGCACGAGGTTATTACCCAAATGCTGCAACGCTTTCAGTACGTGTGGAACAGTTTAGAAGATCCAACAGGAGCCGCTACTGAGATGACCCCGGAAGAACTGGTGGTCCTTGCTTCGTTGGTAGAGATGGAATCTTCTCTAGAGAGAGAACGACCGCTTGTGTCCTCAGTTATTTATAACCGCCTTGCGATTAATAGAAAGCTGCAGTTTTGCTCTACAGTGCAGTTTTTGATGCCAGGTGAGGATAGACAGCGTCTACGTCTGACCTACGCAGAGACTCAGGTGCCTAGTCCGTACAATACGTATCTGAACGAAGGTCTACCCCCGGGACCGATCTCGAATCCGGGAAGACAGGCACTTGACGCAGCACTGCATCCAGCGGATACGGACTATATCTACTTTGTCCTAACGGGCGAGGACGGCTCACAAACTTTTGCAAGCAATACGGCAGAATTTGAGCGCGCACGTCAGCTGTCACGTGAGGTGTTTGGGCAATAATGGCTTTTCCTAACTATTATGTAGATTCGGTACTTGACATTGATCCTGCTTGGGTTAAGGCGCAGGGCAAAGATTGCGTGTTAGTAGATTTGGATAACACTCTTTTGCCTCGCGATACGAGTAAATTTAGCCCAGAGATATTGGCATGGGTAAAATCTTTGTACGATGCTGATTTAAAAGTGTGCTTGCTGTCAAATAATTGGCATGAGCGCGTCCATACGGCAGCGGCAGAACTTGACATGAAGCTCGTTTCAAAGGCGGTGAAGCCTTTGCCCTTTGCTTTCTTTACCGCGATGAAGCGTGTGGGTGGAAAGCGCAGAAACACCTTAATGGTGGGGGATCAGCTGTTTACTGATGTTCTGGGCTCTGCGATTCTGGGCATCCCCTGTGTGATGGTAAAACCTTTAGCGGCCCATGACTTGAAGCATACTTTGATGCTGCGCAATGTAGAGCGCCTTATAATGCGCGATCGCCAAACTGCCTCTATTGAGTAGCCGCTCCTACCGAATAATCAAAAAGCTGCACGCTTCCTAGAGGGGAATGTGCAGCTTTAGCAATTTCTAGACACACTTTTTGTCCTATAAGCCGTAGCTTTTACGGTTTGGACTGAAGCGATAACTCTGAAATGGTGGCGGGACTTTTAGATATGGCTCATTATCGCTTCGAAGTTTGCTTCTTTGGCCCTTTTTGTAGCAGTGAACCAGTCGATGATTACCCAGATTCCCAGTCCGCCTAGGGTCAGTACTTTTGCGATGCCTAGCCCTATTTGTCCGAGCATAAATCTATCGACACCAAGCGCACCTACAAGCAAAGCCACAATTAGTATGACTGTTGGATCTTTTAGGGATATCGCTGAGACGGTTGAGAACCTACCCGCATCCATTGCTGCTAGCTTATTTCTTAGAACGGGCACCTTTTCCTCAGGAAAGTATTTTGCATTTGTCGTTAGGTACTGCTCAACGTTTGAACTCATCATATCTCACCTTTCTGCCCACAATAGTAGGCACACTTAATTTGTCAACCGAGATATTGTAGGTTCATTCTGATTCTTATTGGTGACCCATGAGCACACAAATAGTGGGCTAGGTAACGAGGGGCTCATCCACAGAGAAAAGACTTTCATTTAGTTCAATGATATCTTGCCCCTTGTTAAGAGCAAAGATAATGACGCTGTCACGCCTGTTCTTTGCGTACAGTTGCGCATATCCGTTAGTTTTTAGCAGTGCTTGGACCTCTTCAAGTGTTAGCTTCATGCCAAAAGAGAGTGCGAGTAACTTGTCGCGCGAGGGCACCTTTTCCCCTCTTAGTATTTGATAGGCGTATGTTCGCTCAATCCCAGATCTTGCAATAATCTCTGACTTCTTTAACTCCTTTTCAGCAATGAGCTGTATCAGATATTCAACTAGAGTGACGTCAAGAAAGTCTGAGGTAGCCTCTGTTACGTCCTTATAAGAGTCTTTACTTTTTAAAAGATTCATCAAATCGTCTGTTGACTTCATGCAGATCCGTTTCTTGGCCTAGTGGTTATTTTGATTGCGGCTGATTGATAGCCAGTAACATTGTTCCATACTTCCTTTTCTTTCGGTGTGCTGCGAGTTCACAAGTAGTGACTTGTGAAATTGGACAGCTGTTCATCAGGCAAACATGGTATGGTGATTTTTACTAAAATTATCTTAAGATGGAGTAAAGAAGTGAGCACAGCACATACATCTGCAGGTTCTGCGTCATGTTCCGCATATAGAACCCTTGGGAAAGTTTCGCTTTTAAGCGATGGCATGAATGGGAAAACCTATTTAATGCAAAATCCTGAGGGCAAGCGTTACGTGAAGAAGCTGATTGACAAAGATAGGCTGGTAATCTATCAGCAATTGCAGATGCTAATACATCCAGGACTTTCTGAAATTGTCGCTATTGAAGAGGACGGTGGCAACTATTTTGTTATCCAGGAATATATTGAAGGAGAGACTCTAGCCGCTAGGCTGGACAAACAGAAGATAAGTGAAGCTGATGCCATAGATTTCGTTTGTCAGCTTTGTCTAATCGTGGACAAAGTCCACCAAAGAGGCATCATCCACCGGGACATTAATCCCAGCAATATCATCATTACGCCAGAGGGCAGGCTTGCACTAATTGATTTTGGTATTGCCAGAACGCATAAAGAAAACCAGACCCAAGATACGCAATTCTTGGGAACCCCTGGTTATGCCGCACCAGAGCAATTCGGTTTTGGTCAGACCAGTGCCAGTAGTGACATTTTTGCCCTAGGCGTTCTGTTCAATGTCATGTTAACCGGGAAAAAGCTGAATGAGGCACAGGTTAGCAATAAGGATCTGGCTGCCATCGTTCAGTCTTGTACCACGATTGATCCTTCAGTAAGATACCAGGATGTCTTGCAGATTGATTATGATCTAAGGCAACTGCCCGCGCCTGTTCGCACCAAGAAGGGTAACCACCAGCAACAGATAACCCCAGCACCCACCTTTTTTGCGCGTAAGACAGTTAAGGTGGCCGCGGTGATACTTAGTCTTTGTTTAGTGGGTTTTCTTGTTTTCATACTGGCCTCGGCAAATAGTGGCCTTTTTGGTGACGACTATTCTGTAGAGGATAGCTCCACCACGGCACGTGAACTTGTGGGAAGCTGGCATAATGGAAGTGGCAGTATCATCAGTAGACCTTTTGGAAATTCACTAACTTCAGACAAGGTTGATTTTCTAGACGATGCAACAATCATCCTTACTGATAGGCATGGAGACGAGACGACTTCTATTTGGCAGTTAAGTACAGAAGGCACGCTTCTAGCAGAGGGCAACGAATTCGAAATTGATATACGTGAGGATATCCTCATAATTACAGACAGTAGGGATAGGCGAAGGATATGGCAGCGAGTCGAATGACGTCAGTTGCGCTGGCTAGTCAAGCCCCGCTAGTAAAACATGAAGGGTGGCCGAAGTAGCATTATGAAGAACATGCAAAACTACCTTGTTGTGGGAACACCGATAACGCAGAGCTTGTCGCCGAGGCTGCACAATTCTGTATATCAGGAACTGGGCTTATCGCGTGAACTGAGTGCTTTTGATCCAGGGGATCCAGATGGATTCTATCAGCTTGTTGATGGATTACGCACAAGCGAGTATCAAGGTCTTTGCGTCACTATTCCTTATAAACTTGCCGCATATAACGCGTGCGATACCTTAAGTCCGACAGCGCAGCGCACAGGTGCGGTGAACTACATCCGTCGCGAAGCTGACGGTAGCCTAACCGGAGAAAATACTGATGCCCAAGGTTTTGCACAGGCAGTAAAGCTTCAGCTGAATCTGGACTTTAAGGGTATTTGTGCTGTTGTCTGCGGTAGTGGGGGAGCATCGCGTGCAATAGTGGACGCACTAATCCAGGGCGGGGCACAAGAGGTCACCCTTGTATCGCGTGATGCTGGGCGCGCTGAAAAAGCTGCAAAAGCTACGAAAGAACATGGGATTGCTCGGCCTGATTCGCTAGAGCTTGATCAAGTGGAACCTGCTGCTCAGTCGGGTCGGATTCGCACTATTGATTATGAAGCCCTCTATGCAGGCAAGCACAGATATGACCTCTTAGTGAATGCAACCCCGTTAGGCATGAATGACGGTGCAATGCCCGTTACTGCTGACTGGCTGATTGTCAACGTAAGCGCAGTTTACGATGCTGTGTATCGAAAGTCAGGAACGACTGCCTTAGTAGCGGCTGTGCGCCAGACAAACATAGCGGCAGCCGATGGTCGCAGCATGCTTATTGAGCAGGCTATCTTAGGCATGCAGTTCTGGGGAATACATACGGACCCCGCAGTGCTTCGTAGTATCATAGATGCTGCCCTTTTATAAGGGGGAGATATGTCCCACTGCAGTCGCATGGTTCTGTGCGATTTGGGACTTAAGGTAAGTTGAGAAATGAACAGATTAGACGGGAACTAGTGTGGTTGATGCATCTTCTGAAAACAAGCGCCATATTGCACTGATTGGTTTTATGGGTGCAGGGAAGTCTTGTGTCGCACGTGAGCTGGCAAAGCGCTACGGATGTGACCGGATTGATCTTGATGACTACATTGAGGAAAGGGCAGGCAAGTCAGTTACGGACATCTTTCAGCAAGACGGCGAACAGCGTTTTCGCCAGATGGAGCTTGATGCCCTGCGCGCTGCCCTAGACTATCCAGCTACAACACAAGTGAAGCCGAAGGCAACTATCATCGCCTGTGGCGGAGGAACCGTGACCAATCCAGAAAGCCTTGCCTTGTTGCGACAGGGCGCGGTGATTGTTTATCTGGCGGTTCAGCCAGAGCGAGCTCTTGCACGTATTAATGATTGGACGACTCGTCCCTTACTAACACAGGCAGGCAGTGTGGACGCGGTGTATGCACTTGCCCAGTCACGCCTTGCTTTGTATGAGGCGGCCTCTGATATTAGTGTGAATACCGATAAGCGTGATATTGATGAGGTTGCGGACTGTGTTGTGACAAGACTAAGAGAGGCTGGCTATGCAAGACTCCTCGCTTAAGGATGCGGCGACCCCTATGTCTGAATCTGCGCCTGCGGCACCTGTTGCTGCAGCCGCACCAATGCTTGCGCCCGTAGTAATCCGCCAGGATTTTACAGATGGTCTGCGCCTAGACTTAAATTTGGGTGTCGCGGCCTATCCTGTGTTTCTTATGGAAAAGCCCGCGCAGCTGTTGGCGCGCTACATGGAAACATTGATTGGTCAGCAGACAGCAGAGCGTCAATCCCTGCGCTTAAATGACCCAAAGCGTGTAATCCTACTTTGCGACGAAAACACTGCTGAACTTTTTGGAATCGACATAGAGACCCAGTTTATTACAGCAGGCTGGGAGGTTGATGCCCTGACTGTGCCTGCAGGCGAGCAGGCAAAGACGCTTGCTGTGGTTGAGCAGCTTTGCGAAGCACTGGCGGCCTTAGGGGCGAATCGTAATACGGTTCTTTGCTCGCTGGGTGGGGGAATCATGAGTGACCTTGCGGGGTTTGTGGCAGGCATTTTCAAGCGAGGAATGCACCTGGCGCATATTTCGACCAGTCTTGTTGGACTGGTTGATGCTGCAGTTGGGGGTAAGACTGCCGTTAATCTGCCTACAGGTAAAAATCAGATTGGCCTATACAAGCATCCTCTAGCGATAGTGAGTGATCCCAGTTATTTGCAGCAATTGCCAGAAGAGGATTACGTCTGTGGTTTAGCAGAAGCAGCAAAAACAGCACTGCTTGCAGGTGGAGAATTCACGGCATGGATAGAAGACAATACAGAACCTTTGCTACAGCGAGATCCTGTTGTCTTGCGTGAACTTATTGCCCGCTGTATTAGTTTTAAGGCAAGCATCGTGGCGACAGATCCCCACGAAGACAATGTGCCCTCTGCGCGCTTATCACTTAACTACGGTCATACCCTGGGGCATGTGATTGAGACAGTTACAGCCCAGCAGGAAGTTCCCGTTCCACATGGGATAGCTGTTGCGCAAGGTATGCGCTTTGAGGCACGCATGGCAATGCAGTTGGTGGAGGCAGAGGCAGACTTTGTTCTGCGTCAGGATGCCCTACTGGATGCGCTTAATCTGCCAGCATTGGACCCAGTGACTATGGGTGACGACTTTGACCACATTGTGGATATCTTCTACCGTGACAAAAAAATAGACAATAGTGAACTGCGCTTTATTTTGATGGCAACACCGGGTCATCCAGAGATTGTCACCGTTCCTCGTGAGATTCTGTGTGATCATTTGCGTGCCTGGCTGCCAGAGCATTCTGATAGTGCTAATAAAGAGGAAGTTGCTGTTAACGGTGCAGAAGGGCAGGATGCCCAATGAAAATCCTCGTCTTGAATGGGCCAAACCTAAACTTGCTCGGTGAAAGGGAGCCAGAAATCTACGGCTTGCTGACCTTGGAACAAATTAATGCAGAGCTTGCAAAGCGTGCGGAACGGACCGCGTCAGCTGTGCAGCCGACAGACCACGCAGGGGTCGCTATTCAGCTAGACTTCTTCCAGTCGAATCATGAGGGCATGTTAGTTGATAAACTGCATGAGGTTCGTGGTTCTCACGATGCCGTTATCTTTAATCCAGCAGCCTATACTCACTATTCTTATGCACTGCGCGACGCTATAACAGCAATCGCGATTCCTGTGATTGAAGTTCACTTAAGCAATCCTGATCAGCGAGAGGATTTTCGCAAGGTGAATGTAGTGCGCGATGTTTGTGCGGCACACTTTCAAGGCAGGGGACTGCAATCCTATATTGAGGCCTTTGACTACGTGATAAGACTACGTGATGCGTAATCAAGAAAAGTAAGCTGAAATACGAATAAGATGCTAGCCAGGGGCAGGTGCAGGGGCAAAGAAAAGTATGTCCAAAGCACATTACTTTAGAGACAAGGGAAAACTATGATTCACTTTGACATTGACGCAAGATTGGCCAGACTACGTTCACGCATGGCAGCAGAGGGCGTCGATGCCTTCATTGCGCTTAAATCGGTAAACACTGAATACCTAACAGGCTTCGACTACATTCGCGACAATAGTGACCCGCACGCTGTGCTTATTACCGCAGATACTGCGCGCTTTATGACAGACTCACGCTATCTTGAAGTGGCGCAATCGCAGGCCGCGCAGAGTACAGTTGAAGACAGTCTATGGCAGGTCGATGATATTGGCAGCAAGGTCGTCACTAAAGACATGCATGAGCTGTGGGATCTAAAACAATTCACGAAAATTGGACTTGAGGACAGTCTTAGCTATCGCGTCTTTACGCTTATTGAAAAATCAGCAGGTCCTGCGAAGGTTATTCCTGCAAAAAATTGGGTAGAGGACATCCGCAGCGTTAAGGATGCCGCTGAAATTGAGCGCATTAAATCAGCGCAAACAATCACCGATCTTACCTTCACGCATCTTTGCGGGCTCATTAAAGCAGGCATGACGGAAAAAGAAATCGCGCTAGAAATTGAATACAGGGTGCGCAAGCTAGGGGCTGAAGGAACGTCATTTTCGCCCATTGTGGCAAGCGGGCCTAATGGGTCGCTCCCCCATGCGGTGCCAACTGACCGCATCATTGAACCTGGTGACCTGCTTACTCTTGATTTTGGTGCTAGCTACGGTGGTTATTGTAGCGATATGACTCGTACTATTTTTGTGGGTGGCACCGATGAGGCGGGGGAGCCTGTCCAGCCAAGTGCTGAGCAACGCAAGGTCTTTGACGCAGTGCTTGCGGCACAGCAGGCAAGTCTGGCTGCCATTAAAGCAGGCGCCTCGGCGAAAGAGGTGGACGCCGCAGGACGCGAGATTATTGTAGAGGCTGGTTACGGTGACTACTTTATCCACGGAACGGGGCATGGTGTTGGGCTTTACATACATGAATTGCCTAACTCCTCACCGCGTTCAGAGGGTAAACTGACCGCTGGTGAGGTTATGACTGTCGAACCGGGGATTTATTTACCGGGCAAATTCGGTGTCCGCATAGAGGACATGGTAGTGGTGACAGATGATGGCAGCCTAAATATTACGGAATCCCCTAAGGATCTTATGTACCGCAGGTAACACCGCAGATAGCTTATGTACTGGACGTGATTACGGGTGTCCATACTTCGTAAACGCCCTCTTCGTTAAGAGGTGCAACGAATACTCCATGTTCAATGTCGATAGTGGCACCTAGGGCGGGTATTCCTGCTCCCATAAATTCGCCCCAGGCTACCATGAAGGGTGTTTCTTTTGGAACTGCCCCTATGGCAAACAGGCTGGCAGGTATTTCTGCGACAGTAGCATCTTCGGCGATGGGCGCTTGATTTTGGGTTTCAGCACCCAGAACCCAAATGTAGTTATCATCTTCTGTAGCCCATCCAACTAGGTAGAGAGGGGCTTGGGATAGTGAGGTCTTGGATAATGAGGCTTTGGATGCCAGTTGCGCGATTGATCTTAGTTGATCCTCGTACTTTTCTCTGAGTGAGGCAACGTCTTTCTCCTGTGATGCCTCATCTGTTTTTACAGAATATCCAGAAATGTAAAAAGTGTCTTTGCTCTTAAGTTCCATGTTCATGTGGCTAGGCTCCTTCGATTGCGTTCGTGATGTCTTCGTGAGACAACCCCAAGTCTAGGCGTCCGCACTCTGCTTCGGTTATGTTTTCGGGTAGAACTTTGCGATTGGATTTACGTTTAAGGTGAAGAAGGCGAATGAGTTCATCAATAAGTGAATCGTCATAGATATCAAAACCAAGCCACTTGCCGTCATGATAAGTGTGAGCCTCGTCGTATACACTGCGGACTGCCTCACTGAATGCTTCTTGCTGCTCTTCAAACTTTTCGCGTTCATTTTTGCCCAGCACGATGCATGCTTTGAAATGGTCTTCGCGAATACTTAGGATGATGAGGGACTTTCCACTGCGCCGAATAAATAGGTCATTGTAGCCCTTATGGGTCGGTTTACCCTCCTTCCAGAGCTCATCCATGGCGTAGTGGTAACGAATATGTCCAACAAGTTTCTCCCACGCGGGACTTGCGCTTCCCAGCAGCGCCTTAACTTCTGTGTAGGGTTTGATTGACCTGCCTCTGTCCATTCCTTATCCTTTCGTTTTAGTGTCGTGTTGGGTTGGTAGTGTTGTTTTGTGGCCCAGAATCAATATCGTTGTATTGGTATGGTTTTGTCAGTATGATATTCGGCACAGTGCGTTGCAGTATCTACCTATGTCGTCTTGCTGGTGCCGCAGTAGCTTACAGGAAGGTATAAATCCTGCTGGAAGCGATTTAGCTCTATGGCAATATTCCAGGGCAGAATTTCCTCGATCATTTCCGCGTCTGTTTCAAGTTCGAAGTCTTCACTTTGCTTGACCCAGTCTTTTAAGAGGATGAAGCTGTCATCCATGTCTTCCATAAATGCGCTGGTTACGGCGTATAGTCTGCCTTGAAACTGTTCGTCTACATAGGGGGTTTGGTTTTTATAGTCATCAGGAATCTTTACCAGCATTACCCATTCGTCGTTGTGTTCCTTGCGATAAAAGCAATCATGGAATCCAGGGGTGGGGGTGAAGCCATAATCTGCAAATAGGTTCTGCATTTTGTCCAAGTCTAGAGTTTCTACCTGCCCTGTTTTCAAGCGGGAAGTAAGCATGCGTACAGAGGGCAGGCGGATAATGCGTATGTCGTGCAGCCTTAAGGCCTTACGACTTACTTCGGAAAGTCTTTCGAGTGAAAGGGGTTCGTCTTTGCCTGTGCTTTTATCTGCACCTATGCCTTTGCCTATTCCCGCACCTTCTTCGCTCTTGTTTATTTCCGTTATTGCAAGGCGCTTTTCAGTTTCTTCGTACAGTAGGGGAATAGCAGATATTTTCGAGACGCCACTTGTGAGCATCTTATCCAGAAAGTCGTCTACTAGCTTTCGCAAGTCAGCTAGGGCTGCGATCTCAACATCAAGTGAGTCAAGCTTATCCACAAAAGATTGCGTTAGGGTGGACATGTCTTCACTTTCAAATATTGCCGCTATATCCTTGATGGGGATTTGCAGTTTACGCAATACGATGATTTGCTTCAGTCTTTCTAGCGCCGTTTCATCGTAGTATCTTTGCGCCCTGCCTTCAGGACGTTGGCTCCAGAGCAATCCCTTTTCTTCGTAATATCGTAATGTTCTACTTGAGATGCTAAAGGTATCAGCGACCTCATTTATTTTGATTAGCTTCACACATGCCTCCTTCCCTCGTCATCGTATAGGTTCACTATACAAGTTGACGCAGGGTCAATGTCAAGCGCAGGTTTTAGTTCTAGCCCAGGTTCCTCTTGTGCTGTGGTGTAAGCGGCACATTTAATTGCGTCTTAGTCGTTGCTTAATCGGCCTTTAGTCCTTGTTTGCTAGTATTTCCCAGTAGAAACTGCTTGATTGACAATGCTTCTGTTTTACAGTATCATTCTGCGTGATAGAAGTATTGCACGCTTTGGAAGGTGCACTTATGGATTTTAGGGATAAAGACATTGAATTGTTCTGGATTAATCCTGGCAGATATTTTCCCAGAAGGGTTCCTGCAAGTCTCAGAAGAGTGCTCTACAGGAAACTACAAATACTTGAGGCTGCATCTCATATAAATGACCTGCGAGTGCCTCCAGGTAATCGTCTCGAAAAGCTTTCTGGAGACCGCGAAGGACAGCACAGTATCAGGATAAATAAGCAGTGGAGACTTTGCTTTATCTGGACAACCGATGGTGTAAAAGGGGTTGAGCTCAGTGACTATCACAAATAATTATATATCTACTCCAGGCGAGATACTTAAGGAGGAATTCTTGCAACCATTGGGCATTTCCCAATACAGGCTTGCGAAGGCAATTGGAAAGCCGCAGTCTGCCATATCAGATATCGTAAGCGGCCGACGGGCGATTACCCCAGAAATGGCAATCCTTATAGGGAAGGCGCTTGGGACAACTCCTGATTTTTGGTTAAAGTTAGAGGCCACGTATCGGATTAAGACTTTTGATTATGAGGCTCATCACATTGACAATGTTCCTGTCTTAGTGGAGCTTAGTGCGGGCTGATAGTATAATAAAGCAGCACTTTTATTGATTTTATGAGAGGAACGCACGTATGCCTGTATCAACAGCTCAATTTAAAAATGGAATGGCCATCCAGCATGACGGTAAGCGCTGGATTATTGCAGATTTTCAGCATGTAAAGCCAGGCAAGGGCCCTGCTTTTGTGCGCACAAAGCTCAAGAATCTAGAGGATGGTCGCATTGTTGACTATACCTTCCGCAGTGGTGAAAAGTTCGATGATGTTCGCGTAGAGCGCCGCGCCATGCAGTACCTTTACAATGATGGCGACACCTACTATCTAATGGACAACGCCACCTTTGAGCAGATTGAAATGTCGGCAGACTTTGTGGGCGATGGCAAGCAATGGCTGAAAGAAAACGACGAAGTAGAGGTACTTACCGCAGATGGCGACTATCTAGGAGTAGACCCTCCTATGTTCGTAGAACTTGAGGTAACTGAAACAGAGCCAGGCTTCAAGGGTGACACCGTAAACAGTGGCGGCAAGCCAGCGACTTTGGAAACAGGTGCCGTTATCAGTGTGCCTATGTTTGTGAACATTGGTGATGTGTTGCGCATTGACACGCGCGATGGACGCTACGTCACCCGCGTGTAGAGCACACCAGACGCCCAGGCTTGGCGTCGGTTAGAAAATTTGCTTACTCACCAGCCTTGTTAGGCTTGCGCATCAGATTTTTCTAATCTTCTTAATCTTGAGCGCCTAGAGCGCCTTAAATGGTGAATGAGGATACTCCATGACTTTAAGCACAGATGAACAATTAGAGATAATTCAATCGGGCACAGAACAAGTCGTGCCGCTGGATGATTTACGCCGCAAACTAGACCGTTCGCAAAAGACGGGTAAGCCGCTGCGTATCAAGCTGGGAGTAGATCCTACAGCACCTGACCTACATTTAGGTCATGCAGTTCCTCTGCGCAAGCTACGCCAATTTCAGGACTGCGGGCATACCGTCGTGCTAATTATCGGCGATTTTACGGCGCTGATTGGTGACCCTTCTGGCCGTAGTGTGACGCGTCCGCCACTTACCTCAGAAGAGGTCGAAGCTAATGCGAAGACCTACATTGAGCAGGCCTTTAAGGTGCTTGACCCAGAAAAGACTGAGCTGCGCCGCAATAGTGAATGGCTAGGTCCCCTGGGCTTTGCTGACCTGCTTGCAATTACGTCTAAGTTTACGGTCGCGCGCATCATTGAGCGTGATGACTTTGATAAACGCCTAAAAGAACAGAAGCCGATTTCCCTGCATGAACTGCTTTATCCTATGGCGCAAGCTTATGACTCTGTCGCTATTGAATCCGACGTAGAGATAGGCGGCACCGACCAGCTGTTTAACCTGTTAGCAGGCCGTGAGCTGATGGAAAAAAGCAACATGGAGCCACAGGTTGCGCTAACTATGCCCTTGCTTGTAGGTACCGATGGTGTCCAAAAGATGAGTAAGAGCTTCAAGAACTATGTTGGCTTAACGGACGATCCTGCCGATATGTTTGGCAAGGTCATGTCCATTCCTGATGAACTAATGCTTAGCTACTTCCGCTTAGCGACAGCGTGTTCACTGGATGAAATTAAGCAGATTGAAACAAGTCTTGAGGACGGAAGTGCTCATCCTGGGCAGTTAAAGCGTCGTCTAGCGCGCGATATTGTTGCGCTGTATTATGATGAGGCGGCCGCGACTTCAGCTGAAGAAGCCTTTGATCGCGTCTTCAAAGAGGGCGCCCTGCCCAAAGACATGCCTGAAGCAACAGTCGACTGGAGCAGTGAATCCAACGATGCGGGCAAGGTCTTCCTGCCAGCACTGATGGCAAAGCTGGAACTAGCTAGTTCAAACGGAGAAGCCCGTCGCCTGATAGATGGTGGGGGCGTGAAGTTGGATGGGGAGGCTCTGCCGTCTAAAAGTTATGAACTTGAGCCTGCGCAGTTGCAGGGTAAGGTTCTTCAGGTGGGTAAGCGTAAGTTCGTTAAGCTTACTTAGCCTGCCTACCTAACTAAAGTCTGGCTACTGGTCTGTTCTCCTACTTTCCAAACTTTGCCTGTTAACCTGCCTGTCTGCCTAGTACAGAGTACTCTCTGTACACACCTAAGAAGGAACCTGAATGTCTAAACCTGCCCGTATTACTACTTGTCCCGAATGTGGATCGAAGAATATCTTAACCGCTGAAGAGGCTGGTGTGCCAAGGCCAACAGCACCCATGCCTTCTATCACGGGATGGATCACCGTAATCTTCGGTTTTGTCTTTATGGCGCTGGGCCTCTTTGCTATGCGTGACGGAGACCTGAATTTTGGCGTATTCTCCTCTATTATTGGTGTGGTTATGGCCGTTGGCGGGTTCCTTGCTACAGAATACATAAAAAAGAGAACCGCAGCCAGAGACTTTCCCACAGAACTGCAAGAATGGGAAGAGAGTCGTTACTGCCAGAACTGCAAGACGAAGGTACTTTAACTTATCTCATGACCTACTTTTACAGAAATCCACAACACGAAGATCAGCAACAGGTGCAGCAGCCCGCAGAAAGGGTTGCGCCAGCGTACTCGTATCCGCCGCAACGTCCTAGGCGGGGCTGTTTGACGGCTTTTGCTGTAGTATCTGCGCTTATCTTGATCGTCGCGGCCGTTGCGGTAGCCTTCACCATGCACGCAGCCAGACAGCTGGAGCAAGAAATAGTTGAGAATAACCCTGCGGTCGAAAGCCTACTTGAAGAACGCGATATAAGCATGATTGATTTAATTATGCTAAGCAGAGAACTTGAAGGGGCAAGCAGGGAAGAGGCCATCCAAAGGGCGCAGGAGATGGGAATCTCTGAACAGGAGTTGCGAGAGCTTGCCACAGACAGCGAAGTCCGCGAACTGATTGAACAGTTCATGGGACGGTAAAATAATCACTTGATTTCCAGTTGTTATCTAGCAATTCTTAACTTAATCACTTGATTTTCAGCTATTAACCTATCACGAATCTAATTTGTAGGTAGTGACCCAGAAGCCGTACCCTAAACTAGGGGAAAGGACGGCTTATCATGGAGCAACTCATGCTGGATAACCAAGCAGAGTTATATGGCGTTAAAACCAAAGAGGTTAATCAAGCAGTCAAAAATTTTGACCACCTCATTAGAGTAAAGTATTCAAATGCGCTGCCGACAGCCTTTACTGAAAAAGGCTTATACATGCTTGCAGCAATTCTTAAAAGCCCTAAAGCCACAGAAACAACTATCGCTATTGTTGAAACTTTTGCAAAGATTCGAGAACTTTCAAGCCTTGTGAACGAATTGCCAGATATTCACGAAAAAGACGAGCAAAAATCCCTCATGCAGAGAGGCAGTGAACTATTTAGTGAAGTGATGAACGATGGTGCGCTAGAAATAGCTAGAGACGAAACAACGGTTGAATTATAATAGCGACTAGGGTGACCAGAGTGTAACTGAGGGGGAAGTGAAAGCCATGGTAGAAAGCTGGGAACTTAAGGCTCGAGCAAAAGCCGCACTGTCTAAGCAGGCAGGAGCCTTTATTTTGGGGTGGGTTATCTTATGGATTTTTGCAGCAGTTGGAGATTTGCCCCGATTTGTCGTGTCAACAATCAATGGACTCAGTGCTCATCATGATATGGTGGTGCTGGCAACAGGTGAGGTGGCGTTTCAGTCTGCATCGCATGCGCCCCTTATAGCAATCTCACCCTTATGGTTCCCGTTTTTGTCACTTATTAATCGCGATTGTTCTATATCCGGCGACAGCCGCTTATGCAGGCATGTCTCTTCAGGCACTTTCTGGGCGAGAAGTTAAAGCGGCGGATGTATTCTCACGTTTTCGTGAGATAGGTCGCTGGGTGTCATATTATCTATTTTGGACGATTAGGGTAGGACTTTGGTCCTTGCTTTTTATAATTCCAGGTATAGTTGCTGCACTTAGTTACAGCCAAGCAAAGTACCTAATGCTTAAAGATCCAGCGGTTACGCCCTGGGATGCTATAGATGAATCGGTTGAGTTAATGCGCGACTATCGTATGGACTACTTTATATTAAATCTAAGCTTCATTTTTTGGTGGATGCTCGTCATCATTTCCTTTGGTCTTGCATCCCTCTACGTAAGACCTTACGTAGAACTTACGATGGCAGCCTTTCATCGCGAGCTTGTTGGAGATGATGAGGGTGCAGAGGTAGATGTCGACGAGGGTATGATGCTTTCCTCTGTACAAGGCGCTCATCAAGGCAAATCGTCTAAAGTTAAAAGCGATGAGTTCGTCAAAGAGGGCACATGGGGCGCTTTCAACCTTGAAGATGATAGGTAGAATTGTATGGCTTTTACTGAAGTGCTATAGCTAGAAAGCATGCTTCGGAGGGTATTGCCCTAGCCTAGTCATCGAAGATGTCGGAGCTTTTTAAGGCGTATACTTCGAGGAAGCGCTTCAGTTCTAGCACGTCCAGCCGCCGTTCACAGTTCTCAATTTTGGATACATAGCTCTGTGGCTTTTCTAGTTTTTCAGCGACGCATTCTTGCGTGTAGCCACATGCCTTTCTGGCAAGCTCTAGGCGCTTAATCATTGCTTGATATTTTGCATCATGTATCGAAGGCATGAAGTCACTCTATACCCCAACATGGGATAAACCCAAAATGGAATGATAAAACTTCAAGTAACTCCAGAGTCAAATATCGCTCTCAATCAAGCGTTCCCGACCACGCTCAATTTCAAGAGTAATAATCGCGAATAATATCCTAATTTAGGATATTATTGAACTCGCAAATACTTGAGGGCAAGCCACTGAAGGGGGAGCAGCCCATGTCACAGGCTGTAGGTAAAGAGCAAGAGCGAGCAGAACTTCACCGCACTATCTGGAAAATCGCAGAAGACCTACGGGGCAGTGTCGATGGCTGGGATTTCAAACAGTACGTCCTAGACATGTTGTTCTATCGCTACATTTCAGAAAATCTCACAGCTCATGTAAATCGCAATCAGCATGAAGCGGGCTACACAGACTTTGACTATGTCCATTATTCTGATGAAGAAGCAGAGCTAGGGCGTAAAGACCTCATAGGTGCGAAAGGCTTCTTCATCCCACCTTCGGAGCTTTTCATCAACCTATGCAAAGTAGCACCCACTGACGACAACCTAAATGAAACCATTGCCCGCATATTTCGTAACATAGAAGGCTCAGCACAGGGCAGCGACAGCGAAGACGCCTTCAAGGGACTATTCGACGACTTTGATACCAACAGCAATAAATTAGGTGCAACTGTTGCAAGGCGCAATGAAATGCTCATAAAGCTCATGAATGGCATAGCAAGCATGAAGCTAGGAAACTACCAAGATAACGCCATTGATGCCTTTGGCGATGCCTACGAGTTCCTTATGGGCATGTATGCAGGGAATGCAGGCAAATCCGGTGGTGAATTCTTTACTCCGCAAGAGGTTAGTGAGCTACTTGCGCACATCACTCTTGTTGGCAAGAAAGAAGTTAATAGGGTATATGACCCTGCCTGCGGCTCTGGTTCGCTTCTACTAAAGTTTGCCAAGATACTAGGCAAGGATAATGTCAGGCAAGGTTTTTATGGGCAAGAAATAAACATTACGACCTACAACCTTTGCCGTATAAACATGTTTCTACATGATATTCCTCATGAAAAATTTGATATTGCGCATGGCGACACACTCACTGACCCTATGCACTGGGACGATGAGCCTTTTGAAGCAATAGTTTCTAATCCGCCCTATTCAATAAAGTGGGAAAGTGATGACAATCCTGTTCTTATCAACGACTCACGCTTTTCGCCTGCAGGAGTACTTGCCCCCAAATCAAAGGCAGACCTCGCCTTTGTAATGCACTGTCTGTCCTGGCTGGCGGGCAATGGTACCGCTGCCATTGTCTGTTTTCCAGGGGTCATGTATCGTGGCGGCAAAGAGCGCAAAATTCGCAAGTATCTAGTCGATAATAACTATCTTGATGCCGTCATACAGCTGCCAGATAACCTATTTTATGGCACAAGCATTGCAACCTGTATCCTCGTCCTCAAAAAGTCACGTGCTGACGACAAGGCACTTTTCATAGATGCCTCACAAGAGTTCACGAAAATCACTAACAGCAATAAGCTTACTCAAGAAAATATCACCACCGTTCTTGATGCGTACAAAAACCGTGCGGAGTGTGACCATTTCGCCCGATCAGTATCACAAAGCGAAATAGCAAAACAAGACTACAATCTATCAGTATCCAGCTACGTAGAAAAAGAATGCACCCGCGAAGTTATCGACATCACAGAACTCAACGCAGAAATAGCCCAAGTAGTAGCTAAGCAAGAAATCCTTCGCAAAGAAATCGACAAAATAGTCGGAGAGCTGGAAGAGTAAATCCATGGATAGATTTGAAGACATAAGTGCAGGTAACTTTGCCTTAGGTAAAAAGGAGTCAGAATGACCGTCAAAACAGCATCCCCTTCCGTGCAACCTAGCGGACTAGTCACTGTAGCATATTTGAAAGCAAAAATTGATCAAGGGGAAGATCATCTGGGAATTTTTCTTCCACTTGTTCTAGATGTTGTTCCAGACTTGGCAAATAAAAACTTCACTGCGGGCGAATTGGGCGATGCTTTATTGGCCAAGCATGGCATTCGTATGCCGCAACCAACCATACAAACATTACTAAAGCGTGTTTCAAGGCAAGGAGTGCTTATTCGAAAAGCAGGGAGATATTCACTTGATGGCGAACTAGAATCTGCGCGCGACCTTGAGAAGCAGAAAAAAGTAATTGCGGATGCCCAGAATCGGCTTGGTAGTGCCTTGGTAGAATTTGCAGAACAGCGCGATTTGCTGCTTAATAATGGCGAAAGTGCTTTGAGGCTGCTGCTGCGTTTTCTCAAGAGTAAACAGGTTTCTGTTTTGCTGGAGATACCCTCAAGTCAGGAACTTTCATCAAGTGCAGACATTCAGACGCTATCACAAAAGGAGATAAATGTCTTAAATGAATTCGTTCGTGATATTGTTCCGTTTAATGATGTCTTTAAGAGTACACTTGGGGGGATTCTTAAAGGCTTGGTTTTGTATGAGGCAACTTTTTTGCCAGATTTTGCGGGAATTGGTAGACAATTTCAAAATATGCGAGTTTACTTTGATAGTGGCTTGGTTTTGCAGGCACTGGGATATCAAGGAGCAAGCGCAAAAAAGCTTGCGACTGAAACTACGCGCTTATTAAAGAGTGCTGGGATTCACTGCTTGGTGTTTGATGACACAGTTCGCGAAGTCAGGCAGATACTTAGTGCATGCGAACATCAGCTATCGCTTCCTCATGTGCACAGAAATCTGCGCCCAAGTCCAATAATCAGGCACTTTTTGTCAGAAAGATACTCCCCTGGGGATATTCGACAAGTAACAATTTTGCTGGAAGACAATATAAGGAGCTTAGGTTTTGTCATAGCTTCTACTCCTACGCGCACCTCAAGGTACACAGCTGATGAAGCTGCGTTAAGTCATCGTCTGCTCGACCCAAAGGCCAACAATCCAGATGAACCTAGAATAATTCACGATATTAATTGTATTGCTGGAATTCTCACACTGCGCCAAGAGCGCAGAATTTATAAAGTCGAAGAAGCCAATGCATTATTTATGACGAATTCCTCTTTAATGATAAAGAACACCAATTTGTGGTGGACTATAGATGAGGGAAATGACAGTATATCTCCCGTAATACACGTATGTTCCCTCGTGAATCTTGTATGGCTAAAGAACCCTGAGTACAATACTGACCTACAACTTCAAGAGTTGCTAGTGCTATGTGAGGCAAGTATGCAACCAGCTCAAAAAATCTGGGAACGCTTCTTGAGCCATCTTGAGTCACTGGAAAAAGATGAGGCATTTACCGAAGCTCAGAGTACTGCCATTGTAAGTGCGGTAATTACTGAAAACCTTCTAGGAGATGTCGATGTTGAAAGTGATGACCTTGTTGATGCTGAAACTTTTGATGAAGTAATCGATCGTGCCAAAGAAGAGCTTGGCTCCGAAACCACTAAAAAAATCCTTGATTTAGAGCAACACCACGCTCAAGAAATAAGTAGCCGCGAGGAGGATTTTGCTAGAGTGCAGGACAAGAGTGAGAAGCAGCAAAGCCTTATTAATTCGGCTCAAGTCAAAACAAAAAATCTGGTTGACAGATTTTGCAGTTATCTATTTTGGATTGCTCTTATCCTTGTGTTGGCTGGAACACTTTACCTTTTCTTTATAGTTCTTCCAGTGAGTTGGGTATCTTGGGTTGGCGGCTTCCTGCTTATAGCTGTCTTGCTAATTGTAAGCATTCTTGACGGCATGAATCGGATTCAGCAGCTCAAAGACTTTCGTGAAAAATTGTCAATCTCTCTTAGTAGTCGCTTGAACAGATGGCTGTTTGAAAAAAGAGATTAGAGGTAGATAGTCTTTCATGATTGTACATCATCAAATTATACGGGCGTAGTCTTTGTACGGGCTATACCGCTTTTGCTGAGAAAAAGTATCCATGCGAAGAAATTGCGAAAGAAATTTAGGGAGTAAGTTTATGAGTAGGCTAAAGAATCTAGCCACAGATTTTTGTTCTGTCGAGATAGAATACACTTCATTGGGCAGCATCATTGACTATGAGCAGCCAACAAGATACATAGTTGGCAGCACAAATTATGATGATGACTACTTAACTCCTGTCCTTACCGCAGGGCAGGCATTCATTTTAGGTTATACGGATGAGCAGGATGGCATTTATTCTGCTTCAAAAGAGAAGCCTGTAATAATTTTCGATGATTTCACTACTTCTTTTCATTGGGTGGACTTTGCTTTCAAGGTCAAGTCATCAGCAATGAAAATCTTAACTTTAAGAAGCGAGAACGTTGCCAGCTTTCGCTATCTCTTTCACGCAATGAGTAACATGCAGTATCGTCCTGACCCCTCAAAGCATCAACGGCACTGGATTGGCACATTTTCGAATTTTAAGATTCCACTGCCGCCGTTGGAGGTGCAGGAGGAGATTGTTCGGATTTTGGACAACTTCACAGAACTAACAGCAGAACTAACAGCAGAACTAACAGCACGCCAGAAGCAGTATGAATATTATCGTGATTCTCTCTTGACGTTCCCATCTGCTGATGACATGCTCTCACAGACAGACAGACAGACAGACAGACAGACAGACAGACAGACAGACAGACAGACAGACAGACAGACAGACAGACAGACAGACAGACAGACA
>Ga0136643_10000140_pt1 | contig 70911 bp, 43 predicted proteins | sample TergutLab28metaG_FD_96883 | JGI IMG/M metagenome (GOLD analysis project Ga0136643, IMG submission 96883) | Labiotermes labralis P1 segment gut microbial communities from Petit-Saut dam, French Guiana - Lab288 P1 (version 3) (version 3) | ecosystem: Host-associated > Arthropoda: Insects >... | reverse complement strand
GGGGGGTTAAAGGCGGTCGGTTTGTAGGGTTGACAGCCTTACCACCTTCATGTGCCGACCGTCTTGAAATCTGGTAGCCTCAAACTTCTGGTACACTCAGGGCCTAGAATATAACAGGTATGTAATAAATGTATATAGTTCATTTGGTATACAAACTCTATAACATAAACTTTGAAACTGGCCTTAACCTCACTAAATTTGATCAAACTTAATACCTCTTTTATATTGTGTGTGAAAATTAATTGAGAATTACTGTTTTTTTTATCTGGAACTAATTCCTGATGTCAAGTACTGTACATATAAACGAAAATTTGCCTTATTGTACAGAATGAGTCAGATAAAACTGAAGATTATTACAATGAAATAATGCAGTGAAATTATACCTTCCTCTTTACTGTTCATCATGGAAACTATATTATGTGTCATTCCATTTTTCAAAAAGTACCACTGGTTTCCCTCTGCCCTTTCTCAAGCACTGCTCTGGTCTTTCTTTAAGGTTTCCCAGTACTCACCAAGTCATTTTTTCCATAAATACTGAAATTTCTTTCCTGAACCTTTCTAGACCTAATGCATATATTTTACATGTAGGCTTCCTTGTTGTTTTTACATTCCCTCCGGACTGCTTTGGATGGTGTATCAGTTTAGTCAGCAAGTGCTTGCTTCCACATCCTTGCAAATTCACTGTTTACTAATCATTGTAGAAATTAATAAAACACACCTTGGCTACTGGAATTGTTGCTGAATGCAACATGGACAAACTACAGAAGCACCATGCTGCATGGAAGTTTCTAGTATGTCCTACATCAAAATCAAATATATTTACTACTACATATGATCTAAATGCTCAGCTTGTTACCAGTTCTAAAACATGAAATGAATTAGGCATTTTTTTTTTCCTCTTTCAAAATATAACATTCACAAAATTGTAAGGGCACATACTTACAGGGTCCTTTAGTTTTAAATTTTACACATAGGTAAAATGTAGGCAAGTTTTAAGAATATTACTACCAGTCATGATTTGTCATTATGTTAAAATTTAATTTTTAAACACGAGAATCTGTGGAGGCATCATTGAAAGTAAACTGAATGAAGGATAAACTTTTCCATTTTCATTTCACATAATTACAGAAAAAAATAATTCATGTTTAGCAAAATAATACATGCACTTCCTATTCCTCTTTCAGTACTTCGTGTTTGACTTTCACATGCCTCCAGTGATGTTATTTGACAAAATAATCACATTATCAGTAAGTATAACTTCCTCTTATGTTAATTTTATTAACTTGTAGTTTATTTTAATTAAGTCCAACAGAAAACTTTGGTATACTATCCATGTCTAGGATGTGCAATCTACCCAGTGTTTAAACTATAACAAAAATTCTAAGCTAATTACCTGCAAAAAATGTCATTCCATTGTTATAACAAGGATGAAAAAGTTGATATACAACACAGTAAGATTAAATCTTTGCTGCATGCAACTTTTTATAGCAGGAGTACTTTGCTACCAGACATTCTCATTCTTCCACTCCCCGCACTTCTAAAAGAGGTTGCTGAGAAAGATATTTGTAACTGCTATCTATGATCTATTCACAGGACTTGAACACAGCTTTGATCCCATGAAGCTCATATCCAGCCTTCATAAACACTAAAGGGAGAGTCCCTTTCTTTTTAATTTTACTAATGAACATGTTGTCAAGACATGGCTTTTGAGAATATAAATTTTACCTTTTCTTGGAAGAAAGGATAATAGATCCCTGCAAAATGTAGAAACTACAAGAACAACCACTTTACAAACACATTTCTTATATCATAATTTTGCATGAAGACAGCTACAAGAATCAAACATGCATTCATAATTATCTCATATGTTAAGTCAGATGAATCTTAACCTTTACAGGAACACCATTTATTCCTACAGGAAGAGATAAATTAGAAGTAAGAATGAATAAGATAGGAGGAACAATTACACATGCAGAAGAATTGACAAGCATGCTAATAGGAGATAACGACATATATTCAATTCACCCTGCAATTTTTTTTCTTGCGTTAGACAATGGAGATGTGGCTGTAGGTAAATGGTGATATTAAACCAGATCTTAAAGAAATGGGAAGTAAGGTTGCAGACTGGATTCATGGGTCCAGCTGGAAGTTCTTGTTGCAAACATATTTTGTGCTCTACGAAAGGGATAATTCATGAAAAGCGGAGAAATTGAGAGTTTCTAAGACAGGCTGTAAGTGAATGTCATTATACAATGTAGTGTCATTCTTGATTCATAATTGGAGGATCAAAACTTTATACCTTGGCCTGGAGAGTTGTTATTAAGACTTTCAAGTAAATAGATGAACTTACACACTGCTTAGAAGGGTTTTCCAATTTTCTTGAAGCATAAGAGTCGAATATCAGATGGTCTTAGAACACAGATATAAATTATATGAAAAGACTAAATTGAATGTCAGAAATTTTGTGTCACATTCTACGAATAATGTGACCCATACTGGTGTCACAGCACATATATTATCAATGCCACTGTAGTCCAATACATCTCATTTAAAGAAAACAAAGAGAGGCAAATTCTGTTGTGAGCATGTAAAGAGTGGCTCATTTTCAAGCTTCATTGCTTCACATCAGGAAAAGTATCCTGGTGTCAACTGTGCATAAGAATTTCTGCTCATCCTAAAATTTTGTCTATGGAAATTCTATGCCCCTTGTGGTCTTACAGTGACTGCCAGAAGAATTGTATATACATTTTACGTTTCCCTGTGATATAAGGCTTTCTGTAACAATAATGGGTAATATTCAGTGACTTCAATAAAAACATCCCAGATTTCAATTCCTAGGGCCTAGGCTGTGCTATGACTCAGGCAGTTAGATGTCATTTTTTCACTACATTAATTCAGAATTTGAATCTGTGCTTTCCAAGTCAAATTTGTTTTTGTTGTGGACAAAGTGGCACTGGGACAGAATTATGTTTGAGTATACTGCATTCACCAATCAGTGTTATTTCACCAGTGCTTTTTCACTTCCTATCAACACCAATTGAGTGTCATGAATAAAATTTTTAAAAGCAATTCTAAGGCTTGTAAACTGTTGGGTTTTAATTTATAGACTTCATATTTGAAGCTTTATGTGCAGAGAACATAAAATCTGTCCATGGAAGAGATCTTGTAGAGTCATAGTTGAGTACTTTGTGGTGTGTGTTGGAAACATGTTTAACTTTTGTTTTGTTTTGTTTTTTTAAATCAATACTTGAGGAAATGTCCCAAAATTATTTTGCAGAATGATTTTTGATATCACATGTACTGGATGATGCTAAATTTTTTTAGTGGTACATCAGATTCCACAATACTTTATTGCACTTCACATGAGTGCATTTTCTGCCTCCATCATAGGCTACATGCCAGTCTGTATATCTCAAGCCACAGTTTCTATGCAGTCATCCTTTGCAACATACAATTTATATCTGTTATTTATAGGTTGCACATCCAAGACTTTTTACCCAATAACAACTGTGCTGTTGAAATCAACCATCAGAATATACTGAATAAAAAAGTTTCTTTTGTTACATGTAATGATAAACATTTTCTATGGTTTTTATGTATTCATATTTTGACTGTTTATTGGTGATCTTAGATACTGTGAACAAAATGAAATCATACACTTGACTTTCAAAATGAACAATTGGTGTCAAGTATTCAGTCATGGTAAGTATAATGGATATTTTGTAAGATGGTTTACTGCACTGTAAGGTGCTTGTAAAGAGATAGATTTATGCAATTATAATTTGGAGACTTTCTAGTAATGTATTTTGCAACAAATATTTTGTCATGTTTGAGGAGCTGGTCTGAATGACAGGTGTTGTTCCTGTCAACTCTATGACTTCAGGGCTAAAACTGGAATGCCATGTTTAGAAAAACTATTCACTTCAGAATTTACATGTGACAGTGAAATAAAAAGTCTCTTGTTAAATTGTACAAATTTGAATTAGGGTTTAATTGGAAAAAAAAAACAATGATTGACTGGGGAAATGTACAAAGACCATAATCTATTGACCAGTCCTTAAAATTCCCCATGACAGTAATTGTTACACTGTGAAGTGGTATACATAATACCATTCAATTAATGGATTACACCAGAAACACCTTTCACTGTCAAGCATGTGATATTTTGGCTTCTTCTGTCACGCCTTAATATTTGGTGCAAAATCCAGTTAAACTATAAAATTTATTCAATTTCAGCATTGATTACTATGTGCCATGGATTGAATTTGACAATAATAGGGGAAATTTAATTATCTTTACTCTCGTCAGTCTTTCTCTTTTTTAGGTATTGCATTCTAGAAAGTTTATGTGCTCAGGAACAGTGGTGGGGTCGTTCAAGATAGATCTGAAGACAGTCTATGATGCTCCTGGTATTTTATTCATCCATGGCATTTTGTTGGCTCCAAGTGTTTTTTTATTGGGAAGGGTGCTCTTTCCATAAATTATAGCTTGGCGCTGGAATGGGATATATTTTATTATTTTATTCTGTATACTCTTTTTGAACACTGCTTGGAAATTTTTAACACTTGCTGGTTGCATCTAGACTTTACAGATGTTTTCAGTACCAAGACTGGACTAGAAATATAAACGTGCCTCTAGTTTCTGTGCAGAATAAACTGCACCATTAATAAGTAATTTCAAAGTTATATATTTTCACTCACTTCTGCTCACTACATCTTTTGGTATAATCACAACATTCCCAATTGAAATGTGGATCATCTTATCGCACACTATTCTACTTTATTTTAATCAGTATTAAAATAAGGGTTAGAAGAATCTTAAAGTATTACAATAGGTTCTTTTTGCTCCATACAAAAAAAAATATTTAAAATTCTTCTTCAGTAAACTTAATTTTTATAAGGATCATATTTTGAATAGTATGTGATAAGACAATTTAAAGAGCGGCCACAAAAGGACTTGACATATTCAAAATCGTACAGAATGCAAATTCATTTATGCAGGAATTTAATATTAACCTCAGTCAATAATGAAACTCTCAAAGATGTTTTAAATGACCCGGGCCACCGTTGTTGTTTACCGCTGCTGCTAGATGTCACGAGTTTTGCAAATGTCCAAACGGTGGCAGTGTTACTCTGTTTCGCATCTGGCGTACAGCCCGCATTTTGCACACAATATGATGCGGAAGAGCACAGTCGAGTATCCATTTACGCCTAGCGCAAGACATTCGAGCAGAAGAGGTGCATTTTCGAAGTCAAGGGTGCCGTTCTGCTCTCTGTGCCTGATGCAGTAGTGGACCGTGTTCGGGCTTGAAACCAAAGCACCCCCAAAAAATGAAAACGCCAAGGTGGTTTCCTGCGAAATTGTGTGCTAAATGCACCTTGCACAACTGTTACTGCCTTAGCCAAATGCAAAAGTCTTGCGTTAAGGGTTGCCATTTTCAAAAATAGTGTCATCTCGCGGCAATGGCATGCCATAACTCTGACCCGGGTCATTCAAAACATACCATTTACCGACGTCGTGTGACCCGCATTTGTTTCCTGTATCATTTTTGACGTGTGAAGATCTCTTATGGCCGCTCTATATTTTTCAACCGAGGATGGTACATTCCTACCGAAATGTGTGGTGAGTATGAAAAAGTGAAAATCTTTCATAACAATCAATATGTGTGACCAAAGTATGGTCACAAAATTAGAAAAAAAATGAGATGAAACTAAAACATACCATTGATCATTGTATCAAAAGGGTGTTTCATATAAAAACTGTAGATTTAAATAGATCTGTGTTGTAAATCATGTATCAGTTATTTGTGCTGCCAGTTGTTTTTTGAAAGGCTGATAACTTTTGACTTAGGTGCCATATGAAATAGGGGTTGTATTTCACCAGTAAGAAGTAGAGGTGTCCTTGTGTACTTCATGAAGGCAAAGGGGGGAGTGGAGGTATAACTTCATATTAGTTGCAGGGCAGGGCAGGGCAGATTAGGCATGGCCCACAACCCTCACACCTACACTCAAGCAGGCCTTCAGCAAAAGTGAATTCCAACTCAGATTACAGAGACCTGCAGCCTATTCCAGACATCCATTCAACTAACGCCTCCCCCCCCCCCCACCCCGCAGCCAGTAGGTCATAATTCCATTTGCAGTAGAAATCCCTGTTATGACCAGTATAAGGCCCTTAGCGAAGACATTTGATCTCTCTTATAGGTATAAGGTACCTGTAAGATAGCCCAGTGATGCCTTTTACAGACAAGGATAGCTAAACATTCCAAAGAACATTGTATGGCAGCAAGCTGTTCCTTCTGCCTGCTCGTGTCTTTGAGGGGATTTGCATGGTGACATGCTCAAAGAAGTCCTCAACTGGCAACAATTCCATGTGTTTAAGTCAGAATTCTTGGTGTTTCCTCTATCATAAGTCTGTTTCTAGTCCTTTGAAAGTGCTGAAAACATAACTACTCAATATCACATAAAAATGTGAGGTTTTTTATTTGACTGGCTGTTCTTGTGGCAGTATTGTCACTGTCATACAGTCCCTTCCCAGTCTTCTGTCCGTGCATGAAATGTCTTTATCAGGGCATTTGGTTGTTCACACTCTCCACATGTGGCTGTTTGATTGCTCTGTCTTTGGAGGATTAGTAAACAATCAACCTTTGTAAAAGTCAGTAGTTGCAGAATGCATTGTTTGCATCTTTATGTAAATAGTTGTACTTGATGTTTATTTATTCAAGATAGAGAAATGATGTTGCAAAGATAATCACATTGCAGATAACATGGCACGGAGTTTCTGCAAAATGCACCTTTCATGAGTCACTTGTTTTTATAAAATCAAACTTTGGGTTGAGCTTTGTGTATGTAATGATCATATGTATAAATATGTATGTATAAGTGAAAGGTACAGTGCATAGATTGTACTGTAGTCCTACAACATTAAAAGTTTGGGGAGGTTTGTCAAGCGATTTGGGGGATGAGAACTGTAGATGGATGGACATGACCTTTCCAAAATGAATTCACTTTATGTATTTTATACAAACAGTGCATAATAATTGCATAAATATCTGTACTTTCTGGCTTACTGCTTTATGGAAAGAGAGAACATGTCACAAAATCTTCCTTTTTTGCAAAATAGCTCAGAAAAAATGATACTTTTAACAGATTCTCATTTTCACTTCAGTTTTCAAGTAGTTTTACCCTAGGTGACATATTTATCCATTTGTTTCTGTGTATTGCAAAAACTATCCACTCTGAATGGATTACTATTTTCAGTACCACTTTATATAGAATTAAATGTATATTAGAATTACCTCTAAAATACTGTTTCTTTTTACAAGCATTCAAAGTTGTAGTATCCCATTTACAAACAGTATTACTGTATTATGTTGCTCCAAGTGTCCATCTATCTGTCCATCTAGCCTCTAAATTTTGCCACAGCTAATAAGAATTATTTATTTATATGACTCTGTGATAATAGAAATATTATGGGGAATTTTGGCAACAGTAGACGATGCCTCAGCCCAGTATATACAATTAAAATTATTCCTTTGTTGTTTATATGAGATTTGTGGTAGAGAAGTGGCACTGGAGCAGGTTTTTCTTAAAACTTGTATTGGCATATTTACCAGCCTGTGATATTGGAGACAATAAATGTGTAAGAAACTCTGGTAAAATGATCTGCAGGGGAAAACTGAAGTACTATGAGAAAGCTGCATCAGTTCAACACATATCCCACCCAAATTTAACAGGGACTGAATCCACACCTCCATTAAGAAAAATCAGCAACAATCCACCTTAGCACAGCCTAGCAGTAACAGTTAATATATGAAGTAAGAAAAATAAATATTTGTTGCAGAAGACAAATTATTCAATTTCTTTGACCAGTGTGACATAATACTGCTACAAGAACATCAACACAGTGATAAAAGGGGACATCAGCATTTGTAGAACTCTTATAAATGTTTTGTCTTTAAACCATTCTAGATGTTGTTTTTCTTGTTCTTCTGTCTCAGGAATATGTGCACTTCTCAGAAATTTTAATTTGTTTCTGTGTTACTGCTCATTGTTAATCATGTATGTTACTCTTTTATTTCTGTAAAATTTCTTTCCGACCATCACAGGTTCTGCAATCAAGAAACTTTCTCAGATCAAACAAAATGTTGGGCAGCTTTAAGTTAGATGTGGCAACAGTGTGGGCTCAGCCAGGTATAGTGAAAGTATAGTCCCTACACTCACTGTCCTAGAGACCAAAGTGTGTGCTGCGTACTGCGTCTTGCAGCAGTAGAGTTCCCTTGGTGATGCATCAGTCACTGACAGCAGCATCCACTGTTGTTTGTGTTCCCCTCACTTGCAAACATATCTCTCAACAGTAGTACTTTTATATTCTCAGGTTGAAATTTTGAATACTCTTGCAGTTGTTGCAAAAAAGTAACTGGTGTCCACACTGAAATATGGAAATGAGACTCATGATAAAATCAGAAGAATAAATTTGAAAATCTACAAGGGAATGTGAAAATAATAAGGTAACAAACACTGTGATTCTGAAAACTTTAATCTGGCTTTGATGTATACATGGCAGAGATGCAGCAGATGGTATCAATCAGGCCTCCATGTGTTCACCATTGACATTTAAGCATTTGTCACAATGTAGCAAAAAGGCTTTTAACCTGGCACGGAAGAGATCAGTGTAACATGTCTGTGACCAGGAGTTGGCAACTCATATTTTGTCAGTGTCTGTTGCAATCGAGATGCTTCTTGGCAAGTACAAACAGATGGAAATCACTGTGCATTATATCATACCTGTAGGGAGGGTGGTTCTTTACCTTCCAGCCATAGCACTGTAACTATCACAGTCTGGTTAGAAGTATGTGGTCCAGTGATTTCATGTTTTTGGACCCCTTAAAAGGCATCTGGTTGGCAAGCAGTTTGCAACAGACACTGATGTGAAACAAGCTGTCATGTCCTGGTTACAGACACGTGACACAGATTTCCATTATGCCAGGATGCTAGTTTTGGTGCCATGGTGGGAAATATGTTTAATCCAAACTGCAGCAAACTTTACCCTCCTGACTACAGGCAACTGAAAACAATTGTTTTACACTGGGTTACAAGCCTTGGTGCTGCGGTGAGATATATGCTGAAATGTCACTTTGCCAAGTATGCATTGATGTCAGAATAATGTTTCCAGCAACAGAGGGTTATACTTATTTTTTGAAACATCCCTGTATATTAGCATTTAATTTAGAAATTTATGATCCTTTCTGCTTTATGAAAGTTAAAAATTAGGATAGGAAAACAATAAAATTGCCAGCTGTTTTGTAAGGGTTTGGATTAAGCATTATATCTCTCAGGAAGAATAAATTTTAAGTGTGTTGAACTTAAAAACAAAGTGCTCAGGAGAATATCTGCAATTAAGAAAATGAGGAAATGAGCAGTTTAGGATTTTGATGTCAAGCTGATTCCTGTGTGCTAGGAATATCAATAAAATGAGGAGAAAAGGAATGTTTATAAAATATTAGGAAGGCAGCTCTTAAAAAATGGCCAGTTAATAGAATAAAAAGAAGATGTGAGAGTAACATGATGTGGACATTAAGGAAGTATGCTGTGAGCATGGACGGTGACTGAAAGTAGCTGAGGATCATGTCCTATGGCAAGATTTGGTGTTAGCACTTTGAGCTCAGGTTTCTGCTATTAGTGGTTTAATTTAGTTTTAGTTACTGTAAGCAGATATGCAACAAACAACAGTAGGGTATTGCTGTTACTGGTGGAGATCTCCAAGAGACTCTGCTACAACTGCTTAATGTGCCACTCTTTGCTCACAGCAATGAGTGCAATGCTGTATGTTATATATGCGCACACATGTACCTGTGTCAGAGTGCTGGCAGTGTGTGTCATGCCTGCCATAGTCATTAACCACACTAGTTAGTTTTTTCAACCCTTGGCAAACCACACACAACTCCACGGATGCTGTAAATAATTAATGGCATTCCATCCTTTGAGGAGATTGTACAGAAAGAGAGGGAGGTGCTATGGTGCTGCTTCTTTTGAAAGTAAACTTTTTATTCTAGAAAGATGAAGACCAAGACAATAGTATTTTAATTTTTTTTATGTAAAATTAAAAATAAATTCTGTTTCTTAAACCTCTTTGAGTCAAACTCTTCATGGCAAAATGATTCTTGCTTAAATATATATAGTATTAAAGTGGCATGCTTCCTTCCTACAAACATGTGGGAAACCTGGGATGAAAGATATTTTCTCATCAAATGTGACAGGGCAGGAAAGCTAAGCTATGTCAAAAGTGAACCATATATGGCAGAAAACAAGCTAGAAATATCTTCCAGTTGACAGTGAATAGGTTACCACAGCAATTCATAGTTCTAGGCTCCTTTGGTTGGTGCTGAATGCACAGAATATGCTTTCTGGATTAGGCCGTGCAATGGAATAAGAACTTACCCATGTTTTGGCAAATGTCAGATATGTCCTTTACCTCTTATCATGACCCCTAGTTTTCCAGAAAAATCTTTTCATCACATCTCTTAATAACCACAGGAAGGGTCGCTTATTGGTTATCATCACTTTCTTCCCCTCTCCATTCTGGCTCTCACCCACTACAAGAAGTACAAGACAGCTTCTAGGAGAAGAAATCTTATTCACCTTGAGGACAGCAACTGCAATGTTTGACACATTATCAGGGAACTCCCACCTCCTATGTTGCCAAATCCCAAAAAGTATTCCAATGCTAAACAACAAAACTTGTTTGTGTTGTATGTTGGCAGTTTTTCTTGGTTTAAAGAAAGAGGTGGAGAACCTCTTGTGGGAACCAAGAGCAGATTGCAAGCCAGTATTAAGGTAGACCTTAACTTGCACACCAATCCTCAGCAGTTTCTTAACTTACATTATACCAATTAATCCTTTAGCTTGTTTGGTTTTTCCCAGCTATTCCCAATTGCATTCCATTGAGGAAGTTTTATTCATCCTACAAGCAAAGATGAAAGTTATCTTAACTGTTAAATACTAGTGTGTCAACCACTTTCAGAGTCTTTATATAACTTATCTCCTTTGTTCATTTGAAATAATAAAATGTTTTCTCAAACTGTAGAAACCATTGCTTTTCCTCTTTGGATGGACAGAAGACAGAAGGTAGATAATTCATTAACTGGAAAATATTTTACACTCTTCTGCCACTGAAAGGCTTTAGTAACTCTGTTATTCTTTGAAAGTGGTGTTGGTGTCAAATTTCAATTAGGAAATTTTGTGTTAAAGAAAAGTATAAGTTATATTTTGTCACATGACTTTGAAATCGTTCGTGACATCAGAACATAACATGGCAGGTATTGTATACATAAAATAATGGTTGTGGCCTGTTTCCTTTGTTAATACCTCTAAATTACTGTGTATGAAATAGTGATAAATGTAAATATTTAAAAGTGTATTTACATTTCTTTACACAACACACAGTTTAAAACTTCTGTTTTTGAAAGCAATAGACTTTAAATTGATCATTGTTGTTACAATACAAAGAAAACTTAATAAATCAGGAGTATGTAATAACAGTGAATAGTAGGTCTTCAATCATATTTTAATGCAGCACCACATTAAAACAACATAACAAACATTTTTTTTATTGTAGTTAGAAAACAGTTAAAATTTGTTTGTTTTTCTCATGGGATGATGGCTGGGCCTATGTAGGGCTGTCTTTTTATTTTAAATAGTATGCCTTTGCAAGTTTAAAGTGTGTACAGATGTGAATGTAGATCTTCACTTAAATTTTGTTTTGTGTTCATCTGAGATTGGCAAAAATTGAAATGGCCCAATGAATTCTCATAAGTTTTCCCAGCTGAGTCCTTCTCAAGTTGGTATATACATACAAATGGATGGATGGATACATAGGATGGGCAAGGCACCTGAAAAGGGCGAATAAAAAAACATGCTACAATTTAGAGTATATGCATTCAGAAGAAATTTTTTTGTTATATTGCATACCTGACTGCACTTTTGCAGAGTATATTTGCTGTTGAAATTTACAATGTGAAGTCACAAATTATTTTTCCTTTTGTTTCATTAAGTATTATCTCATAAGAATATTTTAATATGCAGTTTGTAGACATTAATGAAATCTGTGTTATGTATCATGTTGCAGTTTGTATTATGATGGGCCATATTGTTAGAACATTGATGAAGTTTGATGTCAGCTTCATTTAAAGTGGGGTTGTTGTGTGTAATTGACTTGAACCAAATTTAATCTTAATTTTATTGTCCTCTGGGTAATGACTCCATGTTCTCTGTTAGGTGGGTACCAACATTATAGAGGAACACAAGTTCACCTACTGTGACAATGGAGTCAGCATGTTCCTCCCAAAGTTTAATATCCACTGACTAGATTTCACAGTATCGTAATACTGAATAATCCAGTAGGAATAATCGTGACCCTGAAAATCTAAAACCTCACATAAATGTAAACTTACTTGGTATATTTTAATGTGTATACAAGTGTTGACTGTAATAGAATTCCTTTATTACTTTCGGTGATATGAAGTGCAGACACACTGATGTAACTTCATCTTATAAAGTTTATGCACCTCATGTACAAAATGCTTAAAGATACAATAAAAAGTAACATGGTATTCTATAATTGAATCTTTAGTCTTATCTTGGCACAGTTGTATAGCTGAAGTATATGCTGTGTCTGACATTCAATAGACAAACCTAATAAGCAGTGCTATGTCACCATGCATAGTCTAACTATGCAGGTTGCTGTACAATCTCCTTGCAGCCTGATCACTTAGAACTACTATAGTTTTGTAAGTAGTTGTCCCTTGTATGCATCTTTCACTTTAATCCCTATCTTAGGCAAGTCTGACTTTCCCTAAAGGTGATGGAAAACCACTGTTGAGCTGCATACTGATTAATAAAACAAATTACTATTTGATCTGATTTATTTTAATGTCATTATATGATAAAGAATCTAACTATTTTTACTGTGAAAGAACTGTTACCATTACCATTAAGAGTGCTGTCCAAAGGAGGATTTGCATTACTATTATCTGTACTGAATGTGAGAAGTTTCAGTTTTATCTGATTCGCTGTTCTTAGTAATGTGAAAAATCCTTCCCACTGTTATGTAAGCACTTCATAAAATAGTGCATAAATGTGTCTACTGAAATGATTTAAATGATGGTATTACATTTTCTAAGCTAATTGTCATATAATGCCCACTCTTATTTTGTGTGTCTCACCCAATCTTTGTCTGCACTGGCTGCTGCATTCTGTTTGCAATGGTTTGTTTGCTTTTCTTCTGCTGCAGTGTTTGCACAGCATGACTGTGTGTAACAGAGTTTAACAGGAGTCAGTAAATTGCAGTTTCAAGGTCACCATGATACGTATTCACTGTTACACCTGTTATTTTATAGAGTATTTTTTATGCAATATAGTTACACTTATAATCCAAAAATTTAAAATTTTTTTGTGTTTGTAGTTTCAATTGTGTAATTCAAATAGTAGCTTCAGCCACTGGTGATGCCGGAAGGTCAGATAGCCTGTATGCTATTCCAAGATTGCTTACGGAATACTTTAAATTGTCTAAGAAGTATGTCTATGTTAAGGTAGCCATCTCACAGGCTTGTCACATTTGAGGATGTATGTAACTATGGTGTAACAAAAATATTCCAGTACTGTAATTACATACAGTATATGCACTAAAATAGACGTAAGTAGATATGGGCGTACAGAATATTGTTATCAGTTAATGGTTAGTGAATGAAACTAATAAATTGATGCACTTTCTAAATCTAAGGCATAAACATATCTCAAACAAATGAAGAATTTTTTACTTGCACTTTCCTGAATGTACACTTTTTTGTCAAGCATTGCAATCTACATTAGAGACCTCTTTGTGTTGAAAAAATTAACTCTTTTAAGAGAAGTGACTACTGATTGGTGATTGCCATTTGTGTGGAGTATGTACTTGGCACATATTGAAGATATAATTATTTTAGGTAAAATTTATAATTGTCATAAATATTCCAATCAGTATAAATATATGGCATTTAAAATAGTTACCTTGTATGGTTAAGTAGCACACTATAGGATGTGTCAAAATGTGAAAAGTTCACAATTCTGAACATACCAAACTGGATTTGGTGACAGTTAAGTTTACAAAAACTACAGCCTAATATTGGAGTGATGGATATCCTAGTGCGTACCAGACAGATTCAGAGTCCTTGAGTAGTTAAACCAGTTGTGACAATCATGTTTTCTTTAAAGTTACATACCTTGTCACTGAAACTGTAATTAGGGACCAAACAAGAAAGCCCAGGTGATAATGCTTGTGACATATTTGAGAGGTAACAATTTCCAATCTCAGCCAGGAAATTGACAAACCTGAAGCTTTGTGGGTTCTTTCAGTCCCTCAAGGCAAATGCCAGGATAGTACCAACTGAACTATGCAACAAGCTGTGACTGCTTCCTTCTCTGTTCTCTCCAGTATTTTATCCATTGATCATTCTACGATTTGACATAAAATGACTGTGCTAGTACTGAAACCATTATTAAAAAAAGTATAAGTAGAGTGATTGCACTATATTGGTTTACTTCCAGTTAATATACATATATCGTTACAGATCATCAGTTCTACCATAAATGGGCTCTTCTGACCGACCCCGATGATATTGCAGGGGGGCCAAAAGGGTATCTGAAATGTGACATCAGTGTGATTGGTAAAGGTGATTCAGTCAAAGTTCCACCTAAAAGTGAGAAGGATGAAGATGATATTGAAGCGTGAGTATCTGCTGAAACTTATTATGTTGTAGTTGTTCACTTCATTGTTCATACACTAACCTTTGCTTTCTCTGTTCTTACCAGGTAGTTTCTGATTAAAATATTAGTTGATTCCATGCACTGCTCTTCACTTATTATTTCACTTAAAATTATATGCCATTTTGATCTGATTTCATTTGGTTCAGAATATCAAAAAAAGGAGCTTCCCTCTTATCTCTTAACAGTTATACTAAGAACAGAAATTTCACATACATCTTCAGGATTTTGAGTTCTTGATCTTCAAGGCAGATTGACTAAACTGTGACTTGATGCTAGTATTTATAATTGCTAGCCATAAGGCATTGGGACAAGTGCCATTCTGATTTGTGAGCTTGTCCTGACAGCAAGTCAGGTTGCTGTTTAGTCATGTCTTGAGGAAGCCGCATTCTGAAATATAAATAAACCAATCCATCACAACATGCTGTCATCACTCTGGGGAGGGAAAAACAGAAAAAAGAAAGAAAAAATGCATGAAAAGGAATCAATGAAGTGAGACTGTTTGTGTATGTATGTTTTGGTATTGTTACTGTGTAGATTTTCTGTAACACATATGAGCCACAGCTGACCTGTATTGAAATAACGTTTGTTAGATAAAAACGAAAACTGAACACACTTTCCCTTGCTTATTGACATAGGACATAATAAAATTACAATATCTCTTTTTGTCTGTATTGTCTGTTTTAAAACATTGGGTATAAAACTGCATGTAAGTTAACTGGGCTTAAAATGTCGGGATAAATTAATTAGGGATACATTGAAATGGATAGCAGTTGAAAATTGAATTACTGTGCAGACTTCCCTTCTGGAGTGGACTGTTGCTCCGCTCAGAGTAAGGAAGTTTAAAAGCAATGTTTTTTATGTGTTAAGGGAGAAGAGATGGGATGTGTTGTTAGAGTGTTTTATGGGGGAGGTGTAAACAATATGTTATTTGGGTGTTTTATATGAACAAGTGTAGAAATCTGTTGTGTGGGTGTTTTGTGAGGGAAAAGATAAAAATGATGTTCGGTTGTTCTGTGGGGAAAGAGTGGTGGGAAATTTGTCCAACTGCAGAATTTTTTTTTTTGGTGTTTTCCTGATTTAAATTTGTCTTTCTAGAGTCTGTGCCCTGTTACCTCAGTGTTTCATACACAATGTGGTGCTTCATCATCTACATACATATGGAAGGTGTTTCTTACTTCAATTTTAAAATTATTTTTCCCACAAAGAAGAATCAATTTGAGTTTCAAGGCTGTATATTTCATTCACAGTTTCTACAGAGTAAGCATAACAAACGCTTGCCAGCCAAGCCTGGGAGATTTATCTGTCCTTTACTTTCAGCAGAACAGTGGACAGTCAGAAAATCAGCAAAGTAATAAGATATATGTGAGAGTAATCTATTTGGAATATTTTATTATAATTACTCTAGAGATTGGTGGTCATTTGCATTAAGTGCCATTCAGAAGTTCAGAACTCATTCTCTGCAACTGTTTGCACAATGTGAATCAGGTTTCTCACTTGGCACACCTACTGTTCTTATAATTGTCTATTCCAAAGATGTCTTGAAAGAAGTGTTAGGCATCATGTGCTGACTGCTTTGTCCTGTGCAACTGTGTATCAGTAAGGATTCTTTGCCCTCAGCACAGTGAAATCTGCCCCATTCTCCTCATTCTGTGACCTTTTGTAGGTACTTTTATGTGAATATTTTCTTTGGCCAATGTCAATTGTCTGTATAAAAAAAAATATGTTTCTTAGCCTGAATCGGTCTGTGCTGCAGGTAGAAGAAAAGGATACCTACTGTATGTAGCTTATTACATAAATGCCTTGTTATCACTAGACTTTCGTGGAAATATAGTCTTTGGACCAACTTTGCTTTGTTTGCTGTACCCCACACAGTAGATGTGCTGTCCTTCTTTCCCACAGACAGAAACAGAACCAAGTTCTGAAATATTGTACATTTATTTTTGTAGACAATTTAAAATGTTAAGCTAAAATGACTTTGGTTATTCTCATGTTGGTACAATAGTTTACATATGGAGCTTTGACTGTGTTGTTGTTGTTGTTGTTGTTGTTGTTGCTGTTGTTGTTGTTGTCATTGTCGTCTTCATCATCACAGTCACCACCATTGTCGTTGTTGTTAATGCCATTCTATCTGACACATGATACTGTATTTCAGAAACCTGCTTTTGCCAGATGGGGTACCAGTGGAGCGGCAACGTGCTCGTTTCATTGTTAGAGTGTATCGGGCAGATGGACTGCCAAAAATGAACTCTTCCATTGTTGCAAATGTGAAGAAAGCATTTACTGGTGAGATGAAGGATCTAGTCAATCCATATGTGCAGGTCTCCTTCGCTGGTCTTACTGTAAGTTACGGTTGCATTTTTATTGTATTTTATAGAAGAAGACATAATTCCTCTGTAGTTTTGTAGTCCAAAATTGAAAATTTTTTAGTATTATGTCTTCATATCCTGTTAATTCTCTCCAAGTATAACATCAGAGTTTTATGATTTTTTTTTTCACAAAGTATATAAAGTGAAAACTTAACTTGGAGGCTATGTCTATATATTCTACCAGGATGTTGACTTAAAAGCAAATTATCTGTATGTTGTGGAGACATCTCAGTGAAAATTATTTTACTTCCCCCAAGGGCAAGACAAGTGTCAAGAAGAACAGTTATGCTCCTGTGTGGAATGAACAGCTGGTGTTTACAGAGATGTTCCCTCCACTTTGTCAACGCATCAAGCTGCAGCTCCGTGACAATGACCCTGTCAATAACACTGTCATTGGGACACACTTCATTGACCTGAAGAATATTTCGAATGATGGAGAGAAGGGTGAGCCTCCTCAGGTAGTTCCTGCACAGAGAAGAGTAGCAATGTGCTAGTTCCATCAAACAAAAATGTAGAAATTTTGTTCCAGCACACAGAACTGTAGCAATGTAGTAGTTCCCTTGACAGAAGTGTAGCAGTGTGGTAGTTCCCTTGAACTGTCACTATGTGGTAGTTCCATAACAGATTTGTTGCACTGTGGTAATTCCCACACACAGAAATGTAGCAATGTGGTAGTTCTGTCACACACAACAGTAGTGTTGTAGTTTTCCACGCAGAGCTATAGCAGTGTCATAGTTTCCTCTCATGAAACTATAGGCGTAATAGTTTTCTCACACAGAACTGTACCAGTATGGAAGTTCCATCACTCAGAACTGTAGCATTGCGGTAGTTCTGTTACACAGAACTGTGGCACTGCAGTAGTGTGGTGTTTGGTCTTGGGTTAAGACACAGCAATGTCAGAGCATGCAGAAAAGTGTGTGTGCATGTGTGTGAAAGAAGGCTTGCTGAAATAAGTCCGTCATCAATTTTTGTAGCTCTGAAGTTGATGGCACATACAGCTTCAGTCGTAAGATAATAAAGGTTGAAAAATTATTCAGAAACACATTGCTTTATTTAATTATGTAACTTACAATACCTCCCTCTTCTGTTCCAAAAGATTTGGGTGCACAATTTAATTTCTTAACGTAGTCTGAGAAATATTAGTGTGCTCTTGACTCACCTGTAAAAGAGAAACATGTACTCCAGAATATAGGGATGAATGTGTACTGTGTTCATATAAATATTCAGGTAGTTAAAGCACTCTTGCATACCACGCCTACAACAAGTCTGTGTACATAATACTGTCTTCATCCACGTGATAATCTTCTGTGACAGGCAGTTTCTATTGCTTTGTATGGCTGCGAGATCATGCTGCAGGTCAAATGACACGAATAATGCCTTTTCAATTTTTCTTAATTTGATGACTTCCCATCACTCTGCCTGTTTGTATCAGATTTTGTACCTGCTAATTCCTTGCAGGCTTTGGAAATAGTGCATATGGACTAAATTGTTGTTTGTACATAGAAATTAAATGCTTTTAATATACACGGATTTTTTTTCTTAATATCACATTGAAATATGAAGGTGCATTTAATGTGTAGTGAAATATGGCAATACCAATTATGCTATCAATGAGAATAAAATGGGTACATAATATAGAAATATCTGTGTTCATGTTGGGAATTGAACACTGGGCATCCATTTTGTAGGTAGTTATATCAGTGACTGAGGTCTCTTGCCTTATAATATGTTGTACATAAAGAAAATGTTATAATTAACTAATTTGCTCACTAACTCCATGTAGCAAAGTCCTTCTTGAGAATGTAATGATTTCTTAGCCAACCAAGAAACTCCTCACATTGTCTCCAACATGAAGGTTCATTACTGCATTTACAAGATCTTATCACTTGTTCCTATCCTGAGCCAGATCAATCCACGCTGTCCACCCATCCCATTTCCTGAAGATTTATTTTCCAATAATCCTTCCATCTATGCCGAGGTTTCTGAGCAGTCTTTTCACTCAGACTTCCCCACCACAATCCTGTATGCATTCCTAATCTCTCCCATACATGTCCCACCCATCTCATCCTCCTCCAAAAATTATGTGGGAAGGAGCGTCAGTCATGACGCTCATCATTATGCAGTTTTCTCCAAAGGCTATTTAAATCAAATAATCTCATAAGATTAGAATATAGAAAATCTGAATGGCATAACAAAGGGTTAACATACACTCAAGAATTGTCATGAAAGTGTCATGGTATATTATTTTAAACATAAATATAAATATTATTTTTTATTTAAGAGAAATGTGAAAAATTAATTAATCACCCATATTTTCACAGGGTTTCTGCCAACTTTTGGTCCTACATTTATCCATCTGTATGGGTCAACAAGAGACTACAGTCTAATTGATGAGCATTCAAACCTTAATACAGGTCTTGGAGAGGGAGTTTCTTACAGGGCCCGCCTTCTTGTGGCCATCCGTACTGAAATCACAGACAACATTGATTTTGCACCATCAGAGGTAGAGGTGGAACCCACATTCCCAATCAGTGAGGTAAGACCAAATTTTCTTTGTTTATTTGGTTTCATTTGATTATTGTGTAAAGGCATATAATGGTGGTTGATTTATTACACTGTATTTGCTCATTACCAATAAATATATATACATATGTGACAGTTTGAAAGCCAACTTTGTTCATGTCTTTAGGTGACTGTCAGTCTAACAATAGATTTATCATTTTTTATATTAGTGTTCAGGATCAAAGATATAACCCATAGATTACTGATCATGTAGACTGAATCAAGTAAGAGTAGCTGGAGCTTTATCTCTGCACCCCCTCTGTGCATTTATCGTGTGCTTGGGAACTGGGAAAATTTTGCTTTACTTTATGGACTGTTGGTATTGATTTTTTGCAGACGTCCTATGGAAAGAATGAAGAGTTCTTTTTATTTGCTACAATTATTGATGCCACTATGATAGACAAGAAACTGGGAGATAAACCTCTTTTCTTTGAAGTCAGTATTGGCAATGCAGGAAACTCTCTGGATGGCCATAATGAGACATCAAAGGACTTCAGTGAATTAGACAGTGATGAAAATCTAGGTATGATTTCATACAAAGAAATTATATTCAGCTGTCTCTTGGGGATGAAATATTTGAGTGCCACTTTGAGCAAAACTTAAAATGAACTTTTTCAAAACAATGTTGAAGATTACTGTCTTCTATGATGTGACACCATGTAAACTGGCATATATGTACTGACATTTCAGAGGATTCTGCTGCCTCTGTCTGCAGGGAAGAAGAATCAGCTTCATGTGTAAAAGCCAGAATATGTATAGAGAGAGAGGGTGTATCAGGGCAGCATGCTGGGCTTATATAAATGGCCTCTAAGTAAGGCCCCAGACTAATTTCACCGTTCCCTTTTCTTTCTCTGTTCCTATTAGTTTACTGAGAGCCATCCCATACCCTACCTTGTCTCTGTATCTGTATTGACTTTTCTAAGCATTCTTTATTGATACACTAATCTTCATAGACACCATTGTGACAATCTCATACTTCACAAGGTGAAATTAAACATTATGTGAGGAAAAAGGAAGTTAACAACATTACAGAGAGATTCATCCGTGAACTCTGTGCTTCTGAAATGTGATACCACATCAATGGGTAACAAGTTTCCAACACTTTGAAGGTGTTTGTTTGAAATGTCAGCCACTGTTTACCTATTGACGTGGCATTATATCTCAGAATAAAGAAGTCCTCAATCAAATTACTGCAAAAAACATCAATAATCACATGTTAAGCTTGTTTACTGTGTGTTGAAGGCCTATGGTGAAGCAAATGTCACAGAATATGAGCAGGTTTGTGGCCATTTGTTGATTAGTGAAGGAGAGAGACAGAATATAATTTTGATCCAGAAGTTTGTCTTAATCAAAAATGTCATGAGGCATCATTATCTTTGCAGTTGTGTGTATTTTTTCTGTAAAAGACATAATAATGTCAGAATCTCATATTCCAACAGAAACAGTAACTACGGGTTCTCTGTCATGGCAAAGCACCACGTCACCTGCCAAACCAATGACTAATGATCACATATATCACTTTTTGCCTTACTGGGATAACAAGCCCTGCATGCATGTGCGTTCAGTGTGGCCTGACTACAGGAGGCGTATGTACAACTCCAACATCATAGCCAGGATTGTGGACAAACTGGTGAGCAATGTACACAATCTGGTATCACGTATGTGGTAGTAAATCAAGTTAGTTTCATAAATGTGTTTAAATTTCAGCAAACTTGCATATTGCAAATGGGGGTAGCACTTACACTGTTGATCATCTGCAGTACAACTGTTGTCAGCATGCTGAGTCAATGTGACTGGCTCAAAGCATTGTTGTTATTGATTGTCACACTTGTTTACTGCCTTGTTCCACTTTGATGGTGGTCGAGTGATGTATCATAGTTTATAATGTGCCTGGATTGAATAAAGATGTGACAAAGCAAAATTCAGTAATTTCATTGTGAATAAATGTTTTGTCTAACGCGTGTCAAGAACCAACTAAATGCACTTAGTTCCACTGATGTATTTTTATTGTGATATTTTCAAATAAACATTTTGGCCAGTACTCTGGCCATCTTCAGTGTGACATTTCTGTTACAAGAGTAAAGTGTGTTCACATGTGTTAAATTACTTCACAATGTTTTTATATGAATTCCAATACTGTGGAGTAATTTCATACACTTGATCACTCTGTATTCTTATAAAAGAAATCTCACCCAGAAGATGGCTGGATTATCAGCCGAAACATGTAGGTGAAAATATCACAATAAAAATACATCAGTGGAATTGAGTGCATTTTGTAGGTTCTTGATACACATTATACAAATTAATGCATGGAATATGGACCATATTAAAAAAAATTCTATGATTTTAAAATGTAGGTAATAATGCTTCTCTGATGTAATAGTGCCTTATTGTTTTCACTTAAGGTATCAGATAACAGAAACGACCAGTGACTTCAAGAAGTGTTATGAATATTTCAGCCTTCTCTTTTTTGGAAGGCCTATATGATATAGTGAAATTAAATGTGTTTGATATTGTCAGAATACAGTGAATATGAACAGAGCAGAATAATGTTCAGAACTTTGCTGGAAGAAGAGGGGGCCTGCTGTTGGTCATAAGGCTTAATTTCATTGTAATGTATAAGTGTATAGCAAATAATTTTTGTCCTGTTAAAACAAGGTGGTGTTTTAAGACTATTCATTGTCCCCAGGAAGAAGGCCTGTCAGAGGTGCACTCTCTCAGTGAGCTGGAAGACCCAAATGCGGAGAAAATGCTGCGGTCTGTGTTGGAAGAGCTTTCTATCAGTTGTGCTCGCTTTGTTTCTATAACAAAAGGAAATGGATCGGGTGCTGGGATGGGGAAAACGAAGCTCGACAAGGAACATCTTAAACTCTGTCAAAGAGAAATTGTGAGTTAATATTTTACACTAAAAATGCACTGATCACTGATGGAAACAATTCAGACCATTGATGCTATGTGGCACACAAAGTTAAGGCTTCCCATGCTACAAATGCGATAAAATGTACAGAAACCAAACTCTTCTGCCCTGATTGGCTTTAGAAACGTCTCCTACCTTGTCTGGACAGTTGTAGCCATTATCTTGTAATCATTGAACAATACAAATTTTGGTTTTCAAAGCTTCTTAGGCAAATTCTTCACCATAGTATACAGTCGAACCCCGTTATAATAACATTGGTTTATATGGCACCTCACTTATAGCATCAGACATTCTGTGGTACCAATTAATTTCTTGCTGTTAACCACAATATTATACTCCATGTTTAATGCACTCATTTATAACAACACAAAATATAGAGTCCCCTGGTTGCATTATAATTGAGTTCAAGTGTATGTCATTGTTTCTGAATTACTCATTTACTTCATGTTTTACTCTTACCTGTGCAAAGAATAATACCACATTTCTTGTAAAATAGGAACAAATTGGAAGCATGTCACGAAACTTGAAAGCTCTTGTCACCAAGCATTCATTCAAGGAGAGATATAAGACAGCACAGACTTATCTACAGAAGCTGAAGTTCCTTGTTGAAGATGTGAGTTGAAGTCCATACAGAGAATTTTTAATACAGCTTGACAGTCAAAGAGCTAGGCTAGCTCCTCAGTGAAGTGACTGGCTACAGTCTGTGTGGCTGGTGTCCATTTCTGAAGAAGTTCAGGAGGTTTTCCCTTTGCCATTATATTCACACTATTACTGGAGTCCATCCAAACTTCTGTGCTGTGACAAAATACAGGACTATACTTCCTGATTTACTTTTCTGTACACTTAATAGCATGCTGCTCAGCCACAGGGTTAAATGTAACTTTCCTGTTTATGTTTGTTGTGTATAGTTTAGTTGATAGATAACTGTACGTAACCAAAGACATCTACAAGGTTTTCCTTCACACAACCCATACTTTCAGAAATCAATTACAGCCATGAATGTGTAGGTAGTAAGTTGCCCCAAAACATTAGTAATCACGTACAGAATTCCATGCTGTCATAACCTAGAGGATCAAAATATTAATTTTTACCACCCTGAAAATCTTGTATAAGGAACCTGAATACAAAATTAATTGTAAACCAGTTTAAGGACAGTTACCATTAACCTATAATGTCCAGTTATGCAAACACTACAAGGTTTGGGACTTCCAACCCTTCAGTTAACAGTCACTGAATGGTTTTCTAATCCAGTTCTGCAACATGCTGATGAAATGAGTGGCACTCAACATGCTGCATTACTGTATCTGTCTGGAAATGACAACTTTTGGATGCTTTCTTCAGAGGCACATACACATTAAAATCACAAATTTGAGGATCCTTGGTCATAAAAATAATTATAGCTGTTACATAATAAACAGAGTTTTGGTCCTTAAATGTTTTTCTTTTAAGGGACTATATATAATTCTACTGCACACGGGGCTTCTTTGACTCTGATTTATAGTAGTGACTCAAGTTTCTGCATTGTTGAAATGCACTGGTACATGTTAATATAAGGTCATACAGTATATCTGCATGTTTCTTGGTGTTTTTGCTGTAAATAAGTTTATTCAGTAGTTATGGGTGTTGTATCTTATTTGCTTCATTACATGATTATTTAGGTTTATTTTGTGAATAAATTGCCATTATTTCATTCTTGTGATAGTTTACTGACAACTTGCAAATTGTTTACTTTAAAGCCTCAGCAGTCAATGCCTGATGTGTTTATATGGGTAATAAGTTCTGGCAAAAGGACAGCATATCAACGAATTCCAGCCCGTGACCTGATCTACTCAATTGTTGATGAAGAGAGTGGTCGTGACTGTGGAAGAGTACAGACACTCTTTCTGAAGGTACTAGTGAAAGTAATTTGCATACAAAATCTGATAGATATGATAGTAAGAGGGATAGATAGATAGATAGACAGACAGACAGACAGACAGACAGACAGATAGGCGGGCAGGCGGGCGGGCAGGTACATTGTAACTGATCATGTTATAAGTCTTGTTTTGTTCACTCTTCTTATTTGTTCCTGAAAAGTGTATCCAATGTTAATTGTACATTATGGCTCTTTTCCTTGAGTAAAGTAGCCATGGTGTGAAGCTGATCGTTATGTCCTAAGTCCAAGGTTAAAAATGAGTGGTCCATTCCCCCTTATGACTCCATGACATGCACAGGAAAAACTACTTTCTATCTCTCCTATCTCTTCAGTGAGCACAATAAGAGCAGTGACTGAATTTCTTAATCTCCTCTGATTGCCATACTGTGAGAGACAAATTTTTCTGAGATACAGACATCTATAGCATGGCTGTCAGTGGTTTAGATTTTGTTGCATAATGTAGGAGTATATTTAGTTTATCCAAAATGATGAAATATTAATTGTTTTTGTATACTGAAGAAAAACACAGGTTTAATAGAATTTTGAAACTTTGTAGTCTTCCGCCAGATTAAAATATTAACTGAGTGCTGAGTGTGATGTGTTTTTCATACAGCTACCTGGAAAACGAGGCATGGGGCCTAGTGGGTGGACAATCCAGGTCAAACTTCAAATTTACGTGTGGTTGGGGCTCATCAAACACAAGAAGAATTTTGTCAATGGTCTGCCAAAAGGCTATGAGGTTTCTCATGAGATCAGAAATGCTGAGCGGCCTCATGCCCTTCCACCATCTGTGATTCACTATACAGAAAAACATGTATGTAACACTGTGAAATACTAAAATCATTTGCACCTTTTGTGTGCTAGGTGTGTCTGCAAAGTACTCACTCTTCTGTGTGTCAGCTGATTTTTGTTTATAAATTGCTGCTTTGAAAACTTCTGTAGTTTCAACAATTTTATGTGAAATCCAACTTAAATTCTTTAAGATTTCTGTATTTGGTATAAATAAACTTGTTCTAAACATTTTGTTGTCACCAACTTGTATACATAATGAAACCAGCATTTGCCATTCTATGGCAAAGTACATTTCTTATCACTACAATGACATGGAGAAACTAAACCTGCTTACAACTTTCTGTAGCACACTGGACTGACCATGTAAGAAAATTGGACTGCACTGCAGAGAATGGCATAAACAATACCAATACAAATAAACTATTTTTAATGATGAAAATATTAAACTTCTAACCTGTGAAATGAATTGCTTCTACAACCATTAAATGCACTGCAGAGCATCGTGGGAAAATAGAAAGAGATAATTTGGCTGTGTACGAACTAATTTTTTTATTCTTCTGTTATACTAATTTCAATATTCACACAAATTTATAGTAGTTACATTATTGGTCATTTTTGGTGTGAAGTGCATAAAATAAATCCATGATTGTAAGCTTGTGTTTGTCAATCTGCAAATTTTTTTCTCAGCAGCCCCTGAAAGGATTTTGATGAAATTGTTTATGGAAAATATACAATGGAAAATTGTCAGGCAAATTTGACTTTGGTTTATAGTAATTTTGTGTAATTCCTTCTTTATAAACCTGAAATCATTGAATATTCACCATATAAGACAGTGTTTCAAATAAGACTTGCATATAAGTGTGATCTGTGATTTATATTGTGTACTGCTGTATTTTATGAAACATGTTTGGAGGAACTGAGAAACTGTTGTAAAGGAAGGGTAATTCTGAACCAGTACATTCTGGCAGTGAAGTGAATTCGACCTAACAGTGTTTTATGTAATTTCATGGTACCAAATATAAGTGGAGTTTGTTTTAATATTTCCAAAGTAAAGAATTTATATTGATAAACAGAGTGACAGATGTACAGCTATAATATCCCAATTATGCTTGATTTATGCACTTCATGTAACAGACACTTAACTTGCAACAGATCACATTTGACATTGGATCAGTTAGTTTTGTAGATAAATACAATTTGTTGCAGTCATTCCAACTACGTGCACACATGTACCAGGCACGCTCACTAATTGGGTCAGATGCATCGGGATTATCAGATCCATTTGCTCAAGTCATCATTGGTGAATACTGTAAGGTGACCCAAGTGATTGATGAAACTCTGAGTCCTACGTGGGATGAACTGCTTATTTTTGATGAAATTCTTATCTATGGGACCAAGGAAGAAATCAAGGCAGATCCACCATCTATCATCATTGAGATTTTTGACCAAGACAAAGTGGTGTGTAAGACAGTATACATTTTATTTTAATTTCTTTATACTCATGAATGAGAAAATTAGCTTCTTAATATTGCAGTCTGTAAACTTCATTACAAAACATCAAATTTGTGTCAAACATTTTGGAGTAATGGTTGGCATTCCTCCCTTGTATATAGGAATTCCCAGATTCATACTCAGCCCTGTGTGGACCAACTAAGATTTGTGTGGTTTTGCATAGTCTGTCTAGGTAAATGTAAGGATATTATCCTAAAACAGGCCACAACTCTTGCCTACTATGTGGTTTCCAATTCTTCGTTTACAAATCACCTTACAATTATGCATAATCTAAGTAGTCAAAACTAATAAGTCAAAATCAGTCATTTAAATCTTAACCTTTAAAATTCCCATGACAACTTAATGTACTGTCTACTGTTAAAAGTTGTCCATGTCCATGCTATGATGGCGTATGGATGGACTAGACATATAGCTCCACTTATTCTTAACCTTAGCACTACAAGTAGATGGAGGTGATTAGTCAACATCAGGCCCTGGCCACTTCGTGCCTTAGAAAGAACCCTGGTCCATTTGAATTGCAGGTTGGGTGGGACCCAGAGTCAGTCTGGTCATTTTGGAGGAGAGAAAAGTTTGTTGTACCTGTTGGGATTTGAAACCTGAACCCTCCAGCCGTTAGTTTAGTTGCTATTGTGTCTCTTACTAGCTGCTGTGACATTAAGAAACTGCATTTTTCCACACAGTGCACTTGTGTATTTCAGTAAACACCAGTTATTTCCCTATATGGTGTCAAGCATTTAGTTTTCATACATACTGGGCACAGTGTGTGTGTTCTCTGAATTATGAAGTTAATTTTTATTACAGAGGGGGGAAGAGGTGCAGTCAATCACAGCTACACTTTTGCAGTGTCTTAATGTATATTGTGCACAGTGTTTCAGTTTTAACAAGACGCTGTGATCACAGACACCATGAATATAATTTAGAAAAATCACTTGCATATGACACAATAAAAATGTTTTAAGTGATTGAAATCTCAGTCTTACAATATGTTGTGTGTTGTAAAAACCATACTGCAATAACAGAGTAATAAAAATTAATATATATTGGGTTATATTAAAATGTTTTACAGTACTTTGATTGTGTGAAAGGATGATTATTTTTAATATATAGACCTCTGTGGGATGAAAATTTTGTGGTTATCTGAAGTAATATGTAGTCAAGTGTAGCCCTGTTTTTGTTTAATTAATTGTATCTATTCTGCTGTCCAGTTGAGTAGTACTTACAAATATAAATTAACAAATGGAATGTGTCCCTCATAATTATGGGAGGACTACTTTCTTCTTCTCATGTTTGAGAAGTACAAGATAACCATGAAATTTTTATTCCTCTGATCCCTGTATAATATAAAAGGATTATCCCTTAACATAGTCTGAGTATTGTATAATGTTTTTAGTATATCTCAATGTACATTAATTTTGATTTCTTTATTTAATTTTTTTATAGGAGCCATCCTGTTGTGTTATACAATATGATAAAATAATTTATTCAAACACAACGCATATATAATCATTAATACATAGTTGCAACATGTTTCAGTTCTAGTGAACCATCTTCAGGCCAGTAATTAATATATGAACATGGTGCACTTAGTGAGTGCGTACATTATGGGATCCCATATTGTTTACAAACCATTTTTTACGTGTTGCCAACTATGTATTAATGACTATAAATGTGTTGTTTGACTTAGTAAATTACTTTATCATATTTTATTATTTTGTTATTCCATTGCAGATTCTACAACACACAGCATGTTGTCATGTTGCAAGGTTGAGATCTCAGTCACTTAAAAAATTTTTATCATCTTGTATTTAAGTGTTTTGTATATAAATATTTTTATAGTGCCTGGTGATGGCTTTCAGCTAAAATCAACAAATTCCACAACATATGTTAAGACACTACCAAGGGGTAGTTGTGACTGACTTACCCTTTAACCCCCTTTTTAATAGACTTGTCACAACAGGATGTCATACATAAAAGTGAATTTTCATATATAATTTAGATAGATGCTGGTCTTCTAAGGTTAATATCCCTCATATTAGTTGAAGTTTAAAAACTTCGCAAAAGCTTATAATGATATCTGTACTAGTGATAGACAGTGGTGGTATAGAATTTTGTACACTATCAGAAAACTGTGTGTTTGTACCATTTTTGTTGCACTGATGACTTACAAGCAGAGAACTGTTTAAAAACTCAAGATGGTAACAGTCAAAAGTAGAGATACTGATATTAATACAACACTGTCTTACAACAGAATTGCAAAAAAACCTAATAGTTTTCTGTGTGTGTCATGTTTCTATTTAATGTAGGTACTTAAAATTTAAATGGAATGTTACGTAGTTAATAGCTTATATATTTATGTATTTGTACCAGAATTTCGCAGTCCATATGTACACAGCAGTGTAGGAACAAAATATATTTAGGCAAACTACTTTTATTTAATTATTGTTTTTCCTGTCTTATTCTGTGTTAAACCTTTTTTAGAAACACAGAGAAAGCATTTGCAAAAGGCAACCATTAGCATTACCATGTCTGTCTGTCTGTCTGCCTGCATGGAGCAGTGTGTCTTTCTCTGGACAAGTTTTCTTGAAACTTCATACTTGGAATTTTACTAAAATTTTTTTGTCTGTTCTGATTTTTGTTGAAGTCAGGCAAAAACAACAAACACTGTGCATGAAGACCTACATACATATATGTGATAGTTCTTTTCAGTGGAGCCAGATGTGTTTTTCATGATGTATGAACTGTGACCAAAGGAACATTTTCAGATCTAAAAATAACAACTAAGGTATTCTCTGTTCTCTGTGAGGTTCGAGTTGAAACTGAATAAACACTTGACAAACTAAACCTAATAAATCAGTTTAATCAATTTTGCACCCATTGTTAAGATTTGGAGAAAACTTACAGACAGTAACTGAGTGAGAGTACCAGAAGTGTCAAGCTCTGCAGACATTTTATAGCTTATTGTTTATTAGATATGGTGTTAAACTGCTGTTCACTCTGTATACAGAACCACAACATTTTCTAAATTATCATCCATTTTCCATTTCAAATGGATTTTACTGTACTCACAGCATACCATATTCTTAATGTTTATACTTTACACAATCTCACAGGGTAAATCTGAGTTTATTGGACGAACAGTGGCAAAACCACATGTGAAGTTAGCAGAAGAGCCATATACCAAACCACATTTTCCTGCCTCACTTGAGTGGTATGAGCTGACACGTGGACCAGACCATGCAGGGGAGCTGCTAGCTACGTTTGAGCTTCTACATGTGAGTTACAAGATTTGTTTTAAGGTTTTTTTATAGGCAGGAAAGCCACCTATGCATCTCGAGGATACTACACATGCAGGGTCATAGATATTCTCTTGGTTTCATGGCCAAATGATGGCCACTGGTCTTGCAAGTTGAGTTGTTTTATGTATTTGGTTTTTCTTTTCCTGGCACTTCTGTGTTTCACATTTTCTTAGATGCCCCTGTAATTGGGAAGAAGGAAAATAAAGAGAGGTGCTTCTAGAATATATAGTTCTTTTACTTACTGCAAGCTGAAAGAGGTGCTAAGTACCTCTGGTGCTGGTTTTGGAAGGAGATATTGGGACAGTATACACATCTGTGGATTACCCCTTATGTATTGAAACAGAAAGCCTTCATCTTCAGAGATGTAACATGTCAGCATACATGCTCAGGGACCCCATTAAAGTGATATTCTGTATGTGGCAGTGTGAATTATTAATTGCCATGCACTCTATGATATAATACCATGTAAGATTTTTCTGTCATCATGCTATACTTGACTGCTACACATTACTCATTCTTTTTGACTGTGCACATTGAAGCAGTCTACTTTGTGTGGGTGGTATCTTTGTGGTAGCTGTTCTCACTGTACTGAACTTCTACTTTTACTTCTCAAATGGCATGTGCAGACTGGACCATACTCCACTTGAAACATAACTTTGTTTTCATGGACCTATCCAAGTATCAAGCATAGGCAATACTCAGTTATTTCTGAAATGTTAATGACAGGGACATATTTTTGGTACATAACACTAGCACTTCCCATTTACCAAAGATGATTACTTGATTTACGTTTGCTACAGCTGCAAGCGCCATCTGACTATGCTGGCCTTCCAGCACTGCCTGAACCAAAACAAGTGCCAGATGCAATTCCAGAGACTGACACAGGACCCATGCTGCCTGTTCCAAGAGGAATCCGCCCCACACTAGCCAAATACAGGTAATGAAGAAGAGTGCTGTTTGGTGTTCTGGAATATGTGTTATATGGTTAGTGAAGAAAAATATGTCAGTTTACTGTGTGCACATATATGTGCATGTATGTATTGTATTTGTGCAGGCTCACATGTGTAAGGGTGAACAGCTGGATGGATGGCCCTCTCACTGTCTGTCTCCCATCCTTTCTTCTCGTCTGTTACTCCAAGATTAAAGCCTGAAATAATTAAAAATATGTCATGCTTCCCATTTTTAAGAAATAAAAATGAAAACAAAGTAAATGTATTGAAGTGTTCAGTACACATGTTGAGTATAATTGTACGTGGTGTGCACAATGTTTTAAAGTTTCTGAAATAATAATAGTGTTCAAATCTTAGGTGGATAATATTTGTTTTGCATTATCAAATATAGAAGAAGTGTCATGTTCCAATCAGTCAGGAGAGTGAAGTACAGTACCCCTTTGGTACTGGAGTTCAGTGCCCAGCGCACTCTGCAAAAAGACCAAGATTTCAAACATCTGCCCATTACTTTGCATGTTATTGTCTAATGACTGTAGTGGTCATTTGGCTCTCTCAGCATTGTGATGATGGCAGTCGTCGTTTGGCACCAAAGGGTTAATCTTAAATTGTTTAATTCATTTGGTTATTCTCTAAAATTGTAAAAAAGACACTTTTTTACTACTGCCACCACAGCTAGAATTTAAAATGGTCTCCCTTCTTCCAGTGTTGTTATAGGTAGTGGGAGTGGTTGTGATTGAACAGGTCAGATGGTTGTGAGGCCATGCTGAGATTTGTAAATATTAGAGTCTCAATGTAAATGTTAATTGGGACTGATAAAACTGTCATTAACATTGGAATCCATTTTAAATGTAAAACACCTGTTTGTTTCCAAGAACCCATGAAACACTGGTAATAAAATATACAGTAATTCAGAAAGCTCCAAAAGCATGAATGTTTATGGTTAGCAAAATACAAGCACTTTTCAGAAGCTCAGAATGTGTTAATTGAGAGGAGGAGTATCTCATTCCATAAATCACAAAAGCATTCAACCTCACTTAATGAAAACCAGAGTTTTTGCTGAGAGAGTTCTGCATAAGGGCAGGAGAGTGGGAAAGGCTGACTGTAGCCACACTCTCATCCCAGTTCATCAGAACTAGTCACAACAGGTTGACACAACAGCATTACAGTGGTTGGTCACAGAAGGTGCAAATCCCAAACATCAATTTCTCGAGCACTGTGACTCCACTGTATTCTTATCTTTTCCAGTATAGCATTCCATTTTTTAGATTTCTGACACTAAGTAGAGATTAGTTTTGTTACATGCATTTTAACTAATTTTTCTAATTGTGTTAGCATTCTCATGTAATACCTTTCCAAGCTAATGAATATAATGGTCTTATTAATATACTGTCCCAAAACTTCATGGTCTCAAACTTATTGTTTTATTTTTCACCCACAGAATAGAAGTTTTGTTCTGGGGCCTTCGTGACTTAAAACGGGTACATCTTATGACTGTAGATAAACCAAGAGTAGATATTGAGTGTGCAGGACACATCCTGTACTCATCAGTAATCCAGAATGCCAAGAAGAATCCCAACTTCAGCACACCTGTAAAGTTTCTAGAACTGGTAAGCCATTTACATGATGAGAAATGTGATGATGAGAGGAATGAGTTGGTACTGAATATCTTGCTATCTAAACCTTACTGCAGAGGTGATAGTAAATTAGTATGGTACTGTGGGATAATATAAAACTACTTAAGTAGACTTTAAATTTCTTTATCAGGTATTCGTTTTAACTCCTACTTGGGTCAAACAACAATCTTCAGATCTACTCTATCACAATAAAAGCTGCCTAAGATTCTTACCTTAAATGTCCAAGTAACCCTGTCATTTGTTTAAAACACCCCTTCACTTACTATCATGTATTTAGTAACCATTATATGCTTATCATGATTGGAGATTCTAGTACAGAGCATTTTGAAATTTGTGTTTGACATGGGAAACACTGGAGAACAACCTGCTTCATTGCTACTTTCACCTCCAAATACCTACTCTGCTACTTACTCAGTGGTTCTGCACTAACAAGCCAGGCAATAGCCATCTGAATATTGGAACTTCCTTAGTAGAAGCAACATAACACATTCATAACCAGATAAATTGCTTGTAAAATCTGCACACCCATGTTACTTGTGACATGTGTCACTCAGCCTCACAATTGAAGGCATCTTCGCATTTCAGAAACCCTATTTTCAGTCAGTCATCTTCTTTAACTGGTTTTTTTGTGGTTTCCCACATTCTGTCCAGACAAGTACTGAATTCATACCTTCAGATATGATAGTACAGTTGCTCGCTACATATGTATTTCCTAATTAATCATTCATACTCATTCCATTATTTGATGTAATCTATATAGTTGAGAAAATTTTATCAAACAAGCTAAGAAACATACTGTATTTTGCAAAAATGTATTTGAAAATAGAGGCATTCCTATACACTGTCATTGAGACTTTGTAAAGTTGGCATTGCATGTAGAAAAATGTAAAACTTTTTAAGGTATCTGATATCTGCTCCTGTGAAAACTTAAATCATTTTTACTCTTTAGCATTTTATAGTTGTCACAACCAAAGTGTATGGAAAGATGCTGCAAATGTATTAATAAAATTTTTAAAGTTTATAACAACTGCATCTGTGTCTTTTACTGTAAACATCTTTTATGAATTTCTGCTCCCCATCTTGCAGCAGTGACTCAATTCAGGCAAGTAGTGTGATCACATTTTTAAAACTCAAAAACCATCCATTATTCCTTTATGTCCTTGTTTTTCCTCATGACCTGATGCACTTGTATGATATTTGCACTTTATTTATTGCAGGAACTGCCAGAACAGGAGCTCTACAGGCCACCTCTGACAATACGAGCTGTAGATTGTCGCAGTTTTGGTCGATACACACTTGTTGGTACACACATGATAAATTCTATCCATAAATATATGTATGTGCCAATGACAAAGCGAGAGAGAGAAGCTGAGGAACGGAAGAAACCCTTACAGCAACTACAGAGTAGGTATAAGTATATTATTATGCTGTTCTTGGCGGTTGATACACTCAACATAGTTATAGAGTTACACAGAGAATCTACGATATGATGATTATGCCAGTAGCAGCAGTGATGGCTATGACTACAACCATGACAAGTGATTACAGTGTTGTTATCTTTAGGTAGGATATCCCTATTGCACTTTAGTCAATTTTTATATGGTTTTTTGCAAGGCTTTTGATATTGTGTAGGTCTGATGATGGCCTGGCTAATGGGCACAACTAGTAGCCTAAAAGACATGTGATTGTGTTGTGCAAGACTGTGTATTAAATTAAATATATATAGATTGTTGTTGTTGTTGTTGTCATTATAGTTGTATTTTTTATGTGTGTGCTAAGATGTTGATTTTTCAATGAAACCTCTTACTTCTACAAAACATATTTTGTCTTAATTTAACCCTATAAAGACAAAAGTGTATGTTTTGTGTAAGGCATGAATGTGTACAGTGCAGTAAACACTATCCACCTCAGTTATACAAAACCAATCTCTTACTGTTGGAATGTGAGCACCATGTAGAATTTTGAAATGTTGAACCTGGTGGCTAGTAAAGTATAATACACTTTCACAGTTAGTGACCTATGTTTAGGGTATGCGACTGTTGAGACATCACTTGTTTTGTATTTTGTTGTTATTCATGTTATGCTTAATTTTTGTGTATTTATGTTGTTTTTGACCTTTATTGTTTGTGTTTGTATGTATTCTGATTCTGTTGTTGGCCACTTGGCTGTTGACTCAGCATATTAATAAACAAGAATTGAATTGAACTGAATTGAGTTAAATCAGTATTATATTAAATTAATGGTACTAGTTATAATGATGGTTACAGTAAACAGGCTGTATTCATTTTCAGACTTTGATCCCAGTAATCCAAATCACATGACATCTGGAAATAATGTTGTTGTTGACAGTGATAACAGGGAAGTGAGTCCTTTGTTGCCAAAAAACACACCAATCACCTTGGACTATGTGAGTAATTGCATGTATTTAGTATATTCTATAGCATTGCCAGCATAATTTTTCTCACTTAATTTGAGAATGTCAAGTATGATTTCAACATTAAATTAAAGAAATTCACTGTGATAAATATCCGTAAAGTACTGCAGATAAATGTAGAACATAACTGCTGGTGAGCCTGCATCTGTAAGGAAGCTGGAAAAATACTGCATACTATGCTAAGTTTATTCTCTTGGTAAATTTAATGGTACAAGGAAGATTCAATAGAGACCTACTAGCATCTGTTCGCCGGGGATCTGTTTGGTTTGATCACATGGTCACCATAAGCATTGAGATATTCATCCTATGGAATCACAAAAATATGGTTAAGATTCTCATGCAATTGCATACAGTTGATAACACCACAACCATGCACCTTGCTTTCTGTTAGGAATTGATCTGTCTTGAGTGCCTACTTTAGAGGCCCAAAGACATAAACTTTATGGATGTAGGCCCCCCTCCCGATTATGAAATAAAATGCAAAAATACCTTGACACATGGTTGGACCAGGAGTTTTCTTTCTCTTCATGGGAGATTGAAAATGTTTTGTCTGCATGCTGGTTTCCTGTGATCCATAACAACAGCAGCAGCAAGGTTTGTCATTCACCACACTGCTGATGTATAAGTTTATTTTTAACACTGATTTTCTAGTAATTGACTTGGGGTGGGTTGGTACTGTTTGTATATGTATGCATATGTGTATACACAAGTGCATGTGCACATGCACACACACACACACACAGAGTTGCACGCACTGTTTGTGGAAATGCAAATATAGTGGCAAAAACTGATTACTTAACACTCACCTTGCATATATTTGCAGCAGTTAGACTGGTTTTTTCTTTTTTGTTTTATATTTTCATTGTAATTTAAAAATTCTTTTTGCATCAAGCTAGCCTAAGGTATGAGGAGATTTCAGAACATATTTTTCTTCCTGATAATGCTATGCTTGAGGCTTATACAGTGCAGGAGAAGTGCAGGAAGACTATTTGCAAAACAGTGTATTTCATTTAAAGGATAAAAATATTAAAAGCCATTGATTACAGGGTCAAGAGAATAATGTGGATATTAGGACCACTGTGAAGAATGTGATCTCCACAATACCAAGATTTTATGTTTTTTTTTTTCTTGGAGCTGGGATTTGAAATCAACAAATACAAGTTAATATTTGTCTTATAAAGACTCTTAAATCAATTTCATTGATTGAAAATTTGGTTTCTTTATCACAGAAACTTTCCATATTGAAAACCTACTCAGAAATATCCTTTTCTTAATGTCATCCCAAATATTTTAATTGTGTGTGAGAAATTAACACCTGAATCATCTCAAAACTCACAGGATTTTGAGTTATATAATCAGACTTACAGAATTACAATGGCACTGTATCTGTTTATTTTCCATGTACCACATTTGTAACAATTTTACACATACAGGGGACAGGACAACCTGGTACTAAGAAGGAACTAAAAACTGAAGCTAACAAGAAACGGAAACAGAGCTTACCAGAAGATGCAGACAATGATGAATCAAGCCGTGACTGGTGGACCAAGTATTTTGCATCCATTGAAGCCATGATTGAGGTAAATAAATAAATAAATATTTGTGACATTGTGCAATTAGAGAACTTAATTTATCTAGATGGAAATGTTGAATTTCATTACCACACTCTAAGGTTAAAGAATGTACAAATCTAGTGCAGACCCCCCTTTTCAACTTGCTATTTCTGCACCTGGGACCAAGATAAAATTTTGTGAATATGAGATTTACCAAGTTTATATGATGGCTTGAAGTCACCATTAAGCTGTAGTTTTCCTGTATTAGCCATCGTCCTATTATCTTCTACTGGTATGACTCATAACATTGTCCTGCAGTTATCCTTCCAACCAGAAATGCTGTAAGTTAAAATGATCAGAATGTCACTGGGAAGGCTGCCTGAATGCCCTTGGTAACTATAGTTAATGAACAGCTCTGTTCCTTCATCCAGAAGAAACCCCATACAGGATTCATATGAACAAGCTGCATACATTTCACTCTCCTCCTGTTCCTCCTTGTCTCTTAAGTTGAAATATTCTCTTCATCATTCTGTTTCCCGGCACCCAAAATATGTACTCTGTGATCAAAGTGAGTGGCTAGGTTTTGAACCCATAGTTATGTAAAAACTCTTACTTTCTTTTATTTGGATCCACAGGTGTACGTCAAGATACAGGAACATAAAATATTTTGGACTGGATGGTAGCGAGAAATGTTGAGAGTGACTGGAATTTTTACTTGCAGGAAAGCAAAGAGGCACGTAAGGAAATGACACAGATGCAAAACCAGCAGAATGGGATGCTGCCCATCTACCTTGAAGACACACCAGTTGCCACCACTGCAGCAGCACTGCAGGAAACAAAGCACGATCTCTCATGGACTGGCAGTGAAAAGATTGTTGAGAGAAAGAAGCATACTCTGAAGGGTGTATCTACAACTGCGAAGTTGGTTGCTCGTCTCAGTCCAAAGAGCATGCGCAGAAAGACAGAACAGAAAACGGCTCTCATGAAGGTTATTTTGTTTTGATGTTTAAATATGATGATAACCAGTTTAACAGAAGTAATTTCAGATATGAGCTTACAGAGATGATTGCCATGGTGAAGTGTAATTGTAGACAGAATAGATGAACATGTTAACTTTTCAAAAACTGAGGATTTTTCTGCCTGGGATTTGCTGACAGATGGTGTCCCACTTACTCCCATCAGGGTTGCAGACAAAAATTTTTGTGTCTACTGTTTTTTCATAGCTCAGAAAAAAGTAATTTTGCAGAGTACTCTCATTGTATTTCATTCCTAATATTGCTTCAGTTCTACTCTTCTGGGGTATGATGTTGTGTCAATGGGATACCATGCTGCATCAGTGGAGTATGATGCTGTGTCCATGAGATGTGATGCTGTATCAATGGGATATGATGCTACATCAGAGGTAATTGAATCCCGATGTTTTGAGGTAATGCAGTGTCCTAACCTTCAAAGGTCAAAATGTCCAAGAAGAATGATTACCTATTGATGCAGTATCATATCCACAAAAGAATGTAATCCTCAGCTATGCCACTGCAAAAACCTCAGAACTCACATGATATTACTTGTCCCCTAGCAGGAATTTTGCTTTTATAGACAAAGCCATCAATATTTTTGCTACTGAGGATCATAAGGTCAAGGGATGGTGTTCTGGCAATAAAAATTTCTCTTTTCCTGCAAAAGTATTTCTGCAAGGTCAGAAGAAAATGCAAATGTAACAGTGATTGAATCTGGATTTCCCAGGTATGAAGCAAATGTCTGTACTATTCACTGCAATGTTCATTATCAACAAACAATGTCCTGAGCTTTAAAATACCTCAAATAGTGGACACTATGCAACATATTTTTGGAGTAATGGCAAATTAGCAAATTGTTATTTATAGTTCGAAAATACTATGTGTCCTCATTATAGCCCAGTAGATTTCTGGCAGCTTACAGCAGATATTAAATATCACAAGGCATTAACAAGTATTTCAAATTGTGCAGATATATCCCAGTGAGCTGGAGATGCAGCAAGAATACAACGGCTTCAAGGAATGGTTACAAACATTTGAACTGTACCGAGGCAAGAAGACTGGAGATGACTTGGAAGATGAGAGCAGAGTTGTAGGAACATTTAAGGCAAGTTTACAGTGTGTGTCACACAGTCACATGTTTGTCTTATCTTAACCCTTCATCTCACGCTAACACAGTAGAACAGTATGGTACCCTGACACACTTAGGGTACTGGAATATGGCTTGTGTGCATGTGTGTGTGTGTCTTGATATTAACGTTTAAAATAGTGTAAAGACATAATGAATTTAAATGATGTGGCAAAGGTTAAAATGGTTGTTAACATCACAGCAACAGACCGACTGTCAACTGTGTGACTATTGCATATGGTATATGTACAGTAGGCACAGTCTAGTGTCCCAATTAGCTCTCTTCATGTGTACTGGATCCACCCTGATCTATGTAAAAAGTGATATGCTATTTTGATGTATTTAAAAAATGCCATCTTCCTTCTGGTGTTTTATGTTTAATAATTTCTTACATATCTTTCATTTTCCATCTTCTGGATGTGTTCAACCCAGTTGTGTCGTATCATCTATCCTCTTACCTACTTCCATTGTTTCTTGTCTTTACATAACGTATGTTCTGTGTGTCTAAACGCCACACCACCATCATGTCTGTAGGAACCTAATTTCGTAATATTTCTCGTTTAATCACTTTCTGTCATCCTGCAAATTATATTCACATTCGTACAAGCTAGCTGGAACTGCCATTGTTCTTCTGTGTATCCTTTCCAAGTTTCGTACCTCAAGGTATTTTTGCAGCACCACATGTTGAGTTACAACACAATTTTTCATTGTGGTTGTTTTAACAGTGCTGTCAAAAGCTCAAGATTCTGTAGCATTAAACTGTTGGGTGTTTGGTGAGTCATGAATTTGAAAGACTATAGTCCAATATGAAGTGGGCCTACATTTGCGATGGGAGACTTGGGAAAACCCCAAGGACCATCTGTCAAAGTGGCCAGTCTCCAGGCTGGGCCTTGAATTGAGAACCCTTGAAGAGCCACTCACCATGACATTTGATAATATTATATTACTGTCTTAGTGTCTGTATATGTGGTATGTGTTAACCTAAATACAGTAATTAAAAGTTTTCTCTCAGAGTTAAAACCCATGGCAGAGCTAATACACTTAATCCTCTAGTCACTAAATGGAACTTTGATGAGTGAACTGTTTTTCCTGTGTTGATAATATTGAAATTTATTCCCGTGAGTAATTTATTGTATTATGGCATAGGTAGATGTCTTCAGCTAATGTATTTTGTTGTTTCATATGCAGGGTTCAATCAAAGTTTACAAGTGGCCACTGCCTAAAGACATTGAGGACCACACAATTATGGGATTTGACCCACAGTATGGGTTTTTCCAAGGTCTCCCATCTAATGATCCCATTCATGTTCTGGTGCGTGTGTATATAGTGAAAGCAAATGACTTGCATCCAATGGATCTCAATGGCAAGGCAGATCCTTACATTGTACTGCAGCTTGGCTCCAAGAGAATCAGTGACAAGGAACACTACATTTCAAAGCAACTAAACCCTGTGTTTGGAAAGTGAGTTGCTTTAAGATAAGCTTGTGTAAGAGCATTGGAAATGTAAGAGGACTTCATGTGATCTCAGAATACTGTAAAATTTACTTGGACCACAATGAATGATGTACTTCACCATATAATTATTTTACTCTATATTCATTATGAAATTAAATTAAAGAAGCGTTTATGTATTTCACACATTCTGTTTTTGTGTCCCAGAGAGAGAATTTTGTCACCATATCTCAGACAGCTGGAAGTGGGTGTAAAATTGAAGTGTTTGAAATGAGGAAGGTACTGCATATGGCATTGCTTGGCAAGAATCACTGTGACATTTGCTTACATATCGTGATATGTGGCATAATGTAGCCATGTTGATGTTCTGTGCCATAAAACATGGAGGTTATGATGTCAAGATTGAGATCCAAGATTAAAGACATTTGTGTTAGCTGATGATTAATGCTTTACTTCCTTGAAAACTTATTTATATGTTACATGAGGTTCTGATTTACAGTAAAGTTGAAAAGCAAAACTAAGAGCATAGTATGGCCTCTTTCAGCTGTCATGTGCTAAATTCTTTAAGGAATTACTGTATTTGAGCAGTTTGATATTTTAAAAAATCTGTTCTGACAAAAGATTTTAGAACTTCATGTTGCAAGTAATTAAATGCTAGTTGCCCATCTCAAGAGAGCACATAAATGACCTCATTGACATTATTAATGGTGATAAATTGAGTACTGAGGTAGAGAAGGAGCTTGGGTGGTGTCAGTAGGTATAGTGACAAGGCTGTGAGGTGGACATCTGAAGAACTGTGAGTCCATTCCCTGGAAGGGCAAAAGAAAGTCTACAGTTGAAAACGAAGAACACTTGATCTGGAACAACAGATTCGAGATAATTTGACTATTGTTCCTCTTGACTTCTTAAAGATAATAGTTCAGTACGTGTCTTTCAAAATGCAGAAGTGTGTGCAAAATGCTGGGGAATATTGTGAAATCTGACACTAATGACAGTATATGGGCTTTAAAGTGGTGAAAATATTCCAGTTAGGAGATACAGCCATTTAAAATTAGGTGTTTACTTAATAATCACCTGTATTTTATTTCTACAGCCAATAACTGCCACTTTTAAATTTTGTTTTTTTAATTTTTAGTCAAGTGGTTGTGTAATGTGTTAATTAATAATTATAATATGGTGTAATTATTATATGCAGTACTGATTATCCAGTGTCTACAGAGATAATAATTGCCTGAACATATGTGATTGTGAACAGTTAAAAATGTAAACATGTAAGGAAATATTGATAAATTTTCACTCTATAAAGTTGTAATTATTGTTCACTTATTCTTATTTGGTACTGTGGCAGATATATCAGAATTTATTTACTCGTATTTGGTAAGATGGTCAGCTGTTTTTTTTTTTTATTTCTTTGAAACTAATATCATAACTTATATCAGAGGTATCTCTTAATACAAGGGTGCACAGTTTTCCAAAAATCTAGGAACCACCTCAAAATTGTAGGTGTCAGAAGCGTTACATGCAGCAGTATCCATGCTGTGGAACCACAAATATTAGCACTGACTTAAAAATTTTGTCACCACTGTAACAAATATAGTCACCTGGCCTACCTTGTGCCCAAGATTTGTGCTCCTATATTTTAATACATATTGTGGGAAAACAAGAAAACCCACTGAGTCCAAAGTTCGTAATTATTGCATTCAAACACACTTTTAAGAAAATTTTAATAATGGAGATAATGTTTACATATTTGTATTTACATTCATAAATGTTACATGTTGCAAAACAGAATTTTTATGCATATGAAATAATGTAATAATGTATCATTTTCATCTTTTTCCCTAGATGCTTTGAAATTGAAGCAACATTTCCTCAGGACTCAATGCTGACAGCACAGATTCTAGACTGGGATTTAGTTGGTTCAGATGATTTGATTGGAGAGACTCGCATTGATCTGGAGAACCGATTCTACAGTCGTCACAGAGCCACATGTGGTATTGCTCGCAAGTATGAAGAGTAAGTAATGCACCAACATGCCCATAAGTAAATAATCATGATAATAGTTGTATGTGAGAAAAATTTATATATGTTTATTGATTATATAGTTTTATTAGTATAACAGATTATTTCATAACAGTTCATTCATTAATTTTCATAATGACTTCTACCAGCATTGTAAATTAATTCTTAAGGTATTTAACATGGCTTATATGACTTAACACCAGCCACCTATGATTATTAGGTTTGTGAAGTCTGGGAAGCTGTGTTTGGCTGGACATGTAATGAAGATTTGTGTGTCAAGTGATTCTCACAGAATTGTGATGAAGATGTAGCCACTTGGAATACAAGAAGTAGTTGGGAGGATAATGACTTTAAGTTTGGTGCTAGGGAAACAGGTTATGAGGATGAGAAGAGCATATATATATATATATATTTGTGCGCGTGCGCGTGCGTGTGTGTGTGTGTGTGTGTGTGTGTGTGTGTGTGAGCGCGTGTGCGCACTTCTTGTTCTAACATCAGGGAGTCAATTAATTTAATACTTTGTGTCCATGGTTTGTTTGCTTCTCTGCATTATTTGGATGTCTTTCTGGCAGACATTATAAGTAGTATAAAGTGAACTAACTTTTCATTGCATGGTACTGATATTCACAAACACACCTGCTAATGAAAAACATCAGCTATAGCATAACGTAGTAGATTAAATCTCTGAGTTTTCTTCTTCCAGCTTTGGATATAACCAGTGGCGAGACCCCATGAAACCAACTCAGATACTTGCAAAGCTCTGTAAGGATGGAAAGATTGATGGCCCTTCCTACAGCAATGGTAAAGTGAAAGTTGGGCGTCAGACTTTCTTCCTTCAGGCAGATGACAGCGACTGTAATGTGAATACCAAAGGTAATTCAAAGCCCAGCATTTTCATGTTTGTTACCATTTTTATTTGACTATAAGCAGAGAGAGTTTAATCTTATGCCTCACTATGTCACTGAATCTGACTTTGTGTAAAATTGTGCATTGAAAGGGGTTTGTCTCTCTGTTTCTCTGTCTGTGTGTTTGTTTGTTTACATTTGCTTAAATATGATCTTTATTAATTAAATTATTATGTTATTATATCCATTACTTTTATTGTATTCAATTACTTGTTTATTTTTTCTTCTAAATTTTTTATGCCATAGAAGTAGACTGGAATTCATTGTGGTCTGATCATGTAAACTGCAGTAAACACTTGTTGTTGGCAAACTGAATTAGGAACAAATGATGAATCCCTTTCATTTTACTTCATTGTGCATGTGTGTGTGTCTGCACATGTACCATGTCAAAAAAAATATTTTCAGTAAAATTTTTATGCCATATTGGTATCTGTATTTTTTGTCATGTACCAGTTTTTATAAGGTGAGCTTTTTTCACAAAAATAATCAAGTTGGTTTGAGCTTCACATAAAGAAAAGTTATGTTGTACTAGTATGGAATAAAATTGATTTCTTTCAGTAACTTTTGGTGATCCTTCATAGTATATTCAATCATAATATGTTAGATAGTTTTGGAAATGAAATAGGTAGGTAGACACAAACTATCTGTCATGTTTTTGCTTTATATATTTTGTACAAATTATGTCTGATGTCACATAGTGTGACAGCAGCAGCTGATGTGGCAGGAGTGATGTCCATGAGTGAAATTATATTATCAGGGGCAGGAAGTTTGATTCACATTACATTCAAAAAATGTTACTTAAGAAACTGGGTTTCAGTATATCAGGGTACTGAAGAAGGTGTAAAGAAGGGTGTGAAGAAGGGTCCAGCAGATGTGGGGCTGAGAACAGACTCTAACCAGGTCCAGGGATAAGAGGGACAAAAAGTACACATGTTCAGGCATTAAGAATGGTTTACTTTGTTTAGAGGAATTTTTTATGTGTGAATTTGCTGAGATATGTGTTAATGAGTCAGGTGCCAAGTTGTTTAGTAACATAATACTGCATTGTTTTGTTAAAGTGTCATGAGATCAGTAATTATTTCTTGTAATATGTAGAAAATGACAATATAGGAATATCCAAAAAGTTCTGAAAGAATGTGTGTAGTTCAAGGTAGTAATAGTTTTGCATTGAACTATGCTATGATGAAAAAGTGACTAGAAGGGTCAATATTGTTTTGAAGTGCAACCTATGGTCAGAAGGAAATGGCATATTTTGTGTTGTGTTAGATCTAGAATGTAAATATTCTATTTAGCAATTGTTTTGTTTAATGTTACATAGTAATTTTTGTTTTTCAGGAAAGAGTGAAGGAGAGTAATAGGGAAATGAAATGGAGAGTACTTTAAAAATATGAGTGGGGTGTAAATGAAGTTGTTATGTAAGTGGAGTGTATAAAAAATATATATATGAGTCATAAAACTGCTAGGAAGAAGGGCCTTATCTCATAAGACAGTGAATATGCAGGAGTGTCATATTGTATTATACTACACACACCAACCAAATGAGCATCATATCACACAAAAATGTATAACATTTCTTGGTAACAAGGAAGAACAATTAACCCAATGAAATAAATCATCGGAAATATTACCTGGGTATGTTACACACTATCCACTCATTTTTGTCACTGATATGAAATTTTTATAAGACTGTGATTTTTCATATCGACTATCAAAAAATCAAATATGTTAGTTCTTTTTATTTACTTATTATTCTGTATTGTCTTTCTTTAACATGACAGGACTAACTTTATATTTGTGACAATCTGACTTGCAGGTCTGGAGGAGCACATGGCACTGGCTGTTCTCCATCGTTGGCACGAGTTCCCACGGATTGGCTGCCAGCTCGTGCCAGAACATATTGAAACTCGGCCCCTCTACAACCCTGATAAGCCTGGCATAGAGCAGGTAAAATATAGTAAATGATGCTAGTCTCCACATGCATTCATAATTCATGATTAACTGTCACCATCACTGATGTTTACAAATATTTCCAAAAGGTTGGATCATTCTGTGCCATAGACTTCTCTGTTCATGTCTGCCTACATAAAGCCACTGCCTTTATATTTATGCCTGTTCATACTCTACTCTGTCCTGCATCATCTCTATCTTCACTTGGTCCCACGTAATATTTATTCATCTATTTCTTGGATAATACCCTGCTTTTAAATTTTGTTCCTTCTTGTTGGTTTTTTTTTTAACAATTTTTGGAAACTTCACTTCCACTGAAGATGTAAGTCCTCTGGGACTTTAAACTGTGTGAACTCATAAGTAGTTGAGGTCTATGTTCTAATGGGACATGATGCCACATTATTGGCTAATTGGGTCCTGACATTTTGAGACAATGCAGTGATGTCATCTTCAAGGTTCGAAATGTCAGACAAGAATGGTTCTTCTTTGACACTTCAGCTTTAGACAACTGATATGCTTTTATTCCACCTTGATGAAAATAGGAGTTGTAGTTGACCATGTATTTACCAAAATAAAATTCACACATTGTGGCTTATTAGCATGTACCAAAATATATTTCACTTGTCAGTTTCAGGGCACCACCACCACCACCACCACCAACAAAGAGAGAGAGAGTTTTCATCGGAATCCCCTCACTAGTGGAGTATTTATAAATCTGTGTACACTGGACCTGTGTGACCTGTGTTGATTTAGTCTCAGTACATCATTTAGAGATGCCTGCATAACTTGCTGGAATTTATAGAGGATTAATTTTTTGTGCAGGGAAAACTAGAAATGTGGGTGGACATGTTCCCTATGGATATGCCCCTTCCTGGCCCAGCGCTAGACATCTCCCCAAGGAAGCCCAAGGCATATGAACTGCGCATAATTATATGGAACACAGATGAAGTGGTGCTGGAAGATGATGCATTCTTCACTGGAGAAAAGATGTCTGATATTTATGTGAAAGGGTGAGTGCTGATAAACCTTTCACTTTTATATAAACAAGGCTTTATTGTCATGTTGTGCTTCTGCTATGAAAACTAGCATCCTTGGCAAGCTGCTACCATTTGGTCATCAACAACATATTGGGTTCTTATCTGTGTCAAGACTGTGCAGTTCTTTAATTGCTGTGAGGAACAAAGGCCCTTTGTTTATGGTTTGGTCTCTTGTAGTAAACACCATGGACTGTTAATGGTTCTGATATTCACCAATGTAGGTAATGTGAAACAACTGATGTGTGATTACCAAAACCAAGCCAAGACTGACGGGTAGATACAGCTTCTCATGTATGTAACTAAGATATAATTATAATTTAGGATACCTGTTCACATCATTTTGAAGCATTATATGTCACATATTTTTTCTTTGTTCAGGTGGCTCAAAGGACCAGAAGATTGTCAGTGCACTGACATCCACTATCGTTCACTGACAGGTGAGGGAAACTTTAATTGGCGCTTCATTTATCCATTTGACTATCTGGTTGCTGAAGAGAAAATTGTAATCTCAAGAAAGGAGTCTCTGTTTTCTTGGGACGAGACAGAGTGCAAGATTCCTGCCCGATTAGAGCTGCAGGTATGGGATGCAGATCACTTCTCAGCTGATGACTTCTTAGGTATGTGTGTTCTCCTTAATCTGTCTTATGCATGAGTATGTTTGTACTTGTTCATTCTAAACAATTCTGAAAATGGTGTATTATAATGAACTGGACTAATGTTTTGGACATTGTCCATCATGTAGGTTTATCACAACATCTAGGGTTATCACTTTGTCCGGTGGTCTGGTGGGCCCAACAGAGTGGGTTACCAATCTTATCTTTCCACCTGAAACATGTTTGGAACAAATTTAGGCAACTTACAACATCCAGAATATTAGTCAAGATAGTTTGGAATGTGAAGATTTAAGTATTCTGGGGTGTTATGCCATGTTTATTGGTAAATATGAGTAATTACCAGTATTTCAGGGGACAATAATGCTGTCTTGGAATGTTGGACTCTGAAACATGGGTAACTCTTTACCAAGAAACACAGTGTTATATCCCAAAAGACTTGACTATTTATCAGCACAACCGTGAAAACCTCAAATCTTGCAATATTTGTACTGGATTTATTTATTTATTGTCCTGACTTTACAGAAGAAAAAGTATTATAACCTGTCATAACACAAAATCAAGGATAACAAACTGCAGGTTCACAAGGTTCACTTGTAAATTCACTGACTGACTTTATGTCACTCTTCACCTGTACAGAATTTATAACAATGGGTAGTTAACTGACTTGTGCATGCTGAAAACAGTGTTCATAAAGGAGCCTGCTCAATGAAATTATTCTCCTAACCATTGCCTGAGACGACTGCCGAAAAACCCAGAAGGTACATCATGCAAGACATACAGTCTTGTGGCTGATGTTTGGACCTGGCACCTCTCAGATACAGAGCACAATTGTTAACCACAGAAGTGCAGTGTGCAGTTTAAAATAACTAAGTGCAAATGTACGCCATTTATGGTCTGATCATTTTTATTCCTAGGAATTTACTGGTGCATATTCTTTTTAATAGCATGCCACACTGATGTGTTGTGCATTATATTTTCATAGATGTATGGAAACAAATTCACTACACTGAAACTTCTAAATTCTGGTCTGTAAGACCTTCTTCTACTTGCATCATTGGTGCAAAACACAGCTACTTTGCTGCAGGCCTCACAGTTCAAAAAATTTTGTGTTTTGGTCCTGTCTCTTTCTGATATCTTTTAGCTTGTTCATGAAATTTTATTTTTTAATTTTTTATTTCATTGTTATTTCTTTTTTTTTTTAATACTAGGATAAAATATGGAGATATTGTCCTTGTGAATAGGAGCAGGGTGAGCTGGCCAGTCACTGGGAACAAGAATCAAGGGATAGAGAACCAGCAACAGAAGAGCTCATCATCAGTGTTAAACCATCTTCACCCAATCCAGCTAAAGCTATCAGTTGTGTTAAGGTTCTCATAATATTTGTACTTCCATTTCAATTACAATCATAGTCCTCAATGTAGTCACTTTTCAAGAGGTTTTCTAACAAAAATTTCCTGTATGTAGTTTTCCCCTTCTGTGCCATGTATTTGCTCATTATAACCTTCCTAAGTTAATATCTCACTGTTACAAGGAAAAGAGTATAGCTATATCATAAAGTTTCTTCAAGAAGACTATAAGTACGTATTATCCTGGTCTCATGAAACTTTGAGACCATCATTTCTCCTTCCCCTGCCAATAATTATTCTATTACCCAAACTGTCTGTTTTGCTCCTTGATGTGTGTAATATGCTCTCTCAATTACATATTATCACCTGTGTTAGGCAATTTGATGGGCAGAAATAGAGAAGTTTAGTTTCCAGACAAAGTACCCTAACAGAGGACTAACTGAATTTCGTTCAGAAATGTTGGTTAATTATAGGTAATGACCAGATAGCGTGGAAGCAACACTTCAGCTGGGACCCCAAGGTTGTGTACACACCAACTGGTCACATCTAACATGTACCTCGAAGATAGAGATAGATAATTGTGGAACATTGCTGGAATGATGACAGCAGGGGTAAACCAAAGTACTTATACAATACATGTCCTGGTGCCACTTAGTCCATTATGGATCCCCCATGGAGTGCCTCCAGATTTATAAGCTGGAGTTCAACCTTTTTTGCTGTGGCAAGGTCACAAATTTGTTTAATGTAACTAATATTCTAATGCAGGTGCCATTACGTTAGACTTGAATCGCTTCCCTCGGGGTGCCAAGTCCTCCAAACTCTGCACCCTAGACATGCTGAGGACTGATGGATCTGTACCAATGGTTAGCATATTCAAGCAGAAGAGGGTGAAAGGCTGGTGGCCATTCTATGTCAAGAAAGAAAATGAAGAAATGGAGCTTACGGTTGGTACTCCATCTTACCCTAATGTACACTGTGGTAAAGAAATAGTAGTTACATCATTTTAACACACCTTTATATGGTAATTGAAGTAAGGATGCACTATTCAATTGTCTGCCTACTGGATTTACTGTTCAGAGCAACTTTCAGCATGCATTAATGAATTTAGTTCTTTTTTAAATTTGTAATAATGTGAAATATATTGCAGTTAACATATCCTGAAGAGAATCAGAGATCTTAGTGACGTAACTGTGTAATCATTACTAAATATTACTACTGTAATTGGAACAGGGCAAGGTAGAGGCTGAGCTTCATCTTCTAACACGTGAGGAAGCAGAGAAAAACCCAGCAGGATTCGGCCGCAATGAACCTGACCCCCTTGACAAACCCAAGTAAGTACAGTGGTCACTGGTTGTTGTTTGTATGTTTACTGTGTAGACTTCAAGGAAGTGTGAAGGATTTATACATCCACTGCTGCTCTTGCATTCTCCTCTAGCTTGTTCTCCTCCTGATTCTTTACTCCTCATTCTTACTTTTCAGATTCTTTTGATTGTTTGATTCTCATATTATTTAATGATGCCTTTTGAACTACATGAATATGCAGTGGTAGATGATAAGATTATTCTGAATGACAGGGTGGAAGAAACATACAAGGAAGCAGTCGTGTACTAATTTAAGTTTTGCATGGAGGAATTGAAGATAATACACACTCACACACACACAGATATTACAAACTGGACAGCCAAACCTCAGGAGAGATTCAAACACAGAAGCTGTGAATAGGAAGCAAAAATGCTAACTATCATACTTGCGTGAGATCCATTATTGTTATTATTATCATCATCATCATCATCACCACCACCACCACCACCACCACCATTATCATCACCACCACAGCCACCACCACCATCATCATCATCATCATCATCCTTCATTTTTATGATAATTGCTTCTCCTTATTTTGGTGTCTTCTTTCGAGCGTTCAATCTGAGATGATCTCTTACATTCCAACTTTCACTTGTGGGTAAGAAAATCCCACAGTTCCCTTTGCTCTCATATCCATTGTCATTTTGGATAGAGTACATTCTCTCATTCTCTTCACATAGCCAGACCAATGATGAATATATTTTTCTAAATTCTGTTGTAATGTGACATCTGCATATTCACGCCTGTACCAATTTATTGTACTAGTATATGAATACTCTACACACACTGCAGACATTTTTAAATACAAAATATAGGTTTTCAGCATTATAACTTGGTGATCAAGATTCATTTTTCTGATTCTTCCATCACAGAACTGTAAAATTGACAACTTTATGTCAATTTATAGCCTGTCTCCATGCATGCTTGCCCTCCATTGTGCTCTCCTTGATTTAATCACCTAACAGTACTTGGTGAAGTGGACAGTTTATAAAACTGTTTAGTTATAATTGTGTCCATCCTGCTAATCCCTTTTCCAAAATTCTCCACAGGACTTTGTTCTCAGACACCTTGTGGCTGTGCATGTGTATAATTTTATAATGTTTGCCAGCCGGCCAGATGCATCCTTCATGTGGTTCCTGAACCCCCTGAAGTCAATCCGGTACATTGTGTGGCACAACTACAAGTGGGCCATCCTCAAAATTCTGGCTGTTCTGGCTCTGGCAGTTGTGTTGTTGCTGTTCTTCTACTCAGTGCCAGGTTACACTGTCAAGAAGCTACTGGGTGCTTGAAACTCTGACCTCAACATGTACAGACGAGTCACAGTCACAAGTATTAGGCATCACACAGACCACTGTGATGTCAAGTACTGCTTCAGTAGAACAGGCTGAATGTGCCAGCTGCATAATCCTGTGCCCTAACACAGTAACTGGGGTGGTGCACTGGTATGAAAAGAAACTGGACAGCTTTCCAGAAGAAGGGCCATTAAAAGTAACCTGAATTCTTCACATGCTGCTAAAGTATGATGCCAAGCCTCTGGATGTCAGTGCCCTGTATATCCCTGCTTGAAAATTTTGACAGAATTCACAATATCAGGTCTTGGTCAGAATTTTCATGTATACTACATCATACCTGCAGACCATTGTTTGTCCACTGCATAGAGTGAGCCATGAATACTGACACTATTGTAGGAGCCATAAACCTAAACCTTGCTTCATAAGAATTAGAGGGTCATGGCATTAGGCCTAATATACATTTGTAAGGCTGCAAACAGCAAATACATTCCTACAATCATGTGCTAAATCAGGTTAGTGTCATGACTTGGAGCAGTCAGTAATTAACTGAACCTTATGTTATTGTACATAAAAGTAGGCAAGAACATGGCTGTGTAATATTGTAAGTGCTGTGGATGGTACTGTACGTCTGTGATTGCTGTTTGCAACATGAACACTACTGCCTAACAGAAAGACCAATGGCCACAACACGGGTATATATCCAGCTGCAGGCAGCTGGAAACTGGGCATTTGCACACCAAATCGGTGATGGCCATGGTTTGGGATGGGTAAACTGCTATGTGGTAGTAAATGTGCTGAGCTCTCAAAAGGGAATAATAAAATCCTTCCAAGTTTAGAATTTGGAATATGCAGTGTGAACACAATGTCCCTTTCCTGTGAGCAAAATGCTGTCAGGTGCTCTGTTTGATTCAGTTCTTTGTTCACCAAATCATGTTCCAGTCTAATGTTTAATTCCACAAACCTACCAATCTTAAAGTTTTTAAAACTTGTGAGTGTAGTTGTTATGGTTTGTTGTGTTTTTCCATAAATGGGCTTCAGATGAGATTGTCACACTCACTCTTCTGTTTGAAAAATCATGCTTCATTAGAAAGTCTGAGTGGGATATAATTATTTAAATTCTAACAAAACAAATAAGGCCTGATAAGGTTACATGTTTAAAAATATATGGACAGCATATATACACAATCGTTTTCTTTCCTTGTACTTAAATCATCATCATCATCTTCATTATTCCCATGAATTGGCTTAGGATTAACTTTGTTTTACTTGTATTAAGAAATAACTTCATAAAGTCAGGTATTTTAAAGTATTATGTAACTGCTCTATGTTTCAGGGATTATATATATATATATATATATATATATATATATGCACAAGGTAGTAATTTTTAATGAAGTGACTAAAAGAAAGCCCATCATTGTATACCTACATTTAGAACAAGATTTTCTTCTTTTATTTGTTTTGCAGAGTGCTACAAAAACTGGGCCTGACAGTGGTTAGTGGTAGAAGTTTTACATTTGTTCCCACTGAGATGGTACATACCTTAGAATGAAACCCTATTCCTTTGATCATGTAGGTTTTATTTTCAGTATGTATTTACATTGCCAGTTGTGGTGTAAAGTAGGGGTGTACAAATTATCCAGAAATGTAGGAGCCACCCAAAAATATAAGGTGTAATCATACCAAATTTGGTGGTCATGGCAACCTGGTGCCTGGAATTTGTTCATGTGTTTGGCCATGTAATAATTCTAAATTGAGTAACTTACTATTAGAGCTTTTATGATTGCCTGTTTTAATGATGGGCATTTACCCTGGTGGGAACAAAGCAGCACTATATGATACAAAATATTCCTGGTGGGTAAAACGTTGAGATGACTATACAGTTTGTTTTCTTTGTTCTCAGACATGCAGTAGCATAGGAATCATTGTTTTAGTTCAAAACGTCGGGAATTTGATAGCACTTTATATTTAAATGGAAGGAAATTAGTCATGGTACATGTTACATTTTACTGTTAAATAGGAATAAATTTTAATTACATGTTGGAAGTATATTAAATTTGATTCTGCTGCTGTTGTGAATTTCACACACTGCATACATGTAAGTCCATTTACTTTTATGTGACCATATGAGGTGTAATGAGAGGGACCACTCTAAAATTTCAGATTTTGTCTAAATTCCTGATTTCAGATTTTATTAGCTCTTATTTCTATCCTAATATTCACCAGAAACTTCATCTCTGTTTGTTAACTTATGTCCATGTTTTTATTCAAGTAATACACTGCCATCAAAGTGCTCATTAGAATTAAAAATTAAGTCTAAAAAGCATATTTAATTTCACAGTACTATTGTTAGCATTCCTCTTTCATATTCAGGAGATCTTGGATTCAGTCTCAGTCCAGATTTATCCCAAGTGAGGTTATTGCTTCTTCCTGCATACTTCCACATTCATCATTCAGTCATCCACCATTTCAATTCTGAACAACCTGTGAGCTTGTAAAAATGTTATAAAACAACATGAGAACTAACCAACCATTTGGTGCAACATGAATCTACACTGCTTTATATTTTGTCTCACACATTTTTTAAGTACGATTCCTCATGAAGCCCAATTAATTGGTCATATGATGACAAGGCCTTCCCATTTCTCCTCTTGTATCCACTTATTTATTTATCTTTTCTCATTCAGTTCTCAATCTTCCATTTGGAATCCAAATGGTCATTTATTCAGCATCTTGATTTTTAATACAGTAATATGAGCAGTACAAATTTTGAAATACCTCATTATGTAATTTTCTCCAGTTCTTGGGCCACATAAACATATGGTTGGTAAAAGTTTCCAGAATTTTATGTTGCAGTATGTCAGTGCCTATCCAACTGGTTTCTTCATGAGCTTGTAAGGTTCTCTAACAATATTTCATATATGCTTCCTTATATTGAACGTTGCTATTGTATCTAACCTCATTAAGTTATATGCTCTGAAATTTTATTCTTCCATCCTCCCACAGACGTAACGCAAATCTTGGCACAGATCTGAGAAATAATTACTTCACTAGATTTAGCAGTCTTTGGAATATTGCTTTAAATTATTACTTTGAAGCTTTTAATGGCAAATAAATGCTAAAATGTTAAAAGAAAATCATTGCAGTGAGCAGCTGCAAGGTTGTGCTGTGGTATTTTTGGTTTCTAGGCATACCACAACTAAAAACCTGCTGTGGTTTCAGTGTATAAGAATTAATGTTAGGTGAATCTATCCTTTTAGGCCAACCACATATAAACAATGCTTTAAAATTCACTCCACTTTTAAAGATATAGTAGCAGTAAAAATGTGACATTGACATATCCCCTGTGTTGGAAACCATTACTGTTAATGTGTTAACTGTAAATTCTGGAATTAAATTATGTTTTCTGGCAGTAGCCTGCTAAATAATTTTATTCATTCAGCAGTAGTTAGTCATCACCAAGGTGCAAAATGATCTGCTTGAATGTGACTGTACACTCATATAAAATGAAACTCCACATAATGTAAGCTGCAGAACTACCTGTTCTCCTTAATTATCCCCCTATGAGAATTTCATACAGTAGAGCATTATAAGGGTGTCTAGTATATATATGTTGGTCATAAATGCCACCAGTCTAACAACACTTTCTATTTTAGTTTTAAAATTGGTGCTGAGACATATTGGGACTGAGTTCTTATACCATACTTGAAAAGACAATGCTCACTTTCTGTTTGTTTGCTGACATGCATTGTATGAGCAGCAGGGACTCTTTACAAGTGATTTGCATTACAGCAGTATGTGAGTCTGCAGTGTTGTGCTACTCCAGTTCACTTTCAAATTCAGTTGACTAGTGTGAGTATATGTGACAGCAGGCATAAAATTGTGCCTTGCCTTTCACTCTACCACATGGAGGTACCTAGATTTACAGTTGTAGATTTATTTCAGTCACTCACCAACAAATTTCTGCTTCTACGGTTTTTTACACTCAGTAACAATGGGGCCCTTGAAATGGAAAGCTTCCTGTTTTTATTGCATGCTGTTTAGAAGTCTGACACATGTAAATTTCATATAAATTCATATAGCATTGTTAAAGTCATAGTAATTTTGCAGTGCAGTCTCCATCTTTGAACAAAAGCATACACTCCCTGCAGTCTGTCCTCTGCAGCCACTGGCACTGGCACACAGCATTCTCCAGTGCGTTGTCATTGGCACTGTGGCATATTTGTAGGCTTTTTTTTTCAAATGACAAACAGGTGATAATCTGTTGGTGCAACTGGAGGACTCTAGGATGGATGTGGCAAAACTATCCACCCCATAATTTTTGGTGGCCTCTGTGGTGTGCACACTTGTGTGTGGCCTAGCACTGGCATGACCACTCACCTTCATTCAAAATGCCAAGTTCAAGAATGTGTGGAACTACTCCTTCATTCCCTGTACATTTTTATATCATGACACTTAACTAACCACAAGGACAACTTTACTTTTTCTTGGGTACAAAATCTAACTGCATCTCTGCTTAATAAATGAAGTTCTTACAGTGTTATACTGACAATAAGACAAAGTTTGGCAAATTAAGATGAGTTTAAACAGACAAATTGCTTAGAATATGTGGAATTCTCACTGCATGACATTGTTGTAGTTCCATAAGTATATTACAACTTTCAATTATGCTAAAACACAGTGATAATGTGGATGGACTTTATGTACTTTAAACTTTACTGTGTGGGATGTATTTCTATAATCTGTACATAGAATCAAATCACACTGATGTTTCTGTGTAAACAAAAAAGATATTAAAAGAAATGTCATGTGTTACATATGTTTAAGTATGTGGGATGTCTGGAGCAATCTGTGAGGTTTATAAAACCAGGTCTCCTTTCAGGCTGTTCTCTAGGAATATTGTATTTATTCTTAACACTTTGAAGCTCAGCACCACCGTGTTTAATTTTTAAAAACTCCACATTTTTTCCACACAGTGTAATTATGTGTTCCACACCATTCTTACAATAAAATACGACTCTCCCTATACAACATAATGCAATTGATCTTTCTCAAAGAAGCACACTGTGTTCTTTGAAGGCCAGGAACTGATTCTGTATGTATATATGTTGCAGATTAATTTTAGTCACCAAAGAGGTCATTTTCATTTTCCATCAGACATGTAATGCTAAATCATGTATGCACAGAGTATTCAAAAACTTCTCACTCAGTGTGGAAGCATTATTACAAATGTAAGGATGTTATTGGAGTTTAAAAATTAACAAAGACTTGGTCCCTTATCTCCAAGTACTGAAGTATGTCTATTAGTATTTCTTTCCATTGCGGTGTTGTTCCTATCATGATTTACTGTTTAGTGTTATGTTGTTTGCAGTGTCATCAAAATTCATGTAAAGAAGTAGGTTCCTATGGATATTTTTAACAGCAAACGTTACACACATGCTAACAAGCACCAAACCTGGGCATTTTTACACTGTCTAACAGAAGAAATGTCAAAATTAATAATGCAGAAATTTTTAATTCCATTATCTAAACAGACAGTAAGTATAAAATAGGTTATGTCTGAACTAGCCTGAGGCACAGATGGATTGTGAGAAAGATCTGCAATTGAAGATGAGCCACTTATTAAGACTTCAAAACACTGTCCAAACGATAACCTGTTATGCACATGTCATTCAATCAGTTCACAAAGAAATAGCCAAAAGGCAGTTAATGTTCAATGCTTATTGATTTTTCATTCTATAATAAGCATAAAATAAGTATTTGATTAAATTTTCTTGGCTAGACAGCCACTTCAAGATGTGATGGTTTTCTGACATTCAGGTACTAACTCTGTCCCCATCTTCAGGGTGTGTTGGTGGTTTGGTAGAACCAAAACTGATGACTGGATGTTCTTTGTGTATATCTCCATGTGGTCGGGCATAGGATGGAATGTGACCCCTCTGGTTAGTGGGAGTAGTCAAAATGTCATTGCACTTGGCCAGGACTGTCTATTGCTGGTTCTGGAGAGCATTTCAGTACACTAATTACCAGCTGCCACATACAACTGAATATGTATCCTGCCTCCCTGATGAAGGTTCCAGGATGTATTTGAATTTCTATAGCTTTGTTCACAATCCAGTTCATATATGTAGTTGTCCTATTCACTCTTCATGTTTTTGCAAATTGGATTGTGTGTCCTGTGTATAGTAGGTGCTCTTCTGCAGCTGAATTTTCTGTCTGGCCATGCTGCAGATGTCTTATGTATTCTTGGCATCTGATTTCAATAGTCCTAGAAGTCTGGCCCGCATATACACTTTACCACATTCACACTGAATGCAGTGCACCCCAATATTTTAATGCCTAGTTTTAATGTCTAGATTGTCCTTGATTGTGCTTAATGTGCTAGAAGTTATGGGGACAGAGTTAGTCCCTGAAACATCAGAAAAACTTCAAATCTTGATGCAGCTGTGTGCCTGAGAAAATTTCATTGAATTCACTCTCTGTGAAAGCTGGAAGACTAATATAAAATAATTATTTCCAGAATTTTATGAAAGATGCACACTTAATGTGAACCTGAACTAGAAAATATCTTGTATAATATGGTCTTCCTTCCATACACTCATATTCTCAACTTCTTTTAAATAGTTTATGTTCATACCACACATGTATATACAATTTAACAAAATCTTTTTGTACCATTACAGAATACACAATATTTCTTGCATTGCATATTTATTCACATTACGTTTTCCTCCTAGAATGTACAAAAACAATTCAGCACACAGTGATGGTGTAAAAAGATTTAATCAAATTAAACACTAGTTCATGGTATGAAAATGAACCATTTTAAGATATTAATGGCGAATCAAGTCACATTAATGTGGACATAATCTCCTGAGAATGAATACTTATTACCAAAACATGTAGAAGAAAAAAATGATGTAAATTAATATAACATAACAATGTAATATCCTCTGATGGTTTGACAGATTTTGTCACGTTCTCATCCTATTCGGTATGTATATGAACTGGGTTAGCCCAATCAGTAAATTGGCTGGATATGAACTGTGTGCTGCGATTAAGTTCTGAGAAAGGCCAGGACTTAGTGACTTTGCCAGCATGTCCAGACTGGCTCTGGGCTAGGTACTGGTTAGAGATACAGGAGCCAGAGTGTAAGATTAACCATTCAGCTCCAGGCAGGGCTGAGATTATGGAAGTGCGGTGCTTTATCTTCACTCCCCTTATACATTTTCAGTGTCATATTTGGATATTTATTAAGTATTTGTATGCCTGAGGGTACTATCAATTTGAACATAACCTATAAAACTGCTTAAAAACAGATATTATTTAATATGGCCATAAAGATTTGGATTAATTGCCTCTTCCAAAGAACACTGGGAGACCAAATTAACTGTAATGAAGCAGACACCCTTAACTAATTATTCAAAAGCAGCTGGCCAACACACTCAGGTGGTCAGGGAATTCTTTTTTTGGTATATCAGGTCATCATGTTCAGCTGGTACAGGTGAGGCATTAACAGGATCTTGCAATGTAAGTCCATAAGAGTTATAACTGGTGATTCAGTGTCATTTTATGTGGATCCATATGAGTTACATGTTTTGATCAGGAGGCCATGGTTTGGACAATCATAATGCAGGATCAGTTTATTAGCCTTAATAGCTACACTAGGAGTTGCTACAGACAACACACATCCGTGCAAGTGTAGTTTCCCTTCCTTCTGCTCCTGTCTTTTGTGGAAATTCATCCATGTGAACTTGTGCAACATATCTATTTTAAATAAAAATTACAGATTGATATATGCAAAGATATTACAGATTAAAACAATTATATATACGTATAAAAAAATTATTTTTCAAAACATGTGTGAACTGAATTACGTAGTATTTGTAACCAACTGACTTGTTTGTAAATTATGTATAATAATATAAAGCTTGTAAATATGTATCCAAGAAGTTACCTTAGCAGTTAATTTTATTTTAATATGTATTGTAACTTAGAGAACAAGAATCTTTGCCTAAAACATCTTTCAAAAAACACTATTCTGTTTGTAATAGGGAAATGACAGACATAGTTATTATAAGCATCTTAATGACAATACATGAATGATTTGTCATTACTGGTGCAAACTTTTAAACAGGGTCATCCAAAACAGGTTTTGAAAATTGTTCTCAGAGTACACTTTGTGTAAATTATATACAGTGAGGCTCACTGATCCTCCTTTATTTACATGGTGTTGTGTTCAACAGTGCATATTTGATTTATGATTTTCATTACTGTAACATGTTAACTGGTTCATAATTAGCTTTCCTTATGTACGAGTGTCTTCATTGAAAGCCAGACATCATTGTTACGTACCATATGAGTAAGTCAAAATTAGTTTAGTGACTATAATTTTGGCTGGTTGACCAAGGCATCAGGGCTTGATTTCCCATGGAGGCAAGAAATTTTTCTCTCCTCCAAAGGACACAGACCAACTCTGTGTCCCTCCCAGCTTCCTATTCAGTGGGTGTGTGGGGCTCTTTCCCCCCAAGGGTAATGCATGCAACGGACAATGCTAATGTGTCTCTAGATTCACAAATCCCCATGGATAGAGCAGCCAGGGTATGCAGTTGCCCCTGATCTCAATCTACTTTTGAAGTGAAGAATGCATTCATGCCTCTATATGCCATAAACGTTTGGTGCCTAATTAAGCATAGGGAAGACTACCTTTTATTTGTATGTTGTATGTGCTGATTGTTATTACATAATTTGATTTTATGGCATTCATTGTCTGAAATAATCAGTGTCATGTATTAGACCTTATAAAGGAAGATGTATCCTGTATATGTCAATGAACTCACCAAAATGTAAACTGAAGAAAATTCTTGGGTGACATCATCACATTGTGTATCTCTTATCAATAAGGTGTTAATTAACCATAATTAACACCTTATTGTGAAGAAAATTCTTATTACCAAATTATGGGTATGGTGTCCCTTAGGGGCCTAATCATACTCTTATGAATCATTTACACAATTTTAATCAAAGTGTCATATGTTTTCTGGTATTATTATATATATATATATTAATTGAATTATTAGTAATCTGTACTTACAAGACTTATTAAAATTATCATATTATACAGTTATATAGAACAACTTCACTTATAGTTTTTTAATTCATTTAAAAATAAAAAAGTTTAGTACCGAATCTCTTGTTTGTATGGTTATGACTCATGCATATTGTTGCTCTATAACATATGAGCAGTAACACCAACTTTCTGTTAACTATGTGCCTGACCCCTAAAATGGCATATGTTTAGCAACAATGAGGTTTACAATAAAAATTGGAGCTTCTCTCAGTCACTCTTATATTCCTGTCACATTGCTTCTTTTGTCACAGCATCATGGGATGGTAGGAGAGAACTCACCACAGGTATCACACATTCCATGTACCCCACATATTCTCAGTTTAGCCAATAATAATATCCTCAAATAAAGGTATGTACAAAACAAAATACTGATGTCTTAATTTTATTGCTATATATCTGGACAGGAAATTATATTTTGAATGTTTTTTGGCCACCCTGAAGCATGGTGTCAGTTTATTCTAACATCACTTACAGTACTTAAGAAAAATGTGGTTCTAAATATGCGAATCAACACATGTATACAGCGTTATGCAATGCATACATATTTAAATAAAACTCCTTAAGGATGGTGATATGTTGTAATAGAATGAAGCCACACATGTGAAAAATGCAGTAAGGCACTGATAAGTGCACATTTGTGCACAAGGGTCAGACACTCCTCCTGTTAAGTGGGATTGTTCTGTAATTTGTGAAGATGTATTGCATGTACCTGAATATAAGATGACCCGACACATAAAACAGCTCCCCCCTCCACCCCCCGAACTTCCATTTTCAGAATAATTTCCATACAGAAAATGTCTAGCAATTGCAAAATTATAAAGTGACTTCCCAATTTCTGATAATAAATTTGGGAGTGAAAAAAAAAACCTGTATTATAGGAAGGCAGAAACACTATACATGTCATGTCCAGTGTTATTTATTTACTATCTGATACATGTATCCCGAGATAAATGTCATGCATGCACACACTAACACTGCAGTAGGATCTGACCATGATCTTACAGTGGCCAATGGCATGTATTTTCAAATGGCCATAGAACCAAACACTAATCACAAACTCTTGCTTGTGATTAGTATCACAGAATCAAATGACACCAGCATACTGAACAAAATTTGGAGGTAGGAGGAATGTGAAGAGACTGAAGCAACAAAGGAAAGTAAGGGACAGTATGGAGAATTCCATGATGCTACATCTCCACAAGGGAGATTTGAGGAAAGGAATAAAAGGCTGGTGTGAGGTGGCCATGCAGAGACTACCCACCTTTATCATGTTATTGGATGGAGCAGTTAACAGCCTCCCAAATAATGTGGTTCATATTTTTGGATTTGGTAGAAATGATTCTGGTGTTCTGAACTTTGATGCAATGTTTCAGACTAATGATGTGTTCTGCTATAGAGGATGTTTGAGAGGAATATACTGGTGGTGTTCCTTGAACCCGATCTCAATACAGCATCCACTTTCCCCAGCATAGACTTTGGCCTCATTTGCAGGAAACATCATGCAAGCCTGATGTAGTGTGTCATAAACTGTTATCCTCAAGTTGAAGGAGACTGAAGATCTCACTTGGGAGGGAGGACAACACATTTAATGCTGTGCCTAGTCAGCAACTGAATAATGTGCTTACAAGCCATGCAGGCAATTGAAGCAGTCACCTCTTGTCAGAACAACTCTGATGTGGACTGACATTCCACTGACACTGCCAGTCACTTTCAGCCATTCTGTCTGAATGTAATCTTCAAAAGCTTCATCTCATGTAGACTATCATAACCACCAACAGCCCTGTGAACCAATGAGAGAAGCATGGTCTGTTGGAAAGGTGGTGGTGGTGGGAGTTGGAGGTGAGATATGGGCTGGTATGGGAGGGTTTTCAGTGTGCTAGTGAGACATTAAGTTTCTGGTAAATGTCTATCAGAGAAGAAAATTTTACATTATTTCTCCATGGTGAACTACACGTACTCATGTAGGTGACAAAAGGAGCTCCCCAGCTTTTCAAGTCCATCAGGCCAGGTCATTGATGCATTAATGTAACAAACAGCAATGCTAATGGGCTACCTTGTTGATAGTATTCCCTTCAAAATCTTCCATGAAAAAGCCTGGAATCACAGGTAATAAATGCAAACCCATAGCTACTAAAATAGAACACAGGAGAGTCTTGGAATGGCAAAAGAATCTTCATAACATCATCAGTTTTATCTGCACCAGACTGGCAATCCAGTAGTCCATGCTCCTTCTGGGCTGACATTTTTATGGCGAATACGTGAAATTGTTATATTAATTTGCCCTTATTCTTTGATACTGTTGTGAAACTTGGTATCACTCATTAATATACACAATATGGCATAAGTGTTTCAAAAGAGGATTCAAAGGATATCTGGACCTTGCAGAAAGTAATAACAGGCCAAAGCAAACTTCAAACGCAAGCTTCCAGATTGATATTCACAAATTAGGGTGATCACATTTAGGATGAGATCGATGGGTTATGTTACAGATGAAGGAAAATACATACAGTGTGATTCGTGGGTTAACCAAAACAGCCGTGCCTACGCTAAAGACCTGTCTGTGGAAAATAATACTGAATTGGACCTTCATCCCAGTAGCGCAATCCTGTGAACACGAGATGTACCTTCTGGGTACTTGAAATCCGGGAAATTTCTTGGCCAGTCCTTGATAATCGGTGGTATTACGGTAGTAGGGACCTGTCATTGAAACAACTCTGTTCATGTTCTATATGCATTTAAAATGCCCAGCCTCCGAAACTTTATGGTTCAGTCGTGGCAAATTTCAAGCTCGCAGAGATGATGATAACATGTACTTGCCAAGTGTGTACAAATAAAAAAATACCTCTGCGTATTGCACACCACGTTATTAAACCCCAAACTGCCAACGCCACGGATTATCAATGTATGCACGAATTTGTATTGAGTGGCGGTGTCTTTTATGAACTGTGCCAAACGTTCAGGTAGGCCGTGACGTATGCTGGACGGGAGGGAATTTTCTTCAGCAGAAAAAGTGTGGTGTCTAGTTTGGGCGGTGAAGTAGCGTGAAATGTGTTGTTGCCATTTAAACAATTTTCAGATAATATAAATGGGATGTAATAGGATCAAGTAATTTTTTGAGTGGAATGTTAACGCTGATCAGAAGGAACTGCTGATAAAAGAAATACTGTCATTGTAACTACATATCTGCAATCGTAATGGCTGATGAAGGTGATAGCGAAGGCGGTGTTACGGATTCACCTAAGAAAGGTTGGAAGTGTCATAAAATGTTCGTAGGACAGTTGCATTCTTCTCATAGAAGTGTCGCTGAAGATTCTAGTCTACTGGTATGTTCAGCCATGCTGGCTGGTATTTAGTTGCCCTCCGTTTCGAAAAAAAAAAAAACATGGTACCTTAATCTTCAGTGTAAATTTGAGAAGAGTGACCTCTTGAAATGCTTGATCCTGAATGTGAAGTTACTGTGTTCCTTCGAAAAGTCGGTAACTGTATACCAGTCGGCACGGAGTAGCAACCTTACGACACGAATCTTCAAATTGTAATAACCGACATTACAATATTACACCATGAAGCAGTGATAGTGACTTGACAAAAATAACGAAAAAGTTTCACGTCCCAGATACATCACTAGGGGAATATCGGATTGACAGTATTTTAGAAACCACAATTTTTTGCAATTTTTAGTGATTGTAATATATGGTTTCTTGTTAATTGTAAGTGAAAAGTAGAAAAGTTTGTAGACGCATTACTTAGTATATGCTTAACAACCGTGGATACTGGATGTATTAGCTGATTAAACGACTTGCTCGTTCTGTGCATTTTTAGGAGATAAAATTTCTTACTGTGCTGTGGTTTCTTCATAAATGAAATGTAGGAAGATAACTTGAATGAACTTAAGTCCACTCTGGGATTGGAAATAATGCTGAAGTTTGGCCTGGTGGGAGATTCAAGTAATATTCTACATTTTAACCATTCAAGATTTTTAAATACTGTTTGAAGAGCAGTAACTGTGCTATACTGTGCAGTAATGCATGAGTTTATTTTTCATGAACTATTTTGCTGTTTGCAGTGATTAGCTACCACATATGATTCATGTAGTACGTTTAAGTGGTTATGTCATGTTGCTTCACATCTGCTGATTGGAGCATAGTAGTCACTACTCCACAGGTGATTTTAAATTAAATAAAGTGGGCTGTGTTGTCAAGTGCATTGATCAGTTAACATGTGTTATTAAATGTAATGCTTTTACAATGTCAAGGTAAACTGTAGATGACAATGTAAAATAAGCTGCTGAAAATGTTGAGAGGCAATATTATGTGAAACTCTATCAGCAGTAGTGCTACTTCCAAAAGTGCACAATCTGTATGGGGATAAATGTGTTGGTAACAAATGTGCTGTTAAAACTGAGCAGGAGAATGTAAGGCAATCCAGCTTGTGGGGCTAGTGTCCTGTGAAATAATTTGTTTATGTATGTACATTATGTGCAGATAACTTGATCTGCACCAGTTTTTGTGAAATGTGTTTGGGAAATATATTTACTACACATTTACAGGACCAACACTGTCCACAAGTACAAGCAGTTTTGAAGCCCTCGATCCACATGATCCAAATCTAAGTCGTCTGGCAACTACAATGTTTCAGAAAACAGCTGATTACTTGTTTGGTGAATTGACAGCAACACAGGTGTGGATAATGATGTACTGAATCTGTAGAATCAGAAATGCTGTACTGCCATTGGACATAGTCCTGAGCCAGTTCTGTTCATCTCCCATCTCTTTGTTCTTGCAAATGACCACATTGTAAAATGATTCATCCATCAAAATTGTATATGCATATCTTGTCTATCTCTTTTTAGCTTTCAGAAACTTTACAAGAATGGGTGACAAAATGCCCGTTTGCATGAATTTTAAGTTATCCAGGTGGAAGTATTGTCACCAGTACATTGTACTTGGGCAGATGTAATTTTGTAATATGTTTTCTTTTGGGTAATTCCCCGGCGTCACAGTGCTAATAGCCGATGTTTCGAAACCCTCTGTCAGTTCCATCTTCATAGGCAGGTGGATAAAGTATGACGGGATGGGATGTGGTGTATTTATACCTGACAGGGTTCTGGCAGACTGGTGGAGGAGCCAATGGAAGGCGAGTGACCGGAAGTGGGCGGGTAGGTGCACAACAGGTTGTGGAAGGGGGCAGGTATATAAGTGCGAGTGCGGGTGGGATCACTGTAGTGTACCCGGCGGATGCCTCCTTTTCTTGATTTTGTGTAGCAGTGGTTTCCAGGATCTGCTGAGGTTGAAACCCCCATCTCTGTTGATGTTATTAGGATGCATCTCTATTTTGATGGCTTCTCTGATGAGATGATCCATGTAGCCAGTTTTAGAGGAGAGGAGTTTAGTATCCTGTAATCTGATGGTGTGGTCATGATTGAAACTATGTTCGGCAGCCGCTGATTTGTCAGGTTGAACCAGTCTCATGTGTCTTTCATGTTCTTTAATGCGGAGCTGGATGGACCGTCCGCTCTGTCTGATGTACACCTTGCCACATTCACAAGGGATCCTGTATATGCCTGGTGTTCTTAATCCTGGTGCATCTTTGGTTAGTGACATGTAGCTTGATATTTTCCTGGATGGTATGGCGACGCTTTTGATATTGTATTTGGCCAACATTCTACTGAGTCTGCCATATGTAGTTTGGGTGTATGGTAAGTAGGCTGTAGATGTAGGTTTATCTTCAATCTTGTTGGTCCGTGTGGCCGGTTTTATGGCTCGTTGTATCTGCTGATGGCTGTAACCAACCAACCAACCAACCAACCAACATCCACCTGCCTATGAAGATGGAACTGATAGAGGGTTCCGAAACGTCGACTGTTAGCACTGTGACGCCGGGGAATTACCCAAAAGAAAACATATTACATATAGAATATGGCAAAAGCTTAAAATCAAGATGTAATTTTATTTTCTTCTGTCAAGTAAGACATCACTCATACACAATGAATGGCAGAATTGTTGTTATTACGGCTTCAAAAAGTAGACATGATGGTAACATTCTTCAAAGTGAATACTGAACCCAGCAACCCCTTGCCCAATGTGGTTTTTCCCAGCGATGTTCTCCCAGTGCATTTTTGTCTATACACATTTAAAAATGCTTAAGTATGCAAGTAAAAAAAAAACTGCTGAACACTGAAAAATGTAAATGCACATGGGTATACATAGGCAGTTACTCATTCAATTGCCCTGAAAGCTGGTAGCATCAGCTACCAAAGCACTGTGTAAATACCATTATCATTCTTCCTAACCCCAATGTTGGAAAAAGGATTGATGAAATTACAAGCATTTCCAGACTTTATTCTTGTAATTTTATCATGAACCTCAGTATAATATGAGAGGAGACACCATTGAAATGAGACTGATATGCAGTACTGTATATGACTTGTCATTGACCATAAAACATTTGAAAATTTATTTTCTTTAATCCCTTACATAGGTTGATAAGGGCTCAACAAATACACTTGTTTACTCATTTAATAAGTGAAGACTCTTTAATGAATAAGATTTCTACATGTGAAGTGCAGGTGAACTAAACTAAAATTTCTTCTCTTTAATAAATAACTAGAGGTGCAGAAGGTCTTTTATTGTGGGGTCCATGTTTATTTGTTGGTAATTTCATATATAGCAGAATAATGGGGAAATGTGTTTTTGTATTTAAATTTTGTCTGTGATGTGAATTTTTGTAGGATGTGAATGCAGTGTTGAGGTTGAGAATACATGGAGTTTTGCCTCTGCTGCCCTTATGTGGTTTTCTGGCATTTTGATGAGAATGGGTACGACGTTAGTTTTTATTTTTTACTTACAAAATATCTGTTTTTTTTCTGCAGGAGGATTATAGGTTGCTGGAGACAATGAATCGAGTGACAATCACAAAGTACTCTGACATGAAGCAGATTGCTGGCAATGTGGCTCGCACCATGATTGATTTGAATGAGAAGTGTAAGTGACACTGATCTTCTAACACTGGTAATGAAATCGCAAATACTGGTGTCCACCAATTGGTTGTAGTTTTGAGTTATGTCCTTGCAATTCCCATTTCCACTGTATGTTTCCCTACTGTCCATCTTAATGCTATCCTCCAGTCTCCATTTTTGTCTTCATATTGGCTTCCTTCTATGAAAAGTCCTCGCCAAAATTCTGTATATATTTTGGGTCATCCCACTTTGTATGTAATCCATACCCCTGTAGTCTACATTACTTTAGCAATGCTGGGTAACCTTTGTATTTCCTTATTTTATAAATAAATTGCTGGCATACTATTTCCCTCCTAACTTACTTACTCCATGCAGTGGAGTCCTTGAGAAGCTAACCAGTTCTCAGCTAGTCAAGAAATTCCCTGCATTTTATGGAACCCGTAGGTTCATTACCACATTTACAAGTGCCTGCCATCTGTCCCTATCCTGAGCACTGTATCCATTCTAGGTATAAATATCTTCCAAGCATTTTATTTATTGTTATGTAATGTCTTAATAAACTGGACACTTATTTCATCCGTTCTGATGATGGTTTATACCACAGAATCACTCATTTCTTGGCCACTGCCAATCATCCAGTGTTTTGAATACAGAGATTGTATATTTTTCATAAACATTTGCTTCCATGATCAGATTAAGTGTGGAAGTCCCAGAACTGAGTGTTTCTAAGCTTGTAGTATGTGTTTTCCTCTTAGTGAGAAACCATGTTCTATAACCATACACAACAGCTGTTAAAATTACTGTTTTTATGTATCATTGGTAATTTGAAATGGGATGGGCTGATAAGAGCTTTGTGGTTCACAGGCAAATCTGCATTATGTGTGTCAGCAGTGTGAATTTGTGGTGTGGGTCATATTTGGGTCCTGCTGTAGCTGTGGGTGGTGTTGTGTTGTTGGTATTCTAGTTACAGTGTGCTCAGCCTTCCTGGCCCCTGCTGATAATGGCCCATGGGCAAGGTTAAGGAATGTTTTTGTAAGGTGGGCCATCTTTCAGCAGACTGTCTCTTAACTATTGCCGGTAGTGTGCTGGTCAACAGGAGTCCTTTGCTCTTTAATGGGTGCTGCAAACATACTGGCTGTCAGACCAGTGGCATGCAGTATTACACTTAAATGTCAGTCACTAGACCACCACACTGGTCCAGCCAACTTCTCCGTATGATACCCGTCGTCCTGAAGATGCAGCTAGAAGTGGTTTGCAAGACAGTGTGTGGGTGGATGAACTGGCACCATACGTATCACGCTCTTATGAGTCTGTTGTGTGCTGAGGTAATGTCTCATGTAGACCTTAACTGTTGTATACCATTGTGTGTTGTGAAGTTCCAGTCAGTATGTCACTACAGTTTGTTCAAGAGGCAGGGTTGCTCATGGGTTAATTGCAGGGTATGCACACTAGGTGAGGATGTCTTGGAGCTTTGGTGGATTGATATGTCCACCACTGTGCTGTTGTCATGCAGAATCATAACTTGTGATTTGAAGAGGGTTCAGCAGAAAGTAATATTTGACAGTTGTTTCTTGTTCTAAATGTATTGGTGAAAAGTTGAGTTTATGCATGCAGGTCAGTTGACACTTGCTACATCTGAGTTACTTTCTATATCTTTCTTTCTAAAGAAATGTGTTATACTGTTCAGAAATTACTGCTTGTATTTCATGCCTGTAAAAGTCTTCACCTATCACAGGACAATCAGTTTTTCCATATCATTCGTATTACATATTTGATTTTGTGCAGTGACCAACAGTGCTTCTGTCTATAGGTAATGTCTGTAAGTAGGTCTTAGCCCTTTGCACTGTGTTCCACTGACTTGCTCTCTGCCAACAGATACTTAGTTACATCTCTTTTCATGAAATGGACACCACTGTTATTTTGATGACTGAGTCATGGTTCACTATCTTATGGATTGTTTGGCAGCCGTGTACCAAAGTCATACAGCATTTTCTGGGATGTGACGCGGCATCACTGGTTGGTCTGTTCCTGATGTGTCAAAGGATCGTAATGCCTTAGTCCTCAAGGGTCTAGTGTTCTGAGAAGAAAATCGGTGGAGCATTGTTCCACGGACAACACAGACATGCAGCTTGGAGTAACTTACATCTCACTCTTCACTTCTAGTTCTTTCTGTAACTGTTTAACCTAAAATGTAAATTGATCTGTCCATTATAGATAAGAGTCTGCAGCCCTATCTGGAACAAATAGACCAGATTGAAGACAGTGTTACAAAGCTTGAGCAAGCAGCATACAAACTTGATGCGTATTCTAAACGTCTGGAGGCAAGACTGAAGAACCTTGAGAAGAGATAGACACATACTGTTTTACAGAATACCAGGCTATATGAAGTACCTTTGTGTCATTATATCAAATTGCTTGTAAGGTTGGCATTGTATGTGTACTACATGCATTGTATGTTATAATCTTTTGTTCTCTTTTGTAAATACCAGCTGTGTATGGTTGACAGTAGAAGGGTAAGTTACGTATGGATGTGATTCTGTAATAGGTGTGGTATTAAAAGTTATTCCCTCTACTTGTACAAGTCATTTTTCATGTAAAATATGTCATAGAACTAATCACATGTGTTTCTTCATAGTTGATGCATTCATACAAAACATACAGAGGTATTTGAAGTGACATGTACCAATGGCTGATTATAGGCCACTTTCTTCCATAAGAGGAAGATTCTGTGTGTTTGTACTTGTTTGTGTGGCTCCCATTTCAACTTTTTAACCAGTTGACTGACTTTCATGAAGCTTGTCATAAACACTGTGCCATTGGAGCACATCTCAATAACATACTTTTAATTCTGCACATTCAATGGTAATAGCATGGTTCGCATGCAAACTTGAGAACTTCAGAAGTGGGTAGTAGGAACTGTGAGTTCTGCTGGAGAAAACTCAAATAAGCACATGTACTAGGTCATGGGGAAAACATGCATATGTACTTCTTAACCCTCTTGATAACTACCTCAATAGACATTTCTTATCATGCTCAGGGTAAGACCTATATAGGTAATTTTTGTCCCATGTGGGAAAACCTGGCCTTCAGTTGTGGGACTGTTACTGAGATACATTAGAAATACTTTGCTAGTAGAAAATCTGTGCAAATTTATTCTTTTATTATTATTGTTATAATATTGAATCATGAAAGGTTGTAATAATCACTTTTTCAAACGGAAATTGTAAAGAAAGTATGATTCTATTACTGGTGGTGTGCCTACGCTAGGAAATATGCACATAATATTTTCTGTTTTCCTCTCTCTTCCTGCCCTGAATGTGGTATGCAGTGTCTACAGACAGTATAATTTGGATGTGCTGAAATTTGTTTCTCATTTGTCCCTCTGCCGTTCGCAACCTCACCATTTAGTGCAAGGAAAAGGTGACAAGTTGTTACTGGAATGACAGTTTAAGCCCATAAGCCTTGTGTGTTAGAAAAGGACGTCTGTCATGTAGTGAGCTGCATGATGAAGTTTCTTGTTTATATCCAAGTTTGCCATATCTATATGCCACTCTCTCTTATGAGCATTAGCTGTGTGTGTTGTAGTGTTGGATTGGTGGGGCTTCAGTGTGTTCTGCAATTCATGCCAGACGTTTTCCTTGCCTGCATGCATTTTTATACTTTGTAAAACATACACCTTTGTCATGTGTGTAGTACACATCTGTGAGGTTGTTATGAATTCTGCTGACAATGGTACTTTTTTTCTGTAGTGTTATGCCACAAAATTGGTAAACTGGTACCAGTGCTTCAGATGAACATGTTGCTGCCATTCTTGAACCTAAAGTTTGGGGCAGCATGTTCTGTCACAACTCTGATACATAGTGTTGCATTGCAGAAAACAATAATCTTCCTTAAATGTGAGGTAATGTGGAGTTTTGATGATGGTATATTACCTTTAGGACTGCTTAGCTTTTGGGAGTTTATCCATCATTTGTTGCTC
>Ga0136643_10000138_pt1 | contig 71609 bp, 59 predicted proteins | sample TergutLab28metaG_FD_96883 | JGI IMG/M metagenome (GOLD analysis project Ga0136643, IMG submission 96883) | Labiotermes labralis P1 segment gut microbial communities from Petit-Saut dam, French Guiana - Lab288 P1 (version 3) (version 3) | ecosystem: Host-associated > Arthropoda: Insects >... | reverse complement strand
ATTTCTCATTTGGTTAAAGTAGTGGAAAAAGAATAGGAGGTAGTAAATTTGAATTTACATACTTTAAAGCCCAATGAAGGGGCGAGAAAAAAGCGTAAACGTGTTGGTCGCGGAACTGGTTCCGGTCACGGAAAAACCTCAGGTCGCGGATCTAAAGGACAGAATTCTCGTTCCGGCGGAGGCGTCAGACCAGGATTCGAGGGAGGTCAATTACCTCTATTCCAAAGAATTCCTAAAAGAGGGTTCAAAAATCCAAACCGACTTCTTTATAACGTTGTTAATATAGAAGATTTAAATGTTTTTGAAGAAAATACGGTCGTTACTCCCGAATTGCTTTTAAGTGTTCGTTTAATCAGTAAACCTTTAGATGGCATCAAAATCCTTGGAAATGGCGCTATTGAAAAGAAGTTAACTGTTAAAGCTCATAAATTCTCTAAAGCAGCGGAAACAGCGATTAAGAATATCGGCGGAACCGTAGAGGTGGTTTAATGTTTAATAAAGCGAAATTAATCTTAAACAATCCTTCAATTAGAAAAAAAATATTATTTACTTTTTTAATCTTGTTTATTTACAAGGTTTTCACGTGGATTCCAATCCCGCTACTTGATACTTCTGGCTTAGCGGCAGCAATCAACGATTCAGATTTTTTTGTTTTCCTTAATACTTTTAGTGGTGGAGCGTTAGGTCGTTTTTCTATTATGGCATTAGGGATTTCCCCATATATTACAGCATCAATCGTTATCCAGATTTTGCAGATGGATATCGTTCCTCTATTTAAAGAGTGGGGCGAACAAGGGGAAATCGGAAAGAAAAAAATCAATAAAGTTACCCGTTATGCCGGTTTGACTTTAGCTTTCTTTAATGCACTGGCATTGATTTTAGGTTTGTCAACATCACTTGAAAATGTAGTGGTACTTGGTGTCGATGCTTCGGTTTTTATATTAATTTACATGGCTTTAGTTGTAACAGCTGGTACGGCAATCATTCTTTGGTTAGCTGATCAGATTACACAGCGTGGTGCCGGAAACGGCTCTTCAATGATTATCGCAGCTGGTATTCTTACTAGTATTCCGGCTATGATGACACTTTTGTGGGATCAGTTCGTTATTCGCGGAACAGGCGCAGGCGATACGGTAAGATATATCATCATCATGATTTTATTTATTGCGGTAATCTTTGGTGTTACCTATATGCAGATTGCTACTCGTAAAATTCCAGTACAATATGCAAATAGACAAGGAAAAAGTGATTCGAATATTCCGATTAAGCTTAATACCGCAGGTGTTATTCCAGTAATTTTTGCAGCTACGCTTTTAAGTGTGCCGATGACGATTATCGGGATGACTACTGGTGGACAAGCAAATGCAGGTTCCAGTGGTTTGATTTATTGGCTTGACCAAGTATTTAACTATGTTAATCCAATTGGTATGATTGTTTATGTAGGATTAATTTTCTTATTTACTTTATTTTATGCTTTTTTACAAATTAATCCAGAAAAAATTGCGGATAAACTTGCTAAAGAAAATTCTTATATCCCTGGTGTTAGACCAGGTGCGGATACGGCAGATTTTATTGCTCGTGTGTTATTTAAAGTAACAATGATTGGTGCAACTTATCTATCTATATTAGCGCTTATTCCGATTATTTTATCAAGGATCTTTAACTTGCCTCCACAAGTTACAATTGGTGGCACAGCACTACTAATTATTGTTGGTGTTGCGGTTGAAACTACTAAACAAATTGAAAATGATGCGAATGAAAAGACGTATCAAGGATTTATTAATTGATGAAAAATTTTATCATTATGGGCGCTCCGGGCGCAGGAAAAGGCACACAAGCCGAAAGAATTGTTGGACAATTTGGTTCAATTCATGTTTCAACTGGCGATATGTTCAGAGAAGCAATGAAAAACGAGACTGACTTAGGAAAACTAGCAAAATCTTATATGGATAAAGGTGAATTTGTTCCTGATAGTGTCACAAATCTTTTAGTTAAAGAACGTCTTGGCCAGATGGATATTGCTAAACATGGCTTTCTTCTAGATGGCTTTCCACGTAATATTAATCAAGCAAAAGAGTTAAAGCAAATTCTTGATAGCCTTGAATTGAAAGTGGATTTTGTTATAAATATTGATGTTCCGTCAGAAATCTTGGTAACCCGGATTATTGGCAGAAGAATATGCAAGACTTGTGGCAAAAACTTTCACATTGAATTTAGTCCATCAAAAGCAGAAGGCACTTGTGATTTTTGTAAAGGACCTTTATATCAACGTGATGATGACAATGAAGAAACAGTTAAGAATCGACTTGAATTATATTTAAGTCAAACTAAACCGCTTTTAAATTATTATCATAAAGAAGGGTTACTTTTTAACATTAATGGTAATGCCAATGTTAATACTGTTTTTGATATTATCCAAAAGACAATAGCGACGAATGATTAATATAAAATCCGAAAGAGAAATTGGCTTAATGAAAACAGCCGGTCGAATCACGGCCAAGGTATTAAAAGCTTTAGAAGAAGCAATAAAACCAGGCGTCACAACATTAGCGCTTGATGCTTTGGCCGAGGATATTATTTTGAAATCTGATGCAAAACCAGCATTTAAAGGCTATCGTGGTTATGGATATACAATTTGTGCTTCAGTTAATGAAGTTGTAATTCATGGTATTCCCTCTAGTAAAACAATTCTTAAAGAGGGAGACATTATCAGCATTGATGTTGGTGTTAACTACAAGGGTTATCATGGTGATTCTGCGAAAACTTTTGCGGTTGGATCAATTTCTGATAATGATAAACTATTGATTGAACGGACTGAAACTGCTCTATACAAAGGACTTTCGGTGATTCAAGCAGGAAAAACCGTTTATGAAATATCAAAAGCTATTGAAGACTATATAAAAGTCTTTAATTATGGAATTGTCGAAATGTTCACTGGTCATGGTGTTGGAAAAAACCTACATGAAGATCCAATGATTCCTAACTTTACGAAAGAAAGCGAACATATCGTTTTAGAAAGTGGTATGACGCTTGCGATTGAACCAATGGTTAATATCGGAACTAAAGATGTTTTGATTTTAAAGGACGGATGGACTTGTATTACTAAAGACCGCAAGAAAAGCGCACATTTCGAGCATTCGGTGGTCGTTACCGAAAGCGGTTATGAAATACTGACAGATAATACGTAAAGGAGTTTTTTATGCCAAAAGAAGAGGTTATCGAAGTCGAAGCCAAAGTTGTAGAAATATTACCGAATACTAAATTTATCGTACAATTAGACAACGGCCATCAAGTTACGGCTCACGTTTCTGGTAAAATCCGGATGAATAATATCCGCATCTTACCGGGAGATAAGGTCAAGGTTGAATTATCACCTTACGATTTAACACGTGGGAGAATTACATATAGAAACAAATGATGAAAGAGGGTATCAAAGATGAAAGTCAGAGCTTCAGCAAAGCCAATTTGCGACAAATGTAAAGTTATCAAAAGAAAAGGGCGCGTCATGGTCATATGTGAGAACCCTAAACATAAACAAAGACAAGGTTAAGAGGAGGTTATTATGGCACGTATAGCAGGAATTGATATTCCAAGAGACAAGAGGGTTGTTATCTCCCTTACTTATGTTTTTGGAGTAGGAAAAAGCTTGTCAGAACGAATCCTTAAGGATGCGGGCATCAGTGAAGATAAACGCGTTAAAGATCTTACAGAAGATGAATTAGGAAAAATCCGTTCTGAACTTACTAAATATGCCGTCGAAGGAGACTTAAGACGGAAAGTTGCATTAGATATTAAAAGATTGATGGAAATCGGTTGTTATCGCGGAATCAGACATCGTAGAGGATTACCAGTTCGCGGACAAAACACTAGAACTAATGCCCGTACCAGAAAAGGTCCGGCAAAAGCCATCGCTAATAAGAAGAAATAGGAGGATAGTCTATGCCAGCAAAAAAAGTTGTGCGCAAGCGCAAAGTAAAAAAGAATATACCGGTTGGTATTGCACATATTCACTCAACATTCAACAATACAATCGTTACAATTACTGACCTTGATGGTAATGCCATCGTTTGGTGCAGTGCCGGAGCTTTAGGCTTCAAAGGCAGCAAAAAATCTACGCCATTTGCGGCACAGATGACAAGTGAAGCAGCAGCGAGAAACGCTATTGAACATGGAGTCAGCAAAGTTGAAGTAATCGTTAAAGGGCCTGGACAAGGTAGAGAAGCTGCGATACGTAGTATTCAAGCTACTGGTCTGGAAATCCAAACAATTAAAGATGCGACACCAGTGCCACATAATGGATGTCGTCCGCCAAAAAGGCCTCGTGGCTAATTTGAAAAAAAATTATATAGGAGGTAGCATTTTTTGAAAGATTTAAAATTTGAAAAACCGCAATCAAGTATCCAGGAGGTTCTGGAAAACGGCAATAAATGCAAAATCATCATTTCTCCTTTAGAAAGAGGATGGGGATTAACCTTAGGAAATTCTTTACGGCGGATACTGTTATCTTCATTACCGGGGTGTGCAATCGTTAAAATTAAACTTGAAGGTGCACATCATGAGTTTTCAGCTTTAGAAGGAGTCGTTGAGGATCTGATGACCATCATCCTTAACTTAAAAAAGATTGTTTTACAGACAGATTCTTTAGATCCTAATTTTGAAACAGAAATGGAAATTGACGCTAAAGAAGGTATTGTTACTGCGGCTGATATTATCCACAGCAACAACGTTGAAGTTATTAATCTTGATCAGCACATTGCGACAGTAGCGGCTAAAGGACGTTTTAGAATGACACTTACAGCTCGTCGCGGCGTTGGTTATATTGGTTCAGTAAAAAACAAAAAATTTGCGACTCAGTTAGGTGAAATCGCCATTGATTCAATTTTCACGCCGATTCTAAATGTTAATTTTGCGGTAGAAAAAGTTATGGTTGATGATAACGCCGACTTAGACAAGCTTATTCTTAATGTTGAAACAAATGGATCAATTCAAGCAAAAGATGCAGTTGCGATCGCATCTAAAATGTTAACTGAACATTTAGATATTTTTGTTGAGCTTTCTGATGAAGTTGAAGAAGAATATATGAAACCGCAAAGAGAAGACAATGCGACTAAAAAACTGGAAATGATTATTGAAGAACTTGATCTTACAGTAAGAAGTTATAACTGTCTGAAAAGAGCAGGAATTAATACTGTCGCTGAATTAGCGGCTAAAAGTGAAGAGGATATGAACAAGGTTCGTAATCTTGGGCGTAAATCCTTGAAAGAAATCAAGGAAAAATTAGCTAGCCTCGGACTTAGCTTTAATAAAGACTAATACTTAAAGGAGGAAAAATCTATGCCTTACAGTAGATTACGCCGCGATAGCGCACAAAGAAAGGCTTTACTAAGAGATTTAGTAACTGATTTAATCATTAACGAAAAAATCGAAACTACTGAATCAAAAGCTAAAGAACTTAAAAAAGTAGCTGACAAAATGGTTACTTTATGTAAAAGAGGCGATCTGGCTTCAATCAGACGCGCAGCTTCATTTGTTCGCAATGAAAAAGCCGGTGAAAAAACAGCTGTACAAAAATTATTTAAGGATATCGCACCACGTTATACGGAAAGAAACGGTGGATATACTAGAATCTATAAAACCGGATTACGTAAAGGTGATTCAGCGCCAATGGCAATCATTGAGTTTGTCTAAAAAGTAAAGAGCTTTCGGGCTCTTTTTCTTTTGCATTATGTAAAATGTTTCTAAAATTCTAAGAAATGTGATAAAATATAAGTAGTAGATTTGGAGGATTAAAATGATTGATGGATTAAATAAATTAATTGAAGAAGCTGTTAAAGAAGGAATCTTTCCAGGAGCCAACTATTCCTTAATTGTTAAAGGCAAGAAATATTTTGGTAGCTTTGGTGCTAAAGCTTTATTACCTATTAAGGAAGAAAATAGCTTAGATACTTTATATGACATGGCATCTGTATCTAAAGTATTATCAACTACTACGTGCGCAATGTTACTTTTAGAGCGCGGGCTTTTACGCTTAGATGATTTGGTAATAACATATTTGCCGGAATTCAAACAACCAGAAATCACTATCTGGGATTTAATGACCCATAGTTCAGGGCTTCCGCCAATTGTGCCAGGCTTTCAAGATAAAGATAAAAAGGCCATAATCGAAACAATTTATAACATTGAAACTAAATACCCAAAAAACACACAAATCATCTATTCTTGTGTTGGTTATATTGTATTAGGATTCGTGATTGAAAAAATTACTGGTCAAACTTTAGATGTTTTCGCGAAAGAAAATATTTTTAAACCTTTAGATATGCAAGATACTTTTTATAATCCAAAAGATGTCAAAAGGTGTGCGACTACCGAACAGCGTGGCGACAAGTTTGATCGCGGGTATGTTCATGATGAGGTTTGTAATATTTTAGATGGCAGAGCTGGAAATTCCGGTGTTTTCTCAACAGTAAAAGATATGGCTAACTTTATGGAAATGATTCTTAACAACGGAAAATTTAAAAATCAAACTTATTTCAGTAAACCAGTAATTGATTTACTATTCACTTCGCAAATAGAAGAGCCTAATCACTTAAGTAAAAGAACTTCTAAACGTGGTTTGGGGTGGATTTTACAGGGAAGGTATTCACCTAGTGGTGATCTTGCAAGTGCGAATACGATTATGCATACTGGCTTTACTGGTACACATCTTTTTATCGATAAAGACAATCAAATAGCTTTTTGCCTTTTAAGTAATAGAGTGCATCCAAGCAGAGATAATAATAAAATTATTGCCTGGCGGGCAAAGGTTGGGAATTATATAATTGGTCAAATGGCATAATCATTAATTTAAGGAGTATGGCATGAGAAAAAAAGATATATTAGGTAAACTTGCTAAAAATCCTGAAATGATTTTTACGCATTCTATAAAGAAATTAAATAACGATGAATATTCCGCTTTTATTCACTTTTTGACAAATTCTAAAGCTATGTTTGTTGAATCGATGGGAAAACAAGTTCAATGGGCAGGCGCTGAATATAAAATTTTGACTTACTTGTCGATAAAAGAGAAGTGGAGTTTATCGACATATTATGCGCCTGATAATGAAATACTATTTTGGTATTTCGATATAAGCAAAAAGAATTTCGTTGATGAACAAGGAATGCCTTGTATTGATGATATTTATTTAGACTTAGCAGTGCTTCCTAATGGGCAAATCATTACTCTGGACGCTGATGAATTAAAAGAGGCCTTAGATAATGGCACTGTTTCAAAAAAAGACTTCAATAATGCTTATATTACGCATGATCTTATTATCAATAGTAAATTGGTAGAAGTGAAATTTCTAAAAGAATTAAGTTCCAAAATGCGTCTTAACTATGAATAATTTCCAATATAAAAGAATAGGTGAGCCATCTTAAATAAGGGCTTACCTATTCTATTTTCTAGATATTTTATTTATTTAGATATTCCATAAGCTTTTTAATAGCTACTGCGCCTTCAACTTGTCCTTCATCATATAGCTCAAGTAGTTTATCTATGTTTCTTGTTGTCCGATCAACGCTTAATGGTTTTAAAGGTCTTATTATTAAGGCCTTATTTTCGCGTTCAAGATTTTCACATAAAGCTAATTGTCTATTGTATATATCGTGTCTTTTTATAATAGCCTCAACTAAAGCCGGATATTTTCTATACATTAGTTTGATCAATCTTTTTTGCTTGAAAGCAGTTTTAATATAACCCTGATTTTGAGTTAAGACAATTACATGAAAAGTATTGCCGTCAGCAATTGATTTTTCAATCGGAATCGGATCACTAATGCCTCCATCAAGTAACTTCAAGCCATTATACTCCACAATTCTTGCGACAATGGGAACAGAACAAGACGCTCTTGTGGCTTGAAAATTATCACCAAGTTCATCTTTTTCAAACCAGACTGTTGAACCTGTCTGACAATTAATCGCGCCAGTCAGTAGTTTTATATCAGTTTCTTCAAAAACTTCCTGATCCCAAAAAAGATGTTTTTTAGGAACTGTTTTAAAAATAAAATCATAACCAAATAAGGAACGATGCTTTATTAAGTTTCTTTTACTGACGTAGCGATGATTGCCAACATAATGCTCAACAATCGTCCGGTTTCTGCCCTTTTGACCAGAAACATACGAAAGAGCGTTGGCAGTACCTGCAGAAACACCTATAATATAAGGAAACATGATGCCTTCTTCCATAAAGGCATCAAGAACTCCAGAACTATAAAAGCCACGAGTTCCACCACCTTCTAAAATTAAGGCAGTACCTTTTGGTAACATTTTAGTGTGTTTTGTGCCTTTAACTATTGGCTGTGAGAATTTCATCAATGTTTCCTCCTTTGAAATTTTCAGATTAAAATAATTATACCGCAGCTGACTTGAAAAAGCAAGCATTGTAATTTAAATCTATAAATATAATTTCTGACAGTAAATTAAAGAATGAAGAAGTATTAATGGTTATTCAATTAAGTTAAAGTTGATTTTTTGAAAAAATAGTTTATTTCAATAAGAACACATTTATTCCTTAGGAAAAAGTGTAATTTATCTTTACAAGCATGACAAAGCAAAAAGTCTAGACGTTTTTCCAAAAAAATACTGAGTCTTTTTGAAAGCTCAGTATTTGTATTAATTATTCTTTTCTTCAAATGATGTCTTTTTTCTTTTTTTAACACACTCTGATAAAAGATATTCAATCTGACCATTAATTGATCGAAAATCAGCCTCAGCCCAGGCTACTAAATCCGACCAAAGTGTTTCTGAAAGTCTAAGAAGAAGTTGCTTTTTGTTATTGTTGTTTTCTGGAATCGGAAGTTTCTTATCCAGTGCCATAATTAATAAAGTGTACCGCTATTAACTACAGGCTGAGCATCTTTATTTCCGCAAAGTACAACTAATAGATTACTGACCATTTGCGCTTTACGTTCTTCATCTAGTTGAACAAAACCGCCTTCTTTTAGCTTAGATATAGCCATTTCCACCATTCCAACAGCACCTTCAACAATCATTTGCTTAGCATCAATTATCGCTGAAGCTTGTTGTCTCTGAAGCATTACTGCAGCTATTTCCTGAGCATAAGATAGGTGAGTAATTTTAGCTTCAAGGATTTCTAAGCCAGCAACTTCAACTTTAGCTTGAATCTCTTCTTTTAAGCGGTCCGCAACTTCTTGACTTGAGCCTCTTAATGATTTTTCGTTATCATCACTGCTAGAAGTATCGTATGGGTATAATCTCACAACATTTCTTAAAGCTGAGTCGCACTGAGTAGAAAGATACTCTTTAAAGTTATCGACATTAAAGACAGCTTTTGCAGTATCAACGATTTGCCAAATAACAACGATTCCGATTATAATTGGATTTCCTAACTGATCATTGATTTTTTGTCTGTCATTACTTAAAGTCATGGCTTTAAGTGAAAGCCTTTTGTTCGTTAACATTGAAGAAGCAACACTTGCAATAGATGGTGCTTGATTCGCATCAGGATTAAGAATCGAAGGAGTTTCTTGAAGTACAGTATTAACAGGTCTTGCGAAAGGGTTTACGAAAAAGAAACCATTGCCTTGTAAAGTTCCATGATAATTACCGAAAAGTGTTAAAACTAATGCTTCATTGGGTTTTAAGATTCTAAGGCCTGCTGATAGAAAGCAACTAATAATAAACGAAAGTAAGCATGCGCCAAATAGAACTCCAGCAAGTACAAATGACTCTTCAACTATAAACCAAATGCCGAAACCGATTGCGGCAAGTGAGGCTATAAATAAAATAATTGTGATAATAAGCATTATCATTCCGCTCATTGGCTTTAAAATTTTTTCTTTAGTAATATAATTTGTCATTTTTATTTTCTCCGTTTCTGATATTGTTTTGATATCATTAATATATTACCACAATATCAAAAATGTGTCAATAAGAAAATGTTAAAATTGTTTTTATTAACAAAAAATGATATAATATTCATAATAAGGAAAATGATATATGGAAACACTTGTATTAATTGATGGGCATAATTTGCTTTTCAAAATGTTCTTTGGTATGCCTTCGACGATTAAGAATCAAAATGGGAAATGCATTCATGCTGTATTAGGTTTTACTTCGGCAGTTCTAAAAATAATTCGGGCTTTAGAAGCAAATTATATTTTAATTGTTTTTGATTCAGAAGAAAGCTCAGATCGCAATTTAATTAATCCGGCATATAAACAAAACAGAGTTGATTATAGTTTGGTCTGTGAAGATGAAAACCCTTTTTCTCAGTATCCAGAAATAATTTCGGTTTTAAAATATTTAAAACTACCTTTTTTTGAAGCAAGAGGTGTAGAGGCTGATGATGTTATCTGTGATTATACAGGAATAAAAAATCTAAAAAAGATAATTGTTTCTAATGATTCTGATTTTTTACAGTTAGTAAATGCAGATACAGTTCTATATAAGTATAACGGCGATGCTTCCATGTTTTTTAATGAAGAAAAAGTAAAAGAAAAATATTTGATTTCGCCTTGCTTTTTTGCGGATTTTAAAGCTTTGTGTGGCGATGCTTCAGATAATGTCAAAGGTGTTCCGAAAGTTGGCAAAGTGACGGCCGCAAAATTAATTAATGAATTTGGTGGAGTAATGGATATTATCAAAAATGCTGATAATATAAAAAGTCAAACACTTAAAGAAGCTATCAAGGAACATCAGGAACTAATCTTGAATAATTTAAAGGTAGTTCGATTAGAAGCAAAAGATGCAAGACCTTTTTTGGTTGAAGAATTAGCATTTAATCCAATCATTAAAGGATTAAGAGCGACAGATATCTTAAAGACTTTAAAAATATTTTAGGAAGTGACATTTTGAAGAATAAGTTTGTTAGAAAATATGTTAACATCGTTTTTGGTGTTTTCTTAGTAGCGTTGGGTTTTACAATTTTTCTAGTTCCGCATAATTTGGTGATTGGCGGTGTCAGTGGCCTAGGAATTATACTTGGTAATTTTTGGGACTTTAATTTAGCTTTGATTCTATTAGCGGTAAATATACTACTTTTATTTATAGCACTGATCTTTATGGGAAAGAAGTTTTTTCTAAATACCATTTTAGGTGCACTTTTGTTTCCTTGTTTTACTTTTTTGATTAACTTATCGGAAATAGTTTATCATCTGCAGGTCGAAGATTTACTATTAAGCATTATTTCAAGTTCTGTTATAATGGGTATTGGTTTAGGGTTAGCTTTAAAAGAAGGGGCAAACACTGGTGGAACAGACGTTTTACAAGCAGTTATTTTTAAATATTTTCACATTCCTTTTTCCAAAAGCCTTTATTTGATTGATGGAATAGTAATTGTTCTTGGTGTAATAGTTTTCAATGATTTTCAAATTGGTCTTTATGCGATTATCTTTTTGATTATTTGTGGCAAAGTAATTGATGCGGTTGTTTTCGGTGGCTTTAATAAAAGAGCAACTTATATTATCAGCGAAGCTAAAGATGAAATAAAAACGCAAATCTTTCGAGTGCTTAGTCGTGGTGTAAGTGAAATGCCTATTAAGGGTGGCTACCAACAAGAAAGTCGGACGATGCTTTTATGTGTTTTATCAACGCGCGAGTATTTTGTTTTAAGGAGCATTGTCGAAAAAATTGATCCAAAAGCTTTTTTATTTGTGACAAAAGCAACAGAAGTTCGTGGTCTAGGATTTAGTTTTGACGAGCAGATCCTGCCGATCATTGAAAACAACAAGCCGTAATTTGGCTCTGATAAAAGCTAAAACAAAATTTATTAGTAAGGAGAATAGAAATGTCTGGCAACATAAAAATTAAACAATATGACGACAACAGAGATGATAAAGCAGTGTTTGCCCTAATGCGTTTAGAAGCAGACTGGGGAGGTTATTGCGACTCTGTTAATGTTGAAAACTATAAGATTGCTTTAAAAGAAAGTCTAACATATGTTCTTTATAATGACAATATTCTTTGTGGATTTATTAGAGTTCGTGATGATTTTGGTTTTGCGGTTTATATTCATGATTTGCTTGTCGGAAAAATGTATCGCGGTAATAGTTATGGTAAAATGCTAATTGAGCATGTTGCGGACAACTTCTTAAATAGTACTGTTTATGTTATGTCTGATGTTGATGATTATTATCATAAACAAGGTTATAAAACGATCGAAGGGCGCATAATTATCGTAAGAGAGAAATCATCATGCTAAAAGAATACAGTTTAAAGACGGATAAAGAAGGACTCTATGATATTACCTCTAAAGTTTTTGAGGCAGTAAAAGAAAGTGATATTAAACAAGGCATTGTTGTTTGTTATAATGTTCATACGACTGCTGGGATAACTGTTAACGAAAACTGTGACGATGATGTTAAAGGAGATATCCTTTTAGGACTTTCTAAAGCTTTTCCAGATAGATTAGAATTTAAACATGGCGAAGGCAATTCTTGTGCTCATCTGAAAGCTAGTTGTGTTGGGGCGAGTCAGACATTTATAATTGCAAATGGAAAAATACTGCTTGGAACCTGGCAGGGAATTTATTTTTGTGAGTTTGATGGTCCAAGACAAAGACGTTTTTATGTTAAAGTTATAGCTGATAAAAATTAACCATGTCCGCAGGTAAAAGCCTGTGGACTTTTTAAGCTCTTTAGACGAAGTTAATGTCGTCATCCTGAGCCTTTAAGCGGAAATATCGAAATTTGTCGAAAAAGCTCAATATCTTATTGACAAATCGGAGAAACGTATGTTATAATGATAGCGTTTCCATTGATTTATGCATATATTATATTTTGGAGGAATAATTTTGCATAAACAATGCTCGAATCAAATAAGAAAGGAAGAGAAGATGAAAAAGTGTAAAATCGGAATGCTGATCGTTTCAGTTATTCTAAGTGTGGCCGTGCTGATTGGTTGTCAAGGCGGCACAACAACAAAGGAGCCAATACCAAATGAATATACAATAACCTATGTTTTAAATGGTGGAACAAATCATGAAAATAATCCGACAACATTTACAGAAAGTAATTTGCCACTTACAATTCAGGCGGCATCGAGAGACGGCTATGAATTTAAAGGTTGGTTTACAAATGCTAATTTCACTGGGGGTATTGTTACACAGATAACACAAGTTGGTAATGTAAGGCTGTATGCCCAGTGGCAACCGTTAGTAAAAACTTATACGATTAGCTATAGTTTAAATGGTGGGACAAACCATGCGGCTAACCCAACAACTTTTACAGAAAGCGCATTGCCATTAACTCTTAATCCCGCAACAAAAGCAGGTCATAACTTTTTAGGGTGGTTTACAAATGCTAACTTTACTGGAGCAGCGATTACTCAAATTACAGAAACTGGTAATATTACCTTATATGCTCAATTTGAAGCAATCGAGTACACAATTTCTTATGAGTTAAATGGTGGAATAAATCATGAAAATAATCCTAGCTCATTTGTTATAACTGCTTTACCAGTTCAATTATATCCTGCTTCAAAGACTGGATACACTTTTATGGGCTGGTTTCTTAATCCAGAATTAGAAGGAACTCCTATAACTGAATTAAGAGATATTGCCAGAGACGTCAAATTATATGCTAGCTTTGAAATGCCGATAGCGATAACTTATCACCTTGATGGTGGAACTAATCATGCGGATAATCCAGAGGTTTTATACCAATCGCAATTACCGTTTACGCTTTTAAATCCTACTAGAAATGGCTATGAATTCCTTGGTTGGTTTAGAACAGCTGACTTCCAAGATGAAGCAGTAACAGTATTAAGAGCAGATGATAAAGGTTTTGAGCTATTTGCTCAATGGGCAGAGATTGTTGATTATACTATAACTTATCACCTTGATGGTGGAATAAATCATGCTAAGAATCCAGAGATTTATAATAGGACAATGTTACCTTTAGTTTTAGAAATGCCAACAAAAGAAGGTTATATTTTCCTTGGTTGGTTCAATAATCCAGAATTTACAGGTGAATTAATTCAATCTTTACAAAAAGGACAAACTGGGGATCTTAATCTTTATGCAAAATGGGAAGCAGAACCAACTTTTGATGTGAATTTTGAACTTAATGGCGGAGTTTTCGGTTTTTTAAGTCCAGAGGATTTATTTACAGAGTTCTTAACTGATCTTCATGGATTTTTAACTAATCGTAACTTTCCAGGATTAACACCAGACCTTAAAACCTTTATGCATGGCGAAGGTAATACTTCTGGTTTCTTAGGAACTTTTACAAATGGCACTAATCAAGTATTAGGACCTGTTATGCAAGTATTGTTTGTCACTGGTAACCGTGATTTTAATCCTAGTTTAGGAAATGCAGAAGCTTTCTTCATCTATCATCCTACGTATCGGGAAAGATGGTTGCCATTTTTTGATCAGCTTGATTTATATATGCGAGCGGTAAATGCAACACAGTCTTTGTGGACTGACTCGTTTGCAGCACCAATTAGAATTATGGACTGGATTTTAAATATTAGAGCAGCGCATCCAAACACTAATTTCATGCCAGCAGGACCTGAGATTCCAGAAACATTCAGAACAAAACATTTTCCTTTTACGATTCCGGTTCCTAGAAGACTAGGTTATGAATTTGACGGATGGTTTACAAGTTCTGACTTTAGCGGTGAAGCTGTTACGATATTAACAGAAGCTAAAGATATAAGTCTTTATGCAAAGTGGGTGCCTATTCCTGACGTTTACACGATTACTTATGTATTAAACGGTGGAACAAATCATGCTAATAATCCATATATTCTGCACGCAAATGATTTGCCTATTAAGATTTATCCAGCTGAAAAAGTAGGATATCTCTTCATTGGTTGGTTTGATAATCCAGATTTTACAGGAGCAGCAATTGAAGAAATAACAGAAAGAGGCAGCCTCATCCTTTATGCTAATTTCGAATCACAAGCGCTTCATACAATTACTTATGAGCTAAATGGTGGGATAAATCACGCCAATAATCCAAGTACTTTCTTTGGTAGTGATTTACCGATTCAATTACAACCAGCAACTAAAGTTGGTTATACATTCCTTGGTTGGTTTGATAACCCGGATTTTACGGGAGTAGCAATTAAAGAAATAACTCAGGCAGGCGATATTACGTTATATGCTAGTTTTGAAATAGAGAGAGAATATCAAATAACTTATGTTTTAAATGATGGCCAAAACAGTAGTAATAACCCAAATACTTTTGTTGGCAGTAAATTGCCGATTCAATTGTATCCGGCAGAAAAAGCGGGTTATATTTTCTTAGGTTGGTTCACAACCTCTGATTTTAGTGGCGAAGCTATAAATTCCATAACAGCAACAGGAGATATCACGTTATATGCTTCGTTTAAAGTAATTCCTTCTGATCATATTACTTATGTTTTAAATGGTGGAACGTGGAATCATCATACAATGAACCAATTAATGACGGATTTCTTGACAGACCTCCACACTTTTATGAGAGCGAATGGCCATACGGTTATTGCTGATTTACAAATCTTTATTCATGGTGCGGCAGAAGCTAACGAATTTAGAGGCACATGGCAGACAGGCGGCTTAACAGGTGTAATTGGTGGATTACATGCAGATGTTGCGAATGCCTTATGGATTGGTGCACTAAGAGACGGTACTGATCAAACAAGATTCTTCTATAATGATGAAATGCGGGCTAAATGGTTAGGTTTTGGTGATAAATTAGAAGCATTCACGCGTGCTGTTAACTCAGATCAAGGATTTTGGGGGAATGCTTGGCTTGCGGGAGTCAGATTTCCACAATTTGTAGTCAATCATTTTAAAACTCAGTGGCAAGCGGTTGATAGTTATAATTTTTTTCCAGAAATGAGTAATTTAAATCCAATTGTTCTTGAAGGGGGCGTTACCTCTTTACAAACTCCATGGCATAAAGAATATACTTTTATCGGTTGGTATACGACAGCTGACTTCCAAGAAGGAACAAAAATGACATCAATTCCAGCTGGATCAACAAATGTAACTTTATTTGCTAGATGGGCTTAAAATACTAATAAATCGAAAGAGCAAGGCTCCAAAGTGGAAGTCCTGCTTTTTTCTTTGTTGGCGCCACTTGAAAAAAAGTTTAAAATATTATATAATTTATTAGATGAGGTTTTAATAGTATGCAAGATAAAAAATATAGATTTAGATATGCGCCAAGCCCAACAGGGTCACTTCACATAGGTGGCGCCAGAACAGCGATATTTAATTGGCTTTATGCAAGAAGCATAAATGGCGAATTTATTATCAGAGTTGAAGATACAGACGTAGAAAGAAATGTCAAAGGCGGCGAAGCATCACAATTAAATGGCCTTAAGTGGTTAGGACTTGATTATGATGAATCACCGGAAAACCCTGGAAAATATGGCCCGTATCGGCAGTTAGAAAGATTGGATATTTATAAAAAATATGCCGATATTTTAATTGAAAAGGGATTAGCCTATAAATGCTTTTGTACAAGCGATGAACTGGAAAAAGAAAGAGAAGCGCAAAAAACTTCTGGTATTGATAATATTCATTACTCGCGCAAATGTCTTGATAAACAAAATCAAGATAAGCCTTTTGCGATCCGATTTAAAGTTCCTGCTAAAGAAGCGTATGAGTTTAATGATTTGGTCAGAGGTGAATTATCATTTCAATCAGCCGATATTGGTGATTGGGTAATAATTAAAAACAATGGTATTCCTACTTATAACTTTGCGGTTGTTATTGATGATCATCTAATGGAAATAACGCATGTTTTAAGAGGTGAAGAGCACTTACCTAATACACCAAGACAAATTATGGTTTATAGAGCCTTAAACTGGGAAACGCCGCTTTTTGGTCATATGACTTTAATTGTTAACGAAGAGAAAAAGAAGTTAAGTAAGCGAGATCCTTCAATTGTCCAGTTTATCCAACAGTATCTGGAATTAGGTTATTTGCCGGAAGCTTTATTTAATTTCATTGCCCTTTTAGGATGGAGCCCAAAAAATAATGAAGAAATAATGACTATTGAAAGCTTTGTTAAAGAATTTGATCCAAAAAGATTGTCAAAAGCGCCTGCTTTCTTTGATACAGATAAATTACTTTATATAAATAAAGAATATATCAAGAAATTAGACTTAGATGATTTTACAGAACTATGTATGCCGCATTTAGTTGAAGCGGGAATCGATATCACAGATTTTGAGCATGTTAAGATGCTTTGTTCGTTATTTCAGGAAAGAACAGCTTATGGCAAACAGATAGTTTCTTTCGTGGAAGAGTTTTTTAATGATAATCGAAAACTTGATTCGGAATGTTTGGAAATTTTGCAAGAAGAAAGTAGCAAATCAGTGCTTTTAAAGTTCTCTGAAGAATTAAGTAATCTGAAAAAAATAGATGAAAGTAATGTCAGAGAAATTATTAAAAATGTTCAATTAGAAACAAACGTTAAAGGTAAGGCTTTATTTATGCCAATTAGGGTCGCAACTACTTTTATGTTGCATGGACCAGACCTGAATAAGTCTTTAGAAATTCTTGGCAAAAAGAAAGTTCAGGCTCGTCTGAAAAAAATAATTAAAGAATTTTCATAATAAGAAAAAAGCCTTTTTGTGTAAATTAGGCTTTTATTTTACGAAAAAACAGCCACAATATTTTATGAGGCTTGATATTTATGAGCAAACTATGTGTCAAAGCAATTTTATTCCTTAGTGTTTATCTAATAATTCTTTTAGTTTTTATTTTTTTCTTTCAAGTCAGATTTATATATATTTATATTGCCTCGAATCTTTTTTATATGCAATGGGGCTCACACGCAATTTTAAATAATAAAAGTTATCTTATTCCTTTTATGTCTTTTATCGTGCCACTACCTTTTTTAGGTTTTTTGGTTTTTATCCTGATTAAGCGGACGACGTTTGTTACTAATTATCATCATTATTCAATATTAGAACCAGAGATATTTATTTATAATCAAGATATAAAAGAAGACGAAATATTTAGAAGATTACACATGATATCGGGAAAAAGTGTTAGAAAAAATGAAACAGATATAGAAGTTCTTCGTAATGGTGATGCTTTCTTTCCAAGATTATTTTCGCTAGTTGAACAAGCAGAAAAATATATCTTTTTAGAATTTGCGATTATTAAAACAGATAAAACAGGCAGAAGATTACTTGAATTATTGAATGAAAAAGCAAGAACTGGTGTTAAAGTTAAGATTATTCTTGATGGAATGATAACAAGAAAAAAATTTCGCAATCAAAAATATTTAGATTCCTTGAAATTTTTAAAAATCAATATTTTTAATAAATTAAATAATGATTATCTAAAGACGGGTGCAAATTTTAGACTTCACCGCAAACTTTGTATCGTCGATGGTAAGTTTGGTCTGGTCTGTGGCTTCAATATCGCTGATGAATATTTATATCCTAGCCAAAAATTTCATTATTGTCGTGATAATGGAGTTTTGGTCAAAGGTATAATAATTAGCGAATTACTGGAGATATTTAAAAAAGACTGGTATTTTATTTCAAAAGAAAAAGTTAGTGTAGAAACAGAGATTGACGAAGTTGATGGTCAAAATACTTGTATATTTTTAGAATCAGGTCCTGATGGGAATAAAAAGAAAATTAAGCACTGCTATTTAGAAATGATTAATTTTGCAAAGCGGGAAATCAGGATAGCTACACCTTATTTAGTGCCTGATGATTCTTTGATGAGGGCGCTCTTTATTGCGGTAGAGCGAGGCTGTCGAGTTAAAATACTTGTTCCTGGCAAAGCTGATAAAATCTTAGTCAATCAAGTTACTAAAGCCTATTATCCAACACTTTTAAAAGCTGGTATCGAGATTTTTGAATATAACAACGTTTTTGTCCACAGCAAAACATTAATTATTGACGACATAGTTGTTTCTGTAGGAAGTGCTAATTTTGATATGCGTAGCATGGACACAAATTTTGAATCAACTTTAGTATTTAGTGGTCCTAAAGTTAGGGAATTTTATCTTGATTTTGAGAACGATTTATTATTATCTGACCAGATTGAATTATCGGAATATAATAAAAGTTCATTTGTTCTTAAACAGTTGCGCAGTTTTTTACGGGCTTTTTCATCTTTTTGCTGATTTTTCCTTGAAAATAAGCCGAAAATGCGGTATAATATTAGAACATTGTTAGGAGAGTGTTTTATGGTAAATAAACTAAAAATTCTTTTTGGAGTTTTTATAATAGTTTTTGCTTTAGCTGCTTGCCGGTCCACAGCAGAAGTAAGTGTCAGAATTGATGAGGCTAGAACCTCAGTAACGAGAAATACAATTAATTTACGGATAGTTGTAAATGATCCACAAGCAAGAAATGACAATGTCAGTGCTATTTTAAGAGCACATTTGTTTTATGAAGACGATCGTGGCAGAGAAAGAGAACATTCTTCAAGAAGTCTTAATCGTACAATTATGGATCTTAGCTTTGAAGGTTTAGAACCTGATAAGGAATATAGAATGGTGATTAAAAGGACTAGTGGTGAACACGCTGATCTGTTAGAAGAAACTTTTAGAACTATTGATCTTGGCACAGAAGAAAATCCTTTTGAAATTAGAACAATCTCTGAACTATTAGCGATTGAAGATGATCTTACTGGACATTTTCGTCTAATGAACGATTTGGATTTTAATTATCATGTTAACTTTGACCAAACAAAGATTCCTTTTAGAGCAATTGGAACAGTAAGCAGAAGATTTGCCGGAACGCTGGATGGACAAGGCTACACAATTAGAAATATTGAAAATTTTGATCTTTCTACAGCTAATGTTAGTTTAGGAATATTCGCCTCTGTCGCAACAGATGGGGTTGTAAAAAATTTAAACTTTGAGAATATAAACTTTGATACAAGAAATGACGCAGGCACGATTGTTAATCGCTCAATTGAGAACTTTGGGGTTGTTGCTGGGATAAATTTAGGGACAATCGAAAACGTTCATGTTAAAAATTTAACAGTTAATATTGGCTCAACGCGTACAAATATTTTTCTTGGTGGAATTGCCGGAAACAATGATTTTAGAATTTTAGATTCAAGCGTTGTTGATTCCACGTTTCATGTTACTAATAATCGTAATATTTTTCTAGGTAGCATTGTTGGTTTAATGACCAGAGAAGATGCAGATGGCATAAATAGACTAGGCGAAATCAACCGTGTTTTTGCGGAAAATATCAACATCAATGTTACTTCGCAAAGTGGTGAGATTTTTGTCGGAGGAATCGCAGGAGAAACTAGAGCAGATATTAGAAATTCCTTTTTTGCTGGTACAATTTGGACATTTCATACAAATACTTCCGCTTCAAATATTACTAGTTCAATTACAGTCGGTGGAATTGTTGGTCGTTTTGGAAACGGAGCTATCGAAAATGTTTATAGTGCTGCGGATATAAGAGCAACTGTCCGAGAAATTAGGCATGTTTATCTTGGGGGATTAGTTGGATCTTTTACTGGAGTTTTTTGTAGATTAATTGATTCTTATAGTTTAAGTAACATGGAAATAATTTTTGAAACAACTGAACAGGAAGTCGCAACTGACTATCGGATTGGAGCTATTTATGGAGCGCCTAGATTTGTTAATGAAGTAGCAGTGCAAGTACCAATTATTGGAATAGTAGAGGCATTTGAAAATGTTAATTTATTTGTTTGGGTCGGCGATACGCCAATACCAGTAACATCCGCTTCTCCAACTGTATCTCTTAATCAATTAAATGACGTAACATTTTATACAAGTCTCCGTTTTAGTAGCGAGATTTGGAATTTAACAAATTTAAACAATGGCAGAATACGTCTAAGATAAAAAATTGTTAAGGAGTTTAAGAGACTCCTTTTAATTTAATCAAAGATAAGGAGAGAATAAAAGTGATTTCTAAGACACGATTCATCAATTATAGCCGCTGTCGTCGTTATTGTGCTCTTGATGAAATACACAAGAAAAAGCTTTTGGCCACTATATCTTATGAAGATTTGTTAGAAGAGGAAGCGGAAGCAAAAAAAAATGAGCTTTACATGTCGATGTATGATGAGGAAGATGAAGATCTAATCTTTAAAGCTAATGAGCAGCTAGAGGCGATGATGCCATATTATCGGAAAATTGAAATACTTGCTGGTTCAGTAATTTCTAGAAAATTTGGCAAGGATGTTATATTTAGTTTAAATACATATGATCAGAAGAAATTCGAGGCTTTTTATGAAGATTATCGCTTTTACTGCTTTCTTGATGGCTTTTTGAAAAATGGCGATTCTTTCTCGGTCTTTGAGACTAAAGCAACGACATCAAAAAAATTCCTTAATCTTGGACCAAATATCAAGAAAGTTAAAGAGTCGATTTTTACTACAAAAATTGATGATCCACAAGTATTAGTATTAAAGGAACATTATCAGCCAGATTTACTTAATGATCAGAAATATTTTACTTTCCGACAAAAACTTTTTGATAAATTTAATGATTGCGGACAATATGTTTTTGACTTAGCGTATCAGCGTTTTGTAATTGAGCATTCTGAGAATAAGGAAAAATTTGCTTTTAAAAAAGCTAAATATTATCTTGTTGTTTTAAATAGTGAATATATTCATGATGGCAGAGTCGATGAAGAAGGAGAACCTATTTATCAGGACGACATTGTAAGTTTCATCGATCTCACCTCTATTACAGAAGAATATCAAAGCCTGATTGTTAATGATTTTCAGGTAGTTGAAGAAAATTTAAATATCATGGATGCTTCAAGGTGTTCAGTTAGTATTGCTTGTCAGCGCAAAAAAATTAAAGAATGTCCTTTTCTTAGTATTTGTTTTGATAAATTACCAAAAGAAAACTCTATCTTTGCTTATATGGGGAGCCATCATGGTTTTGGTGCAGAAAAGTTGAGTGCCTTGGAATTATATAATCAAGGATATTATCAGGCAACGGATATTCCTCACGAGTGGTTAGCTCGCAGAAATAATATTATTCAGCGCGATTGCATAGATAATAATATTGCTTTCTTCCATCACCAAAAAATTAAAGCAGGAATAGAAGCAATAAGATATCCGATTTATCATCTGGACTTTGAAACATTCCCTTGTCCTTTGCCTCGCTTTAAAGGTGAAAAATGTTACTCCCAAAGCCTTTTTCAGTTTTCTTTGCATGTGGAGCATGCTCCTGGAAACTGTGATAAAGAAAAAGATCATTATAGTTTTTTAGCTAACAATCATGAAGATTGCCGGGAAAAACTAATGAACCAACTTTGTGATTTTATTAAAGATGATAAAGGCTCTGTTCTAGTTTATAATCAAGCCTTTGAAAAAACCAGACTAAAAGAAATGGCTGAACTTTATCCGGATTTAAGAGATAAAATCCTTTCGATACGCGAACGTATTTTTGACTTGCTGGATATTGTTAAAGGCAATGCTAAGCTTTTTCAAGCTTTAGGTTTTACAGAGGATATCGCTAAAGAGATTAATTTTTATCACAATCGTTTAGACGGGTCATTTTCGATAAAAAAGGTTTTACCAATTTTCAGTGATCTTTCTTATAAAGAACTAGTTGTGGCTAATGGTATGGATGCAGTTGCGACGTATGCTCGCTTTCCCAAGATTGAAAAAGCAGAATTTGATAAGCTTTATCAGGCTTTAGTTGAATATTGTAAACAGGATACCTGGGCAATGGTGGAAATTTTGCAAAAATTAAAAAACATCATTGATTATTCCAAAGATTTTGTGTAATTTTAATGAATTTGAAAGTTACTTTTGTGTATTAATAGTGTTTTTATATACAATATAAAAGATATAGTAACAAAATCTCAAGGGGGAGAAAAACTATGCATATTTATAATTCCCTGACTAACCGAAAAGAAAAATTTATCGTTTTCGATCAAAAGGTTTCGATGTATGTTTGTGGGCCTACAGTTTGGAACTACATTCATATTGGTAATGCTCGTCCGGTGATTTTTTTTGATTTTGTCAGAAACTATTTTCAGTATAAAAATATTGAAGTTATATGTGCTTCAAATATAACGGATATTGACGATAAAATAATTAAGCGGGCTAAAGAAGAGGGCGTTAGCGAAAAAGAAATTGCAGTTAAGTACGCTAATGAATTTCTTAATGATATTAAAGGTGTAGCTTGTAAACCATATGAATTTGTGCCTTACGCAACTGATTATCTTGCGGAAATAAGTGATATTATTTCTGAACTAATTAAAAAGGGATATGCTTATAATGTCAATGGCGATGTTTATTTTGAAGTAAATAAGTCAACTTCCTATGGCACCTTGAGTAATCAAATTCAAGATCAGCTTAAAGAAAATGTCAGAATTAATGAAAATCCTGATAAAAAAGCACAAGAAGATTTTACGCTTTGGAAAAAAACCGAAGAAGGCATTAAATATCAAAGTCCTTTCGGTTTAGGAAGACCTGGCTGGCATACAGAATGCGTTGCGATGATCAACAAATTATTCAAGCATCAGGAAATTGATATTCATGGTGGTGGCGCTGATTTAGTTTTTCCGCATCACGAAAATGAAATAGCACAAAGTCAAGCTTTGCATGGTCATAATATTTCTCGCTTTTTTGTTCATGTTGGCAGGCTTGATATCAATAACGAAAAAATGAGTAAATCCTTAAACAATGTTGTTTTGCTGAGAGATTTACTTAAAAGTTATCCGGCTGCCGTGATTAGGATTTTTATTTTGAACTCGCCATATCGGGCAAATATTAATTTTAGTTATGAACTACTTGATCAGTCAGCTTTACTTCTTTCCAAAATCGACCAGGCTTATCGAAGTGCTTATCTTAAGTTAGCACTTTTAAAAGATAATGAAGTTATTTATGATAATGAGGCTATGGAAAAAATTGAAAAGCATATTGAAGATGATTTTAATCTTCCTAATGTTTTTACGGAGATTTTTGTTTTAGTCAAAAAAATAAATAATGCCTTGCGGGCAGAAGACATAAAAGCAATGAAAATGAATTATCATACATTAAAACTTGTTTTGGATATCTTAGGCATAATAATTGAAATTCCAGAACTTAACGAAGAAGCTTTAGCAATTTATCAAGAATGGGAAAATTTGCGGAAAGCGAAAAAATTTAATGAGGCAGACCAATTAAGGACAAAACTTCAGGAAATGAAGATTCTCTGATGAATGCAAGGGATTTAAATGGACTAGCTTTGGCTTATATTGGTGATGCATATTATGAATTGCTGATTAGAGAGTTTTTAATTGGCCAAGGAATAACAAAAGTTAAGGAACTTCATACTAAAGCTACGCTCTTAGCTCGAAGTGATAATCAAGTCAAGTTTATAAATTATTTTTTGACAAATAATATTCTTGAATCGATAGAAGTTGATGTTTTCAAAAAGGGACGTAATGCTAAGCCAGGTAATAATAGAAAGAAGTTGCCAAAGGAAATACAACATAAAGCAACAGGTTTTGAAGCTTTGATTGGACACTTATATCTGGAAAACAAAAAAGAAAGAATCATGGAATTATTTACTTTAATTATTAAATTTTTAGATTGTGAGGGAGAAGTGTGAAAAAAGAGAATAGTACTGAACCAAAGACTAATTCACCTCGAAAAAGAAAAGCAGACGCAAAAGTTGAGCCAGTAGAAGAAAAAGCTTTTGTATCAGAAGCTGAAACGTTTGAACTTGTTAGGGATATGGAAGAATGGCCAAAAAAGGCACCTAAGGAAGTTAAAGAAAAACTAAAAGTTGTCAGAAGGGTGCCAAACATCGAAGAAGGCTTATCAACGGAAGAAGTTGAAGCGAGAATTGAAAGTGGTATGGGTAATGCCATTAAACAAGGAAGCAGTAAAACTATTTCTGGAATTATTATAGGTAATACTTTTACATTTTTCAATTTACTTAATTTTTCGATTGGCGCTTGGCTTTTAAGTGTTGGTGCATATTTAGATATGGTCTTTTTATTGATTGTTACCTCCAATCTGATTATCGGTATTTTTCAGGAAATTAAAGCCAAAAAGACAATTGATTCGCTTTCTTTGATTTCCGCTCCCGTTGCGGTTGTTATTCGGGATAAAGAAGTTCAGGAAATTCCGATTTCTGATTTAGTATTAGACGATATCTTATTATTATCTTCTGGTAAACAGATTTGTAGTGATGCGATTGTTTTGGAAAATATTATCGAAGTAGATGAATCTTTACTGACAGGCGAATCTGATCCAGTAATTAAAAAGCCCGGTGATAATTTATTTTCCGGAAGTTTTGTAATTTCTGGGACTTGTAAAGCGATTGTTGATAAAGTTGGTGCAGATGCATATATTCAAAAGCTTACTAGTCAAGCTAAAAAATATGTTAAGCCAAAATCAGATTTATTAAAATCGTTGAAGTTAATTATTCGGATTGTAGCGATTATAATTATTCCGATGGGTATGGCTTTATATTTCCTTCAGAATAATAATAGTTTTTTAGAACCAGCAACCCGCGAAACAATTATTAAAACTTCTGGTGCAATGATTGGTATGATTCCATCCGGATTATTTCTATTAACAAGCATTACTTTGGCAGTTGGTTTAGTCCGACTTGGTAAAATCAATACCCTTGTTCAGGAATTGTATTGTATTGAAATGTTAGCACGCGTTAATGTTTTATGTTTAGATAAAACCGGCACTATTACAGATGGTACAATGACGGTAAACGGCCTTGTGGAATACCCAAATGAAGCAGGAATGAAGTCCGCAACAATCATTTCAACGATGATTACAGTATTAGATGATCAAAACTTGACAAGTGTAGCACTTGAACAAAAGTTTGGAAAAAGCCGGAAAGTTAAGGCACTCAAAACCCTATCATTTTCATCCGCACGTAAATTCAGTGCGATAGAGCTAGAGAAATACGGGGTATTTCTGATGGGAGCTCCGGAAATTATTCTAAAAGATAATTTTCATCTAGTAGAAAAAGACGTTGATAAATATGCGGCTGAAGGATTAAGAGTATTATTGCTTGCCTATTCAAAAGGTAAAATTAATAAAGATGATGTTTCGGGAGAAATATTACCAGTATCTTTAATTTTAATTGAAGATACAATTCGTAAAGAAGCGATTACGACGATAAATTATTTTAATACCCACGGTGTTAAAGTACGGGTTATCTCTGGAGATAATCCAATGACGGTTGCTAAAGTTGCGGAAAGAGCTGGCGTTATTGATGCGGATAAATTTATTAACTTAGATGGAATGACCGATAAAGAGGTCATTAAAGCTGTTGATAAATATGCTGTTTTTGGCCGTGTTACGCCAAATCAAAAGAAATTGATTATTCAGACACTAAAGAAAAACAAGAACACGGTTGCGATGACCGGAGACGGTGTTAATGATATTTTAGCCTTAAAGGAAGCTGATTGCAGCATTGCGATGGCCTCTGGATCGGAAGCCGCTAGAAATGTCAGCCATCTGGTTTTACTAGATTCAAACTTTGCTTCATTACCTCGGGTTGTTAACGAAGGAAGACGAGTTATAAATAATGTTCAGCGCGTTTCTACTTTATTTTTGACCAAAACAATTTTCTCATTTTTGTTGGCTTTAATTGCTTTAAGCAATAATGGACGTTATCCGATATCGCCATCACAATTAATTTTAATTGACCTTTTGGTTATTGGTATACCTTCACTAGTTTTAGCTATTGAGCCAAACAACAGACAAGTTAAAGGTAAGTTTTTATTAAATGTCTTGAAGAATGCACTGCCTGGAGCTTTAACAATAGTTGTTCTGACTTTAATTATATATGCTTTAAAAGAACAGTTAGGGCTCTTTATTGTTGTTGAAGATTTAGCAGGAGGCGAAACAGTAATTATTGATAAAACACCAACCTTAATTGTTATCTGTGCAACATTTACTTGTATGATGGTTTTAAAGAAAGTGTGTTCGCCGTTTAATATTGTCAGAAAAATGTTATTTGGAATTATGTTTTTACTTTTTATCGTTTGTGCTTTATTTTTAGGAATGTTTTTCGACTTTCATCCATTTTGGGAAACCAACCTTAATCCACGTGAACCACTCGATTTAAAACAAATTATTTTCTTGATATGTTTAGTTCAAGCTTCGAGTTTATTGATTAAGCTTTTAAGTAATGTTGTTCCTTGGTGCCGTAAGCAGATTAATTTCTTGCTTAACAGTATAACGCAAATATGATTAAGATCTTTGGGAGAAATGTCGTTAAGGAGGCCGTTAGAGCCAACCGAAAAATTACAGAAATAGACATTCTTGAAACTGTAAAAACTACTGATTCATCTTTTTTAAAACTCTGTGCTGATAAGAAAATTAAAGTTAATGTTTTGTCCAGAAATGAAATGGATAAGCGCTATTTAGGACTTCATCAGGGATATGGTGCTTTAGCTGAGGATTATAAGTATTATGAACTTGAAGAAGTCATTGACCAAAGTAAAGCGCAAGTTTTTATTATTTTGGACGGATTAGAAGATCCGGTAAATCTAGGTGCTATTATTAGGACAGCGGAAGCCGCTGGTATAGCTGGAATCATAATTCCCAAAAATCGCTCAGTATCTTTAAATGCGACGGTTGCTAAAGTTGCGGCAGGAGCTTTAGAGTATGTGAAAATAATTTCCGTTAATAATCTTAACCGCACAATTGAGATACTTAAAAAGCATGGTTTTTGGATTGTCGGTACCGATATGTCAGGTGAGAAGACGATTTATGATTTAGATTTGACAGGATCTTTAGGTATTGTTATTGGCAGTGAGGGTAGCGGTATTAGAAGGCTAGTCCAGCAAAACTGTGATTTTGTAGTAAAAATTCCGATGTATGGAAAAATCAACTCATTAAATGCGAGCGTGAGTTGTGGTATTTTGATGTATGAAATAGTAAGGAGAAATAGGGGATAAAATGATTTTCAAATATTACAATGACTATGAGCTATTGTACATGATTAAACATGAACAAAGTGAAGAGGCATTGAATATTATGTTTGAAAAGTATAAGAATTTTATCGGCTTAAAAATTAACTCATTTAGAATTTATAAGATTCAAAGAGATGATTATTTCCAGGAAGGATTAATTATCCTTCATAAAGCAATCTATCGTTATGATGATGGATATGGTAAAACTTTTCTGCGTTTTTTTGAAATGTGTTTAGAAAGGCATTTTATTATGCTTGGAAAAAAAAGAGATTCGGAAAATAGATTAGTAGGTCTTTATCAGGAGAATCTAGGCTTAGATGTTGAAGAAGCTTCTGAACAGATTCAGGAAAGTCTGACGAAATATCGGCAAGTTAAATTTAAGAGTCAAAGGGAACAGACTATTTATGAAGAGTATTTTTTACAAAACAAAAAAATCAATGAAATAGTTAAAATGACAGGTTATAATGCTAAAAGCGTTTATAATACTATTCTTCGGATCAGAAAAAAGTTAAAAGACTAAGATTGAGGTATACAGATGAACAAATATGCAATAATTCTTTCGGCAGGTAAAGGCACAAGAATGAAAACGGAACTGCCAAAATGCGCTTATCCGCTTTATGGAAAACCAATGATTAATTATATTCTGGAAAACTTACGTGCATCAGGTATAAATGATATTTGGACAATTGTCGGCCACAAAAAAGAAGTCTTTGAAGAAATGCTTAAAGATACCGTAAACTACGCTGTTCAAAATGAACAGTTAGGCACAGGACATGCGGTTAAAATGGCTGCTTTAGCAATGAAAGACCTTAAAGGCATTACGATAATCTTAGCTGGCGATACGCCACTTATTGATTCAAAAACCATAAGTGATGCGATTGATTATCATAATAAGCAGAAACATACTATGACAATAGTTTCTACCGATATGGATAATCCTTTTTCTTATGGTAGAATTGTTAGAAATAAAGCTGGTAATGTTATTGCGATAAGAGAAGAAAAAGACTGTTCTGAACAAGAAAAACTTATCAAAGAAATTAATAGCGGACTTTATGTAATTGACAATCAAAAACTCTTTTGGGCTTTAGAGCGAATCACTAATAATAATGTTAAAAATGAATATTACCTTACAGACATTGTTGGTTTATTGCAAGAAAAAGAAAAAATCGGGACATATAAGATTGCGGATGCGGATATTTTGATTGGCATTAATGACTTAGTAACTTTAAGTGAAGTAGAGCAAATTATTAAGAATCGGATTGATCTTGATTTGATGCAAAAAGGCATCAACCTGATTAATCGAGCATCGATTTTTATTGGGCCTGATGTTAAAATTGAAGAGGGAGTTACAATTTATCCTAATACAATCCTTAGTGGTCCAACAATTATTGGTAAAGAGGCAATTATCGGGCCTAATTCAGAGATTCATAATAGCATGATCGGTAGCCAAACTAAAATAACCCATTCTGTTATTTATAACTCTAAGGTAGGAAATGGTAATTATATTGGTCCGTATGCTCATATCAGAGATAATAGTGTTTTAGCAAGCAACAATCGAATTGGTAATTTTGTAGAAGTTAAAAGTGCAGCAATTAAAGATAATGTTATGGCTTGCCATTTAGCCTATCTGGGTGATGCGGAAATTGGTAGTAGAGCTAATATTGGCTGTGGAGCAGTTACTGTTAATTTTGATGGTAAAAACAAGCATAAAACAGTCATTGGTAAAGATGCATTTATCGGTTGTAATGTTAATTTGATTGCGCCTTTGACAATTGGTGATAATGCTTTTATTGCTTGTGGCACGACGCTTGGCGAAAATTTAGATAACAATACATTTGCGATTTCCAGACCTGAGCTAAAGAAAAAACCTAATAAATTTAAATAATTATGAAGAAGTTGTAATCATTTAGTGTTTTAAAGACTCTAAAGATATTACAACTTCTTTTTTTATAGCTAATTTTTTTCATTTTTTTAAATGAACATGTTCCAAAAAAAGTCTCAAAAGCATAATATATGTAGTATGCCTATAAATTTTTATAGTGCAACTATAGATAAAGGAGTATAAAAATGAGATGGAATACAACCAATACAGCTTTAGCCAATAGAATCAACAACGGCAATACTTTCCAAGAAACTGATACAGTTACTGAAGGAACTTTAAACGCAATAATTCAGGAATTGTTTAATATCGAAACCTTAGTGGGCGTACTCAGAAGACTTTAATACAAGGAGTGATTATAGTGCAAAAATGCATTTCAAATAAAAAAGTTAAAATAGAGGGGGCTATCTAATGCGGTGGCAGACAACAAATACCCAACTTGCTAATCGGATAAATAGTGGGAATACATTTATTAACGGCGAAGTTTTAACCGCCGATGCCTTAAACGGAATTACCCAGGAAATGTTCGTAAATTCCGATTTGCTGCGCATATTTTTTGGTCCAACACTAATCGAAGCTTTATTAAATGGCCATACAATTAACTGGACAAGAGTAAGGGGTCAGCCCAGATCAACAACATTTAGAATCACTTTCGCCAGCCAACCAATTTTTGTCCGAGTTACTGTTCCTGCTAATCTAAACCATCTGTTTACCGCAAGTGTAAATCCTATTAATAATGGTATTGATATAACTGTCAATGAAACACCAGCATTAAATAATCAAAATATAAACGGAACTGATATTTTCCATTTGAATTTTGATTTTTATTCAGATGCTGGTCGTTCTAATTTAATTATGCGACGCAATATCAGAATCAATTATATAGTTCCGCCAGGACAAGGTATAGATTAAGAAAGAGGTAAGGTATGAAATTATCAGAATTAAAACAAAAGCTAATCAGCACGCTTCCCAAAAATATGATGCCAATTGGCATCAATGTTGATAATCTTGAACAAGGTGGTATTTTACCTTATTCATCACAAACTCCGTTTAACATTGATAGCGTCAAAGTTATTGGTGTTGTTGGTAGTCGCGGCAAAACAACCACTTGTTTTATTATTCATGAATTTTTAAAGGCTTCAGGAAAGAAGTCTATGCTCTATTCAAGTGCCAAAATTGATTCACCTGCTGGATTTTCTAATCCAGAGGAAGGAGCCGAGACACCTTTAAGATCAGAAACTATTCTTTTACAATTATTACTGGAAGCAGAGAGCTATCAACCGGAATTTATCGTTTTGGAGGTAAATGAATCTGCTATTACAAAAGGTTTTGTCAAAGATATTCCTTTTACAGCACGGGTTCTTACTAATATTTTTTCTAATCATCATCTTGATATTGAGCCTGAAGATCAGTATGTTAATACAATTAAATCATTCTTTAAAGACGTTAATCCTTCTGAATCCGCAAGATCGATAAATATCTTTGGATTAACAGGCAATCTGACAAGAGAGGGTTTAAATGAGCTTTTAAATTTAAATCTTAGTAAAAGCTATCTTTTTGGCTCAAAGCATATCGCTGAGGTGAGAAATACTAATTCCGCAAGCTTTGACTCATTATTACTAAATTGTTTACATGACATCAAAGGAATGGAAATAGAAGTTAGTTTAAAGCATGAAATCTATAAGTTCAATACCAAGATGATTATGCCTTATAATGCCTTAAATATCACTTGTGCATTGACTGTTTTACAGGCTCTGCTGAAACCTTTCAAAAAATTATATCTGATTTATCGGTTCCCGGAAGAGAAGAGGTCTTTGCTTTTCAAGACTTTAAAGTAATCAGTGGTTTATTTTTATTTCCAATTTTAGAGATACTGGCTGAATATCGTGATAAAGGCGAAATCAATCAGATTCGCTTAATAACAGGCGCTTCCGGAACGGGATTTAATGGTTGGGAACCTGAGGTATCATCACATTTTTATGTTAGTCAAAGATCAATTATCAGAAGAGAAGCTATTGGTTATGCAAAAAAATTTGCGAATCATATTTATTTAACAGAATCTGATTCAGCCGCAGAAGATGCAGAGAATATTTGTCAGGAACTTCAAAGATATATCGGCAATACCATCACTTCGGAAATAATTGTTAATCGTGAAGAAGCAATTAAAAAGGCGATTAAAGATGCAGAATCTGGTGATGTTGTGGTAATAACTGGTAGAGGCAACAGAAATGCGTTGGTTATTAGTAGGACAGAAGCTATCCTTTTTAAGGATTCCAATATCATTAAGTCATTGATGGGGGAATAGTTTATGCAAGAGCACATCGGTCATACCAAACTAAATTATCAAATCAAAAATGCGTTTGTTTCTGTTAATGTTAGAACAGGTAGGGTATTAGCAGAAATACCAGCGCTTGATGTTGGTAATAAAAATAATCCTCTTAGAATCAGCCATATCTATAATCCAACAGTTTGGCCTAGTTTATTTCTTAACAGTTTAGCGGGACAATGGAAACTGAATGTTGAGCAGAGATTAATTCAAAGACCAAATCCAGGTGGTAATCCGTCATTTGATTATATAGATGAAGCTGGGACAATCCATGTTTTTCGTTATGCTGGAAATATTGGTAATGTTTTTACCTATCACGATACCTCTGGCCTTAATCTTATTCTAACAACAACCGGTCAGTCAGTGATAACTGAACGAGTAATCACAGACGAAAATCAAAACAGACTGGAATTTAATGCAAGCGGACAACTAGTAGCTAGCGTTTCAGGGGAAAATGCCTCAATCCGGATGAATTATGTCTATAGTGGGAGCCTTCTTTCGGAGGTTTTTCATAGTAATCGTCAGATGAGAAGAGTACGCTTTATTTATCGCAATCAACGTTTGGAAGAAATGAGATATGTTACAACTAACCCAGAAACAGTACATCAGACATATCACTATGACTATGATCGAAATAATAATTTAAGAACAATTACCAGACGTTCAAGAAGAAATTCTTCAAGAAAAACGGAACACAAAACTCATATTTTCTATGTCCCAAATACGACAAGAATTGCGGGATTATATGATACAAGAGATAGTGAAGCCATCAGGATTACTTATAATTCCGTTCAACATGAGGGGATTAACAAAGTAAACAGAATCGAAACAGGAATTGCTAATACTTTGAAGGCAAACGAAGGGGTACTCAGAGCGAGGGGAACTTTGGATATTCCGTTTTTTGGCGAAATAACAGGACTGGAAAATCATGCATTTAAAACAATAATTTCTAACACGCAGTTTATCTATGGAGCTATTCATACGCAAGTTGATGTAATAAATGAAAAAAACGTAAGACTCAGATATTTCTTTAATGGAAGAGGGCTTTTAAGTTCTATATTTGAGCTTGACGGCGCAAATCTAAGAGAGTTAGAAAAAAGGCCGGGAGTTGATATGCTAAGTCCTGGAGCCTCTGACGCAGAAATGATTAACGGCATATTTAGTAGAACAGTTGTTCTTTCGGGAAGTGGAGAGCCAACGGAAAATCTTTTTGTTAATACTATTAGGAACATAACCCAAGCAAGGAATCATAGGTATCGACATTTTAATAACTTTGTTATTGGATTCTGGTTAAGATTAACAGAAACGATGGCTAATAACAGATTAATTATCAATATAGCATCAATTTCTCCTAATGTTAATACCGAAAATGCGGTCTTTTTTGATAATACAGCTATTAATGTTTGGCAATATGTAGAAGTGAGTGTTCGAATACCGGGAGAAGTTTTATATACGGTTAGATTAAATTTTCCTGGAGGCGCGGGAAGAACAATTAGGCTTGCGGGGATGAAATTCTTTTATGGTGATAGAACAAAAATGTTTTTATCTTTTAATGGACCAACCAGCCATAGAGATATATTAGAAAATATAAGATCTATTGGTTTCGTTGATACCTTTAGACCTAACGAAAGCGCGCTAGCAATAAATAGCAGTTTCTTTATTACAGAAAATGATATCTTATCAACTTACGATAGTTTTATGAAAAGAACTGGCGAACACTTTATGTTATCAACTTGTGACTTAACAAGAAAATATCTTGTAAGGTCAGCAAGGTTTGTTTTTCAAAATCAAAATAGCTGGAATGTTAGGCTACAAACCGGCACTGATTTCTGTGATTTTTTTATTGAAACAAGATCAGCTAATGACAAATTAGTGACAGAAACACTACTAAGAAGGATAATAAACCATCCAATCGTTCAAAATGTAAGTTGTATTGGCATACATCAAAGAGCTAGATATGAAAATGGCCCTCCAACAACAACCGATCTCTGGTTTGATTTTCAAGGGCGAGTACGTTTAGAAGAAGACGAATACCGGGTAGAAAGTATTTATTCTTATGATAATTGGGGTAGTGTCACTAAGAGAACGACGCAACCTAATAACCAACAGCTAGCTCAACATCTTCGAGAAACCTTTATTCAAACGAATAATAATTCGATATATGCAAGAAATGTAGCTAACAGTATAATTTCCAGATCAAATTTGTTTGTTGATCCTTTCGGACAATTATCAAGTACAACTATGGAGGCAAGATCTCCATTTGGTGTACCGACTAATCCTAATTTGCGATATCAGTTAAGCTATACTTATGATGATTTTTTTGATAAAATTATTTCGGTCTCTGATAATGTTCGGGGTTCAAATAGTATGGGCAATAATCAAGTTGCTAGAAATGTTTTAGAATATGATGATGTCGAAAGATTGAAAGAATTTAAAGACCAAGGAAGTAACTATGGCTTTTCATTTGATTATAACGATATCGGCGATTTATCAAACAGTTATATTCAACTCGATAACGATAAAAGAAGAGTTTCAAATATGACGATTAGTAGAAATATTAATAATGATATTATGAGCTATAGACGATTTCGTAATGATGGGACTAATCCAACAGATACAACAATCGTAACTTCAGACCGATTCGGCTCTATAGTAAGTTTTAATGAGAATAACAATAATGTAGTGTTTACTAGGCAAAATCTTGTTGAAAGTCAAAGTGTCGCAGAAATTATAGAATACAGAGACCCATTTGATAATAACAGACTTTATTCATTCAACTATAGCGATGGTAATGAAGTAACAGAATATGATGTTGAAGGTAAATTAAATGTTAAAGCGACTGGAGAAGGAATAGTTTATACAATTTTAGGAATTGGCACAACTCATAGAAGTGCAAAGACAACTTTGACATTTGATGAAAACATTAATATAAATCCAAGAATCACAAAAACGCAAGAAATAATCGGCGGAAGCATGGAATTTGGCGACCGACTTACTATCGATTATCATTATGATCATTTTGGCAGACCTTCAGGAAGAACGATGGAAGAACGTACTTTTCGAGGACTTGCAAGATCTCAAAGTATAAAAAAAGTAATAGAGGATTATAGATATATTCCAACGACCGGGATTTTAATGGATATAATAGTCAGAGATACGGATATACCTGGTTCTCACAATATTATTTATGACATGAGAAATGATATTGACATAATGGGTGGTCATATTGATGAAAGAACTACTAGTATCAGAATTCATGATTCAAGTAGTCAAGCGCTCCAAAATTCTCGCAATCATATAGTTAATTATCAATATAGTTATGACGCATCCAGAAGATTAATTACAGAAATTTGGGGTCAGGACTTTGATCGAAGAGAAGGTAATAGATTCACTTATAATACTGATGGTTCGATAAATTCAGTGGAGTATTCGGGGCTAGTTCGAACAAATGGTATAATCAGTGGAACTATAAGCAATTATAACTATCAGAATGGTCGACTTAGAAGCATTGTGTCAAATACTGAAAGCGCAAATTTTGATTACGATTTCCTAGGAAATTGCACGCATTATAATAGTAATACAGTAAATATGATTTGGGATAGAGGCAATCTTTTAACAGAATATCGATCAGGTTCTAATAATAATCAAACTGTTAGATATCGCTATAATAACCAAGGTTTGCGTATTAGAAAAGAATTTCCCAACAATCATTTCATTGAATATATATATGATGGTAACAAACTTATCGCAGAAAGAGAAAGTGATACTAGATATATAAGATATATATATGACCTTAATGGAATGATTGGCTTTGTGATGAGAGGATTTACAAGACCAATATTACCTCATGATTCACCAGATGTATTAGAGTATGCTTATTATTTTATTAAAGATACTATCGGTAATATTGTTGGTTTAAGAAGTGACAATCACTTTGAGATGATTATAACATACGATTATGATGCATTTGGCAGACATAAGGTTATGTTAAGAGATAGAGGGAACGTCACAGAGATTACTGATCCAGACCATATTGGCCGTAGAAATCCTTACAGGTGGAAGAGTCAGTACTATGATTCAGAAAGTCAGCTTTATTATTTAGAAGGCAGATACTATTCGCCATTGATGAGACAATATATCAGTCCGGAAGCACCTTACGAGGTGGCTGAACGGGCAATTTTACCAAATAGTTTGAATTCTTATCTTTTAACAGTTGTGAATCCGGTTAGTTTGGTGTATAATAATAGCAGTATTCTCTCGAGCATTCCATTATATTTTGACGTACCTGAAATAGTGAACAGACGAGGATGGCGCTGGTGGCAACACGTTGCCTTTTGGGGTGGAGTAATTGCCTTAACGATTGTGACTAAGGGAGCAGCATTAAAACTTTGGAAAGTGGCTAAGGGTGCTAAAGCTGCGAAAGTTGGGCTTGGTGTTGGGCAAGGTTTCACGGTTGCGGGTAGTTCAAGTATCATGAGTCAAGGTTTTACGGGCATGAATAATGGCTATGGATTCTTTGGTGGCATTAGCTGGAGCCAGTTTGGTTTTGACGCTACGATTGGCGGATTATCTGGTGGAATCGGGGGAGCTTTTACTTCTCGATGGATAGCGGCAGTGGCTGGATTTAGCACAAGTTTTGTGGGGGTTGCAGCACCTCAAGTAATTGATGGTGGCTTAAGCAATGTCAGTTGGTGGAATGCCACTGCGCAAGGTTTAATGGGTGCAGGAATTGCGTTTGGGACTTCTACAATGACTTCCGCTGCAAATAAGGCAGTAGGAGGATGGGCAGCAAAAACCCCCATTGCCATAACGGTTGGGGCTAATCCTGGCGTTATGTTATCTAGCGTCACAGTAACAACAGCGCAAAAATCATTTTTTTGGATTTCAGTTGGATCACAACTATCAGGTATGGGAGCATCTAGATTTGGCGGTTGGCTTTTAGAATAGGAGATATTATGTTATGAAATTTAAGAATTGGCAAAGAATTTACTCAACTTTAAATTGGCTTTCATGGCCGCCACTCTTATCTATGGCCTTCGTAGCAATTGTTGCTTATGACGGATATACTCCGCCCTACTCATGGGTAGAGTGGAGTATGGGAGTATTTTTGTTTACTGGCCTCTTTGCCACTATACTTTGCACTATAATTAAAGGATTCATTGATTTGGCAGCCAAAGAAAATAATTTAATTGTTAAATATTTTGGAAAGCCAGAGAGTAAATTTAAAACCTATTATTTTTATAATACTGGTGCTAATCGACGATTTCATCATAAAGCGAGAATTCTAAACGAAATAAAAAAATTTCGCGAGTTAAAATTTACACCTAAAGGTTTATTTATTAATACTCATTGGTTTTTTCTGCTTGATGCTAAAGAGCAATTATTTTTATGGGAAGATGTAAAAAAAGTGGTATTTGGTCCTAATGAGATAACAATAAAGTTTCACAACAGCAATAAAATTGAAAATAAAGCAAACCCGAATAATCCGCTACTAGTTGGCAATAGTTATTATGTTATTAATAAAACAGATTTTTATTGTTATATACTAAATGATATAGTTTTCATTAAATTAATTAAAACCTTTTATGAGGGTGAAATAGAAGAAGCAAGCGATTTAAAATAGTATGAATCAATAAGAAATAGAGCAATTTGAGCGTTGTTCAGAGTAAAAACTGAACAGCGCTTTTTCTAATATTATGAAAATCATTGTTTTGAGCAAATTCTGACAGTTGCGAATCCAATTAGTTTAGTGTATAATACTAGCAATATTTCTTCGAGTATCATTATATTTTGATGCACTTGAGATTACTGACAGACAACAATGGTGCTGATGAAAAATGCTATATTCACAACGGTTGAATCACAACTATCGGGTATGAGAGCATCTAGATTTGGCGGTTGGCTTTTAGAATAGGAGATATTTAAGTTTATGAAATTTAAGAATTGGCAAAGAATTTACACATTATTACTTTGGTTATCGCTAGTTTCTTTTATTATATTTATGAGTTTTGGCATTTCTATTGATGGTTTGAATGGCTATTTTGGAACATGGTATGCCCATGGCATGACGATATCAGCATTTGTAGCTATTATATCCACTGTATTTTGGACCATAATTAAAGGACTCATTGATTTGGCAGCCAAAGAAAATAAATTAATTCTCAAAGATTTTGGGAAGCCAGAAAGTAAAGATAAAACCTATTACTTTTATAATACTGGTGTCAACCAACGATTTAATCATAAAATAAGAATTCTAAATCAATCAAAAAAATTTCACGAGCTAAAATTTACTCCCAAAGGTCTATTTGTTAACGCTCATTGGTTTTTCCTGCTTGATGCTAAAGAGCAATTATTTTTATGGGAAGATATAAGAAAAGTGATAATTACTCCTAATGAGATAACAATAAAGTTCCACAAAAGCAATAAAATTGAAAATAAAGCGAGCCGTAATATGCCATTATTAGTTGGCAATAGTTATTATGCTGTTAATAAAACTGATTCTTATTGTTATATGCTAAATGACCTAGTTTTCATTAAATTAATTAAAACCTTTTATGAGGGCGAAATAGAAGAAACGGCCGGATAAAAATTATATACAAGAACGTCATTCAGAAATGTTTGGCGTTTTTCTTAGTCTTTGTGATTTGGAAGAAATAGTGTATAATGTTCATGTACCAGCAAATTTTAACCAATATACAATAGGTAATCCAGTATATTTTCCGCAAGTGTAGCAAAATACTAACACAAGTATTCATGACTTCGTCATTCGAAAGGCAGTAGGAGGATGGGCAGCAAAAAAACCCATTGCCATAACGGTTGGGGCTAATCCTGGCGTTATGTTATCTAGCGCCACAGCAGCTAGTGCCAATAGTGCGTTGTTTTGGATTTCAGTTGGTTCACAACTATCGGGTATGGGAGCGTCTAGATTTGGCGGTTGGCTTTTAGAATAGGAGAAAAATAGTTATGAAATTTAAGACTTGGCAAAGAATATACACTTTATTATTGTGGTTATCATTAGCATCATTGGCTGTATTTGTTTGTAGCACTATAGCAATTGAAGGACTAATTGGTTCTTTTGAAAAATGGTATGAACGAGGTATAATAGTCTCTGTATTTATAATTTTGCCTCTTCTATTTATTTGGGGAACCAAAGCGTTTAATCTAGCTAGCAGAGAAAATAGATTGATTATCAAAGACTTTGATAGTTCTGAAAGCAAAGATAAATCTTATTATTGGTATAATACTGGGATATATCGTCGGTGGCATCACAAAATAAGAATTCTAAATCAAGCAAAAAAATTTCACGAGCTAAAATTTACACCTAAAGGTTTATTTATTAATACTCATTGGTTTTTCCTGCTTGACGCTAAAGAACAATTATTTTTATGGGAAGATATAAAAAAAGTGGTAGTTGGTCCTAATGAGATAACAATAAAATTTCATAACATCAATAAAATTGAAAATAAAGCAAACCCGAATAATCCACTATTAGTTGGCAATAGTTATTATGCTGTTAATAAAACTGATTCTTATTGTTATATGCTAAATGATATAGTTTTTATTAAATTAATTAAAACCTTTTATGAGGGCGAAATAGAAGAAATGGCCGAATAAAAATTATATATAAGAACGTCATTCAGAAATGTTTGACGTTTTTATTAGTTCTGTGATTTGGAAGAAATGGTGTATAATATTCATGCCCCAAAAAATTTTAACTAATATACAATAGGCAATCTGGTATATTTTCCGCAAGCGTGGCAAAATATTAACATAATTATTCATGGCTTCATCATTCGAAAAGGCAGTAGTAGGATGAGCGACGAAAAACGCTATAGCCACAACCGTTTTAGCTAATTCTGGCGTTATGTTTTCTAACGCGACAATAGCTAGTGCCAATAGAGTGTTGTTTTGGATTTCAGTTGGATAATAACTATCAGTTATGGGAGCATCTAGATTTGGCGGTTGGCTTTTAGAATAGGAGATATTTTAGTTTATGAAATTTAAGAATTGGCAAAGAATTTACACCTTATTACTCTGGTTATCATTTATACCTCTCTTTTCAATAGGTTTCGTAGCAATTGTAGCTTATGACGGATATAGTCCGTCGTACCCATGGGTATGGCGGAGTACAGGTATACTTACATTTGTAGCTTCTGTAGCAATCGTTCTTTTGACTTTAATCAAAGGACTCATTGATTTGGCAGCCAAAGAAAACAATTTAATTCTTAAAGATTTTGAAAAGCCAGAGAGTAAAGTTAAAACCTATTATTTTTATAATACTGGTGTAAATCAACGATTTCATCATAAAGCGAGAATTCTAAACGAAATAAAAAAATTTCGCGAATTAAAATTTACACCTAAAGGTTTATTTATTAATACTCATTGGTTTTTCCTGCTTGATGCTAAAGAGCAATTATTTTTATGGGAAGATGTAAAAAAAGTGGTAGTTGGTCCTAATGAGATAACAATAAAATTCCACAGCAGCAATAAAATTGAAAATAAAACAAACTCGAATAATCCACTACTAGTTGGCAATAGTTATTATGCGGTTAATAAAACAGATTTTTATTGTTATATGCTAAATGATATAGTTTTCATTAAATTAATTAAAACCTTTTATGAGGGTGAAATAGAAGAGGCAAGCGCTTGAAAATAGTTAAAATCATAAAGGCAACGAGAAATTTGAGCGTTACTTTTCCAGAACGTTGTTCGGATTAAAATCTGACAGTTGCGAATACAATTAATTTAGTGTAATGCCAGACAGAGCCAGTCGGTATTAAATCACTGAAAAAAGTGAATTTTACTCGAATTATATTACGCTAAATACGCTTTATTAATAATAAGCGTAAAACCAACATTGCAATCTTATCAGAAGAATGACCTGAAACAATTATTATGTTTAAATAGCTTGTATGAATATAATTTGAGGAGTTTTTGATTTTTGCGCAAATAAGTTGACAATTTTCAACATTTGGCGTATAATAGAGCACTATGGATAAAATAAAAAAATTAAGATATGCCGTAAAAATATTTGCGGTTATACTTGTGATGTCAAGTATGTTTATTTTAGCAAGTTGCGATTTGCTAGATAATAGCCAAAATACAAATGATAATACTACAACAAATAACACGACTAACAACAATACAACAAATAACAATACAACTAATAATACGACTAATAACAATACAGATGATGACGATGATAACGGAGATGATGATTCCAGAAACAATGAAATGCGCGTATACTTTTTGGACGTTGGACAAGGTGATGCGGTATTTATTCGTTTTCCAGGCGGAGAAACAATGTTAATTGATGCCGGAAGATGGAATTTGACTCATAATGCATTTCGCAGGAGAATCAGAGAGTTTTTTCCTGATCAAGAGCGTATGCAATTCGATTGGTTTATCACAACGCATAGTCACGCTGATCACATAGGAAGCGCTGATTTTATTGTCAATAATAGCTATATTCGCAATATTGTTCGCCCAATTACATTTACTCAGGCAGAAGTTAGTTCTGGAGCATATCGTGATTTTGGTATAAGCCCGGGTAGTGCAAGAATGCAACAAACAGCTACTTTCCAAAGATTTGTTACTGCGATGGAAACTTCGAGATGGATTGATGGAAGTGATACTAATATATATATCCCGATGGCGGGTAAGTATTTTTATGTAGGCTCTTTAGGAAGTAGAGCACGTGTTACCTTTTATAGCCCTACTACATATAATTATAATCCAAACACAAACACCTTTAACGTTAATCATTACAGTACAATTTTCTGTATTTATTTTGCTGGACAAAGAATCATGTTTACGGGAGATGCATATTATATTAATGAACAAAATGTCTTGGACTCTTTACCAAGGAATGTAAATGTTTTAGACGTTGGTCATCATGGCTCGAGTACGAGTAGCGGTCAAACATTTTTAGATCATATACGCCCTACCTACGCAATAATACAAGTTGGGACAACTAGCACTGGAAATGGTTATGGGCATCCTCATCAAGTTGTACTTAACCGGTTTTTGGCAATGGATACAATTATTAAACGTACTGATCAACTAGGAGATATTTTGATTCAGATTTGTTTAGAAACATCAAGAAAGCGAGTAGGAGCACTAGTTCCTGCCTATTAATTGAAAAAGTTGCGGCTCAAAGAGGGTTGCGACTTTTTTCTTTATAAATACATAAAGCCCTCAACAATAAAAATGTTGAGGGTTATTTGTTAAATATTAAAGTATTAAGAAATTGCTATACCAGCACTAGCATATCCTACAAGAAAGCTTGCTGAAGATGTGTCTAATGAATTTGTTACAGTGAAAACAAGAAGTATTTGATCACCAGCAGAGATTGACACGCTTAAATTTGACAAATTATTTGTTAAAGACTCGCCTATAACCGCAACCGATATGGAAGGTGAAAGATTTAGTAATGTATCAGAAACAGGACTAAATACAGTTGTGCCAGTAGGCGCAATGTATATTTGACAGCTAACTGTCATCGTACCATCAACTATTGTTGGCCCAAGCCCTTCTGGGCCTATTGATTCAGCTAATGTCACTACATATGAAGCATAAATGTCAGTTATCGTTCCTGCGCGAGGAGAAACAAAGGCAAAATTAGTAGATTCTGGAAGTGCATTGCTAAAGTCAGCTAGAGTTGTGATAGGAAATAAGGTGCTTTCAGCGGAATTTCCGAAGCCTAAAAGAATCGCATTCTTTGACATACCACCATCTACAGTCCACAACAAAGTTTCTATAGTACCAGAGGCATAAGGGATTATTGTTCCTCCTGAGCTTGTCTCTGCAGATCCTGTTGGACCAGCTGGTCCTTGAGCGGCTACACCAGTGTCAGTTTCCCCAACCCACCAGTTTCCGTTTGTGCCGATATAAGGAGTCAAACCATTTGCGCCAGCTGGTCCCTGAGGTCCGGTATCACCTTGAGGCCCTTGCTCACCAGTATCGCCTTTGGGACCTTGAGCTGATATTTCACTATCAGTATCTCCGATCCACCAATTTCCGTTTGTGCCAATATTTGGAGTTAAACCATCTGTACCAGCGGGTCCTTGTGGACCTATATCTCCTTGCGGTCCAGGAGGTCCGCCTGGAGTTCCTGGTTCCCCTTGAGGCCCTTGCTCTCCTTGAATACCTTGCGGTCCCCTTGAGCCTCTTGTGCCAGCAGGTCCTTGTGCTCCGGTTTCGCCAATTAATCCTGGTTCCCCTTTTGGTCCAACCGGACCTCTTTCGCCAGTTTCCCCTTTTGGACCTGCAGGCCCTGTTGGACCAGCTGGTCCTTGCGGTCCTACTGATCCTCTTTGCGCTTTTTCACATTGCGGACAACAGCAAGAGCGTTGGTTACAATTCCATAAACAATCATAATTTAGTTTCATTTAAGATCCCTTTCATAAAGAATTTTTTAAATGCCTTTTTAAGTCATCTGAATTAAGATATGCAAGTCGTTTTGCTTATGTTATTGATTTTTTGGAAAAAACAGCTAATTTTCTATTTTCTTCAAATGAGAAGTTATGATATGTGGTATAATATTTTCTGAGGATTATTATGGAAAATATAAAAACGCAAAGTCAGGTTAAAGCCTTTAACCGTCATATGACAGCGCGATTAAGAGTTTTTTACTTCGTTAAGTATGTGACAGCTTGTTTTTTTGGTTCATTATTCGCCATATACTTAGCAGAATACCAGGGATTAGATAATATTCAAATTGGATTTATGATGTCAATTGTTTCCTTAACGGCAATTGGCGCACGTCCGACCTGGGCAATTATAGCAGACAAAACAAACAAGCCCTTGCTTCTAGTCAGGATAGCTTATTTTGTGGTTTTAGGGCTTGGAATATTTTTTTTATTTAGAATAGAGTTTTATTTATTGTTGATAATCTATATCATTTTTGATCTCTTTTATGGCGTTATTATGCCATTAACGGATTCAGTAACGATAAAATATATAAACAATCATCCGGAAGAAGTTTCCGATTTTGGAAAAATAAATTTTTTAGGCGTTATAGCCTGGCTTTCAACTTCGCTTTTTTTAGGCTTTATGGCAGACAGATTTGGCATAATTGTTAGCATCTGGTTTTTTTTGCCGATGACAGTAATTGCTTTTTTTTGTGTTGGGTTGTTGCCTAAAGAAGCATCGCCGAAAAATACAAACTATCGAAGAGATATGAAATTTCTCTTTCGAAATCGACGATATGTTTTATTTCTGATATTTTACTTTTTCTTTATGTTAGCTTATGCTGGCTCAATATTTTATAATTTTAACTACATGCATCAAACCTTTGATGTTTCCATGACTTATCTGACGCTTATGGCAGTTAGTTGTAATATCATTGAAATTCCGATAATGATTTTTTCGGCAGTTATCTTTCGAAAGATAGGGTATCGAAAAATCTTTATGCTTTCTTTAACTGCACTTTTCTTATTTAATATGATCTTTGTTTTAGCTACTCATCAATATTGGTTTATTCTAGCTTTTATGCTTCGTGGTGTGACCAATGGTTTATACTTGCCGATATTCTACCAATATATCGCCAGTATAACCGAAGAAAGAATTAAAATAACAGCAGTTATGATTTTTACAAGCATTATGTCGCTAGGAATATTTGTTTCCGCGAACCTTTTTGGTTTATTTGTCGGAAACTTTGGCTTTCAGCAAGCTTATATAGTACAACTATGCTTAACGATAATTCCATTTATATTACTTTTTATGTTTAAGATTAAAAATCCGCCGGAGGAAATAAGAGAATGCAATATATAATCGGTGTCGATATTGGTGGCACAACTATAAAGATCGGCTTTTTTAATAAGCAAGGGAATTTACAGAATAAATGGGAAATTCCTACAGATATTTCTGATAAAGGAAAAAATATCATCGGAGATATTGCTGCTTCAATTAAAGAATATTTAACCAAAAATAAAATCAACTTAAATGAATGTTTAGGTATTGGCATTGGTGTACCTGGTGCTGTTTCTAATAATTTATGTGTTGGCTGTGTTAATCTTGGCTGGGACGCTTTAGATATCGGTATGGAATTAGGAAAATATTTTCCTGGAATTTTAATTAAAGCGGAAAATGATGCTAATTGCGCAGCTTTAGGGGAAGTTTATAATCTTAATGGTAAGTATCAGAATGCTTGCTTAATTACAATTGGTACAGGTGTAGGTGGTGGAATTATATATCAGGGTAAGATTTTAACTGGTTCAAACGGTGCATCTGGTGAGATTGGCCACTTTAAAGTTGTCTTTGAAAATGGAAGAATTTGCGGCTGCGGCAAGAGTGGTTGTTTGGAGACGGTGGCTAGTGCTAACGGTATAGTTGAAGAATTAAAGAGAATTCTTAAAGAAGGGCGACTTAAAACAAAATTTTCATTAGAACAAAAATTTAGTACAAAAGATATTTTTGCAAGAGAAAACGCCTCTGATCCGGCAATAATAGAAGTCAAAAAAACTTTTTTCCATTATTTAGGAATAGCTGTCAGTTACTTAACTTTAGTAACTAATCCGGAAGTTGTCATTATTGGTGGCGGTGTCTCTAAAGGACTTAAAGAAGAACTTTTAAAGATAAATAGATATTTTCAAAAGTATAGTTTTGCGCCATCTGAACAAACAGAAATCATTTTAGCTGAACTATTAAATGATGCGGGCATCTTCGGCGCAGCGCAATTAATCAGATATGCTTAATATCATATTTGAAGACAATCACTTAATCGTTTGTCTTAAACCTGCTGGTATTTTATCACAAAAAGATTATACTGGCCAAGATAGCATGGTTGAATTAGTTAAAGACTATTTGAGGGTTAAATATCAAAAACCAGGTAATATCTATCTTGGTTTAGTTCATCGCCTTGATCGTAATACGGAAGGTCTAATGGTTTTTGCTAAAACGTCCAAGGCAGCTGCCCGTCTGTCTAAAGATATTCAAAAACATGATTTTAATAAAAATTATTATGCACTTGTTTGTGGTAAATTAAAAGATTCTGGAATATTGGTAAATAATTTATCAAAGGATGAAGCGCAAAATAAAAGTTTTGTAAGTAATCAAGGAAAAGAGGCTGTTCTTGAATATAAAGTTATAGAGAAAGTAAAAGATATTTCTTTAGTAGATGTTAATTTAATAACTGGACGCCATCATCAAATTCGAGTGCAATTTAGTTATATAGGTTGTCCTTTGTATGGGGACGTTAAATATGGTGCAAAGTCTTTAAATAAAGATTTTTTGGCTCTTTATGCTTATGATTTGAGATTTTTTCATCCAGTAACAAAAGCAGAAATGCGCTTTTCTGTTGTGCCAAAAGGAAAAATATGGGATAATTTTTTTAAATTAACAACAAAATAGCACTCCTCTATTGACAGTGCTAAAAAGCTGTGATATAATAACTAAAAAAAGGAGACAATGATTAAATTGGGAAAAATGAAATTTAAAACAGAAACTAAGCGTTTGCTTGACTTAATGATTAATTCAATTTATACGAATAAAGAAATATTTCTAAGAGAATTAATCTCTAATGCTAGTGATGCGATTGATAAGTATCACTTTTTATCTTTGACTAACAATGAATTAATACAAACAGATTATGAAATTAATATTTCAATTGATGAAAAGAACAGAACATTAACGATTAAAGATAATGGGATTGGTATGACTTATGAAGAGTTAAATGCAAATCTAGGAACAATCGCTAAAAGTGGTTCCGCTGATTTTATGAAAGCTATGGATGATAAAGCAAATGCTGATAAAATTGATATAATTGGTCAGTTTGGTGTTGGCTTTTATTCAGCTTTTATGGTTAGTGATAGAATTGTTGTTTTAACTAAATCGCCATTTTCAGATACAGGTTATAAATTTGTGTCTAAAGGCGAAGATTCTTATGAAGTTAATGAATATGTTAAAGCTGATCATGGAACAGAGATAGTCCTTCATTTAAGGAAAAATCTTGGTTCGGAAGAAAACCTAGAAAACTCAGTAGACGATTTTAATGAATTTTTAGAAGAATATACCATTAAATCACTCGTTAAGAAATATTCTGATTATGTGCGTTATCCAATTACGATGTTAATCTCTAAACAGGTTCCGGTTATCAATGAACTTGGTGAAGAGGATAAGGAAAAAACTGAAACTAAAATGGAATTAGAAACTTTAAACTCAATGATTCCAATTTGGAAAAAGCTGAAGAGTGAAGTTACAGAAGAAGATATAAATAGTTTTTATAAATCGAAATTCTATGACTATCAAGATCCATTTTCTTATTTGCATCTTAATGTTGAAGGAAATATAACCTATAATTCTTTAGTTTTTATTCCACAAAAGCCACCTCATGATCTTTATTCAGAAAAGTTTGAGAAAGGTCTTCAGCTTTATGTTAAAGGTGTCTTTATTATGGATAAATGTAAAGATTTACTTCCGGATTATCTTCGTTTTGTTAAAGGTTTAGTTGATTCAGCGGATTTGTCGCTTAACATTAGCCGTGAAATTCTTCAGCAAAACCATCAACTAGAAAAAATTAGTATCAATATTGAAAAGAAGATTGTCAGTGAATTAGAAAAAATGCTTAAAAATGATCGGGAAAAATATCTTGATTTTTTTAAGAATTATGGTGTAAATCTTAAGTATGGTGTCTATGACAAATACGGTGAAAAGAAAGAAATGCTACAAGATCTTTTAGTCTATGAAACAGTTAATGGTGATTCCTACATTACCTTAAAAGAGTATGTAGAAAAAATGTTAGAAAATCAAGATGTTATTTATTATGCATCTGGTAAAACAAAAGAAGCAATCCTAGCAATGCCGCAAATGGATTTAGTTAAGAAACAAGGTTTTGATGTTTTAATTCTTAAAGATGAAATTGATGAATTTGTCTTTAATATTATTAGTTCTTACCAGGATAAAAAGTTAAAATCAGTTAATCAAGGCAATCTTGACCTTTTATCTAAAGAAGAAAAAGATAAAATTGAAGAATTAAAAAAAGAAAAGCAGTCGCTTTTGGAAAAATTAAAAGAATTACTTAAAGATGATGTCAGCGATGTTATTTTATCTAATCGTCTTACAGATTCACCTGTTTGTTTAGTAAGTGGTGAAGGTGTAAGCTTTGAAATGGAAAAAATCTTAAGTCAAATGCCAAATGGTAAAGATAATGTAAAAGCCAGCAAAGTCTTAGAAATTAATCCGAATCATCAGTTATTTAATGTTTTTGAAAGCCTATATGAAAATAATGATGAAGCGTTAGCGGATTATGCAACATTGCTTTATGATCAAGCTTTATTAATGGAAGGATTTGCGATTAAAGATCCGGTTTCTTTTTCCAAAAAGATGTGCGAATTAATGATTAAAAGCAATAAATAAATCTTAAAAGGATCTCTGCGGATCCTTTTTCTTTTTTATTCATTAGGAATTTCTTTTTATTGTTTACTTTAGAAATATCATATCAATTAAAGGTGTCCTTTTATCTTATTATGATGTATAAAGCCCAACTGCTTAATTACGATTTAATAATACATTAATCTTTTAAACATCCAATTGGAATAACGTAAATACCATCAACTCTTTTATAAGCTGCTTTGCCTCCAGTAATGATAACTTTACATGTTGGTTTTCGCATATTATTATCTTTAATTAAGCCTTCCAATTTAATTAAATTTTTGGCAGCCTCTTCAATTTTATTTTCGCCAAGTTTAACCTCAAACAAGCCATAATTGCCATTGTCTAAATGAATCACACAATCACATTCTAGTCCGTAACGATCGCGATAATACTTGACGTGACCGCCTTTAGATTGTGTATAAACTAGCAAATCTCTTGTGACAAGGTTTTCAAATAATAAGCCGAATGTTTCAAAATCATATAACAACTGTTCTGGAGATAAGTCAAGAGCAGCAGTAGCCAATGAAGGATCTATAAATGATTTTTTTTTCGAAGATCGGATAGCTGTTGCGCTTCTAAAATTTAGATTCCACGCAGGAATTTCATCAATAATAAAAAGTCTTTCTAACAAACTCAAATAATTATTAATAGTTTTATCGGTTACACTACCGAAATTAGATTGCACATCCGCATATAAAGCGCTATTACTACCTGATGAGGAAATTAATCTAGAATAAGATTGCATTATATGTCTTGCTAGTAATGGATTTTTAGTTTCACCTAATTCTGATATATCATTTTCGATTGTTGCTTTTAAATATTGCTTAGATACCATTAGTGCAGCTTTTTCACTAATATTTAAAGCAGAAGGCCAACCGCCACGGCATAAAGAAAAAGCCAATTGTTTGAGGGAGAGATCAGATTCATACAACCCATCTTTCCATATATCATTCATTAAATCATTTAAACTAATTTCTCCAGTAGACTCATTACTTTCAAATAAACTCATAGTTCGCATATCTAACTTAGAAATCCGTCCTGTTCCAGGATGTAAGCCTTCGGTATTCTTTATCAATGTTGAGCCTGTTATAATAAATTGTCCGCGCAATCCCCTGTTATCAATTGTTGTTCTTATTGCGTTCCAAATTTTAGGTACTATTTGCCATTCATCAATTAATTTTGGAGTTTTCCCTTCCAATAAAACTGAAGGATCTGTTTGAGCTAAGGAGATGTAGCTATCTCCTTTGGCTGTATCTTGAAAGTTAATATAGCTTTTGGCATGGTTAAACGCTGTTGTTGTTTTTCCACACCATTTGGGACCTCTGATGAATACGGCTCCCATTGCTTCTAAATGTAAATCTAGTTCATCATCAATAATTCTTGGATAATAGTTTTTAACTTTCATAAAAATCACCTGTAAATATAATAACACAATTAATAAGGAAAGTAAATGTTGTTTCTGCTTTTTGTGCTTTTTTACTTCCGTATTTTGTGCTTTTGTGTTTCCATATTTTGTGGTAAAAAATAAACATTAATATGAATTGGTCATAAGAAGTAGAAGTACGCTAATATTATTTTAGCTAATAAGTATAGTCCTTTATAACCCCGCCGCTAATCCTGCGACAGCGGTAAATATTCTGGATATCCGATACCAAGTCGCAAAGTTTATTACACCAGTTTGCGGTAAATCAAAGACCCTTTGAAAAGTTTCAACTGCTCTACGTGTACTTTCGTTATACATGCCATCTGCTGGCGAGATAACAGGGATTGCTGGAAAATTACCTCTAATCCGATTTAATTCAATCTGAATTTTTTGAACATATTCCCCGCAATTGCCAACACTTAGATTATAGCCAGGAAAAGAAGAAGGAAGACCAACTACTTCATCCGCAACATGTAAATCAAGATTATTTGTATAGAAATGTCTTAGAATTTGAATAGCGGTAAAACCTTGGGCTGCCATATCTCTTGAACCCCACTGACTTAACCAGTTAGGATTATTAGTCCGTCTTCCATCATTATATTGTGCAAGAAATGGCTGAACCATGCCATTTAACCGAATATAATAACGAAAATATTCATCTACGACATCAGAAATGCTTTTATAGATTGTACGATTATGAATATACTTTTGATCTAGTTGCGTTGTAGAAGTTATTGTGAAATTAAATCCTTGGCCTCTGTACCATTCTGTAAATATTCTGTTAAGGGTAAAAGATACAATCGCATGCACATTTGCTTTTAAGGATTCGCGCGGCCATGTACTATAAATTTCTGAACAAGCAACATTCTTGATATAATCAGTAAAAGAAACAATGTGATTAGGCGCATTGACATTAGATGGCGCTCCATCATGGACAATTATAAATTCAGGAATAAGTACCATTGGTAACACAAAGGCCATAAAAGGCACATCTTCTTTGACTGGTTCTTCTGGAATTTTAGGCTCATCTGGTTCCCAAAGAATGTGATCAGGAAAATCAATAATTTCTGTAACTTTTTCGTGCAGAAAAACATTTTGGAAGGCAGTTTCACCCGCAAATATTTCTAAATTTAAGATTAATCCAGTTTTTAAGCCAGCTTTTGTTATTTCTAAATCATAGGTTGAATAAGGTCTTATTTCTTCTTGAAATGTCTGTGAAAGATCTGACTCTGGAGCCTCGAGTTCGATCATTGCTGTTTTTCCGCTTTCATCGGTAGTTAATACTTTTTCAAAATTTGCTCCAGTTATTTTCACAGAAGCGTTCTCTACTGGTGTACCTAAATCGTCAAAAAAGACATTTACGATTAAAAAACCTTTTGGCATATTTTTACTCTCCTCACAAATTAGTATATTCAATCCAATTTAATGTGTAACTTTTTTCTTAGGCGAAAATATAATATAATAGACAATCAAAAAGTGAAAAGAGGGATTTTGATGAATTGTCAAGATGACAAAGAATGTCCTCTGAAAATTCTTAAAAATAATTATGAAGAATATTTAAGAAGTGATATAAGAGAGGATTTAATTGAGTCTATATTATCAAAAAACAGTAGAAACCTTTCAGATACACCAGTTGGTCAAAGACCGACCCTAAGACAAGGTGATTCGGGACCATGGGTATCAGAACTACAAAAAGAGTTGAAACAGCTAACCTTTTATGATGGACCAATTAGTGGTACTTTTGGACCACAAACCGCAGCATCTGTCCGAGCTTTCCAACAAAATAACCGTCTTCAGGCTGATGGCGTAGTTGGTCGTAATACCTGGAATGCTTTAATTTTTTTGTATTCACCTTTAACTACATGTCCAGGCAATAATAAAATGGGCATGCCTTTAGTCGGAATTGTTATAGATGCCGGTCATGGAGGGCCTAATGATCCTGGAGCAGTTGGTAATGGAATCATCGAGAAAAACATGAATTTGGATATTTCTTTATATATGCAAGAAAGATTTAATGAATTAAACATTCCAAATGCAATGACAAGAACAACTGATGAAGCGATTACGCCAGCAAACAGAGTTGCCCGGATGCGTAATGCTTTTGGTGCTCAAAGAGGGGTTATTCTAATCTCAAATCATATTAACGCTGGCGGCGGTAATGGCGCAGAAGTAATTTTTCCGTTACGCGATCAACCTACTTATTCGCAGATGATATTAGATGAAATCCGTAAAACTGGACATCCGGTACGAAGAGTATTCCAAAAACCTTCAACTACAAATCCTAATTTAGATTTTTTCTTTATGCTTCGTGATACAGCTCCGATGCAAGCTGTTTTGATGGAATATGGGTTTTTAGATAATCCAGCAGATGCTCAGAGACTGAAAGATAACTGGAAAACTTTAGCCGAAGCGGTTATTATCGCAACCTGTGAATTTACTGGCTGTCCATATAGTCCGCCTTATAGCGATGATTCGATTTATGTTGTGCAATCAGGAGATACTTTATGGAGCATTGCTCAAAGATTTAATACTACTGTAGCTGATTTAATGCAAATTAATAATCTGCAATCACAATCTTTAAGAGTTGGTCAAATTCTAAAGATTCCTAATGCTGGCGGACCACCACCCCAACAAACTTTTACTTATACAGTTGTGGCGGGAGACTCGTTATGGGCGATTGCTAATCGTTTTAATACATCGGTAGCGGTAATAAGAAGTTTAAATAATTTAACGAGTGATGTTGTGTTTATTGGTCAAAGATTAAATATTCCAGGTAGTGAGCAAACACCAAAACCGCCAACCCAAGAAACATTTACCTATACGGTTGTAGCGGGAGATTCATTATGGTCAATTGCGAATAGATTTAATACAACTGTTGCGATTATCAGAAGTCTAAATAATTTGACAAATGATAATTTATTCGTCGGTCAAAGATTAACGATTCCAGGAAGCGAACAGACACCTCCGCCATCATTTACCTATACAGTTGTGGCAGGAGATTCATTGTGGTCGATAGCCAATAGGTTTAACACGACTGTTGCGGAAATCAGGAGGATAAATAATTTAACAAATGACAACTTATTCTTAGGACAAAAATTAATTATTCCTGGTAATCAATCGGGGTATAGGATGTATACAGTTGTGGCAGGAGATTCATTGTGGTCAATAGCCAATCGTTTTAATAAAACTGTTGCGGAAATCCGAACTTTGAATAACTTGATGACAGATGCTTTGACTATTGGTCAGCAGCTAAAAATACCTCTTTAATGATTTAGGATTAAGAATTGTATTTTAAAATAAATAGTTTCTTGCTTGTGGCAAGAAACTTTTTCTTTTATTCATTAGGGATTTATATTTTCATCTTATAACAATATTTATACTTAATATTATTTATACTACACACGCGCATATCCGTGAATTTTTCTCAAATTTACCCTAAAACCATTGCTTTATTTGCTTTATCTAGAACATTTTTTTTAAGCTAAAAAAAATTAAAAATAATTCTTGTTTTTACTAGATTTTAGTGTTATAATAACCTCATATACTTAGCAAGAAACGAGGTGAAAAATGAGCATCTTGGTAATAGAAATAATCGCTTGTTCCAGACTAAGACAGGAAAGATTGATTCAGATATAAATGCCAGTTTAAATATATGGCAAAAAGTAAACCCAAAGACGATGAAGTAATTCAGAGTTTGAGGAATAGCGGTCTAACAACACCCATAAGATTACAAGTAACACTGTAATTTCTTATAAAGATAGGCATCAGCCCCGTAACGAAAATTTTTTTCGTTTTGTTCATTAAGGCTGATTTGCAGTATAATATTATAAATGGAGTGATTGAAATGCAGGAAATACTTTCTAATTTTAATATCAAAGGTAAATTTATCTCTTGTGTTAATTTTGGTTTAGGGGATATTAATCTTTCTTATGAAGTTATTTTTAATGAAAACGGAACTCCTAAAAAATATTTATTACAAAGAATAAATCACAAGGTTTTTCGAAATATCGAGGGACTAATCAATAATATTTCCCTGGTCACAGAATATCTTAAAAATAAAATTCTTGAAGAAGGCGGAAACCCAACACGAGAAACTTTAACTTTAATCAAAACTAAAAATGGCCAGAACTTTTATTATGACGAAGAAGTAAAAAAATACTTTCGACTTTATCTTTTTATTGAAGAGGCGATTACTTTTGAAAAGACTGATGATTTAGCAGTCTTAAAAGAAGCTGGTCGGGCTATTAGTCATTTTGTAGAACAGTTAGCGGATTTTGACAATTCTCAGTTAATAAGCGTCATTCCAAACTTGCATAACTCAGTCAGGCATTATGAAAATTTATTTGACTCTTTAAAGAAAGATAATTTTTATCGCAGTAAATTAATTGAACAGGAAGTAGCCTTTGTAAAAGAACGAGAAAGCGAACTTCATGTTATTAAGAATCTAATTGCAAATCAAAAAATTCCTTTAAGAGTAACCCATAATGATACTAAACTTAATAACATTCTTTTTGAGTCAAAAAATAAAAAAGCAATTTGCATAATTGATTTAGATACTATTATGCCAGGAACAGTACTTTTTGATTATGGTGATGCAATTCGTTATGCAGCTTCGACTAGCTTAGAAGACGAAAAAGATTTATCTAAAGTTAAGTTAGATATCAAAAAATTTGAAGCTTTTACCGAAGGTTATTTAACTGCTGGACCACTTGTTTTAAATCAAACAGAATTAGACTATTTAGTATTTGCGGCTAAAATTGTGACATTAGAATGTGGAATTCGTTTTCTGACCGATTTTTTAAATGGTGATGTATATTTTAAAACTTCTAGGGCCCAACAGAATCTAGACCGGGCACGCACACAATTTAAATTAGTTGAAGAAATGGAAAAACATTATGAAACTTTATTGACAATTGTCCAAAAAATAAGAATAGGAAAAGGTAAATAAATGGATACAAATTATCTGCTAAATGAATTGTTAAATTATGGAATTGATAATCTTGGTTTGGATAATTATGAAGTTTATTTTCGTATAAATGAACTAAGGCGTTTGTTTAAACTAAACGAATTAAAATTTAGCCGAATCAAAAATAAAGAAGAATTACCAGATCTGTTATTGGAAAACATAACAAAAAGAGCGCTCGATTTAAAGATAGAAATGATTTCAGAAGCTCATTTTAAAGATCAACTTATGGGAATTGTTACACCATCACATGAAGCAGTTGTTCAAAAATTCTTTACGTATTCTGATCCAAAGGAAGCGACTAACTATTTATATAACTTAGGAGTAAAAAATTATTATATTCAGAAAACGGCTATTGACCGCAATATTTTTTTTGGTAACGATAAAGTTGAATTCATAATTAATCTTAGCCGTCCGGAAAAAGATAACAAACAAACTGCTAAACTCTTAGAAACCAAAAAAATTGATTTTCCGGCTTGTATGTTATGTTTAGAGAATCTAGGATATGAAGGCAGAGATAATTATCCAGCTCGTTATTCAATTAGAATAATACCCTTAACTTTGGGTAATGAACGTTGGTTTATGCAGTTTTCGCCTTATTCTTATTTTCCGGAACATGCAATTTTAATTAATGAAAAACATCAAAATATGGTTGTCAATGAGCAAACATTTAGTAAGATGCTGGATTTTGTTAAAGTTCTTCCGCATTATTTTGTTGGCTCAAATGCTTCGTTACCAATTATCGGTGGCAGCATTTTAAATCACGAGCATTATCAAGCGGGAAGCTATCACACACCGCTTCGCAAGAGTACCGAGAAAAGATTGCTTTTAAAAACCAATGAGGTTTTTCTTTATGAAATTGACTGGTTTTTAAGAAGCATCCGTCTTAAATCGGAAAATCCGGAAAAACTAAGAGCAATAGTAACAAAAGTTAATGATTTTTGGGAAAATTATAGCGATGAGACTGCAGGTATTAAAGCTAAAACTGGCACTACTCAGCATAGCGCTTTAACTCCTTTTTGTTATAAGGAAGGAAATTATTATGTCTTTGATTTAATATTCCGTAATAACTATACTAATAAAAAATATCCCGATGGTGTTTTTCATGTTGCGCCAGAATATCAAAATATCAAGAAAGAAGCAATTGGTCTTTTGGAAGCCAGTGGTTACTTTGTTTTACCAGGACGTTTAAAAGCAGAAATTGAAAGAATTGCTAAAGTATTAGTTGCTAATGAAGCAAAAATTAGTGCCGATGAAAGTCCTCTGAACAAACATTATCGCTTAATTCAAGATGTTATAGATAAATTCGGTATTCCTGAAAATTTAGATGAAGCTGAAGAAAATATAAAAAATACTATTCTTGATACATGCGCAAAAATTTTAGCAAGTGCCAGCTGTTTTAAAGCTACTATAGCTGGAGACAAAGCATTTGAAAAACTTATTAAAACTTTAGAAGGAGTATTGTTATAAATGAAGATATTAGTAACTGGTGGAGCTGGGTTTATAGGATCCCATACATGTGTAGAATTACTTAAAGATAAAGGTACAGAAATAGTTATTATTGATAATTTAAGAAATTCTAAAAAAGAGGCAATTAATAGAATTGAGAAAATTAGTAGTCGCAAGGTTAAATTTTATCAAAATGATTTATTAGATAAAACGAGTCTAGAGTCAATATTCAGTACAGAAAATATTGACGCTGTCATCCATTTTGCGGCACTTAAAGCTGTTGGAGAATCAGTAAGTATGCCTTTAGAATATTACGAAAACAATTTAAACAGCACAATCAATCTTTTAAATTGTATGAAGAAGTTTAATGTGAAAAAAATTGTTTTTTCTTCATCTGCGACTGTCTATGGTAATCCTGAAAGCAATCCGATTTCAGAAACTGCCAAACTTAATTGCACTAATCCTTATGGAAGAACAAAACTATTTAATGAGGAAATCCTTAAAGACTTTGCGACTGCGAATAATGCTTTTGGGATAGTGCTTTTACGCTATTTTAATCCGATTGGAGCCCATGCTTCTGGACTAATCGGTGAAGATCCACAAGGCATTCCGAATAATTTAGTACCTTATATTAGTCAGGTGGCTTCAGGCAAACTAGAAACGTTAAAAGTTTTCGGTAACGATTATAACACAAAGGATGGTACAGGTGTTCGCGATTATATTCATGTTGTTGATTTAGCTCATGGTCATGTATTAGCCTTAAAAAAACTAGAAAGCTCTAAAGGTGTCTTAACTTATAATCTTGGGACAGGCAGAGGCTATTCAGTCCTTGAAGTTCTAAAGGCTTTTGAAAATACTTTAGGAAAGCCAATTCCGCATGTCTTTTTTGAGAGACGACCAGGAGATATTGCTGTTTGTTATGCTAATCCGGAAAAGGCAGAAAAAGAATTAGGCTTTAAGGCCGCATACGATTTAAATGTGATGGTTAAAGATGCCTGGAATTGGCAGAAGAACAATCCAGAAGGGTATAAAAACTAAAGGAGTTATAGATTATGCTGCAATTAAAAGGAATCAAAAAGAATTATAAAGTTGGCGATAGTTATGTTAAAGCTCTTAAGGGTGTAGATATTGAATTCAGAAAAAATGAATTTGTTTCAATCTTAGGACCTTCTGGCTGTGGTAAAACAACAATGCTTAACTTAATTGGTGGGTTAGACAAATATACGGAAGGCGATTTATTAGTTAATGGTAAATCAACAAGAATGTTTAAAGATAAAGAATGGGACTATTATCGTAATAGTACAATTGGTTTCGTCTTTCAAAGCTATAATTTAATCTCTCACCAAACAGTCTTAGATAATGTCAGTATTGCGATGACTTTATCAGGGGTTGGCATTGAAGAAAGAAAACAAAGAGCTACAGAAGCTTTGAATAAAGTTGGTCTACATGATCAATTACATAAAAAGCCTAATCAGCTTTCTGGGGGTCAGATGCAAAGAGTTGCAATCGCCAGAGCTTTAGTGAATGGGCCAAAAATTTTATTAGCTGATGAGCCTACTGGAGCCCTTGATAGTTCTACTAGTCTTCAGGTAATGAATATATTAAAAGAAATCAGTAAAGAAATGCTGGTTATTATGGTTACACACAATAATGACCTAGCAGAAAGATATAGCGATCGTATCGTTAGAATCTTAGATGGTGAAATTATTGATGATACTAAACCTGTCTTTAATGAAGCTATCAAAGATGAAGGTGAAAAATTAGTTAACAGAAAAACTTCAATGTCTTATCTGACAGCTTTAAAACTCAGTTTCAAGAACTTAATGACAAAAATGAAAAGAACGATTATTACGGCTTTAGCAGGAAGTATCGGAATAATCGGGATTGCTTTGGTTTTAGCGATTAGAAGTGGGATGACAGATTTTGTCACGGATATGCAAAGTGACTCTTTAGCTGGCTTTCCAATCACAATTGACCGAACGCCTATCTCAATCCAAAGACCAGCACAAGGAAATTGGACAGCCTTTCCAACGAGGGAAGAGCTTTATTTCATGATGAATCCGACTCCGCGTACAAATATCTTCAGCGATGAACTTTTTGCGCATATTGAAAATATGAATTCAGATTGGTATAATGCGATTAGTTTTACCCAAGGAATTAATATGAATGTAACGGCCAGAGGCCATGATGGAGTATTCCGCCGAATTTCTACAGCTACTGGAAGCGGGTTCTCAAATGCTTTGTTTCAGGAAATGCCTAATAATAACGATTTTATTCTCAATCAATATGATATATTAAACGGGCGTTTGCCAGAAGAAGCCAATGAAATGGTTTTGATTGTCGACCGCTACAATCGTATAGAAGAAAGACTTTTAACGGCACTTGGTTTTGATCGTCAAGATCAAACAACTTTTTCGTTTAATGATTTTATGGGTCATTCGATAAGAGTAATACATAATGATGATTTCTATGCTCCAAATGGCGATTTATTCAATTCGAGTAATGTCTTTAATCAAGCAATGTGGGATAGTTCAAGAAGTCATGAAATTACCGTTGTAGGTATTATCAGAGTAAAAGAATCCGCATCTTCCGAAATGCTTTCCAGAGGTTTTGGCTTTACTAGAGCCTTAACAGAAAAAGTGTTAGCTGAGGCAAAAACCTCTCAAATTGTTGAAGCGCAACTAACACGACCAACTGTTGATATTTTTACAGGCAATCCTTTGCCGGCTGCCAGTTTTCAAAATCGCATGCAACAACTTGGTGGTGATCATACACCAATTGGCATCCAGATTTTTCCGCGCTCATTTGAAGCTAAAGAAGAAATTAAGCTTCATTTAGATGCTTTTAATGAAATGCAAACTTTTGAAGAGCTTCGAATTGTTTATACCGATTTAGCCGAAATGATTACTAATATGGTCTCGACTTTAATTGATACAATTGCCATTGTTTTAAGTGCTTTTGCTTTATTATCTTTAGTTGTATCTTCAATTATGATTGGAATCATTACTTATGTTTCGGTTATCGAAAGGACAAAAGAAATAGGAATACTAAGAGCAATTGGGGCTCGTAAGAAAGACATTTCGCGAGTCTTTAATGCCGAAACAATAATAATTGGTTTTGTGGCAGGCTCTTTAGGAATAGCGATTGCTTTAATTCTTTCCATTCCGATTAATATCATTGTACATAGTTTATCAGGGGTCAGAAATATTTCTTCATTACCAATCTGGCAAGCGATTGTTCTGGTTTTAGTAAGCATGACTCTAACATTCTCATCAGGCTTAATTCCATCAAGAATTGCAGCAAAAAAAGATCCGGTTGTAGCATTAAGAACCGAATAATATAATTATGGCATGTCTCAAACCTGAGATGTGCTTTTATTAAGGATAATAAATAAAGGCCAAAATCAAATTAAAAAAAGTAAGCACAGAATATAATTTTATTCAAGATTAATTACTTAAACAAAAGGCATTCCAAAAAAGGATGCCTTTTGTTATATTAGTTGGCTTAAATACAAAAAGTTGCATATAATGGAATTGATTTAATATTATTCTCAAAGCCAAAATTTTTCAAAGAAATTCTTATGGAATAACTTGGATGATATTTATCAATAAATATTTTCAGACTTCTTGATTTTGTTCTTATTCCTGCTTTTACTTCGACAGCAATAATTTCATTGCCTTTTTGCAATACAAAATCTATTTCTGCTAAAGCATCGCTAGTCCAGTAGAAAAGGCCATACTGCTTAGCCGCAAAAGTTTGTGCAACAAAATTTTCAGCTAATGCACCAAGGAAAATATTGTCAATTTCTCCAGCAGAAAGAATTACTTGTGAAGATATTCCGCTTTTCATAGTTAAAAGGCCCACATCGCCCATGTATAGTTTAAAGTTTGACAAATCCCTGTAAACAGAAATAGGCATGGAGCCAGTTTCTATACGTTCGCACTTTAATACGATATTCGCAAAACGTAACCAATCAATAGAAGAACCAAAAATATTAGCTGTGCCACCTTTTTGTGCAAGTTTATATTGGAACTTTCTATTATCTTTCGCAAGTTGTACAGGAATGGAATCATAAGCTGAAAGAATTTTAACACTTTCGCTTTTAGTGGCATACTTTGACATATCCGCAATATAATCGTTAACAATATTTCTTTGCGCTTCTGGCACAAGTACGAAGCTCTTAGTATCGACATACTCGAGAACAGCTTTAGGCATACCTCCAATAATTAAATATATTTTATATAAGTCGAGGGCATGCAAGTGAAGGGCTTCTGGAAGAGGCTTATTTGTATGATAAGAGTGTTCTATTTCCTCACAAAGTTTCTCTTCATTTAATGCCCACAAAAATTCCTCAAAATCAATAGGAAAAAGTGTCATTGACTTTACTTTTCCGACTGGAAAAGAATATTTTTCTCTATTTATTGCAACGCCTAATAAACTTCCAGCGCAAGCAATGTGATATTCTGGGATGTTTTCATTAAAATACTTGAGCGAAGTTAATGCTCTTTCACAACTTTGAATTTCATCAAAAATCACAAGTGTATCTCCTGGAAGAATTCTTTCATTACTAAGTGTCTCTAAGTAGCGGATAAGACGTATAGGATCAATATTTTCGGTAAAGTAAGAACTAATATTTTTATTGATTTCGAAATTTATATAAACTACATTTTTATAATATTTTTTTCCGAATTCCCTTAAAATGTAAGTTTTTCCGACTTGTCTTGCGCCATATAATAATAACGGCATTCGATTCAAACTTTGTTCTTTCCAGGCAACAAGTTTATCTGTAATCCTGCGTCTCATAAAATCACCCTATTAATTTATCGATTATTTATAAATAAATTATATTTTATTTTAACACTTAGTAACAATTAAGTCAATAAAAATCAGAATATTTTGATTTTTATTGACTTAAATTTCAAAATTATGCCTTTTTATTGAAAAAAGAGCTAACTGAAAATCATAATAAAATTTAAGATTTCAATAGCTTTTTAAGGACATTTATTTGTTTTATCGCATTGTGAGAAGTAAGAGGTGCATTATCCATTATTAAAAGATATTTAGAGTTGTAATCTTTTATAGCATTTATATGGGCCAGCTTAAGTTTCAAGGTTTTTCCATCAGCATCTATAATAGTGGAAGAAACCTGAAAGTATTCGTCTCCTTCATTACTTATTGCGATAAATTAAGCTTCGTTTTTTTCAATTTTGCTAACCTCTGCGTAAAAGTTCCAGAAAAACAATGTTTTCAAGAATATGAGGTTGTAGTAAAAACAAGGATTAATTTAAACTTTTTATTTGTTAAGAAAACATTCTAGATAAAGCAAATAAAACTATCGTTTTAAAGTTAAATTTGAGCAAAATTCTTGCATACGCTGGATGAAAATAGAAATCCCTAATGAATAAAAAATGATATCCCCTTAGTTTTAGAGAATATCATTTTATAATTTAATTACATTCGATTTTGTTTCTTGTAAAAAACTTTTGAATTTCAACTGTTATTAGTTGTAGAGAAGCTAAACCAATAATAATTAACCAATGCCAGATGCTTAAATTAACAACACTAAATACATTAGCAATCGGTGGAATTAAGGCTACCGCAAGTGTGATTAGTATTGAGAATAAAGCACTATAGAAAATTGCTTTATTTGATAAGAAGCCAATTTTAAAGATTGATTTCTGGCTTCTGATATTAAAGATATTTATAACGGAAGCCCATGATAAAACAATAAATGCCATTGATATTCCGACTTCACGGCTTGGCTCAATGCTTTGAACAATCTCAAATTTATAACCGATAAAGAAAGCCAGTAGCGTTAGTATTGAAAAAGTTAGTGAACGTTGAAATATTTTAAAACCTAAACCATTAGCGAAAATACTGGTATTTTTAGGTAGAGGCTTACATTTCATAATTCCTTCTTCAGGTTTTTCAAAACTAATAAAGAATCCTGGAATTCCATCTGAAACAACATTAATAAGTAGAATTTGCACCGCAAGAATCGGAGCGCCCCAACCAAGGATAACTCCAGTTAACATTATAAAAATCTGCGCAAAGTTAACACTTAACAAAAAGTAAACAGTTTTTCGGATATTAGCATAAGAAGTACGACCTTCCGCAATTGCATCAACGATTGTCGCAAAGTTATCATCAGTTATAATCATATCCGCTGCGTTTTTTGTAACTTCGGTACCAGTTATACCCATCGCTACACCAACATCAGCTGCTTTTAAGGCTGGAGCATCGTTGACTCCGTCGCCTGTCATGGCGATAACTTCACCATGTTTTTCCCAGGCTTTTACGATATTTATCTTATCTTCTGGGCTAACCCGTGCATAAACGGATATTTCACGAACTTGCTCGAATAATTCAGTTTCAGTCATATTACTTAAATCAGAACCAGTAAGAGCCCGATCGCCATCTTGAAAAATACCAATTTCTTTAGCTATCGCTTTTGCAGTAACAACATGATCACCTGTAATCATTACCGTTCTGATGCCGGCTTCTTTAGCTAACTGAACAGCCATTTTACTTTCTGGCCGCGGAGGATCAATCATTCCGACTAAACCCATGAAAATTAAATCTTTTTCTAAAGCTTCAACACTTAAATCAGTTGGAAGAGTATCATATTTTTTATATCCGATGGAAATAACACGTAAAGCCTGTTCACCAAATGAATCGTGAATTTCTGTTGCTTTTTTTCTTAAATCAGCTGTCCAGCTAACGGGAATGCGATCAAAGGCACCTTTAGTAACTACAAGATAACCATCATCTACATGATGAACAGTTGTCATTCTTTTACGAGTTGAATCGAATGGTAACTCATGAACTCTTGGATATTGACGTTCTGCATCAACTCTTGTTAAGCCTTTATCATGGAGCAAGCGAATAATTGCCAGTTCAGTAGGATCACCAACAACTTTTTCTTCATCACCATTAATTTCGATTGTGGCATTACTACAAGATGCAAGAAGTTCAATTAAATGAATTTCTTTAACATCAAATTCTTCAGAGGCAGCTTTTGGATTCATGTCAACATGCCAAATTTGCTGGATACGCATGATGTTTTGTGTCAATGTACCAGTCTTGTCAGAACAGATTACAGAAGTATTACCAACAGTTTCTACAGCAGGAATTTTTCTGATAATCGTATTTTTCTTAACCATCTTATGAACACCATGAGATAAGATCATTGTTACGATAATCGGCAATGTCTCAGGAACGGCCGCAACACCTAAGGAAACGCCTACTAATAACATTTCTGGTATTGAACCATCATGAACTAGCGTTCCGATTAAGAAAATTATGAAACCGGCCACTAATGCTACAATGCTGAGTCTTTTCGCTAATTGACTTAGCCGGATTTGTAATGGTGTTTTAATTTTGCTAGTACTGTTAAGAAGTCCAGCAATTTTACCCATTTCTGTATTCATAGCAGTTTCCACAACAATAGCTTTAGCCCGGCCACCAGTGACTAGACAACCAGAATAAATCATATTAATCCTATCGCCTAATGTCACGTTTTCAGCTATCTCAGCATTTGGATCTTTTTCAATTGGCGCACTTTCGCCAGTTAAACTCGATTCAACAACCTGTAAGCTGCTTGCTTCAATTAGTCTGGCATCGGCACTAATCATATCACCAGCATTAACTTCAATAATATCGCCTGGAACTAATTGATTGGCATCAATTTTTTGTTTTGTTCCGTCGCGAAGAACTGTCGTTTGGCTAGAATTTAGCTTTTTTAAAGCATCAAGTGCTTTTTCTGCTTTATTTTCCTGATAAATCCCTAAAATTATATTTATAACAACAATTGACAAAATAACAAAAACTTTAGGCCAACCTTCACCTGTAGTTATTGCCATATAAGCGGCAATTGAGGCAGCTATTATTAAAATTATAGCAGTTATTTCCATTAAATGATGTAAAATCTTTTGGAAAATATTTTCCTTTTTGGCTTCCTCAAATTCATTTAATCCGTATTTTTTTATTCTGTTTTCAACGTCGGTTTTACTGAGTCCTTTTTCGGCGTTACTTTCTAGTTTTTCTAGAACTTCCTCTTTAGTTTCTTTTACCCACAACATCAAATTCAGCTCCTTTCTTTAGTTTACTAAAATTTTTTTTAATCATTAGGATTTTCTATTTTCATCTTATAACAAATTTATACTTTAATATTATCTATGTTATACACGCGTATATATGAGAGAATTTTTTTCTCAAATTTAACCCTAAAACCATAGTTTTATTTGCTTTATCTATAACATTTTTTCAAGCTGAAAAAAATTAAAAATAATTCTTGTTTTTACCAGACTTTAGTGTTATAATAAGCTCATATTCTTAACAAGAATCGAGGTGAAAGATGAGCATCTTGGTAAGAGGAATAATCGCTTATTCCAGACTAAGACAGGAAACTTATTAATTCAGATATTAATGCCAGTTTAAATATAATGGTAAAAAGTAAACCCAAAGACGATGAAGTAATTCAAAGTTTGAGGAATAGCGGTCTAACAACACCCATAAGATTATAGGTAACACCGTAATTTCTTATAAAGATAGGCATTAGCCCGTAACGAAATTTATTTTCGTTTTGTTCCTTGCTAAAAAACCATAACAATTATACCATTTGATAATTAAAATGTAAATAAAAACCATCAGAAAGCGACTGGCATAATCTGATATTTATTTTCCGCATTACCAAAGAAAAAGAGGAAATATTGAGATTCTACAGAAAAAAATCTTCGATTAGGAATTTTTATTTACTTCGTCGCGCTTAAGTGATTCTTTATTATAATAAAAGCGAAATCTTACGCCATTTTTGATATTATCCATTCGAAAACGAATATCAAAGCTGTTTAAGATTTGTTTAACAATAAAGAGACCAAGGCCACTACCTTCAGTTTTTGTGCCTTTTTGTCCAGACTTATCAATACGATAAAATGGTTCAAAGATATTTGTTAATTCATTAGTTGGGATTTGAACACCATAATTTATGATTTCAAAAATGAGATTGATAGAATTTTCTTTAACCGATAATTCAATAATATTACCAGAAGGAGTATATTTTGTTGCATTTAGAATAACATTTCTGATGACTGTTGCGATTTGTTTTATATCGCAGAACATCATTGAATTAATATTTTTTTCATGTAGGATAACCTTTAAATTATTGGTTTTAAAAATATTAACAAAAGAATCCAATATTTCATTAGTTAAATCGTAAAGATCGAAAACTTGATATTCTAATTTAAAGTCTTCGGTTTCTCTTTCATAGATTTTAATAGTTTCTTCAATCATAATTGAAGTCTTTTTTATTTCAGCTAAGGTATTTTCTAGCTCTTTATTGTAATCCTCTTCGTTAAATACACCATCTAAAATTGCTGATATTGTTGCTTCGATGATAAATAGAGGCGTCTTCATTTCATGAGATAAAGAGGCCACAAGATCTTTCTTTAATAAGTTTTCTGCTTCGATTTTTTGATTTTTATCACGAAGAATCTGAATGTTTTTTTCTAAGTTTGTACTTAGTTTATTAATACTTTTAGTTAAGATTCTCGTTTCTTTATTAGTTTTTTTAGTGGCGATAGAAGTGAATTCCAGATTAGAGATTTGTGTTGCGATTTCTGAAATTTGTAGTATCGGCTGACTAATAATCTTCATTAAATAAAAGGAAACAATAAAAACAATAAAGGCAATAAGAATAAATATGTAAGTATTGTAAAGAAATAAGGTCTGTAAAATATCGGCAGTAGCGAGGATAGTTACAAAATGAAAAAGAAAGTAAGTTTCCTCGCCAATATCAATGCGGGTAATAATAAAAATTTCTGATTGATTTTCGGAGGTAATTGCATCCGTAAAAGATGCATGATTAGCAAGAGCGGTAATTTGAGTAAAGTTTTCCGTTTTTAAGCGCTGTAAGGCACTTAACGCGGTAATATCGGTTTTAAAATGCGAATTTAGGGTCGTGGGCTTATTGATTGCGCTGATAGAACCTGATTTAAAATAGTAAAACTCTGCTTCAAAAAAACGATATTGGATGCCACTTGTTAAATCATTTATAAAAGCTGGATAATGATTACCTCTTGTATCTGTAACATAATGAATTTCTAATAAATCGCCTAAATCAAACATATATAAACCATTAACTAAAATGAATTCCCGATTACCAACAGTTATAACATAGGAATTACTTTCAAGACGATACATCTCTAGGTTTGAATCTAAAATAATTGAGGAAATCTTTTTATTCATGTAAAGGTTGAATGAATAATCGAAAAAATCCGCTGTACTTTCTACTCTTTGAATTTCATCGTTTACAGCATTTCGATAGTTTAATACTTGTCTTTGAATGAAATAATTGGAAAAAAGGATGTTTGCAATTATAATTTGTAAAAGAAAAAAGACAACAAAAAGAATCCCGATAATACAAAAAAGCTGGGTTGTAATCGACCACAGCGTTGGATTTAAGAAACGAAACCGGCGGAGAAACCTTTTAGTCCGGGTGTTCATAAACTATACTTCAAAACGATAACCGACACCAAAAACTGTTTTGATGTAGTCGTAGTTCTTCAGTAGTTTCCGAAGATTTTTAACATAAGTATCGATTATCCGATCATCTATGTAGACACTTTCTCCCCATATTTCATCTAACAATAAATTTCTTGGACAAATCTTATTAACATTTCGGGCAAAGAAAAGCAGAAGATCGTATTCGGTTTTGGAAAGTTTAAGTTCGTCGCCAGCTAAAAAAATCTTATGTTCATCTATTTTTATAAGCAGTTCTCCAACTTTGACTTCGGTAATAACAGAAATATCGTCTTTTTGTTTTTCAAGAATATTCTTTATTTTAGCAATTAATACTTTAGGACTGACTGGCTTAACAACATAGTCGTCGATCTTAAAAGTATAACCCTTAAGTATATCCTCCTCTGATTGTAGAGCCGTAAGCATGATGATTGGCACATTAGAAACAGCGCGAACTTCTTTAGCTACTTCCCAGCCATCTTTTAAAGGCATCATGATATCTAAACAGATTAAATGGGGACTTGTCTCTTTAAAAAGCTTCAGGGCTTCAATGCCATTATAGGCTGAAAAAGTTTCGATTCCTTCTTTTTCTAGATACATATTTATTATTTTAGAAATCTTAACTTCATCCTCAACAATTAATACACGGTATTTTTTCAAATTTACTCACCTAATATTATTATACTTTATATTTGGCATTTAATAAATAATATTTTTACATTTTTAGGTGATTTTGGTAAAAAGATTTGAACTATTTAGGCTTTTATGTTATAATCATTGCATCAGGAGCGATAAATATGGTTAAAATAAATGAAAGATATTACGCCAAAATAACAAGTGAGCCTTTTGAAGTCCAAGAGATTGACGGTAAGAATATCGAGCTGCATAAAATGAACGAAAATAGCTTTTATGCTCAGTTTGCTAATCAAGGCCGTTTTTTTTTCTGGTCAACGAAAGACAGTGTCAATTATAAACTAGTAATTGAGTATGGTTATTATGAGGCAATGAAAGCATTATATACAAAGGAAATCAATCTGATTTGGCTAGCTTATTACGAAGAATCAGAAAAAGCCCGTAAAAGAATATTCACTAAAATTGTTTTGCCGGTTTTAATTGTTTATGTAATACTTACGTTATTATTATTCACTTTGCTAGATGATGATACACACCGGATGATTGCTTTAATTGGATCTTTAGCTTTTGTATTTATTGGTAGCCGTTTTTTAAGCTCGTCAATGAGAAGAAAGTTTATGGCTCAACATGTTGAGACTATGGATAAAATTAAAAAAGTATTAGGCAAGAAGCAGTTTGAAAAATTAGCAGATATTCAAGATAAATACCGCCGAAACTTCTTTAAAATAGAAGAAGAGGTTGAAGAACAAGTAGCGCTTGAATATGTTGAGGAAGAAAATGTTGAAGATGTTATTGAAGAAAAAGAGGTAAGTGAAGAGGCAAATGAATAATAAAGATTTGGCTTTAATTAGTGATGCCGCAAAATTTTTAAGTCTAGATATGATTGATAAGGCAGAAAGCGGTCATCCAGGAATCGTTTTATCAGCGGCAGAGATAATGACGACACTTTTCTGTCGACATTTAAGAATCGATAGTAATAATCCAAATTGGACTAATCGTGATAGATTTATATTATCAGCTGGTCACGGATCCTCAATTCTCTATAGTTTAATGCATTTAAGAGGATTTGACTTTACTATTAATGACCTAAAAAACTTTCGCCAATTAGGCAGTAACACACCAGGTCATCCAGAAAAAAATGAAAAATTAGGCATTGATTGTTCAACAGGACCTTTAGGTCAAGGAATTGCGATGGCTCTGGGCATGGCGATTGGCGGTTATCATTTAGATAAAACCTACAATCAAAAAGACATAAGCATTTTTGATGCAAAAATTTATGTCTTATGCGGTGATGGTGACCTTCAGGAAGGCATTGCTTTAGAAGCATTTAGCCTTTTAGGAACACTTGGTTTAAATAATGTTATCTTTTTATATGATTCTAATGATATTCAGCTTGACGGCCGGGTAGATATTGTTAATACGGAAAATGTTCGGATGAAGTTTGAAAGTATGAATTTCTTTTATCAGGAAGTTAAGGACGGACATAATTTTGATGCGATTAATGAAGCAATTCTAAAAGCAAAAGCAGAAGATAATCGTCCGTCTATCATTGAATTCAGGACTAAGATAGGATATAAGACTGATCTCGAAGGAACAGAAAAATGTCATGGTAGTCCGCTTGGTAAAGAGCGAACAGAAAAGTTAAAGGCTCTTTTGGAATGGAATCATCCGCCTTTTACAGTTCCAGAAAAAACATATAAACTAATGGAGCGAGTAAATAATTATTTTCATGAAGAATTTCTTGCGCACGATAAAAAGCGGAAGAAATTTGAAACTAAATATCCAGAAATCTATAAAGAAGTTGCTTTTGTTTTCGGAGAGAAGAAGCAATATGATTTTTCGGAGTTTGCACCATTTCCAATAGGTTTTAGTGATGCGACAAGAAATGTAGCCGGACAAATCTTAGATAAACTAACAATGCATAATTCAGAGTTTATCGGAGGATCAGCAGATGTCAGTTCTTCAACGAAAGTAAAAGGAGCAGGAGGCATATTTTCTAAAGAAAATGCTAAAGGCAGACATTTAATGTTTGGAGTTCGCGAGCATGCGATGGCCGCAGCGATAAACGGCTTGAACCTTTTTGCTAATTTCCAAAGTTATTGTGGTTCTTTCTTTGTTTTCGCTAATTATATGATTCCAGCAATCAGAATGTCAGCGTTGATGAACTTGCCAGTAAGGTATATTTTCTCGCATGATTCTCTTTATGTAGGAGAAGACGGACCGACTCATCATCCCGTAGAGCATTTAGTTCAGCTACGTAGTATTCCTGGCTTTAACGTTATGCGTCCGGCTTCAGCTAATGAGACTTTACTTTGTATGAAAATTGCCTTTAACGGTGACTTTCCTTCGGCAATTTGTCTGACAAGACAAAATATTGTTGATCAGGGCTTATATGATCCAGAAGGTGTTAGTAAAGGAGCATATATTTATGCTAAGGAAGAAGGTCCTTTAGATGGAATTGTTGTCGCAACTGGTAATGAAGTTAATCTAGCTTTAAAAGTTAAAGATGCATTAGCTAAAAAGAATATATTCATACGTGTTGTTTCAATGCCTTCCGATTATTTATTTGATTTGCAAAATGAAAAATATCAGAATAGTATAATCCCAGATAGTTGTTCTAAAACAGTTTTTCTGGAGATGGGAAGTGTTTATGCCGGGTATAAATATTGCCGGCATGTCTATGGCCTCAACCGCTTTGGTAAAAGTGGTAAAATGCAGGATGTTGCGGCTTTTTACAAGTTTACCGAAGAAGACTTTATTGAATACTATCTTGCATTAAAATAAGAAAATGCCGCCCGAAAGGACGGTATTTTTTAAGGAGAAGAATAGATATGATGGATTACCATTTCCAAAAAGGTTGGATTGAATTAATTTGTGGTTCAATGTTTGCGGGGAAAAGCGAAGAATTAATCAGACGCATTCAAAGAATTAAATATGCTAAGAAAAAAATTCAAGCGTTTAAACCGGTTGTCGATAACCGCTATGCAATTGATGAAATTGTGAGTCATGATAATAATCGCGTTAAGTCAATTTGCATTACAAAAGCCTCAGATATCATTCAATTTTTGGATTCCGATACATATGCAATTGCGATTGATGAAGTTCAATTTCTAGATATGGGCATTATAGAAGTTGCTGAAGAATTAGCTGATAAAGGTATAAGAGTTATTCTGGCAGGTTTAGATAAAGACTTTAGAGGAGAACCTTTTGGTCCTATGCCTTTTCTATTGGCTAGAGCGGAACATATTTTAAAACTTACAGCAATTTGTACAGTTTGCGGGGGTCCAGCAACAAGAAGTCAGAGACTTGTAAATGGGGAAGAAGCAAAATATGATGAGCCTTTGATTATTTTAGGAGCTAAAGAGGCATACGAACCAAGATGCCGACATTGCCATAAAATCGTAAAATGAAAAATCATGAGTATTTTATGCGTTTAGCTTTAAAAGAAAGCAAAAAAGCGCAAATAAAAGGTGATATTCCAGTTGGCTGCATTATAGTTAAAGAAGGAAAGATCATTGCAAGAGCTCATAATCAACGGGAATTAAAGCAAATATCTACTAAACATGCGGAAATAATCGCCATCGAAAAAGCTTGTAAAAAAAATAAAAGCTGGCGTTTGGAAGAATGCGACCTATATGTTACTTTAGAACCTTGCCTAATGTGCACAGGTGCGATTATTAATGCTCGGATCGAAAATATCTTTTATGGTGCATCTGATTCTAAAACAGGATGCATTGAGAGTAAATATAATATTTTAGATACAAGTTTTAATCATCAGACTAAAGCAATTGGTGGAATTCTTCAAAATGAGTGTGCCAAAATGTTGCAAAATTTCTTTAAAGATCTTCGAAAAGAAAAAGCAAAACTTAAAAATACAAAACAGTGTCAAAGTGGAGAGATAGAGATTTAGCATCCTATGTTTATTTGCAAATTAAATCTATGATTTTATTTAGTAGTATACGTTTTTAACTTCTTATAGTTTATGGCTCTTTCGAGCCGTTTTTTATTGCATAGGAAAGTGCATTTTCAAAATAGCGCTCATCTAAAACGAAAAAACCTGTCCTGACAGGCTATAAATAACAAAACAAACTACTTTTTCTTAGCGTTATATATTTCAAGCGGAACTAAATAACCGCTTTTTCTTTTATGCCCGCACTTATCACAACTTAAAACAGGATAAGGATCATCACCTAAT